>WNFJ01523752.1_pt1 | contig 21110 bp, 19 predicted proteins | sample 5400461 | NCBI WGS metagenome assembly WNFJ01 (sample SAMN13153349, study PRJNA577476) | soil metagenome | isolation source: 115 cm saprolite on Douglas fir-dominated hillslope | place: USA:California | collected 2013-09-17
CGTGTCATGCGACGTCCGTCCGCCGGCCAGCCGCACCGTGATCCGCTGGCCGGGCAGCCACCCATCGCCGTGCACGACGAACACGGTGTATCCGTCGCCATGGCCCTGGTTCAGCATGATGTGCTGATGCCCGGGCGGCTGGCCGGCCGGACCGGCGAGCGCCGTCCCGGCCACCGCGGGCGGTGGTGGTGGCGGCGGCGGACCGATGCCAGGACGCGGACCCGGTGCCGCGCTGTTCCCGCTGCTGCTGATCGACGCGCCAAGGAAGCTGCCACCGGCGACCAGGGCGGCCGCCCCGATAGCCGCGGCGGCCAGCGCGGCGATTCTCCTGCCGCGCCGCGCGCGCCCACCCCGCCAGGCGCGTGTCAGGCGCATCGGAGGACGCGGCCCGTGCGCGGGCGCCTGCGGGCCACCCGGCCGCCCGTGCCCGCCGGCCGCGGGTGCTGCCTCCCGCGGGCCAGACCCAGCTAACGGCACCACGGATCCGAGGGTGGAATCCCCGGCGTCACCCGGTGTTCCGGCCGCGGGCGGCGGGCCGTGCCGGTACTCCTCGATCAGGCCGAGGGCTGACTCGGGCAAAGATGAGCCGAACCCGTGCCCGATCCCGGCCTCCACGTACGGCGCCAGCTGCCCGAGCAAGGCGGCCGACGTCGGGCGCTGGCCCGGATCACGGTTCAGGCATCCGGTCACGATGTCGGCGAGTTCCGCCGGCAGGCCGCTCAGGTCGGGCGGCTCCGTCGCGAGCCGCACCAGGATGTCCGTTGCCGTCTGCCCCTGGTAAGGCGCGTGCCCGCTGGCCGCGAAAAGCAGCGTGGAGCCGAGGGAGAAGACGTCGCTCGCCGCTGTCGCCTGCCGGGTGTCCCTGGCCTGCTCGGGCGCCATGTACGCGGGGGTGCCCACGGATCCGTGGGTCGAGGTGAGATGGGCGGGTTCCGTCGCTCGCGCCACGCCGAAATCGATGACCCTGGGCCCGTCAGGCGCCACGAGCACATTGGACGGTTTCAGGTCGCGGTGCACGAGCCCCGCGTCGTGGATCGAAGCAAGCGCCTCCGCGCATCCAGCGGCCAGCCAGCGGACCGCGGCCACGGGCAGCGGGCCACAGCTGCGCACGAGGCGGTCCAGTGCGGGCGCCGGCACATAGGCGGTGGCCAGCCACGGCACGTCCGCGTCCGGATCGGCGGCGACCACGCCGGCGGTGAATACACCGCTGACCCGCCGCGCGGCCGCGACTTCCTGCGCGAAACGCGCGCGGAAATCGTCCTCCTCCGCGAATTCAAGCTTGATCGTTTTGACGGCGACCAGCCGGCCCGCGGCTGATCTCCCCAGATAGACCCGGCCCATGGCACCCGCCCCGAGCCGGCCAAGCAGAACATATGAGCCGATGCGTTCTGGATCCAGTTGGCGCAACGGCTCAAAGAGCGTGCGCTGCGACCCCATCCAGCCCCTCCCAACGTCCGGATCCCATCATTATCATGCCGATTCCTGTACCCATATGATCGCGTCAGGTGCGGTAATGTCAGGCGACGCGCTGATTGTGGCCTTGTGGTTACACATTTCCGGCCAAAAGCGCGTTTACGGCCACCCTGTTCGCTGGCTCCTTGCGCGCGCGGTCCGGGTAGGCCAGGTGGCGCGCCGGACTGGGAGTTCTACCGGCGGTGCGTCCGTGCGCCCCGGCATTCGCGTGCCTCGCAAGTTCTGCACGCCGGCCCGCTGCGGGCGCCTTTCCCGCGGGCAGAGCGGACCGGTGCGATCGCGGGCCGTCATCACGTTACCCGGCCCGCCTGGACCCGGCGTCTTACCCGGCGCCCACGGTGGCAAAGCGCTCGGCGCGCTCCTTGATGCCGAGCAGCATCTTACGCTCCATGATCAGGCTCACGGGTTCCATGACGAGCCGGCTGAACGAGCGGGCGGCCAGCGACGCGGCCCGGGTGGCGATGCGATTCCTGCTGACGAGCCTGGTCCGGTCGCCCTCAGCGTGGAGGGCGAACGCCCACACCCAGTTGCCGTCCTCGGACCACAGGACGAACGCGGCACCGGGATCGAGGATCTCCACTCGCATGCGTGGGCCGGCCGAACCTACCGGCAGCACGTCGCCCACCTCGAGGTCCTGGAACTGCGGCAGGATCGAGTCCGCGCTGTGCATGTTCAGGCCGAACAGGTTCTCCGCCCAGTCGTAGGTGTAGGCGCCCGCGCGGCCGCTGCCCATCTGCACCAGCCACGGCCAGATGACGGCCGGCGGCGCGCCGATCGTGATCGCACGCGTCGAGAGCATGTCAGGGTTCGGCAGGAGGTCGTCACCAGGCATCTTGCTTGCGGCCTCGTCGGCAGTAGCGCCCCACGTCATGCATTGCTGACGCCACAGCATGGGGTATGCCGCGGCGGCGATCCCGGCCGCAAGGCCGGCGCCCCCGGCGGCGATCCCGGCAATCCGTTTCCTCATCGCGCTCCCATCTCACGTTGCGGCCAGCTCGTCTTGCCACGGCCGGCAAGTGCCGCCATGACCAAGCGGTGACCATGGGGCCTCGCTCCTACGGTCGCCCAGCCGCGCCGCGCCCGCACAGGGCTGTTGGTCCCGGATTCGACGGATCCACGCGGCGCGCCTGGACCGATGCGGACGGGGTGGTGGGACGGCGCAGACATGGACGTGGCCCCGCGAGATCATTGTCGCCTATATTTCTGGGCGCGCCGCGCGGCAGCCGTTTGGGATGATCGGTTTGCCACTCCCGCGTGCGATGTCGCACGGGCAAGCGGGCAGCAGGGCTTGCGTGCGGTTACTCCATCTCGCGCTTCAGCCTGGCCAGCTCTTCCTCGACATCCTGGTTGACCCGTACGGTGTCTTGCTGGCGCTTTACCGCCTGCGCCTGCACATCCACCTGGCGCTGCGCGAGCGCCGCCTGTGCCTGTTCGGCCTCGATCTTCCTGGTCTTCGCGGCCCGGCCGGCCCGCAGCCGCGCGCGCGCCTTGAACACCAAGGCGACGATTGCCCCGATCGCGATCGCCACGATGGCCAGGTAAGCCAAATGCAGGATGACCGAGATCATGCTGAAAACGATCACGACGGCCACGCCAATGGCAAGAGCCTTGATCCAGCCCATCGTGCACCTCCCCTCACACCGGCCGCCTGCTCGGCGGTGCGGCGTCGGTACTGCACAAATGGTAACAAGGCTCCAGCGGTGCGCGGTCCGCCCGCGCGTCAGGCAACTCGCGCCGCGGCCCCGCCCGGCGCTGTGACGGCGACGGCTGCTTACCCCCGGTGCCGCGGTAGTGAGCTCGGTCATCCAGCTCGGTCATCCAGCTCGGTCACCCAGCTCGGTCACCCAGCTCGCCGTCGGCCCGGCTGTGCGCGCGGCCCGGGTGGCCCGGTGTTCGACGGTGCTCGCGTGCGTGGATCTGCCCAGCCGGCCGCGGCCGGGCTGCTCGCTGGCCTACCCTCGCTATGCGGGCGGCCGAGCCAGGCACCCCACCGGGTCGATGTTGCGGCAGGGACGAGTGTGAATATCGCGAGACTGGCTGAGATATGGCATCGGCTGGCTGCGGCGCAGCACCTGCCGCCGGTCTGGCTGGTCGCGGCGAGTGGCCTGCTCGCGCTGGCCGCCGTGCTGCCGCGCCGCGCCTGGCTGGTGGCCCGCAACGTGGTGACCATCGCCCACGAGGGCGGTCACGCGCTGACGGCGCTCGCCACCGGGCGGCGGCTGGCCGGAGTCCGGCTGCACTCCAGCACCGCGGGTGAGACCCTTTCCGCGGGCAAGCCGACAGGTCCTGGCATGATGCTGACGACCGCGGCCGGCTACACGGCGCCCTCGCTGCTCGGGCTCGGCGCGGCCGCCCTGCTCGCCAGCGGCCGCCCCGCCGCCATGCTGGTGATCAGCCTGGTGCTGCTCGCCGGGCTGACTCTGGCGATGCGCAACGGCTACGGCCTGGTGGCCGTGGCGCTGGCCGGCCTCACCGTCCTGGTCGTCTGCTGGCTTGGGTCCCCTCTTGTCCAGGCGGCGTTCGCGTACTGCGCGACGTGGTTCCTGCTGTTCGGGGCCGTGCGGCCGGTGCTTGAGCTTCAGCGCACGCGGCGGCGCGGCGTCCGCGCCACCGACGCTGACGAGCTTGCCCGCCTGACCGGCGTGCCCGGCATCGTCTGGGTGACAGTCTTCGGCGTGGTCGCACTCGCGGCGCTCGCCCTCGGCGCGAGCTGGCTCATCCACTGACCCTCGGCAGCCCCACATAACTCCGGACCAGTGGATGGCGCATCTGCGGCAGCCGTTCAGGATCAGTCTGCGTCAGGTGCTACCGCGTCGCACCGGGGACGGTGGCCGGCACCGAACCGCGGTGGCGGCCGTCGCCTTCGCCGAGTGGCTTGCGCATGACGAACCGGTCGAGCGGTGCGTAGGCCGGCGACCCGGCCGCCGCGCCATAGTGGGTGACCGTGATCGACGTGGTACCGCCCGGCTCGTGCGGCACCAGGTCGAACGAGGCGAAACCGTAGGGAGTCTGCAGGTCGCGGTAGGCCGACCAGGGCGCGGGCTCCGTGGTGGTGACGGTCGCGTGCTGGCTTTGCGGGCTGCCTGGGCCCACCCCGACGATGAGCACGCCGTCGTGTGGGATGTCGAAGCCGCTGACCGGGGTGGGCGACGAGTGGCCGCCACCACCGATGATCATGTGGACGGTCCCTTGGCTCGTGTCGATCTCGGCCGGATCGCTGCCCCGCGGCGCGGGGGTGAGCAGGTTGCTGCCGGGGAGAACCCCCCGCACCGGGAAGCTCCGCTCGAAGTGGTGCTCGTGTCCGGCGACGACGAGATCTACGCCGTACGCGTCGAACAGCGGCATGAACTTCTGCCTGATGCCGAGGTCCGCACCGTTGAAGTGGGCCGAGGACATGGCCACCTGGTGCATGCAGACGACGATCCAGTCGATGGACTCCTCGCGGCGCGCCGCGGCGAGTTCGGCCTCAAGCCAGGCGCGCTGCAGGCCGCCGCTGTACCCGCTGATGTAGGGATTGTCGCCGTTGGCCTGGTAGCCAGGCACGTGGTCGCGGCGGTAGGCGCTGAAGGCCCCGTCCTGCAGGCACACGTCGTCGTTGTTGATGGAGATCACCCGCACCGGCCCGACGGTGAACGCGTACCAGTTGCCAAGAAACCCCGGTGATCCGTTGTCGGGCAGCGCGAAGCGGGTCTGGTACGACAGATAGCCCTGCGGGCCGTTGCCCACCTCGTTCTCGTGGTTGCCCGCGGCGGGCATCCAGGGGCGGAAGCGCGCCGAGCGCATGTTGTTGGTAAAGAACGAGGCCCAGGTCGCCACCGGTGCGTCACTGACGTTGGCGTAGCACAGATCCCCGTTCATCAGGTGGAACAACGGGTCGAGCGCGTCGACGGCGTCGACGATGTAGCCCGCGTTGGGTGTGTGCGGGCCGAGCCCCTGGCCGACCGCCGCGGGGACGGACTGATCGCCGAAGCTGGTGAAGCGGAACCCGCTCTCGCGGCCACGCGGCCCGGTGCGGAAGGTGCCAGGCACGGGCGGCGCGCCGTCGTGGAGCACCTCGTACACATAGGCCGTGTCGGGGGCCAGGCGCGTGAGCCGTGCGTGGTAGGTGAAGACGCGCTCACCGGTCAGCGCCTCGGTGTAGACGCGTTCCTCGGCGGGTACCTCGAAGCCGAATTCGTGCTGGGCGGAGTCGCCGTCGCGCGCGCTGCCGAGGCGCAGCCGTGATCGTGCCACCGCGTCCGCGGCAACCCAGGAGACCGCCATCTCCGTCGCCGCGTCGGCACCGAACTGGACATGAAGCTGCTCGGGTGGCGGGGCACCTGCCACACCAGGCGCGCGGACCAGGGAGGGCGCGCCCTTGGCGATGGGAAGCAGCGGCGCCGCGGCGGCCAGCCCGCCAGAGATCAGCACCTTTCGCCTGGTGACATCGGGTTGCCATTTCATCGTCTCTCCCCGGTGGTGAATGCTGGGCCTGCAGGGCGGCCACCATCCTCACCCGTCGCTCCTGCCTTGAGGGTGCACGGCGAGTGAATGATCCTGATCTGCGTGGTGAAGCCTGAGCGCAGGCTCAGCGAATGGCAGGCCCGCCAACGCGAGCTCGAAGTGCCTGCGGAGCAGGACCTTGGTGTGGTCCACGACGTCCTGGTCAGCGTCCGGATCGCGGGCGAACGCGAACCGGAGGAGATTGTCGGCGATCTTGATGGCCATGACGAAGGCGACATGCAGCCGCGCGTCAGCGGCGAGACCGAAGCTGCCGGTCATGAGCTCGGTGAGCCGCGTGGCGAGGAAAGAGTCGTTGTCCCCATCCGGATCAAGCAGGTGAGCGTCGACCACATCACCGAACCGGACCGTGCGGAAGCCTGGATCCTCACGGCACATTTGTACGAAGAGGTCGACGGCGAGGTCGACGGCGTCATGCCACTGCCCGAGGCTGCCGCGGGCGATCGCCTGCTGCAGGCGGGCGATGTAACGGTCGAGGTTGCGCGCGGAGACGGCCCGCACGATGGCGCGCTTGTCGGCGAAAAGCTGGTAGAGGACGCCCGGCGAGCACTTCGCGCGCAGCGCGATGTGACTGGTGGTCATCGCCTCATAACCGCGTTCTGCGACAAGCTGGCCGGCGGCGTCGAGTATCCGGGCCACCCGGATGGCGTTTCGCTGCTGAGCCGGGAGGCGGCGCAGCGAGGGCTCGATGGCCGCGCTCACGGAAGTCTCTGCCTCCTGCATAACAGCAGTATTTCTGATCCGCCAGGCCGGGTTGGGCCGAGGGCGGTCACCGCGTCCTCGAAGCGGGGCAAAGAAACCGTCACCCCGCTGCGCCGCCGGGACCGGCCACATTGCCGACCAGCCGGTCGAGCATGCGCCCGAGATTGGCGACCTCTTCGTTGCTGATACCCGTACGCAACCGAGCGTCGAAGGCGAAGGCTGCCGCGCGCAGCCGGTGGAAGGCCGCCTCGCCGGCCGGTGTGATCTCGACCAGGTGGACGCGGCGGTTGGCCGGGTCCCGGCGGCGGATGACGAGGCCTGCGGAGTCCATGGCGTTCAGGTGATGGGTGAGGGTCGCCTCTCTGATTCCGACCGCCTCGGCCAGTTCGCGCTGGTTGGCGAGTGGCCGCGTCTTGAGAGAGATCAGGATCAGCCAGGTGGGCACCGAGCCACCCGCTTCGCTGAGCGCGTCGTCGAACGCGCGGCTAACTCCCTTGGCGGCGCGGGCCAGTTGAAGGCCGATCGGAGGAGTGAGCGGCGGTCCGGAGAGTGGGCCGGTGGATGGGCCGGTAGACGGCGGCATACCGCGAACGTTACCACTGTCCGTAGCAATCTAATAATTTTATAAGAAACTATTAGAGGTCTATGTCTTAGGTTCGCGCGGGCCACCGCTAAATGCGTGCGGTGGCCCGCCACAGGCGTCAGGGCGTGCAGGCACCGCACCGACCCCTCAGCGTGTTCATGCAGGTCAGGCTCTGTTACATCGCGCTGCGAGCTGGGCCAATCGCTTGACACCTATCGAATATATGTTCGATAGTGAGGGCATGGTGGCGGCATCCGGACGACTGCGCGAGCTGGTACCGGAGCAGCCGGGGGAGGAACTGCGGCCGGCGCTGCCCGTGCTGCCCGTGCTGAGCCGGCTGCTGCACTGGGGTGGCCTGCGGCGTGGCTGGGTCGTTGCGGTGGAGCGGTCCGGGCTGCTGTGCGTGACCGTGGCGGCCGGGGTGTCGGCGGCCGGTGGGTGGTGTGCCGTGGTGGGGATGCCGCAACTTGGTGTGCTTGCGGCGGCCGACGCGGGCCTGGACGTGGACCGTTTGCTGCTGGTGCCGGACCCGGGACCGAGGTGGCCCCAGGTCGTGGCGGCCTTGCTCGAAGGCTGTGAGCTTGTCCTGCTGCGCCCGCCCGCCCATCCGTCTGCTCAGGTGGCACGGCGGCTGGCGGCGCATGCGAGGCGTAGCGGTGGTGCGCTCGTGGTGGCAGGAGGCTGGGCGGGAGCGAATCTGTCGCTATATGTGACCGGCTCCCAATGGGTCGGGATAGGCGCCGGCCACGGGCGCCTGCGCGGCCGGCGGGTACAGGTAGTCGCGGCCGGCCGGGGAGGTGGGGCACGTCCGCGGGCGCAGTGGTGGTGGCTGCCAGGCCCGGACGGCTCCGTGGCAGTCGCCGACCAGGGCACTGCGGAACAGGACGCTGCCGAGCGGGACCCCGCGGAACAGGACGCTGCCGGGCGGGACCCCGCGGAACAGGCGGAACGGGACGCTGGGGCACGTGCCGCCGCCGTAGTGCGGGACGTCATGGTCAGAGACGCTGGGGCACGTGACGTCTTAGTGCTTGATGCCGTGGTCTGGCACACCGGGGTGCGTGACATCACGGTGCGAGACGCCGCAGCGGGGGTGCGGAGATTGGAACCGGCTGCGGTTGGAAGGGGTGAGTTCTGGGGTGGGCGTGGCTCGCGGCGTACCACCGCGGGTGCTGGTCGTGTGGTGCCCGGACTGGCCGGTCGTGGTGGCGGGCGCCGATCCAGCGGCACCAGCCGTTGTCGTGGCGGCGGACGTGGTTGTGGCGTGTTCGGCAGCCGCACGTGCCGCGGGAGTCCGGCGTCAGCAGCGGCTGCGGGATGCGCAACGCCATTGCCCTGCCCTTGTGGTGCACGCCAGAGACCTCGATGCGGAAGCGCGGGCGTTCGAGCCTGTGGTGACAGCGGTGGAGGAGTTCTGTCCGCGGGTCGAGGTGGTGCGGCCGGGGCTGTGCGCGATCGGCGCTCGCGGCCCGGCCAGGTATTTCGGGGGGGAGAAAGCGCTCGCGGAGAAGATCGCACAGGCCCTGGCTGAGCGCGGAGTCATCTGCAGGACCGGGGTCGCGGACGGTATGTTCGCCGCTCAGCTCGCGGCTCGTACCGGCAGGGACGGGGTAGTGGTGCCGCAGGGCGGTACGCGGCGGTTCCTTGCCCCGCGCCTGGTGGGGGTGCTCGAAGATCCAGGACTGACCGGCCTGCTTGTCCGGCTCGGTATCCATACGCTTGAGGACTTCGCGGCCCTGCCCGCGCCGGACGTGCTTACCCGGTTCGGCGCCATGGGCGCGGCCGCGCACCGGCTGGCCAGGGGCCTGGATCCCCGGCCGCTGGCAACACGGCCACCGCCAGCCGACCTGTCGGCGGCAATGGAGTTCGATCCGCCCGTGCTGCAGGCCGAGCCCGTGGTGTTCGCGGGTAAGGCGCTCGCCGAGCAGTTGCACACGAACCTGGCCGGACGTGGGCTGGCGTGTGTCCGGGTCGAGGTGCAGGTGGGTTTCACCGGCGGCCGGATCTACTCGCGGCTGTGGCGGCACGACGGGCTGCTGTCCTCGCTGGCGGTGGCGGAACGGTTGCGATGGCAGCTCGACGGGTGGCGTACCAGTATGCACATGGCGGGCACCCACGCGGCTGGGGAGGGTTTTGGCGGTGCGCGCGCGGCTGGGGAGGGTTTTGGCGGTGCGCGCGCGGCTGGGGAGCATCGAGGGGAACCAGCCGGTAAGCGTCTGGCCGGTGACCCACCTGCCGACGAGGCCGATGACGGGGTCTTGCGCGCCGGAATAACGGCATTGCGCCTGATACCGGACCAGATCGTGCCTGATGAGGGCACGCAGCTTGGGCTGTGGGGCGACGCCCTGGTCAGCGACCGGGTCGCTCGCGCTGCCGCCCGGGTGCAGTCCCTGCTCGGCCATGAGGCGGTGACCCGCCCGGTGCTTGTGGGCGGCCGCGGCCCCGGTGAACAGGTCACGCTGGTGCCGTTCGGCGACAACCGCATTTCCCGGCTGCCCGCGGACCGGCCCTGGCCAGGCCGCATTCCAGCGCCGTCCCCGATCACGGTTTACCTGGCACCGCTGCCAGCGAGCGTCACCTGCGCGTCAGGTGAACAGGTGACCATCACCGGGCGTGCCGCCATATCCGCACCACCTGTGCGGCTCGCCATTGACGGCGGCCCGCCGCAGGAGATCACTGCCTGGGCCGGTCCCTGGCCCGTCTACGAACAGTGGTGGGATCGGGCGCATGTCCGGCGACTGGCCAGGTTCCAGCTGGTCACCCGGGACGGCGCCGCATGGCTCGCGGCCGTTGAAGGTGGCCGCTGGATGATCGAGGCCAGCTATGAATGATCGAGGCCAGCTATGACTAGGCACGTGTCGGGGGAACGGCCCGCGAGAACCGTGGTTTCCATGATCCCGGTCACTTTGGCGAACGGCGAAGGATAAGCGAAAGTTACCGCGATCATGAAACCCGCGTGCGTTACATCAGCGGGGTCCTGCGCGATCTGACGTTGACCGGGATCTGACGTTGACCGGAGGAGGAGTGCGGTAACCGTGGGCTGGAACAACCCGCCGGTCTCCTGGGATGAGTTCGAGCGGCGCCTGTCCTGGCGGGCGCGTTCCCCTGGCACGTCAGCCGAAGGGTCGCCACCCGATGGCGCGCGGGATTCAGGCCAGGCCGGGGACCTGCGGCCGGTAACCCACCTGCCCCACCGTCCAGGAGCCACGCCAGCGCATCGGCTGCCATGGGCGGAGCTGCACTGCCATTCCTCCTACAGCTTCCTTGATGGCGCGTCACAGCCCGCCGAACTGATCGCGGAGGCAGCGCGCCGTGGCGTAGAGGCGCTCGCCATCACTGACCACGACGGCATGTACGGGGCCGCCCAGTTTGCCCAGGCTGCTACCCGCAACGAAGAAGAGACCGGCGTCCGGGTGGCGACGATTTTCGGGGCCGAGCTCAGCGTGGACCTGACGAGCGGCCACGGCGGCGACGGCGGCGACCCGGGAGGTCGCCAGCCAGGCGCGGGAGGTCGCCAGCATGGCGCGGGAGGTCGCCAGCCAGGCCCGGGGGGTCACCCCACGGGCCCGGGTGGTCACCCCGCCAGCCCCCGGGCTGGAGTTCCTGACCCCGCCGGCGGGCATCTGCTCGTGCTGGCCCGCGACTGCGAGGGCTACCGGCGGCTGTGCCAGGTGATCAGCGCCGCCCAGCTGGCTGGCGGTGCGAAGGGCAGGCCAAGCTACGACGCCGGCGCCCTCGCCGCCGCGCACGGCGGCCACTGGGTTGTGCTCACCGGCTGCCGCAAGGGCGCGGTCCCCGCCGCGCTCGCGGCGAGCGGGCCGGAAGCCGCGCTTCGCGAACTGCACAGGCTGGCGGAGATGTTCGGCCGCGACAACGTCATGGTGGAGCTGATCGATCACGACCAGCCGGCCGATGACGAACGCAACGACGCGCTGTACGAACTGGCCATGCGGGCCGGGATGGGGGTGGTGGCGTCAAGCAACGTGCACTACGCCGCGCCCGCGCAGGCCCGGCTGGCTCAGGCGCTCGCCGCTATCCGGGCCCGGACCGGCCTGGATGAGATGAACGGCTGGCTGCCCGTGTCCAGTAGTGCCTACCTGCGCAGCGGGGCGGAGATGGCGCAGCGCCTGGCCCGGTTTCCCGGCGTCTTCGCACGCACCGTCGAACTTGGCCGCGAATGTGCGTTCAGCTTCGAGGTGATCGCGCCTGAGCTGCCGGACTGGCCGGTCCCGGAGAACTACACGCAGATGTCGTGGCTGCGCAAACTGGTCGCGGACAGGATCGCCCGCCGTTACGGTCCCCCCGACGCGCAGTGGGTGCCAGGGGCATACCGCCAGGTTGCTCATGAGCTCGACGTGATCGAGGGCCTCGGGTTCGCGGGCTACTTCCTGATCGTCAACGACATCGTCGAGTACTGCTCGAACGAGAAGATCTTGTGTCAGGGGCGGGGATCGGCCGCCAACTCGGCAGTCTGTTACGCGCTCGGGATCACCAGCGTCGACGCCGTACGGCATGGCCTGCTGTTCGAACGGTTCCTTTCGGCCGGCCGGGACGGCCCGCCCGACATCGATCTGGACATCGAGCATCGCCGCCGCGAGGACGTGATTCAGTACGTCTACCACAAGTACGGCCGTGACCGTGCCGCACAGGTCGCCAACGTCATCTCCTACCAGCCCCGGATGGCGCTGCGCGACGCGGCGCGGGCGCTCGGGCACTCACCCGGCCAGCAGGACGCCTGGTCGCACCAGATAGGACCGGGCGAGCCGGTTCCATCCGACGCCGGCATCCCGGAAGCCGTGGTTCAGCTCGCCGGGCAGATGCAGCGGCTCCCCCGCCACCTGGGCATCCACTCGGGTGGAATGGTGATCTGTGACCGGCCGGTCGGTGAGGTGTGCCCGGTGGAATGGGCACGGATGCCCGCACGCACCGTGTTGCAGTGGGACAAGGACGACTGCGCCGCCGTCGGCCTGGTCAAGTTCGACCTGCTCGGCCTGGGCATGCTGTCGTGTCTGCACGACACGCTGGACCTGGTCGCGGCGCACTACGGGCATACCTGGGATCTGCATTCGATCCCGCAGGAAGATCCCGCCGTCTACCAGATGCTGCAGCAGGCCGACACGGTCGGGGTGTTCCAGGTCGAGTCCCGCGCCCAGATGGCCACGCTGCCCCGGCTGCGCCCGGAGAAGTTCTACGATCTGGTCATCGAGGTCGCCCTGATCAGGCCCGGGCCCATCCAGGGCGGCTCGGTCCACCCCTACCTGCGCCGCCGCAGGGGCGACGAGGATGCGGCGCTGCCGCACGGGTCCATGCACGGCGCCCTCGGCAAGACGCTCGGCGTTCCGCTGTTCCAAGAACAGATGATGCAGATCGCCATCGACTGCGCCGGGTTCACCCCCGCGGAGGCCGACCGGCTGCGGCAGGCGATGAGCGCCAAGCGGGCGCCGCAGCGCATCGAGGAACTCCGCCAGCGCCTGCTGGACGGGATGGCCGCCCGGGATATCCCGGCGGCGGTGGCCGAGGAGATCTACGAGAAGATCCTCGCGTTCTCCAGCTACGGTTTCCCCGAGTCACACGCGATCAGTTTCGCTTACCTGGTTTACGCAAGCGCCTGGCTCAAGTGCTACTACCCGGCCGCGTTCACCGCTGCCCTGCTGCGGAACCAGCCGATGGGCTTCTACTCACCGGCTACCTTGATCACCGATGCGCGCCGCCACGGGGTCGAGGTCCGCGGCGTCGATATCAACGCGAGTGACGCCCTCGCCACCCTCGAGACCGTGGGCTACCCGGCCGGGCGGCCGGCTATCCGGCTTGGCCTGACCGGTGTCCGCGACCTCGGCGGCGAGCAGGCCAGGGCGATCGCCGCGGGCCGCCCGTACGCGGACCTTGACGACTTCGCCCGCCGCACCCGGCTGCCGGTGCCGGCACTGCAGTCCCTGGCGGTCGCCGGGGGCTTCGGCTGCTTCGGTCTTTCCCGCCGGGCGGCACTGTGGGCGGCGGGCGCGCTCGCGTCCACTCGCGGCGGGCAGCTTCCCGGCACAACCCCCGGGCTGGCGGCGCCGCCGCTTCCGGCCATGACCCCGGTGGAAGAGACGCTCGCCGATCTATGGGCCACCGGCACATCTGGCACACACCCCATGGCCCACATCAGGGCGGCCCTCACCGGCCGGGGCGTCACCCCAGCCGGAGCCCTCAAGACCACCGTGCCAGGTGCCAATGTCAGCTGCGGCGGGCTGGTTACCCACCGGCAGCGGCCGCCCACCGCGGGCGGCGTGGTGTTCATCAACCTGGAAGACGAGACCGGCATGGTCAACGTCATCTGCCCACCCGCGGTCTGGGCGCGGTGCCGGCGCACTGCCCTGGACAGCGCCGCCCTGCTCGTGCACGGCCGCCTCGAAAGCAACGAGGGCGCCATCAACCTCCTCGCCGCCGGTATGGAGCGGCTGCGCGTCGCCGCGATCGCCCGCGGAAGTGTGGTCAGCCGTAACTTCCGCTGAGCACACCGTTCGGGCGCGGCCCGGTCGCGCGGCCCCGAACGGCTGCCGCAACGTGTCACTCCGCGCGGCCGTTAGGACTGTGCTGCCCCGGGGGGCGACCCCCCGGGATCCCCCCGCACCAAGCGATGCCGCATCCGCGGCAGCCGTCAGGACTGTGCTGCCCCGGGGGGCGACCCCCCGGGATCCCCCCGCACCAAGCGATGCCGCATCCGCGGCAGCCGTTAGGGAATGCTGTGCGGCGGCCGCTCGGACCCGCGGGGCAGGGGCTAGGTGATCATCGAGTGGCCGCGCTGCTGCGGGCGCCTGGCCGCGATGTTGCCAGGAAAGGCTCGTGCGGCCGGACGGCGCTTTGCTGCAGCGGCATCCGGCCGCACGAACCCCGGGGAAGGGGTGACAGGAATGTGGGCTGTGGGCGCGCTCAGTCGTCGCCCTCGTCTTGTTTGCTCGGGAAGATCAGGCCGCACACCTCGAGGTAGAGCTGCTCCGGATAAGGGACGAAGGGCACGTTACGGAACGCCTGGTCCTGGCCGGCGGATTCGAGGATGAACTCACCGTATCCGAGCAGGCGGCCCATCGACGAGCGCTGGAAGCTCATGTCCGTCACCTTGACCAGCGGCATCATCGCCACCTTGCGGGTGACGAGGCCGGTCGTCAGCAGCATCCGCTGCGAGGTCACGACGAAGTAGTCCACCGACCAGTTGGCGACCTTCCAGATCAGGCGGAGCAGCAGCAGGCCCCAGGCCAGCCAGATGATGTCCAGGGCGCTGCCGTTGCCGTGCGCGACGCTGCCGCTCAGCAACCCTGCGACGACCAGCCCGGCGAGAACGAGGGTGATCGGGCCGAGGAGCATGGCCGGATGCATACGGACGGTAATCACTTGGTGCTCGTGCGGCAGCAGGTAACGGTTGACTGACGCCGGGGCGGTGTCTCCCGGCGTTATCAGCCTCACCTCGACCTCAGCTCACAAGCCGGCGACGAACGTTGACAACCCGTGAGCCACGTTGCCAAGGCCGTGAATCGCGCTGTGCACGAGCGTCGCGGCGGAGGTGGGGTTGGTGACCAAGAAGAACACGACAAAGGCGATCGCCGCCCAGCCGAGGTACTTCTTCATCGGGCACTCGCCTCCCAGACGTACTGCAGCTGACCTACCAATGACACCAGCTTAGCTCAACGTGATTTCCGGACCAATGGTTACCGGCCGTGTCGGCAGCCTTATACAGTAACCGAAGGCAAGCAGCGTCGTTGCCGCAATCGGCTCAGTTTGACCATGCCGCACGCTACATCACCCAGCCAGGCGCACGTGCAGGACCTGCCGGTGCGGCCGCACGAGTTATCGTATCGAGGCGTCAGGTAATCAGAAAGTAACTGTTTGTAACATCGCCTGGCGGTGGCGGCGCGGTGGTTCGGATGGCACCTTAAGGGGAAGTTCCAACATCAAGAGGAACTCAGGGACGTACGAGAACTTTCGCCCCATTGCCGTACAGCGCGCGATTCGGCCGATGATGGCCAAAACAGGCCAGACCGCCAATGACTGGTGAGTGCCGCGGGCCCATTGCACGGCGCCCGGCCCCGGAACCCGCGCCACGCCAGGCGGTAGGCGGCGGCAGGCGTGGCTCAGCCGCCGTCCGGCCGGAACGAACCCGTGCGACGGCCCAGGCTGAGGCTGCGGGCCGACCGGGCCCACGGCGTGCTCCGCGTGGTCCGAGCGACCGCCTGGCCGGGTTTTAGTGGCGGCGAGACGGCCGCCGCCTGGATCTGGCAACATTCCCCCGTGAGTGCTGCGGCGATGGGCTGACGATGACGGACGCGGATACGACCGATTTTGCGGTCGTCGTCTACCGTGAAGACGAAATTTGGGAGGCGGAAGTGCTCCCCGTGGCGCTCACGGCTGACCTCGACGGGCTGATCCACGCGCTCCGCCAGCAGCCGAGCATCGGCGGGACGATCGGCCTGGCCGCGATCGGCGACGACTTCTTCGTCGCGCTGCGGCTCCTCGGCGCGCAGGTGTCCATCTTCCTGTCGGACATAACCGCGGCCGAGGAGTGGCCCCTGGCCCGCCAGGTACTCGACCACCTGGACATTCCGGTTCCAGAAGACGAGGACCTTGACCAGGTGCTACCGGCCGGCGACCTTTCGATCTTCGCCGACCTGGGGGTGGACGAGATGGAACTCGGCGCCCTCGCGGGGGACCGGGACCTCTACCCCGACGAGGTGCTCGCGAGCCTCGCCGGCAGGCTCGGGTTCGCGTCCGCGCTTGAACGGGCCCTGGATGTCGCGCTCGGCTGACCCGGCGGGTCCGACGGGTTTCGAGCCCGCCATGCGCCTGGCGCTCGCCGAAGCGCGGCGTGCGGAGGGAACGGACGTCCCCGTCGGCGCGGTGATCCTCGATTCGGCCGGAACGGTCATCGCGCGAGCGGCCAACCGCCGCGAGGCGGACGGCGACCCGACCGCGCACGCGGAGCTTGTCGCGATCCGCGCCGCCGCCAAGGTCGCCGGGAACTGGCGGCTGATCGGCTGCACGCTCGTGGTCACCCTCGAGCCGTGCACGATGTGCGCAGGGGCGGTGACACTGGCCCGGGTCGACAGGCTCGTGTTCGGCGCGGCCGACCCCAAGGCGGGAGCGGTGGGCTCACTTTGGGACGTGGTGCGTGACCGGCGTCTCAACCACCGTCCCGAGGTCGTCGGTGGAGTACTCGCGGACGACTGCGGCGCGCTGCTTCGCTCGTTCTTCGCCGCGCGCCGCACCTCGTAGCGACTGGTGTCGGGTAGGCTCTCGGGCGGTGGAGTCGCCTAGTGGCCGAGGGCGCACGCCTCGAAAGCGTGTGAGGGGGCAACCCCTCCGTGGGTTCAAATCCCACCTCCACCGCCAACGTGCGGCCCGGGTCGCGGCTGGACCCGCGCCCGTGGATGAACCAGGCCGATGCACCGCGAACGCTGACTGGAGGGAGTGCACGAAAATCCGGCGGGCCGGGCACTTGGAACGGGCCCAGGACGTTATGCACGTGACGCATCGGTCATCGCGCTGCCTGGCAGCCGGGCGATGCGGAGCGAACCCCCGTGGAAGAGAAGAGTCGTGCTAGAGCCGCAGAGCACAGCGTTCTTCCTGTTGCTCATGCTCGCCTTCGGCAGTTTGGTGGTCTGCGCCGTTCTTGCCAAGCAGCCGGTCTTCCGGCTGCTCGCCGCCTGCGTGGCGTTCGTGCCTGCCATGTTGTTCGGGGTGGCGGCGGTGAACAAGTACTACGGCTACTACGACACCTGGAGCGCGGTCGTCGCCGACTTCACCAGCCGCGGTGTGCAGAGCATCCCGCCGGCCTCCACGACGTCGGGCGCGGGTTCTGTGCAGCAGTTCGACCAGTTGCTCGGCAACGCGATCAACTCGCAGCAGGCGGCTCAGACGGGTGCGGAGATCAGCGTGACCGTGACAGGCACTCTCAGCCGCATCACCCGCAATGTGCTCATCTACCTGCCGCCGCAGTACTTCCAGCAGCAGTACGCGAGCTACCGCTTCCCCGCCATCGAGCTCATCCACGGGCAGCCGGGTGCACCGGAGGACTGGCTGGCCGCGCTGGACGTGCAGACCACGTTGCAGAGCCTCGTCGCCAGCCACCTGGCGGATCCGGTGGTTCTCGTGATGCCCGACGTGAACGGCGGGAGGAAGATCTCCCTGCAGTGTCTCAACCAGGTCGGTGGTCCCGCGGATGACACGTTCGTGGCGCTCGACGTGCCCAACTTCGTCGCGGCGCGAATCCGGGCACAGCTCCCGGGCACGGCGTGGGGCATCGCCGGTTACTCGGAGGGCGGGTACTGTGCCGCGAATCTCGCGCTGCGCCACCCGCAGCGATTCGGCTTCGCGGGCGTGATGAGCGGTTACTTCCGGCCGATGGACAACCGGGTCCAGGTCAAGACCGCGATCAAGCGGATCGATCCGTTCCACGCCAACCTCATCCTGCGTAAGCAGAACAGCCCGGTGGACATCGTCCGTCAGCTTCCGGCCGGCAGCCGGATACCGCAGTTCTGGGTCGCGGCGGCCCGCGCGGTCCGCGGCGATGTGCTCAACGCGGAGAGTTTCGTTGCCGCGCTCAGACTGCAGAATCCGGCGACGTCGCTGACCATCACGCTCAACGGCGCGCACAACGCCGTGGCGTGGCGCAGCATGATCGTGTCGATGCTGGAGTGGATGACGCCGCGCCTCGCCCAGGACGGGGCGGCCCAGGGCTGCCAGGGCTGCGCCCTTCCGCCCACGACGACCGGGCCGAGCACCAATCCCCGGATCACCCGCCCGCTGTCGCCGCCGAGTCAAGGTCAAGTACCCGGGCGTGTACCACCGCCCGCTGGTGCAACGCCGCCCGCAGCGCTCGGTGCAGCCCGTCTTCCAGATACAGTTCTCCGTGCCACTGGATGACGTGCGGGAAAAGGTCGCCGTAGAACGTCGAGTCCCGGGCCAGAAGATGATGTAGATCGAGCACGGCCTTGGTCGTGATGAGCTCGTCGAGCCTGACCTGTCTCGGTGGGATCTTGCCCCATTCGCGGATGCTCAGGGCGGGGTCAGGGTAAGGACGCCCGTCGCCGACCTGTTTGAAGATCACCTACGAAAGTCTAGATGAGCACGCCCGTCCAGTCGGCCGTATCGCCCACCCAGCGGCCAGGCGGCCCTGGCACCGAGGGCGATTCCAGGAGCTTCCATGATCGCGCGCCTCGTGCCCAGCTCAGTGCGCCCGGCTGGGTTGCCTGCCGTCGAGCAAGACCGTACTGACCGCGGTCCGCGGTGCTGAGCACAGCGGTGGATACCCCCGGCGCGATCGCGCGCCGGCTAGCCGTTGAGCCGGAGCGCGCGCCCGACAGCCTGCAGTGTGCTCTCCGCCGCGGACGCACAATCCCCGGCCCAGGCTGATCATCCCATCAGCCGTCGCCTCCGGCACCGATTCCCGGTTCCCGGTGAGACGCTCGGGTTTTTGGAGAATTATGTGAACCAGGCGGGGTCGCGCTCCGTGGGCAGGATAGACGGTGGCGCCGCCCGCGCATCAGCCTGCCATGAGGGCGAAGCCCCCGGCGGGACAGACTCCAGGAGGAAGAGATGCGAAGGTATGTGCTAGTTCTGGCGTGTGTGGCCGGCTTGTTCATCGCCACACCGCTGTCCGCGCTGGCGGTGGAGAACCCGACGACCGGCCAGCCGGGCGCACCCACCAACACGTGCGGGCCCGCGAACCCGGTGACGCCGGGATCCTCGGTGGCGGCCCCCGGCTCCCCGTTCAACCCCAACGGCCAGGCCGGAGTGGTATATGCGGGCAACCCGGGCACCGCGTCATTGGCCAACGCGAACAGCACCGCGGTCGTTTCGCAGTACGACACCGCCTGCGTCCAGCTGAGCCACTGAGCGTCAATCGCCACCGGCCCCCGCGCGGGCCGGTGGCGTAGCCGCAGACTTCGGCAGCCGCGCCGCAGCGGCCTGCCGGGTAGCGCAGGTAATATGGCCAGGTGGGGCGGTGGCGCGGCTACGGCGGTGGGATAGGGAATTTATCCCGAACGGCTGCCGCGAGCTGACACGGCGCGGGCAGCCCCCTCGCTCACCCGGCCAGATCGGCCGCGCTGCGCCCCCCGGTCACGCCGTGCGGACCGCGCGGTGCCCCGACCGCTGCCGGGCACGGGCGCCATTGTCGGTTGACAGGCCATTACCACGATGAACCGTTGCCGCCTGCTGGGCATGCTGGGCAGGACGAGCCCAAGCAGGAGCCCGGACCGCACTGGTGCGGCCCGGGTCAGGATGGTTCTCGTCCCCCGATCTGTGTCGCGCCTACCTGCGGGGCCGATGCGCGCCAGCCCGCTACCGGTGCGGTCAGCCTGGTGCCGAGCCGGTCACCTGTTCGGCCCGCTGGCTGCGCGATTGTCGTGTCCGAAGCAGCGCGGTGGTGACCAGCAGGCCCCAGAGCAGGAACCAGGGGTCCCACAGGTAGGCGTGCCAGAAAAGGCCCCGGTCGTCGGCATGCGCCGACCGGGCTATCACCCCGGACTGGACGAGCAAGCCGGCGGTCGTCAGCACCAGGCCGTAGCTGGTCAGGATCGCTGCCTCGATCCAGGCCAGGACCCGCAACAGCCGCCGCCACGGCCGGGCCGGGGCGGGCGCGAGTATGCCGCCGGCGGCCAGCATAGGCAGCACCGCGGCGGCCATCTTCAGCCCCGCGGCGGCCCACACCGCGACGGCCGCACCCGTGCCGTCGGCTCGGCCATGTTCCGCCAAGGCTCCGCCAACGGTGTCGAGCAGCCAGGTACCGCCCAGGCCCCAGTACACGCTCACCGCGGCATAAGCCAAACCGACCAGGAGCGCCGCCCGCGCCGCCCGCCGCCCGCCGCCGCCATCTGCCGGGCCGCTCCGCGCCGATGCCGACCGCATGGGCTCCAGCCCCCCTTTCACAGCCTCTCGCGAAACACTCCTGGCAGCGTTCTCATCCGCACTTGATAGCGAACCCGCGAAACCGCCGCACTCGGATCCAGCCCCGTACAACGTAGCTGGGCGCCGATCGCGGCACCTGGCGTGGAGCACGCTGGTCCCAAGCCGGGGGCCCGGCAGCAAGCGTGTAATGCGTCCAACAGACCTGACGCGACTAACATGGGTGGGTGACCGAACTGCCGATCGATGACGCCGCCGCACTGAGCGGCGCGGCGCACGATGCCGCCGAGCGAGGCCAGGTGGTCTACCTCATCGGCCCGGACGGCAGGCGTCTTGCTGCGATCGTTCCTCCCAACGTTGCCGCAGCGGGGGCCGCTGCGCTCGAAGCGCTCGAAGATGCGGATGACCTCGCTACGGCCGAGGTGGCTCTCGCCGAATGGGAAAGTGACGGTCGGCGCACTTACAGCCTTGCGGAGATCGACGCTGAGCTAGTGTCTCGTAATAGAGGGTTCTTTACTTGATGTTGTTGGCGACAAGCTTCTTGTAGTCGCGATCAAGAAGGGCGATTTTCCCCAAGATCTCACTCGCGGTTGCCGTCCACTCAAATGGCCTGGCATCCTCATTCCAGTGCTCGATGTAGTCACCGATCCTCTTGACGGCTGACCAGCTGCCCGCCACCACGCCGGTGAGCCCAAAGCCAACCGAACGTGGTGAGTGAGTCGCAGAGCCTCAGGGCGGTATCAGGCCATGGGGCTTGCGGTGCCCTGTTGTCTTTGGCCTGGGCGGAGGAGCCCCGCCCGGGTCCCAGGCGACTGATCCGAGGTCGGGGTGGATGAGGACGACTGGCTCGTGTGCGAGGTCGGGCTTTCGCTCGGGATCGGCGTGTCTTGCTGCGCGTTCGGCCAGCCACTCTCGCAGCCCGGCGATAGCGCTGGGGCGGTCGGGGATGACCCAGAAGGCGATATCGACAGCGCGG
>WNFJ01186467.1_pt1 | contig 21109 bp, 20 predicted proteins | sample 5400461 | NCBI WGS metagenome assembly WNFJ01 (sample SAMN13153349, study PRJNA577476) | soil metagenome | isolation source: 115 cm saprolite on Douglas fir-dominated hillslope | place: USA:California | collected 2013-09-17
TGAACGGCGCTTGGCCTCGGGGCGAGGGCCGAATGCGCGGCCGTGGATTCCGCTCAAGGCCAGTCCCTCGCATGGGCGTGCCCGCGCTGAGGCGTAGATACGGCGATCCTCTAAAGTCCGGGCTTCTGGGCAGCCCGGGCATGCAGTGCGCCCGACCCCCCATCCCGCTCGACGATCGGCGCGACCAATTCAGCCTCTGGGGAGAAGGCCATAGGACGCCGCAGCAATCTCGCCCGCCCAAGCCCCCTGCGCAGTCGCCGTCCCCCCAAGCCCTGGTTCATCATCGGCTTACCGACGCGGAATCCGATCGCTCCGATGGTTTAGCTGTTCGGTGCTCCAGGCGCGTCGGCTTCCCCGGCTATCTCCGGCTCCGAGCTTCCCGCGAAGATTCAACCGCCAAGCTGAACCCCGCGGCGAAGTTGCGCAAAAGCTCGTCTGGACCAATCGCCTCGCCCACCGAATTGGCAACTTCCTGTGGATAGGGGGCACTGTTTTTTGCCCAGACCTCGCGCAACACGTCCCCGGCGAGTGGGTTTTTCCACCACGCCGAGCCAAATCGTCGGATGAGGATTTCCTGGAGCTGGCGGGCGAGCAGCCAGGCCCGGATGTCGTCGGCGGGTTGGTAGAGCTCGTCGAGATCGACGATGTTCCGCGCCTCGTCCTCCGCGGTGATTGGCACCGCGTACGCCCGGGACATGATCCGCCGGTAGATCGCGCGTGTGTCCTGCTCCTCGCCGCGGTGCACCGCGATGTCGTAGAGAAGCCTCCCCGCGCGGCGGCGGAGCTGAAAGAGGCGATGCGCGTTCGCCGCGATCAGCTGACTGCTGAGCTTCTCGCCGGAGAGGCCCGCATACTGCTGAAGCCATTCCGGATCTTCGACCAGTTGCTCGAAGAGCAGCGCCGATGCTTGACCTACCACTGGGCTGCCCAGGCGGGTCAATTCGAATCGCAGCGACGGTTTGTGCCCGGTCTTTCCCGGTGGCTTGACCGGCTCGGGATTTTTCAGCGAGGCAAATCGGAGCGCGAATCCCAGCTCATGGAGCAGCGCCGCTTGATCGCGGGCGCCGCCGCTCGGTCTGAGCGAGACGCGAACGTCGCCCGGGATGGCCGCCAAAACGGTGAGCGGCCGCGGATTCTTGTAGGCCAGGTCTCTCACGTCGAGGGTGATGTTCTTCATCGACCCCAGATCGATCCCCAGTCCGCTCAACGTGGACGTCGCCCGCGTCACCAGGGAATCTTTTGGAAAGAAGAACTGCAGATTCTGCGGCCGGAAGAGCCGAGGCATGTCCGCGCGGCGAAGCTTCTCGAAAGGCATCCGCAGCTCGCGCTGCGCCATCTGCTCCATCGCCTGGACGTAGGCAGTCTGGGTCAGGTCGAGGACCTGCTCGGCGAGCTGCGCGAGCTGGTCCATGTTCCCGTAGCGGATCGACTCGCCCAGGGACTGGTAGGAGGGATAGCCGAGCTCCGTCACCAGTGCGCTGGTCCGCTCATCCCGGCGCCGAACAAAAAGCGACAACCGCTCGATCGCCCGGCTTGCGCCGAGGTACAGCGCCCGCCTCTTTTCCGGATCGTTTTCCGTCGCCAAAAGCCAATCGAGATCCCGGTAGTGATGCTCCACGCCGGCGGCGGTGAAGGCCAGGGAGGCTTCGAGGTTGGCGATCGCGTCGGTCTGGTCGGCGAGCATCCTCGCGAGGTACTCGCCGACGAAGTAGACGTGGAGGTAGGTCAGCGCCCGCACCTCCAGCGCGCCCGCCGCGCCCTTGCTGCATTGAGGCGGCTCGCCCGGCGCGGCGGTGCACCCGTAGGCGGCGATCAGCGATTTGCGGAGCCGGTCGATCGTCTGGATCGACTCGAGGGAGAACAGCTTGTCTTTTCCTTCGTAGGTCTTGCCGATGTTCGCCGGCGTTCCGTCGGTCCAATTCTTCCAGATCGCCTCTTCTTGCTCGGCGAGGAGGGCCTCCGCATCGCTGGCCAGCTTCTCCACCGCCGGCCAGAGCGCTTGCGCGTCTTGGCCCGCTGGGTGGGTTAACTGATTCGGAACCGCCTTGGGGCAAGCGGCGAGCAGCGTTAGGGCTGCCAAGACGAAGAGGAACCTTGGGCTCATCGGTACACGCAATGTACCCTTCCGGACCGCGATGCCCAATTCCCGACAGCGCGCCGCATCGAAAGCCCGGCAGGCGATGTACGAGGCGCTTCGAGCGTTCCTCACATCGGAAGGCTACCAGGAGGTCGAGACGCCTTCGCTCGTGGCGGCGCCCGGGATGGAGCCGCACATCGATGCCTTTGCGGTGCCCTTCACTCCGCAGATGGCGGTCGGCAAATCCCGCTCGCTCTACCTGATCACCAGCCCGGAATACGCGATGAAGCGCCTCCTCGCGGATGGGTCTGGCCCGATCTTCCAGATTTGCAAGGCGTTCCGGAACGGGGAGGTCTCCGCCACCCACAACCCCGAATTCACCCTGCTCGAGCTCTACCGCCCGCAGGCCGATTACCTCAGAATCATGGCCGATCTCGAGCGGGCGCTCGCCGCGATGGAGGCGCGATTCCCGGGCGGCGACTTCTTTCGCCGCCTCCCCTACGAGCGAGTCACCGTTCGCGATGCGCTTTTGCGCGAGACCGGCATCGATCTGCTCGCCTGTCCCGATGCTCGCTCGCTGCGCGCCGCCGCAAAGCGCGCCGGTTTTCGGACAGAGGAGGCGGACGCCTTCGACGATCTGTTCTTCCGCCTTTTTGTCGAGGCCGTCGAGCCGGGGCTCGGCCGGGAACGGCCGGTCTTCATCTTCGACTATCCCGCCTCGATGGCGGCCTTGGCGCGGCTCAAGCCGGGTGACGAGAGCATCGCCGAGCGCTTCGAGCTCTATGCCCGCGGCCAGGAGCTGGCGAATGGATTCTCCGAGCTTTGCGATCCGGCGGAGCAGCGGCGGCGGCTCTTGCAAGAAAGGCAGGCTCGAATCGCCGCGGGCAACCCCGCCTATCCCCTGGACGAGGACTTCCTCTCGTCGCTGGCGAAGATGCCCGATGCCGGAGGGGTTGCGCTGGGGCTCGACCGGGTGTTGATGCTCCTCGTCGGAGCCGCGACGATCGATGAAGTGCTGCTCTTCCCGGCGCGGGACTTCGTTTGATCCTAGATCCGATGGAGCTCGATAGGGGGCCGCGCTCTCAGTACTGGAGCAGCGAAAACACATCGTACCCGGCGTCCCCCCAGCGAGGTGAGCTCGATCACGAAACCCAGACCCACCACCTGCGCCGAGAGAAGCTCCGCCAGTTGCGTGCAGGCGCGCGAGGTGCCGCCGGTGGCGAGCAGGTCGTCGACGATGACCACCCGCTGGTTTTTTTCGATCGCGTCGCGGTGGATCTCCAGCGTGTCGGTGCCGTACTCGAGCTGGTAGGTGTAGCTGGCGGTCGCGGCCGGAAGCTTCTTCGGCTTGCGAACGGGGACGAACCCGGCGTTCAAGCGATAGGCGAGCGCGGGTCCGAAGATGAAGCCGCGGGCCTCTATTCCGAGGACGAGATCGATTTTCTGCGGCAGATAGTGCTCGGCAAGGGCGTCGATCAGCGTCGCGAACGCGCGCTTCTCTTTGAGCAGGGTGGTGATGTCGTAGAAGAGAATTCCTTTCCTCGGAAAATCGGGGACCTCGCGGATCAATTCCTTCAAATCCTGGTAGCTCGTCGAACTGTTCATTGTTCCTCCAGGCTCTTGCGCGCGAGCGTCGGACAATAGGGGCCGACGAGGTTCCGGTTCCAGAAGGCATTGGAATTTCGGTGTTCCGCCCAATCGCTGAAGCGGTACTGGTAGGTCATCGACCGTATGTAACGCGGGGGCGTTGCCGGGAACGGGTTGCTCGCGAGCAGTCGAAGAACCTCGGGCGTTCCCTCGAGGAGGCGCTGCTGGAAGCGGACGAACCACGGGTTTCGGGCGCAGCTTCCGAGCGCCGCAAACCACATTTGCCAGTCCAGGCGCGGCTGGTGGGGCGCGACGAACCGGGAGAGCTTCGTTGGGTCTCCCGGCTTCCATTTGAATTCGTAACCGCGCCAGATGCGGCCGTCGCTGCTGCCTTCGACGAGGATCTCGGGGCGATCGAGGGTCATCACCGCGAATAGACCGTAGCTGCTGATGCTCCGGAAGGGCTGTAACACCGCGAGGATATCCTCGATCGGCGAGGGGAGGTCTCTGCGCCAGAACCTCATTTCGGCCACGCTCACCAGAACGAAAAACGCCGCGGCGATCGCACATCCGATTCGAAGGGCGCGCGGCGCCGGCCTTGGCTCGGCGGGGGATTCGGCCGTGGCCCGAAACCTTCGAGGTAGAGCTCTCGCAAGGACGCCGTCGTCAAGCAGGAGCAGGCACAACGCGAGCGATAAGAGGTTGAAAAAACCGTAGTTTCCGGTGGCGGCGATCGCCAGCTGGAGAAAGCCGAACGCCGCCGCCGCGACCAGCCGCGCCGGCCGCGGTCCGAAGATGAGCAAGGGCGCGACCAGCTCGATGGCGAACATCACCACCGCCGACGCGGTCTGAAACCCGTCGGGTAACAGGTGGGCGTAATAGGCGATCGGGGTCGGGAGGGGTTGGGTCCAGTAGTGGAAGCGAAGGGCGGTGAGGTTGCGCCAGGCGAGATCGCCACTGGTGAGCTTCACCAACCCGGAGAGAAACATCAGGCGGAAGAGGAGCCAGCGAAGTAGCCAGAGGGAAAGGGGATGGGGGTTTTCAACGCGGATGGGCCAAAGTCGCGGCGAGGCCAGAAAGATGGAGAAGAAGGCCGTCTCCAGAAGCAGGTTGTCCCACTGGTATTGGAGGAACGGGCCTCCCACCGAAACGAGCGAGAGGTAGAGCAGCCAGAGAAGGGCTACCACCCACCTCGGCGCGACGCGCAGCATCAGCAGTGTCGACAGAGCAACGCCGGCGATGCACAGGCCGTTGAGGAATCCATCGGTGGAGCTGATCCAGCAGAGCGTCGGAAGCTTGAGGTAGGCGCTCGAGCCCACCTGGCCGTAAACCCAGGGAAGAAGCTCCGAAACCGGAGAGATTCCGCGGCTGCCGATGAGCCCATCGAGTTGCGCCCACAGCGAAGCGAAGGCGACCAAAAACACTCCGCCAAGAAGCCGGAGGAAGGCGTCGGTGGCAAGGGCGTAGCGGTGATTCACGCCGGAGCGCAGACCGAAGAGCGACGTCGCGCTATCCAACGTAGGCGACAAAGAAGCACCTTAAGGGATCAACATTTGTTGACGCCGGTTGGTAGAGGAATTGAACCCGGTGTACGGTTGTCCCTGACGAGGCGATGAAAGAGCGCCGAGGGCAAAAGCGATTCAGGCGTCGATTCATGGTGCGCTACGGCGAGCATGAGTTGACGCATACCGGGTTCACCCAGGACGTTTCGCGGGGAGGGGCGTTCATCGTGTCTCCCTACCGGCCACCCCTGGATACCCACCTCCACGTGCAGGTTTATTTGGAGAAGGAGACCGCCGTCTACTTCGAGGCGACGGTGCGACGCCACAAGGTCGTTCCCCCGGAGCTGAGGTCGGTCGAAAAGGGGGGCTTTGGAGTCCGGTTTCTCCTCCCTGATGAGCTGCTCGCCGACGTTCTGGTCGAGTCCGGCGACCACCTCGAGATCCGCTACGCCACTCCCGCGGATCTGAAGGCGGCGTTCGAGAAGGAGTTCCGGCACGGCGGCGTCTTTGTCTCCACCGACCGCGAGATAGATCGCGGCGGCGACGCCATTTTTGCGATGCGCCTGGATTTTGCGGCAAAGACCTTCGAGTTCGAGGCAACCGTGGTGCACGTCTTTCAGGACAGCTCAAAGTCGGGTCCGCACGGAGTCGGCCTGGTTTTCAAGGATCGAAGAGAGGTCGAAGAAGCCTTGACCCCCTACCTCGCGGCGAAGTGAGCGCTCCGGAAGCTTCAGCGCCTTCGCCCCCGGCGCGGTCACTGCGCTGCTCGAAGGATGAAGCATTTGAGATAGCGCGTCTCCGGAAGGTGGAGCAGGACCGGGTGGTCTCTGCTCGCCCCGCGCCGCTCGATGATCTGGAACCGGCGCTTCGCGTCCGCGGCGGCCGACTCCAACATCTCTTCGAAAAGAGCTTCCGAAACGTGATGCGAGCAGCTGCAAGTAATCAGGATTCCGCCGGGGCGCAGCAGCCGCATCGCGCGGAGATTGATCTCCTTGTACCCCCGGATGGCTCCCGGGATCGCCGCCTTGTTTCGGGCAAATGAGGGTGGATCGAGAACCACGGTGTCGAACTGGCGCCCGTTGTCCACCGCGTCGCGCAGAAAGTCGAAGGCGTTGGCGGTGGCGACTTCCACGTTGCGCAGCTGGTTGAGCTCGACGTTCGCCTTTAGCTCCGCCACCGCGGTCTCGGAGGTCTCGACCGCAATGACCTTCTCCGCCCGGGTCGCGAGCTGAAGGGCGAATCCTCCGACGTAGGCGAAACAGTCCAGCGCTTGCCCCCGGGCATAGGCCGCGCTGAGGAGGTGATTCTCCCTCTGATCGAGGAACGTCCCGGTCTTTTGACCGCTGTGCAGATTGGCCTGCAGCCTCAAGGCGCCCTCCCGGTATTCCACCACCGGCGGGATCTCGCCGCGCATCACTTCTTTGACGAGGGGCAAACCCTCACTTCTTTGACGAGGGGCAAACCCTCCAGCGCGCGCACGCTCACATCGGACCGATTCATCAGGCCCTTGGCCCCGAAAATCTCGATCAGCAGATCCGCCAACAGCTCCTTGCGGAGCTCGGTGCCCTTCACCAGAAACTGCGCGCTCAAATAATCGCCATACTTGTCGACGATCAGGCCCGGTAGGAGATCTGCTTCGCTGTGAATCGCTCGATAGGTTTGGTCGCCCGGGGCGATCAATTCTCGAAAACCTCTCGCCTGAGCGATCCGGGCGCGAAAGAAATCCGCATCCACCGCAACGTCGTCATAAGTCAGCCACCGCAGCGAGATCTTCGACTCCTTGGAGAAAAAGGCCTGGCCGAGGAACCATTTGCGCTGGTCGAGCACTTTGACCACCTCGCCGCCCTCCAGCCGGGGAGCGCTCTGAACGTCGCTCTGGTAGATCCAGGGATGACCGCTCAGCCAGCGTTCCACACCGCGGCGCTGCAAGATGACTTGAGGGGCCTCGCGGCTCGGTCCCTTCAAAACGGAATCACCTGATCGACCACCACCTGGCCGTCCTGCTCCTTGACGGTGCAGGCGGCGACCAGCGGGTCGTGCTCGAAGAAGAGCATCCATTTCTCTTCCGCCGCCTGCGCGAGGATCATCCTCTTCTCCTCGATCACGGTGAGCGGATAGAGGTCATAGGCCATCCCCCACGAGGAGCGCAGATGAGAAACGGTGGGGATGAGATCGCCGCAGAAGACGAGGGTCTGGTCGCCGTCGCTGACCCGAACCAGCTGTAGCCCCACCGTATGCCCTTCGGAAACGAACAGCTCGATTCCCGGCAACAGCTCGACCTGCCCCTCGAGCAGATGGAGCCGGCCACTGGACGCGAGCAGGTCGAAATTCTCGGCGCGAAAGCTCCCCGCGTCCTTGTCCGACGGATGATGCGCCCACTTCCAGTTTCGTCGCTGCAGATGGTAGGTCGCTCGAGGGAAGGAAAGGACGCGCTCTCCTCCCTCGATCCGCGTCGTGCCTCCCGTATGGTCGAAGTGGAGGTGGGTGAGGACCACGTCGGTGATCTCCTCCCGGGTACAGCCGGCCCGGGCCAGGTCGCGATCGAGGCTGTAGACCGACTGATCGATTCCGTACATTTCGCGGTGCTTCTCGTCCCACTTGGTTCCGATCCCGCTGTCGACCAGCACCCGGCGGTCGCCGTCCTGGATGAGCAGACAGCGCAGGGCCAACTGGATGCGGTTGCGCTCGTCGACCGGATGCCGCTTCTGCCACAGCGGCTTGGGAACGATGCCGAACATCGCGCCTCCATCGAGGGCGAAGGTGCCGTCACGTACTTCGTACAACTCGAATCTTCCCAGGCGGTGCGCCATGGCCTCTCCCACAGCTTCGGTAAAACGACAGCCAAGCGTTGGTAAGATGGGTTCTACCGCGCCCGGCGGCCGGCGGTAACGGTTGTTGGTCGGGTCCCCTGGCCGCCCAGAGTCAGGCACCAACACCGGTGGACCTGCTTTCGTTGAAAGTCCTCCGGTATAGAGGCCGGAGTTAGCTCCTCGACCCGCACCAAGGCGGCGAGCTGCCACTGGGGTTCGAACGCCTGGAAGCTGGTCGAGAAGTAGAGCGATCCCCCTGGCGCGAGGAGGGCCAGCCCATCCTCGACCAGCCGGACGTGATCGCGCTGCACGTTGAAGGAGCGCCGCATCGACTTGGAGAGCGAGAAAGGGGGAGGGTCGATGACGATCAGATCGTACTTGCAACCCTGGCGGCGAGCGTCCGCCAACCACTCGGAGGCATCGGCGCGGATGAGCTCGTGCTGCCCTTTGTTGTGCATCTGATGCCGGTTTCCGGCACTCAATGCACAACGTGTTCCCTCGAAGCGGTTGAGCTTCAGATTTCGTCCCGCCCAATCGAGGTATCGCTTGGAGAGATCGACGCTCGTGGTGCGCTCGGCTCCGCCCGCCGCCGCGTAGACCGTGAATGATCCGGTGTACGAAAAGAGGTTGAGGAAGCTCTTGCCGGCCGATTCCTCCCTGAGGCGCGCCCGGGTGCGCCGATGGTCCAGGAACAAGCCGGTGTCGAGGTGCGCTCCCAGGTTCACCCAGAACTTCAGCCCCTGCTCGGAAACTGTGAACCATTCGCCCGGGTCGCCGGTCGGCTGGTACTGCTCTCGCCCCCAGACCTTGGGGCGATGTTGCTTCGCGTAGAGGTGGCGCCGATCCACCTCGAGCACCTGGCAGATCGTTTGAGCCACCTCGTCGCTCTGCTGCCGCGCCGTGCCCCGCGCCAGGGCAGAGGTCCGCGGATACTCGATCAGATGAACCCGCCCTTCGTACCAATCGATCGAGCATGGATATTCGGGCAGATCCCGATCGTAGATTCGAAAGGCGGTCAATTCCTGGCGACCCGCCCATTTTCGAACATGCCGGAAGTTTTTCCTGAGGCGGTTGCCGAAGGCGTTCTATCCGAAAGTTGGCGGCGCCGCGGCAGGTCGACTGCGCAGCTCTTCGCTCCGTCACCATCGTTGAGCGGTGCCGAAGCCGCGCCGACCGCCGAAAAGCGCCGCCCCATCCTTAAGCGCCGCCGCTCCCCGAGCAGCTCACGCTGCCCGCGCTGCGTGAGGCGGCCGCGAGCTGTCGGGCCTGCGATCTCTATAAGACCGGAACCCAGACCGTCTTCGGAGAGGGTCGCCCCGGGGCGCAGGTGATGATGGTGGGGGAGCAGCCCGGAAACTCCGAGGACCTCGAGGGTAGGCCCTTCGTCGGTCCGGCCGGGCGCCTTCTGGACAAGGCTCTCGAGCGGGCCGGGATCGATCGAACGGAGGTCTACGTCACGAACGTGGTGAAGCACTTCAAGTGGGTCGCGGTGGGGAAGCGCCGGATCCATTCCAAGCCGAAGGCGCGCGAGAGCGCCGCCTGCCGGCCCTGGCTGGAAGCGGAGATCGCCGCGGTGAAGCCGAAGGTCATCGTCTGCCTCGGGGCGACGGCCGCGCAGGCCCTGCTTGGCAAGAACTTCCGCGTCACCCAGCAACGAGGAGAGGCTGTTTCCTCACCCCTGGCCCCCTATGTGGTCGCCACCGTCCATCCCTCGCGCGCCCGATGACGAGAGCCGGGAGAGGGAATTCGAGGGCCTGGTGGCCGATCTGCGCAAGGTGGCCGAGCTTCTCCCCGAAAAGGGCTGGTGAGGAACGTGGCTGCCGTGTCTCAAGGGCCGTGAGCCCAGCGGCCTAACGGGGGACGAGCGCCAGGTCGCAGTCCGCACAACGCGCAAATCCCGGCCGGTACTCGCACGTGCATAAGGGACACCACGCGGCGGTACCGTCCTCGAGAGGCGGGGGGAGCAGGACGGCACGAACGCTCGTCCCCGCCGCCGACAACAATCCCTCCACCGCCCGCCGGCGCGCACTCCAGTAGGCCGCCAGTCCGAGCGAGTCTGTCGCGGACTGGCTCTCGGCAATGCGGACCCACTCGCGACGAGCCAGGCGCAAGAAGGCGGTCGTCGGCAGAAGCGCCGCGCCGAGGGCCATCGGCTCGAATTGAACAAAGGCATCGCGCGCCAGGTGGGAGCCGGCGCGTACCGCAAAAGGAGGGAAGACAACCAGGGGCGCTATCGCATGAACCGCCTCGCCGAAGCTGGCGCCTTTTCGTACCATCGCCCAGACGGATGAGAGCACGACGCCAAGGTGCGCTGCCGCCAAGGCAAGAAGCACCGTTCCCCACGCCGCATTCGCGCTCCATGACGTGAACGTCACGACGGGGATGACGCCGAAGAGAATGAATGCCTCTACAGAGCCAAAGCAGGAAGCGAGGAGGATTGGGAGTCTGACGCGGTTCCAAACTGAGCGAACGGCGCTCAGGTCAAAACCGCGGGTGAGCACGCGCTCCAGCTCGATCTCCACTCGTTCGGGGCCTGACTCGCGCATGTGAACGAGGTCCGACGCAAGCGCTCGCGTCGCGCGGGGCGTGCAGGCCCGGAACAAGACGCGCTGCGCTCCTTTGACGACCGACCCGTCAGCCCGCAGATCGGCGAGGAGGTGCCAGGGAACGAGAGAAATCGACGTCGAGCGAACGACGGCGGGTGCGTTCCGTGCCTGGGGATCGAAGACCCAGACGCCATCAGTGGTCGGAAGCACCGGCAGGTCATGTGCGATCAACCCGATGGACCACGGCATCAGGCCGGCGATCTGAAGTCCCGGACCTCGGAGCTGGAACTCAAACGGCCAGAGGCGGGTCAACACGACCTGACCACGCCTCAACTGAATGACTGCGTCAAAGATGTATAGCGCGACAAACCAGGGGAGAACGTCCTCCACGAGCTCCGTCATACGGTGAAAGCCGTTCTCAAGTTGGGGGTGGCCCGGGCGGGGGCTGCTGAGATTTCGTTCGCCTCCGGATGCTGTTCCACATCTTCAGCAACGAGGCGCCGAGCCCGGCGAGCAACACCAAAATGAGCTTGAACGACTTGGCGAGGAATTTGGCTAGAAGAGCGAAGAGGCCAAACTTCACCGCCGCTGCACCGGCCCCAGCGGCCACCAGCGCCGTAAGCCCGTATTCCGCGATCTTGTCTCCAGCTTTCCACTCAGAATACGAGCTTCCAGGCTTGAACGAAAAGCCCTTGACCACCGAATGTGCCACAACTTTCGACGCAGCCAGCTTGTCTGGTGACTCCACCAGGACCGCGGAAACAAATCCGCTCCGGCCGAGGAGACGCATGTTGTAGTTGCTCCCAAGATGCCCGGCTTCATTCTTGCTCAAGGTGGCCCAGACCAGGTTGTGGGTCTCGGAATCGTACCTTGGGGGGTCGGCCCAGCCGGTAACGCGAAGGGCCGGGATGCTGTTCTCCTTACGCCACGCATTGCCTTCCTCAGTGGCCTCCTGAATCGTCTTCAGCAACGCGTCCGCGTCAATCTTGTCTTTTTCGTCATCCTTCTCATAGCCGACGGGCTGCCATTCAAACACGATGAACCAATCCTGGTCCTCCGCCGAGGGCACCACGAGTCCAAGCTCGCTGCCATTGGGGCGGTTGCCCATCCTCGTAAGAATTCCTCGCGTGTCATCGGCGCCGGCGAACTGAAAACCTTCGGGAAGCTGGAGTCGGGCGATGTCCTTGCCGAGGTCGATGCTCGAGGGTCCTTTCACCCAGCTGACTTTTGGTCCTTGCTCCTCCGGGTCCGCAAGTGATGGCGTTGCGCCCAGAACCAACGCAGTCAGAAGAGCACTACCAGCAAATCGGTATCGCATTGCCCCAGCCTATCACGCAGCGTGAAGCGCGGAAGTTGCTTTTTCGCAAGTGAGTCGAGGCTGGGCCAAATGAACCGGGGAGCGGGCATCGAACGGTTCGTGTAGTGTGCGAGCCATGCGCTTCGACACCCTTGCCATCCACGCCGGCCAGCAGCCGGACCCGACCACGGGCGCGATCATGACGCCCATCTACATGAGCTCGACCTACGTTCAAGCCGGACCCGGTGAGCACAAAGGCTTCGAGTACAGCCGGACGCGCAATCCGACCCGCGACTCGCTGGAAAACTGTCTCGCGGCCCTCGAGGGCGCATCCTACGGCGCCGCTTTCAGCTCCGGCTCCGGCGCCGCCGATGCGTTGATGCACCTGTTTTCCGCGGGCGATCACATCGTCTGTTCCGACGATGTCTACGGCGGGACCTTCCGGCTCTTCGACAAGGTCTTCAAGAAGCAGGGCCTCTCGTTTTCCTTCGTCGACCTCTCGAATCCAACGGTTCTCGAGTCCTCGATCACCCCGCGCACGAAGGCGGTGTGGCTGGAGACGCCGACCAATCCGATGATGAAGCTCATCGACCTCGCCCGGGTGGCCGAGATCGCGCGCAAGCGCTCGCTGATCTCGATCTGCGACAACACCTTCATGACCCCGTATTTCCAGAAGCCGCTCGCGCTGGGAATCGACGTGGTGGTTCACTCCACCACGAAGTACATCAATGGTCACAGCGACTGCATCGGCGGGTTCGTCGCCACCGCGAACAAAGAGCTGTCGGATCGGATTCATTTTCTGCAGAACGCGGTGGGGGCGGTTCCCTCGCCGATGGACAGCTTCCTCGTGCTGCGCGGGGTGAAGACGCTCCACCTGCGAATGCAAAGGCATGGCGAAAACGGGCAGCGCATCGCCGAGAAGCTGGTCGGCCATCCGAAAGTGCTCCGGGTTACCTACCCCGGGCTGACTTCGCACCCTCAGCACGACCTGGCGCGGCGGCAGATGAGCGGGTTCGGCGGAATGATGACCTTCGAGATTCGCGGAGGTCTCGAGGCCGCGCGCAAATTCCTGAAAGCGGTGCGCATCTTCGCCTGCGCTGAATCGCTCGGCGGGGTGGAGTCATTGATCGAGCATCCCGCGATCATGACCCACGCTTCAGTCCCGAAGGAAACCCGGGAGAAGCTGGGGATCAGCGATGGCCTGATTCGATTGTCGGTAGGGGTCGAAGATGTAAACGATCTGATCGAGGACCTCGAGCAGGCGTTGGCTGCTTAGAGCCCTCCGTGGGGTCGCGGTTCGGGCGACGCCGCCCCGACCGGAGCATTTCGGTCGAAATGCGGAATCGATCGGCTCGGGATCGATGCAACATGGCATCGACGAGCGGGTTGGTCGAAGCGTTCCATCCCCTCGACCCGTGAAGGACAGCTTCGCCCGAATCGCTCGGGGTGGAGTCATTGATCGAGCACCCCGCGATCATGACGCACGCTTCAGTCCCGAAAGAATCCCGCGAGAAGCTGGGGCAGCGATGGCCCTGATCCGATTGTCGGTGGGAGTCGAAGACGCGAACGATTTGATCGAGGATCTCGAACAAGCGCTGGCTGCCAGCGCTCGCCGTCGGAAGCATTTCGGTCAAAATGCAGATTATGTCTGCGCACGAAGATGGAATGTTCCATCTTCCGGAGGTGCTCTCGGCCCAACGCCGATTTCATGGTGATTGCGAGATGGAACGTTCCATCTTCCAGATGTGCTTGGACCCTAGCGTGGGAAAAGATTCCCGCCGGTGAGAATCTCTTCCCACGCTCGTTGGGCCGATGCGACAAGATCCATATCGATCCAAGGGGCGCGAGGGTGGGTGTCGGGGCCATGTCGCCCCGTCCGTAGGCTCGGACTCGAGAGATTTCCTGCCCGCAATTGCGTCGACGCAATTCGAAGCAATTGAGAATGGCTCGCAAGTGGTGGTTGGGGCCGTCGGAAGCTCGGATTTCGAACGATTCCCGCCCGCGATTGCGTCGACGCAATTCGAAGCAATTGAGAATGGCTCGCAAGTGGTGGGTTGGGGCCGTGGGGGGCTCGAAAGCTCAGGGCGATGAGGCCATCCGCGCGGCCAGATGCTCGATCAGATCGATCTTCGTCAAGATCGCCACCACATCTTGCCCGTCCTTGACCACCGCGACGTTGTCCTGCGCGAAGACTTCGCGCAGCTGCGCGATCGAGATCTCGGGAGTGATCACCCCCTGGAGCGGCGCGACAATCGGATCGATGGAATCGGTCAGCTTGTGCGTCCCCGCGATCAGTGCGTTGAGCAGATCGTATTCGTGAATCATCCCCTCGGGCTTCCGATCGGCGGAGATCACCGGCATCTGACTGATTCCGTGGTGTCTCATCGCCTCGATCACCTTGCCGATCCGCTCGCCTGGCTTGGCTGAAATGACCGACCGCTTGCGCGTGGTGATCAGATCGCGAACCGTTCCAACGCCCCGGTCGTCGAGGAATCCGTTGTCGCGCATCCATTCGTCGGAATAGAACTTCGACACGTAGCTGGACCCAGAGTCGGGTAGAATCGTGACGATCACCTTGCCGCGGCCGACCTCCTTCGCCAGCTGAGCCGCGACGTGCACCGCCGATCCGGATGATCCGCCGGCGAAGATCCCCTCTTCGCGGGCAAGGCGGCGCGCGGCGAGAAAGGACTGCTTGTCATCCACCTGCCGCACGTCGTCGAGAACGGAAAAGTCCATCGCTTTGCAGAGCATGTCCTCGCCGATTCCCTCCACCTTGTAGACGTGAGGCTCGGGGAGCTTTTTCGTCCTGAAGTATTCCGCGTAGACGGATCCGATCGGATCGACGCCGACGTTCACGATGCCCGGCTTCTTTTCCTTGAAGAACTTCCCGGCGCCGCTCATCGTTCCGCCGGTGCCCAGACCGGCGACGAAGTAGTCGATCTTTCCTTCGGTCTCCTCCCAGATCTCAGGTCCGGTGCTGACGTAGTGGGCGTGGATGTTCTCCGGATTGTGGTACTGGTTGAGGTAGAAGCTGTTGGGCGTCTCGCGGGCGATCCGCTTCGCCGTCTCGTAGTAGCTCTTCGGGCTGTCCGCCGGCACGTTGGTGGGGGTGACGATCACCTGGGCCCCGAGCGCTTTCAGCCGGTTGATCTTCTCCGTCGACATCTTGTCCGGCATGGTGAAGATGCAGCGATATCCCTTCACCGCGGCGGTCATCGCCACCCCCATCCCGGTGTTTCCGGAGGTGTTCTCGACGATCGTTCCGCCGGGCTTGAGCAGTCCCTCCCGCTCGGCCTTCTCGATGATGTGCACCGCCATCCGGTCCTTGATCGAGCTGCCCGGATTCAAGAACTCGCACTTGACCAACACCATGGCGTCGCCAGGTCCGACCAGCTTGTTCAGCCGCACCAGCGGGGTATCGCCGATCGCGGACAGAACATTTTCGTGAAATTTCATTCGCTCCTCACCTTGGTTCGGCCGGCCGGACCCCGCGAGGCCGGGCGCCTCCCCCAAGACTCCTACGGATCGCCCGCCGGGTCTATCTGGACTCTGCGTGGGGCGCTGACCACAGCGTCCGGCTGCCGGGTGGGCTCAACCGGGCGCAAACTCAAGCCTCGGGCGTTGGCACGGGGCTTGGAGTGTCTCAGGAGCATGGACATAGCCAAGATCGTTGTTGCTTCGGTGGCCCTCATTGTCTCGGGCTGGTCGCTGTACGAGGCGGATAACTCATCGCGAACCCTCCAGCGGCCCGAAGTCATGCATCGGTCGGCGGCGGACGAATTGCGCAAGATGCAAGCGCAGCCGGAAGAGCCTTTGGTGCTCTACGCCCCAGGCGGCGACCTGGGCGAGGGAAGGAGCGATGTCGCTCCGCAGCCGTTGATGCCCGGCCGCAAGGCGCACCCAAGGGCGATGAGAGCGTCCGCCAGCGTTGAAAAGTAGGAGCCGGCCGGGGGTTGCTGCGACGCAGTAGCGCCTCGCCAAGCGCGCCGATTCATTTTGCATTCAAAACGCAGGCGCCCTTTTTTGACCCTGGGTGCCGCTTCCCCCGATACTGCCACCGGCACCGCATTCCCAACTCCCCCTGGAGCCGGTTCGCATGGAAGTTGAGGCCGCTCTTCGCGACCAGGTAAAGAAAGCCGTCGGTCAAGAGGCATCCGAAGGAAGAATCGTCCGCTTGAAGGGGGATGCGAGCAACCGTTCCTATTACCGGATTGGCGATCCCCCGCACAGCCACGTGGTGATGGTGATGCCCGATGGCGCCGCGGCGAAGAGCGAAGAGGTGAGCAAGGGGGCCCCGCCTGCCGAGCTGCCGTTCCTCAACGTGCAGAGATATTTGAGGCGGCTTCGAATCCGCGTTCCGGAAATCGTGGCGTACGACGCGAAAGCCGGGGTGATGGTGCTCGAGGACCTGGGCGATCTGACGCTGGAAAGGGCGCTGCAGGAAGGCGGAAACCAGGAGGCGCTGTACTCCCGTGCGGTCGATCTTCTGGCGAAGATGCGGGCCGCGGCGGAGCGCAACCCGGATCCAGGCTGCGTGGCCTTCTCCCGCGCTTTTGACGAGGACCTCTACGACTGGGAGCTTCACCATTTCCGGGAGTGGGGCCTGGAGATCTGGAGCGGGCGGAAGCTCCCCGACGCGGAACACTCGAGGCTCAGCGAGATCTTCCGCAAATTCTCCTCGCGCCTGGCGGCGGAGCCGCGCGGATTCACCCACCGCGACTACCAGAGCCGCAACCTGATGCTCAAGGGCGGCGAGCCGGTGATCATCGACTTTCAGGACGCGCTGCTGGGTCCTCGCCAGTACGACCTGGTCTCCTTCCTGCGCGACAGCTACATCGAGCTCGACTGGCGCTTCGTCGAGCGGATGGTGGACCGGTACATCGACGCGTTCGAGCGGGAGAGCGGCGAACGGATTCCGGCGGAGCCATTCAAGCAGTTCTTCGACTTGCTCACCGTTCAACGCAAGCTCAAGGACGCCGCCCGATTCGAGTACATCCACCGGGTGAAGGGGAATCCGGACTTCCTGATCTCCATTCCCGCGTCGCTGCGCTATGCCGCCAGCGCGCTCGAGCGACTGCCCGATCTCGCCGACCTGCGCGAGATTGCCGCGCGCTACATTTCGGCGCTGGCGTAGGGATGCGGTTTTTCTGTCGCTTCGCCACCGGGAAGCGCGCGTGAAGGGAATGATCCTCTGCGCGGGCCTGGGCACCCGGCTCCGCCCGTTGACCGAACGCTGGCCGAAAGCGGCCATCCCCGTTCTCGGCCAGCCGCTGCTTCGCTACGGCGTTGCGGCGTTGAAGCGGGCCGGGGTGAGCGCCCTGGGCGTCAACACCCATCATCTGGCGGAGGCGATGGAGGCCGTCGCCTCGGCGGAGTGCGCTCGGGCGGGATTGCGCCTCGAGGTTTCCCGCGAGCCGACGATCCAGGGCACCGCAGGCGGAATCCGGGGGATGCGCCGATTTCTTCAAGATGACCACTTCCTCGTCCTCAACGGGGATGTGCTCTTTCCGCTCGAGCTCAAGGGCCTTGTGCAATCGCATCGCCAGTCGGGGGCGCTGGCGACGATGGTCCTGATGCCGATGCCGGCGGGCGGGCGCTATGGCTCGGTGGAGGCGGACGACTCAGGTCGGGTGCGGCGGATCGCCGGGCGTGGACCGGGGGGAGCATCCCTTCATCCCTGGCACTTCACCGGAGTCCACGTGATGTCGCCGGCGGTGTTCGATTTCATGTCCGGCAGCGGCCCGGCGGACATCAATGCGGATGTCTATCCGCGCATTCTCGCGCAGGACCTTCCCATCCGGGCCGAAATCGTCCACAGCTATTGGTCGGACCTCGGGACGCCCGGGAAGTATCTTCAAACGCAGCTCGATATCCTGGCGCGTCGCACCCCTGAGCTCGGCGACGCTACGCCCTTTCGCGGCGCGGAGCAGAAGGGCCCGGAACATTGGCTGCGCCGAGGGGCGGCGATCGACCGCGCCGAGGTCTTCGGTCCGGCGTTCTTCGATGAAGACTGCACGGTCGAACCGGGTGCGGTGGTCGGTCCGGATGTCTATGTCGGGCCGCGCGCCCGCGTTCGCTCCGGCGCCCGACTCAAGGGAAGCGTGGTGCTCGAGGACACCGAAATCTCAAGCGGAGAGGATTTGACGCACACCGTGGCGTGGGCGGGGCACCGGATTCGGCACGCCTGACGTCGCTTCAGGACGCGTGATAGCGGGCGAGCACGCAGGTGACGTTGTCGTTTCCGCCCGCTGAATTGGCGAGATCGATCAATTGCTCGCAGCTGGTTTGCAGCTCCGCGGTCTGGAGGAGCACCTTCTGGATCTGGCTGTCGGGCACCATCCCGGAAAGGCCGTCCGAGCAGAGCAGGAAGAGGTCTCCCTCCAACGGATCGAGCTTGACGATGTCAATCTGAACCGTGTCCTTCATCCCCAGAGCCCGGACGATCACGTTCTTGTGGGGGAATGCCTCGACTTCGTCGGCGGTGAGCTTCTTCGCCTTCAGATAGTCGTTGAGCAGCGAATGATCCTCGGTGAGCTGCTTGAGGACGCCGTTTCGAAGCGCGTAGACCCGGCTGTCCCCCACGTGCGCCACGTAGGCGAGGTTGGTCGCGAAGTGCACGGTGGCGATCGTCGTCCCCATCCCTTTGTATTTGTTCTCGGAGTTGGCGCGCTCGAAGATCCGGACGTTGGCGAGCTTGATTCCGGTCGCCAGGCGGTTCTCGTGGTAGCTACGGCTCTTGTCCATCCGGAAGGGCCAGGTCGCCTCTTCGTCGCGGGACGTCAGCTTGAAGAACTCGGAAAGCTCCTCGATCGCGATCTTCGAGGCGATCTCACCGGAGGAGTGGCCGCCCATCCCATCGGCGACACAGACGAGCGCCTCATCGGGCAGGAGTAGGTAGCTGTCCTCGTTGTGGTTGCGCTTCATCCCGACATGGGTGAATCCGGCGACTTCTATGCGCATGCACTCGCGTCCGTGGGGGGCAACCGAGCGATCGACGTTAACAGAGTTCAAATGCCAATTCATCGGCTGTCCGCGTCCCGGTTCGATCGACCGTTCCGGCGGGAAGCTCGAGCACCGATTTTGCTTGAACGCAGCTGACCACCTGCCACGGTCTGAGCGCAGAACAAACGCGTAGCACCTTCCTGCCCTCATCCAGGAAGACCGCATCGATCGGAAATTGCATGAAGAAGGTGTGAATGGAATTGCAGGGCTCGATTTGCAGACCCTCTCCCGGGTCGAAGTGGGTTCGTCCGATCAGTCCCTTGAGCCGCTCGAAAAAATGGGTGGCGCGCTGCGCTCGATGAGCGAGCAAGGCATCCCGGGTGGTATTGGTCACGCGAAATTGCATCTGCATTGACTTCATTCCATGCTCCGCCCACTGAATCGGCCGCTCCACATCGTCCTCGTGGAGCCACAGATCCCGCCGAATACCGGCAACGTGGCACGATTGTGCGCCGTGACCGGCTGCAAGCTCATTTTGATCGAGCCGCTTGGGTTTTCAATCGCGGACCGCGAGCTTAAGCGGGCGGGCCTCGATTACTGGGACAAGGTGTTCCTCCGTCGCTACTCGGGCTACGCGGATTACCTCGCGGATCACCCCGGAGCACAAAGGTTCCTCTTCAGTGCTCGCGCCCACCGTTCCCTCTATGAGGGCCAATTCACCGAGGGGTGTCATCTGATATTCGGATCGGAAACGCACGGGCTGGCCGCCTCCATTCTGGAGTCGCAGTCGGGTGAGCTGCTGACGATTCCCATGCTTCCGCAGCGGCGCAGCCTCAATCTGTCGACCGCGGTTGGCATCGCGACCTACGAGGCTCTTCGCCAGCTCTCCGCCGCGAAAGGTGGGTGAACCCGCCAGCTTGGGTAGGCCGCGGGGAAAGCCATAAAATGCCCGGGACCGATGCCTGTTCCCCAGCTCGCGGAAGCGCTCTACGAAGCTCAACGGGACCGATCCACGGGAAGTCTCAACGTCATCGCCGAAGGCCGGGAGTCCCAGCTGCTTCTCGATGGTGGAAATCTGGTTGGCGCGGAGTTTCGGAGCGGGCATCGCAGCCTTCCGCAGTCTTTGCTTCGCGCGGGATTGATCGATCCTGCGAAGCTGGATGCGCTCTGGGCGGAAGGACAAGGCGCCGGCCCCGCGGCGATCGAGGCCCTGGGACTGCAATGGACCCAGGCATGCGAAATTCACACGCTCTCGCAAATCGAGCGGCTCAGTGAACAGGCCACGCAGGTCCACTTCGAAGCCGGGAAAGTGAGCAATGCGTTTACCCGCATTCGGGGAGAGCGGGTGGTCCGCGCGGCGTGGCTGGGGAGGGATCAGGGCGGCGCAGAGGAATGGATGTTTCGCTGCATCGACGCTCAGAAGTGCGAGCGGTGGCTGCTCTCCGAGGCGGAACGACAATTCATTCGGGGGTTTCAGTCCTTCCAGTCGGCCGCCGATGCCACCCCGGCGCAACGCGCGCTGCTGGAGCTATTGAGCCGCGAGGGCGCGATGGAGCGCATGCGGGCTCCAGATCCGGAACCGATTCCGGCGCCGGAAGCGACGGTGGGCGACGTGTCCGGCGAGGTGTCCTGGGCCGCGCTGCTGGATGACAACCCACCGGTTGTCTCGATAAACCGGAACGATAATCGCCCACCGGCAGTCTCGATGGCCCAGATCGATGGCCACCCAGCGGTTGTCTCGACAGCCCCGGTCGATGAGCGCCCACCGGTCGTTTCGTCGGTCCCGATCGATGATGACCACGTCCCGATCGTCCCGATCGTCCCCGATCGCCACCCCCGGCCACCGAAACTCGCCGAGCCGCAGGTCGAGATCCCTCGCGCGGTCTGGGTCGAAATTGCCAAGCGGGCGAGCCCGGTCGAGGAAATCCGAGCGATCGAGCCGGCCCAGCCAGGCCAGTCAGGCGTGAAAAGAAACGAGCCGCTCACTGAGCTCGAACAGGCGCTGCAGCGCGCGAGCGCCACTCTGGCCGACGATGGGCTTCCGAACCAGAGCTTCGGGGGTGAAGTCGCCATTGATGAGGAGATATCGGTGGCGATGGGCCCTCTTCTGGGCGCTGCCGCCGACAGCGAAACCTTTTCCGACAACGAGGAAAACGTGGCAGACGATCCTTCAGATCCCGAACAGGCTGCGCGTGCGCGAAGACAACGATTGGTGCGCCGGTCATTGGAAAATATGGGCGGCCTCGGCGCCCGCCCGGCCGAGGCCCCCGGCCCCGTGATGGAGAATCCGGGCATTGAACCTGTCCCAGCTCCGCCGTCGCCAGCGGCTCCATCCGCGGATGAGATGG
>WNFJ01592897.1_pt2 | contig 21104 bp, 20 predicted proteins | sample 5400461 | NCBI WGS metagenome assembly WNFJ01 (sample SAMN13153349, study PRJNA577476) | soil metagenome | isolation source: 115 cm saprolite on Douglas fir-dominated hillslope | place: USA:California | collected 2013-09-17
CGCACCGCCGACCTTGTCGAGGAGGCCTTTGACGAGGACGACTCCATCGTCGGCGGTGGTGAAGGTCAGGCTCCGTGCCTCGACGCCCTCCTTCTCCTCGTCGACGAAGCCCTTGGGGTCGGCCGCGTGCTGGGCGTGCAGACAGGTGTTGTGAAACTTGAACACGCTCTCCTTACGCGCGTGGCGCAGGAGCCTAGCCTCGTCCAACTTCTCACCCACCTTGTCGGCGGTCCGCGCAATGTGCGCGACGTGGGCAAAACCGATCTCGCCGGCAGTCACCGCCGCGGCACTGTTGGCCAATCGCTCCAGCTGCTGGCCGACGCAGACCCGATCGGCGGCGGCGCCGCCGGACATGTGGCAGGTGGCCTTGATCCATTGGATCGGGCTGTCGAACCCTTGCTGTTCGTACTCATCCGTCCTGGCGAACCTGGCCGCGACAAAAGAGAACACGAGCTCGTCTTGATTCATCTCGACACGGCGACGAGCGAGCCATTCGGCCATCTCGGGACCGGTCTCGGGTAGAGAACCCCCCGCCCCATTTCCATGCTTCACATTATACGAACGTCTGTTTGTCTGGTCAAGGTTTACACGAAATTAATTTTCGAGCCCAGCCCACCCGACAACCCTTCAGCCTCCGTGCCTAACCGCAACACCCTGTTCCCAGTCGTCCCGGCCTCCCAATCGTTGACGGATTTGGCAACGAGTGATAGCTTCCCTCCAACTTCTGTAACAAACGTTTCGGGCGGGCGCAAGCCCGGGGAGGGGTAGCCAGTTGCAAGAAGAAGCCCACCACGCTGACATTCGGGACCTCGCAAGGTTCGGCTACAAGCCGGAGCTGAGGCGGGCTCTGGGGGTCTACTCCAGCTTCGCCGTCGCCTTTTCCTACATCTCGCCGTCGACGGGCATCTTCACCCTGTACTTTCTGGGACTCGGACTTGGCGGCCCGGCTTTTATCTGGAGCTGGCCACTGGTTGCCCTCGGCCAGTTCATCATCGCACTCAACTTCGCCGAGGTCAGCTCGCACTTCCCGGTGGCAGGCTCGGTCTATCAGTGGACGAAGTACCTCTCCAACCGACACTACTCATGGTTTGCCGGCTGGATCTACCTGTTCGCCGGCATCCTCACGGTCACGGCCGTCGACGTGACGATCCCGATTGTCCTGATCCCGCTGCTCAACAACCTGGGGATCAACATCCCAAACAATGCGCAGGCGCAGGTCGCAGTCGGTGCGCTGGTTCTCATCAGCACTACCTTGCTAAACATCTACGGCGTCAGACTCGTCGCCCTTGTCAACAACACAGGTGTCGTTTTCGAGATCCTTGGCATGGTCGTCTTCGCCTTGATACTCCTGCTCTTCTACCACCACCAATCAGCTGGCGTGATCTTCAACGGCCACGCCTTGGTGGCAGGCGGTCAGAATCCGTACGGCACCTTCTTCGCCGCCATGTTCATGTCGTTGTTCGTGATCTACGGCTTCGACACTGCGAGCACGCTGGCCGAGGAAACCAAGAACCCGCGAGCCATGGCTCCGCGGGCAGTGCTGGCGTCGGTGATCGGCGCGTTTGTGATCGGAGCGATCTTCCTGTACTCGACGCTGGTCGCGATCCCCGGCGATGTCGACAAATTCGTTGCCAACACGGCCTCCGGCCAGATTTCCAACCCATTGGTCACCATCATCACGGGCAACCTACCTGGACCGCTCGCCAACCTGTATCTCTTTGTCGTCTTCGCCGCGATCTACGTCTGCTGCCTTGCGATTCAGACATCAACAATTCGGCTGGCGTTCGGCATGGCACGCGACGGCAAGCTTCCTCTGGGCCGCGTCTACAACAAGGTCAGCCCGAGCTTGCATACACCAGTGGGCACATGCATCGTGATCGGCGTCCTGTCCGCGATCCCCCTCCTTTACTATGCGGGCGCCGGAACCATCGCGATTGCCGCGACAGGGATGATCTACCTGTCGTACATCCTCGGGAATTTCGCCATCCTCAGCGCCCGCCTGAAAGGCTGGCCCAAGGAGCAAACTCCATTCAAGCTGGGGAACTGGGGCATGTTGGTCAACATCCTCGGCCTCGTCTGGGGACTGAGCATGCTCGTGAACTTCCTGTGGCCGCGTCCGTTGAGCAACCCTCCGCTCAGCGCGTTGCCGAATCTTCCTGTGACTGGTTTCTTGAGCAACATTCCCATCTTCGAAGCGACCGTGGCCATCATCCTGGTCATCGGTGCGGTCTACTACCTCTTCGCGCAACGTCAGATGCCCGAAACGAACGCTGTCCAGCCGGTCGAAGCGCCGGCAGTCTAGGACCGATTGGAGGCCGGAGCGTGATCCGGCCTCCACTTCCTTGATCTCAACTTGAAGTCCAGCGCGCGCGCTGTCGTCATCGGCGGAGGTGTCGGCGGCGCCGCGATCCTCTACTGGCTCGCGCGGCTGGGCTGGACCGACACGGTCCTCGTCGAACGCGCCCGCGTCACCAGCGGCTCGACCTTCCACTCCGCCGGCCTCGTGGGCCAGCTGCGTGGCTCGCTCAGCCTGACACGGATGATGATGAACTCCGTCGACCTCTACCGAACCCTGGGTGAAGAGGTCAGCCTGGAGACGGGCTGGCACGAGGTGGGTTCGCTGAGGCTGGCCTCGAGCCAGGAAAGAATGGAAGAGCTCAGCCGCCAGGCCGGGTGGGCGAAGACTTTCGGCCTGCCGCTCGAGCTCGTGTCGGCAAGCGACGCGCAGCGCATGTTCCCGCCGATGTCCACCGACGGCGTGCTCGGCGCGGCTTATCTCGCGACGGACGGCTACATCGATCCGAGCCAGCTGACCTTCGCCCTGGTCGAAGGCGCGCGCCGTCGCGGGGCCGAGGTCTGCGAAGACACGCGAGTGACAGCGATCGAGACAGCAAACGGCCGCGTCAAGCGAGTCGTCACCGACAAAGGCGCCATCGAAACAGAGATCGTGGTCAACGCGGGCGGCATGTTCGCAGCCGAGATCGGCCGCCACGTGGGCGTCACCGTGCCCCTGATCCCGATGGCCCACGAATACCTCATCACGGCGCCGTCGGGACTCCCGCGCGACATGCCGACCATGCGCGATCCCTCTCTGCTCGTCTACTACCGCCCCGAGTCCGGCGGGCTGGTGATGGGCGGCTACGAGCGCGACCCCAGGCCTTGGGGCCTCGACGGCATCCCGTCGGACTTCAATGGCAAGCTGCTCGACCCCGACTGGGACCGCTTCGAGCCGCTGATGACGAACGCGATCGTCCGCACGCCTTCATTGAAGGACGCGAGTGTGATCCGCCTGGTCAACGGGCCCGAGGCCTTCACGCCTGACGGCGAGTTCATCCTCGGCCCCACCGAGGTGCGCGGCTTCTGGGTCGCGGCCGGGTTCTGCGCGCACGGCCTGGCCGGCGCCGGCGGCATGGGCCGGCTGGTCGCCGAATGGATCGTCGGCGGCAGGCCGCAGCTCGACGCGTGGGAGATGGACTCGCGCCGCTTCGGGCGCCACTACATCAGCCGCGAGTACACGCTCGCCCGCACACACGAGGTCTACTCGACCTACTACGACGTCAAATACCCGGGCCACGAGCGCGAGGCCGGCAGGCCGCTGCGGCTGTCGCCCGCATATGCGCGGCTGCAGGAGCTCGGGGCTGCATTCGGCGAGAAGTCAGGCTGGGAGCGGGCCAACTGGTTTGAGCCGAACGCCGCCCGCGGCGACGAATCCCTGAGGCCAAGGGGCTGGGCGGGCCGGCTCTGGTCTCCCGCGATCGAGGCCGAGCACCGCGCGTGCCGAGAGACCGCGGCCCTTTTCGATTTCACCTCGTTTGCAAAGATCGAGGTGAGAGGTCGCGGCGCCGCTGAGTTTCTGGAAAGCCTCACCGACAACCGCGTCGCCCGCGCCGTCGGCGCGATCACGTACACACAGATGCTCAACGAAGGCGGAGGCATCGAATGTGACTTCACGGTCACGCGGCTGGCCGATGACAGGTTCCGCATCGTCACGGGCACCGCATTCGGACAGCACGACCTGTACTGGATCCGCGACCACGTCCCCGACGACGGCTCCGTGCAGGTCGAGGACGTCACATCGTCGCTTGCGTGCATCGGCCTGTGGGGCCCCGCCGCGCGGCAGATTCTTCAGCCGCTTACAACGGCCGACATCTCGAACCAGGCCTTCCCCTACATGACCGCGCAGCAGCTGGCCGTCGGCTCGGTCCCATGCCTCGCGCTGCGTGTTACGTACGTGGGCGAGCTCGGGTGGGAGCTCTACTGCCCGTCGGAGTTCGGCCCGCGATTGTGGGACACCATCTGGGATGCGGGAAGCAGCAAGGGCATGAGCGCCGGCGGCTACAAGGCGGTGGACTCGATGCGGCTCGAGAAGGGATATCGCGTGTGGGGCGCCGACATCGGCCCCGAGGTCAATCCGTACGACGCGGGCCTGGCCTTCGCGGTGAAGCTCGACAAGAGCGAGTTCATCGGGCGCGAGGCGCTCTTGAAGGCGCGGGAATCACAGTCGTCGACCCGACTCGCCTGCCTGGTGCTCGACGACCCGCGTTCCGTGGCGCTGGGCTCGGAGCCGGTTCGCATCGCGGGTGAGGTCGTGGGCCGCGTCACCAGCGGCGGGTACGGATACACCGTCGGCAAGTCGATCGCCTACGCCTACGTGCCGGCATCGGCGCGCACGGGCACAGGCGTCGAGGTCGAGATCTTCGGCACCTGGGTGCCCGGCCGCGTCAGCGATGAACCGCTATTCGACCCTCAGGGCACGCGCGTGCGCGGCTAGGCGCTCGAAATGCTTGGCCGCATACGCGCTGAAATCGAAGTCGAGCTCCGAGATGCCGCTCTGCAAGACGCCCCACATCGCCTCACGAAAATCCGACATGAACTTCATCATCCCCAGCGCGCCAACGCAATCGTCGTTCGCTTCGCCGAAATACGCTGTGAGCAGAAGATCGTCCTCTGCCGGCCCGAACTCGTGGTTGACCGACAGGTTGGCGAGGTCGAAGAAGCGGTCGCCCATGCCCGCGTACTCCCAATCGACGATCCGGATCTGGCCGTCGTCGAGGAATGAGCAGGTCGTTGTGGCATGGCGCCAGGGGCTGTGGCCCGCGGACGCGCCGGATGCGCTCCGACGTCTCATGAGCGGCCGTGTAGGCAGAAGGGATGGCGACCCCGTGCGCCTCGGCCTCGCGCCGGTATTCCCCGACCACCGCGTGCGAATCGAACCGCCCCGGGATGGGCGCCGCGTCATGAAACCGGCGCAGCGCAACGGTCACACGCCGGATGGTTTCGGGCCGCCGCATCTCTTCGAGCGGGATCGGGCGGCCCTCGATGAACCGGGTCACGAGCCAGCCCTCGTCCTGGATGAAGCCCGCCACCTCCGGACCCACCCCCACCTCGGCTGCGCGCAGGCTGGCCTGGTACTCCGCCTGGCGGTCGATCCCGAGCAGGCCGGTCTTGGCGCCGCCCTTACGAAGGACGAAGGCCTCGCCGCGCACTTCGACCTTGAAGTTGTGGTTGGTGATGCCGCCGGCGAGCGGAATGACGCGCGCCCCGTGGTCCGGCCACAGCCTCTCGACGGCAGCGGTGGCGTCCACGCTCGTCACCTCCCTCACAGCGGTCAATTGTGGGGCGTGCTTGAATGACTGAGAACTTGGGCCACGACGCTGAGGAGCTGAAGGCTCTCCGCGAGCGATACGTGCCGCGCGGCCTTACCACCGCGCACCCGTTGGTCGCCGACCGCGCCGGCGGGTCGGAGTTGTGGGACGCCACCGGCCGCCGCTACATCGACTTTGTCGGCGGCATCGGCGTCATGAACGTCGGCCACAACCACCCGCGCGTCATGGCCGCGGTGCGCGAGCAGCTCGACCGCTTCACGCATACCGCGTTCCAGGTCGTGATGTACGAGTCGTACCTCCGGCTGGCGGCGCGTCTGTGCGAGGTGGCGCCAGGCAGCGGGCCGAAGAAAGCGATCTTCTTGAGCACCGGGGCTGAGGCGGTCGAGAACGCGGTCAAGATCGCGCGCGCGGCGACCGGTCGCTCCGCGGTGATCAGCTTCACCGCCGGATTCCACGGCCGCACTCTCCTCGCCCTGAGCCTGACCGGTACCGTCAACCCCTACAAGCAGAATTTCGGCCCGTACGCGGCCGAGGTCTACCAGACGCCGTACCCATACGCGTACCGCGGCTGGACGTCGGAGGCCGCGCTCGCGCAGCTCGACGAGCTCTTCGGGTCGGTGGTGGCGCCGGAGCGCGTGGCCGCGATCATCATCGAGCCCGTGCTCGGCGAAGGCGGGTTCGTGCCCGCGCCGCTCGAGTTCCTGCGCGCGCTCCGCGAGCTCACCGAGCGCCACGGGATCCTTCTGATCGCCGACGAGATCCAGACCGGCTTCGGGAGGACGGGCAAGTTCTTCGCCATCGAGCACTCGGGCGTGACCCCAGACCTCATCACCGTCGCGAAGAGCCTGGCGGCCGGATTTCCGCTTTCGGCCGTAATCGGCAAGTCCGAGGTCATGGACGCGCCGGCCCCCGGCGGGCTGGGCGGCACCTTTGCCGGCAACCCCGTCGCCTGCGCGGCCGGCCTCGCGGTGATGGACATCATGCGGGACGAGCGCCTGCCCGAGCGCGCCGCGCGGATCGGCTCCGTGGTCGAGGAGCGAATGCGCAGCTGGGCGGCCGAGCACAAGCTGGTCGGTGACGTGCGGGTCGTCGGCGCGATGGCGGGCATGGAGCTGGTGCGCGACCGCAAGGCCAAGACGCCGGCAGACACCGAGACCGCGCGCATTCTCGCCCTCGCGCGCGAACGAGGGCTGCTCCTGCTGCGTTCGGGCGCGCACCACAACGTGATCCGGACGCTGATGCCGCTGACGATTCCCGACGATCAGCTGTTGGAAGGGCTGGACATCCTCGGCTCGGCGTTGGCCGAGGTCGCCGGAGTTCCTACGAGGAGTGAGAAATGAGCACGACGCTTAAGCGCCGCGAGATGTACATCGGGGGCAAATGGGGGCCCGGGTCAGGAAGCGAATACCACGACATCGTCAATCCGGCGACGGGCAAGGTGATCGCGGAGGTGCCGAGAGGGACCGAAGAGGATGTCAACGTTGCCGTGACCGCGGCCCGCAATGCATTTGACGACGTCTGGTTCGACACCACGCCACGAGAGCGCAGCGAGCGCCTCCTCAAGCTCGCCGAGGTCGTCACGCTGCACGGCGAGGAGCTGGCGCGGATCGAATCGGAGAACGTCGGCAAACCGCTGGCGCCGACCATCTCGGAAGAGATCCCGCCCATCGCCGACTGTTTCCGCTTCTTCGCCGGCGCCGCGCGCCTGCTCGAAGGCCGGGCGTCAGGCGAGTACATGAAGGGATTCACGAGCATCCTGCGCCGAGAGCCGCTCGGCGTCGTGGGCTCGATCGCGCCCTGGAACTACCCGCTGATGATGACGGCGTGGAAGATCGCCCCCGCCCTGGCGGCAGGCAATACGGTGGTGTTGAAGCCGTCCGAATGGACGCCGATGACCGCATTGCGGCTCGCCGAGCTGATCGCGGATGAGGACATCTTCCCGCCGGGGGTGTTCAACGTCGTCACCGGCCAAGGCGGAGTGGTCGGCGCAGGCCTGGTCCGCCACCCAGGCGTGGCGATGGTTTCGCTGACCGGGGACACAGCGACTGGCAAAGTGATCGCGCGGGACGCGGCGTCGACGCTCAAGCGAGTGCACCTCGAGCTTGGCGGCAAGGCGCCCGTGATCGTCTTCGACGACGCGGATCTGCAGGCAGTGGTCGAGGGGATCAAGATCGGCGGCTTCTTCAACGCCGGGCAGGACTGCACATCGGCGACGCGTGTCCTCGCCGGCCCTCGTATCCACGACAAGCTGGTCAAGGACCTCGTCCCCGCGGTCGAGTCGTTGAAGGTCGGGGACCCCGCCGCGGCAGACACCGACATGGGTCCGCTGGTCTCCGAGGAGCAGCTCGAGCGCGTGTCGGGCTTCGTCGAACGCGCGCGCAAGGGCGGCGCGGAGGTGGCCACCGGCGGGGCTCGCATCAAGCGTCCGGGGTCGTGGTACGAGCCGACCATCGTCCTGCCGCCCGGCCCCGAAGCCGAGATCGTCAAAAAAGAGGTGTTCGGGCCGGTCGTGACCATCCAACGATTTACCGACGAGGACCAGGCTCTGGAGTGGGCGAACTCGGTCGACTACGGGCTCGCGGCTTCAGTGTGGACGCGAGATGTCGGACGCGCGCTGCGCATGGCCCGCCGGCTTCAGTTCGGGACTGTGTGGATCAACACCCACATCCCCCTCGTCAACGAGATGCCGCACGGCGGATACAAGCAGAGCGGCTACGGCAAGGACATGTCGATCTACTCTCTCGAGGAGTACACGCAGATCAAGCACGTCATGGCCTCACTCGACTGAAACACACGGCTGCGCTGCGCGTCGAGGGGGTGCGCAAGAGCTACGGACACGTGGTCGCGGTCGACGGCATCGACCTCACGGTCGAGGAGGGCGAGTTCTTCACCTTGCTCGGCCCCTCCGGCTCGGGCAAGACCACGCTGCTCCGGCTCATCGCGGGCTTCGAGCGCCCTGACGGTGGCCGCATCGAGCTCGCCGGACGGGATGTCACCTCGGTGCCGCCGCACCTGCGCGAGACGAACACCGTGTTCCAGGACTACGCCCTGTTTCCGCACATGAGCGTCGGCGACAACATCGGCTACGGGCTGCGCGTCAAGGGGGTGCCCGGGAGCGAGCGGCGCCAGCGAGTCGAGCGAGCGCTGAAGATGGTGCGCCTGGTCGGCCTCGACCGGCGCCGGCCGAACCAGCTGTCCGGCGGCCAGCGGCAGCGAGTCGCGCTTGCCCGCGCAGTCGTCAACGAGCCAGAGGTGCTGCTGCTGGACGAGCCCCTTGGAGCGCTCGACCTCAAGCTGCGCCAGGAGATGCAGCTGGAGCTGAAGCGGATCCAGAAGCAGGTCGGTATCACCTTCGTCTATGTGACTCACGACCAGGAGGAGGCGCTCACCATGAGCGACCGCGTGGCGGTGATGTCGAACGGCCGCATCGAGCAGATCGGGCCGCCGGTCGAGATCTACGAGCGGCCGGCGACCGAGTTCGTGGCCGGCTTCATCGGCATCTCCAACCTGCTGACGCGGGACGGCGTTCGCTTCGTGGTCCGGCCCGAGAAGCTCCGGATGCTGCTGGACGAGAACGTCCTCGAGCCGCGCATGACGGTCGAGCCCGGCGTGGTCGAGCAGGTGGTCTATGTCGGGCAATCGACCCGCTACAACGTCCGCCTGGAGCGAGGCGAGCTGCTCGTGGCCGTGAGGCAGAATATCGAGGCGGCGGACGAGGTGGTGCAGTGGGAAGGCCGCCGCATCCGGCTCGGGTGGTCCCCCGAGCATACTTACGTGCTCGACCAGCGACAGGCAGAGCCAAGCAAGGAGAGGTAGGAAGATGAGATCGACAGAAGCCCCCGCCGTGTGGTCTCGGCTGGGTTGGATCGCGGCGGCCGCGCTCGTCATGGGGGCCACCGCTTGCGGCTCGACTCCCAGCACCGGCGGTTCGACGCTCGCTCCACCGCCGACCGCAAACATCAAACCGCAGACGACCGTCGGTCCCGGCGAAGGCCAGCTCAATCTCGTGCTGTGGGACGGATACGCGGACAAGTCCTGGGTCGACCCGTTCACGGCGGCGACCGGGTGCAAGGTGACCAAGAAACCCGCCGGCTCGTCCGATGAGATGGTGAGCCTCATGAAGGACGGCGGCGGCGGCCAGTGGGACATGGTGTCGGCGTCTGGTGACGCCGACCTGCGCCTGATCTACAGCGGCGACGTGAAGCCGATGAACACCGACCTCATACCGGACTACAAGAACTTCCAGACCTACTTCAAGGCACCCGCGTACAACACGATCAACGGCATCCACTACGGCATCTCGCTGCAGTGGGGGCCCAACGTCCTGCTCTACAACACCAAGAAGTTCCCGACCCCGCCCACCAGCTGGTCGGTCATCTACGACCCGGCCAACAAGGGCCTGATCACCGTTCCCGATGAGACGATCTTCATCGCCGACGGCGCGCTCTACCTGAGCAAGCACAATCCCGGCCTGGGCATCAAGGACCCGTATGAGCTGACCCAGAAGCAGTTCGACGCCACGGTCGCGCTGCTCAAGCAGCAGCAGCCGCTGGTCAAGAAGTACTGGGCCCTGGCCCCGGACGAGATCTCGCTGTTTCAGAACAACGACGTGTACGTCGGGGCCGCGTGGCCATACCAGACCATCCAGCTCAAGCTGAACGGCGGCCCGTTCGCCGACACCATTCCGAGCGAAGGCGCCACCGGGTGGGCGGACACATGGATGCTCGCCACGAAGGCGCCGCACCCCAACTGTGCGTATCTCTGGGACCAGTGGGTGAGCACTCCCAAGGTGCAGGCGATGCAGGCCCTGTCCTTCGGTGAGACCCCCGTCAACTCCCTGGCCTGTGCCCAGATGGAGGCGCTTCAGGCCGGGTCGTGCGCCCAGTACCACGCCGACGCCCCCGGCTCCTACTTCAACACCATCAAGTTCTGGAAGACGCCGATCGCGACGTGCGCTGACGGCACCAACACCTGCGTCCCGTACGCCCAATGGGTTTCGGCCTGGACTGCGATCAAGGGATGACGTCTAAATAGCAAGCCAAGCGACCGGTCGGCCCCGTTCCAAAGCGAGCGGGGCCGGCGGTCTCTCGACGTTCATGTGGCGCCTGCCATGGCTGCGTCCGCTCCTGCTTTTGACACCCCCGCTCGGCTGGTTCGTCCTCGTCTACATCGCCTCTTTGGTCCTGCTCCTCATCACGGCGTTCTGGACCATCGATCCGTTCACGACGCAGATCGTCCAGTCGTGGAACCTGGACAACTTCCGCATCATCCTCACGGACCCGACCTACTGGGTGATCATCGGGCGCACCGTCCTCATCGCGGCGCTCGTCACCGTCTTCGACGCGACCCTTGCCTTTCCGTTCGCCTATTTCATGGCGCGCGTCGCATCGCGGCGAGTGCAGACGATCTTGTTTGCGGCGGTGCTGCTGCCGCTGTGGGCGAGCTACCTCGCCCGCGTGTACGCGTGGATCCTCATCCTCAACCACAGCGGCGTGCTGAACTGGAGCCTACAGTCGATCGGGCTGCCGCCCGCCAACATCGGATACACCAACATCGCCATGTGGCTGGTCTTCTCGTACATCTGGCTGCCGTTCATGATCATCCCCACCTATGCCGCGCTCGAGCGCGTGCCCGAGTCGCTCCTCGAGGCGGCGGGTGACCTCGGGGCGCGGAGGTGGCGCGCCGTGCGCGACGTCGTGCTTCCACTCGCGCTTCCGGGCGTCGTCGCCGGATCGATATTCACCTTCTCGCTGACCCTGGGCGACTACATCACGCCCATCCTGGTCGGTGGGGCCGGCTCCGACTTCATCGGCAACGTCGTCTACGCCAACATCGGGATCGCCAACAACATCCCGTTCGCGGCCGCGCTCGCCATGGTGCCGGTGGCGATCATGGCCGTTTATCTCCTGGTCGCGCAGCGCCTCGGCGCATTCGAGGCGTTATAGTGTCCCGCCCCCGAAGGTCTTTGCATCTTCGCGTCCTAGGCGGCCGGGCGCCGTCTCACCCCACGGAATCTCGCGATTCCGCGGGGACCCCGAGAAGGGCGCTGAAGCCTGCGTCGCCTCCTGCGCGCGCTCGGTCACGCATCTGCGCGATGCGCTCCCTTGCGTGCTCGTCGTCTCCTTGGCTCCGGCCGCCGATGCCGCGAAATATGCGTCAGACCTCGGGGTCGGGACACTAGGTGGAGGGCTTCTGGACGAGGCTCGGGCTCAGGATCTGGACCGCCCTGGTCCTGCTGTTCCTGTTCATGCCCATCCTGCTCATCTTCTTCTACGCGTTCAACACGTCCAACATCCAGAGCTGGCCGATCCCGGGGCTCACCTTGAAGTGGTTCAGCGCCACCTGGAGCGACCCTGAGGTACAAACAGCGCTGCTGCTGTCCCTCCAGGTCGCGCTGGCCACCACCGCGCTGGCGCTGGTGCTCGGCTCAAGCGCCGCGTTTGCGATTCATCGCATGACGTTTTTCGGACGCGACGTGGTGAACCTGCTGTTCGTCCTGCCCCTTGCGCTGCCCGGCATCATCACGGGCATCGCGCTGAACGCGGCCTTCAGCTTCGGCGGCGTCTCGCTCTCGTTCTGGACCATCGTGGTCGGGCATACGACGTTCTGCATCGTCGTGGTCTACAACAACGTGCTCGCACGGTTGCGGCGCACGCAGGGCTCGCTGTTCGAGGCCGCGATGGACCTGGGCGCAAACGGATTTCAAACCTTTCGAGACATCACACTGCCCCTGATCTCCACGGCTGTCGTGGCCGGCGCCATGCTCGCGTTCGCGCTCTCGTTCGACGAGGTGATCGTGACCACCTTCACCGCGGGGGCTCAGAGCACGCTGCCGATCTGGATATTCGGGCAGATCCGGCATGGGCTGCGACTGCCCGAGGTCAACGTCGTGGTCTCATTCGTGATCCTGGTCACGATCATCCCGGTCCTGGTCGCCGCCCGCCTCACCGGCGGTGGCGGCGCGGCTCGGGTCCCGGCCGCCCGCTAAGGGGTTAGTGGATGAACATCGGGACTACGATCGAAGCCATCCACAGCGCCAGCCCAACCGCGATCATTCCCCCCTTCTTGTAACGCCAGCCGATCGCGGCGAGCACGAAGGCGACGAATGCCAGGAGCAGAAGGATGGTGCTCAGGTTGATGCTGGAAAGGCGAGGGATGAGCTCGGCCAGGGACCACAGCGCCAGGCCGACGGCGATCAGGTCAACCTTCTTGTAACTGAATCCGATTGCGGCGATCACGAAGGCAATGAACGCGATGATCAGCAGAAGCTCGCTAAAACTCATGCGCGCATTATCGAGCCAAGACCCGCCCCCATTGCGTCAAATCGTGCGTCAAAATGAGGGCGTTATTCCGGTGTGTACGGCCCAGGCGCGACCTATAACGTGACCAGCTTCGGTTTCTCGTACCACGCCAACGGACCTGGCCTGATCCAGCGGGATTGGCGAAACGCGTCGGCCGACCAGGGCGGCAACGGAGGCGACATCAGGAGCTCGTAGGCCGCTCCAGGTCGCCCACCAGGTGAACGCCCCAGCCGCGAGGCATCAAGCCTTCCGACATCACAGAGGCGCGGAACATGAACGCGTTGAAGGCGAGGTAGGTCGGATCGGGAACCGCGTGCAGCTCGGCGACCTGCAGCCCGGCGCGCGAGGCCAGGGTCCGTATCGCGTGGTCGGTGTTGGCTTTGTACTGGAGTGGGAAGGTGTCCGCCTCGACCCGGCCATAGAGCCGCGGCACCAGCCGCCGCTGCAGCTGGGGCAGCGCGCGGCCGAGGCGGCCCGCGGCCAGGAGCGGGTTGCGAAGGTTCGGGGTTAGAAAGAGGAAGTGGCCGCCAGGGCGCAACACCCTGCGCACCTCGCGGAGCACGCTTTCCGGGCTGGGCAGGTGCTCGAGCACCCAGACGGAGACCACGAGGTCGAACGAATCGCCGGCGAACGGGAGCTGCTCGCCCCGCGCGGTGACCACGGGCATGCCGCCGGCGCGGTGCTCGCCGAGAGAAGCGGCGTCCGGATCCAGCCCTGCCGCGAGCCTGACGTCTTTCCAGAACAGCTCGACCACACCGCCCCGTCCGCAGCCCAGATCGAGCACGCTGCTTTCGGGCGTCAGGTGGCTCCGAACCAGGGCTTCGAATTGCTCGCCGCTCGAGCTCCAGCCCGGCCGCATCACTCGGTAGCGCGCCCGGTAGGAGTTCTGGACGTCGAGCGGAAGGGCCGCCCTATGAGACGACACCGCGGCATTATCCGCCACGGGAAAAGAAGAGGGCCGGCGGCTTGGGCGCCGCAGGCCCCCTCCAGGCCTACCGGCTACTTGATCGAGATGATCGTCGGGCCGGCGCTGCCGAAATCGCACGGGGGCGGAAATCCCGATGCGTTGAAAGATATCGGGCATGCGACGACGTTCACGCTTGCCAGGGCGGTCCCGTTCTTGAACGGTCCGCTGGCCGGAAACGTGTCGGGCTGGACCAGCATGGTCACGGTGTTGACGGTTGGTGTGGCGACGAGGAACTCGTCACACACCGCCGTTCCATTGGCCACTCCGGAGCCGTTGGCGACGGTCTTGCCCCCGGTCCTCTCCTGGACCGAGACGAACGTGCTGCTCGACATGATGACGTCGAAGCCGCCGGTGGTCGGATCGAAGACGGGTTGGCAGGTGTAGGTCACGGTCACGCTGGCGGCCAGCTTGGCGACCAGCGTCGCGGGTGACGCGATCGTGAGGTTGTCGACTCCGGCACCGCCGCCGCCGCCGCCGGCGGCGTGAGCGGCGACCGAAAGCTTGCCGGTGGCGAGCCGCAGGGCGGCTGCGCCGGGGGCTGTGCTCGATAGCGCGACGACTGCTATCAGGCCGACTGTGAGTACCGTGCTGAGTGCAATGGCGGCAATCCTGTCTCCTCAGGTGAACGCGAGCGAACCCCCTGGTTCCCCTCAGTTCAGACCCATAGGCGCTGCCCTCCGCAGTGACGCGACCCCCCCTCAGGCACCCTAAACGGTTTCGCGCCCAAACGGTAACGATCACCGGACGTATTGCTCGTCGTAACTCGGCTGCGGTTGGGATCGTTGCATTGGGCGACATGAGAGGCAGGCTGTTTGGGCCCGTTGCTCTGGTGTGGGCATGCGCCCTGGTGACCGCATGTTCGCAAGCGGGCGCCCCATCGATCACGACCACGCAGTCAGAGTCGTCAGGCCGGTCGAGCGTGCCCTCGGCATCGCCGCTTGCGTCGATTTCACCAATTCCACCGAACGCGGCATCGTATTCCACAGCTCTCGATGCGGGCATCGCCGGGGTGGAAGCAAAGACCGGGGTCGTGTACTCGGGAGGAGGGTGCGGTGCCGCGCCCTGCCTTGGCGTACCCCAGGCGTTCGGCAACACCGGCGCAGGCGGCGATGACGCCGCCTATGTACAGATCGCGCTTTCGGGCGGGTCCACCACCAACTGCTTTGCGTACGTCTTCTTCGCGTCGGGCGGCTGGCACTATGCGCAGCCGGTTGTCTGTCCCCAGCAAGCCGGCTTCAACCCTGTGCTAGGCGGTCAGGATCATGTCAACGTGCCGGGGAGCTGCGCCAACGTTCGGTTGGCACCTGGGCTCAGCTCGAAACTGGTGACCTGTCTCAAAAATGGGACGATCGTTTCGATCGACCCGGACTTTCCGCGTTATGTAGATGGGCACATCTGGTGGTCGATCAACGGGCACCAAGGGTGGATGGCGCACGACTTCCTCATCACGGCCTGACGGCCCCGGCCGACTTCGAGCCGACGGACACCAGAAAAGCCTGACGCCCGGCTGATCAGGCCGAGCGCCAGCTCGAGATCGCCAAGGTGTGGCGAGCCGTGAACCCGAGGCGACGCGACTCGGCTCAGGTGGCTGAACCACCATCCTGGCTCCCGATCCCTTGCTACCCCAGCGTCACGATAGGCGCGGTTGAGCCAATTTGGAGGTCAAAAAAGAGGCCGGACGCCCCCACCCTCGTCCCGTTGGCGTACGCGACAACGGCCCCGACGCCCGACCCCACACGCATTAACCCACGTTCTGTGTCAAGTGACCGCGAATAACTCTGTGAATTCTTAATCTCCCGTCAGCCGAGGACGGCGCTCAGCCGCGCCAGGATCTCCTCGAGGATCTCAGCCGAGGTCGCGAAGTTGAGCCGCACGTGGCCTCGGCCGGGCTCGCCAAAATCCAACCCTTCTGCCAGGCCGACCTTGCCGTGCTCGAGACAGTGTTCGTAGGGCGTTACCTCCGCCGGCAGATCCAGGTGCCGGCAGTCCATCCACGCGAGGTAAGTGGCCTCCGGCATATGGTGGCTGAGGCCGGCCTGCGCAGCCCACTCCGCGACCCGCCGTCGATTGCCGTCCAGGTAGAGCATCACGGCCTCCAGCCAGGCATCCGCCTCGCTCCAGGCTGCGATCGTCGCGGCGACCCCTATGCGGCCTGGACTCCCGAGCAGGTGGTCGGGGATCATGCGATCGAATCTCTCCTTGAGTGCGAGATTGCCGAAGTGCGCGATTGAGGTGCGCAGGCCGGGGATGTTGAACCCCTTGGTCGCCGAGGTCAGAGTCACGGTGCGGTCGGCAGCCGCGGCGATGGTCTCCATGGGGATGTGCGTAGGTCCGGGGTAGACGAGATCCGCGTGAATTTCGTCGGACACGATCGTCAGGCCGTGCGCGGCGGCGATCGCCGCGATGGCTTCGAGCTCCGCCCGCTCGAGTACACGCCCCGTCGGATTGTGCGGGTTGCAGAGCAGGATCATGGATGCGCTCGAAGCGACTCGTTCGAGACCTTCGACATCCACGACGAACCGGGTCCCGTCGTCGACCAGCGGGTTCTCGACCAGGCCGCGACCGGTGCCGGCTATGGATCGAAGGAACGGCGGGTAAATCGGGGTCTGAGTGATGATGCCGTCACCGGGCTCGGAGAAGGCCACGATCGATGCGACCACCCCCTGGACGACATCGGCCTGGGCGTGCGTCAGCGTCGGGTCCGGCCGCCAATGGTGGCGGCGGGCCATCCAGTCTGAAAATGTCTCGAAAAGAGGGACCGTGTCGGTCATCTGGCCGTACCCGTAGTCCTGGGTCTGGGTGAACTGCATCACGGCGTCCTGGACCGCGGGCGCGACCGTGAAGTCCATGTCGGCCACGAAGGCGGGTAGGACGTCGGCGGGGTACTTCTGCCACTTTCGGCCGCCGCGGGCCCGGAGCTGCTCGACACTCAGGAGGAAGGGCTCCACCGGTGCAGATGGTACCCACCAGCCTGGCTGCGGCGTTTGGGAAAACCGGCCATTTCGGCGAGCTTCCGCAGGCGTATGTTTCGCGCGGGCAGGGGTTCTCACGACTCCGAGCGCAGCCACAACAAACAAACCTGTCATAGGGGCCGGCCTTCCCTTCCGTCCCTTCCGGAGGGTTCTCTCGCCCGGCCCATTCTGCTTCGGGCGGCCCCACGAGGCAGACTTGGCCTTCAGGCTCGGGCGCCGACCTGGGCAGCGTCGCCACGGTCCGCGTTCCGATCTGCGCGGTTCCGGGTTGTGACGAGCCAGCCCATGCTCGCGACGACGGCGAAGGCCAGAGACGGGGAGATGACGTTCTTCACGGCATCGATGGGGATGAACTCGCACGCAACGGCCAAGAACATCAGACCGACGACCCAGATGGGGAACACTTTCGTTCGAATGATTCCGACGCTCATGACGACTCCCGTTACGGCCCAGGTGGCAATCGATGCAAGGAGTATGGGCATGAAGACGCCCGGTAGCTCCTTGGGCACGCCGCCGTGCGCCAGGAGGTAGGGTCCGATCGACACGTTGAGGAAGTTCGAGGCAACGTTAAGGAACACAGTCGGGATCCAGATGCCCACGTAGATCGCGATTCCCAACCAGACCGAGCGGCTGGCCACGAACACCGCGATCGCCGGCAACCCCATGAGAACAAGAATGCTTCCCGCTATCTGAACCAACGTCGTCGTGACATAGCCCGGATTGTTGAAGTCGTCCCAGGCGAAGGGGAGCCGCCCGAGCGTCCCCGCGATCACGACCAAGCCACCAATCACCACCGCACCGCCTCCGACCCGGTAGAGCCTATGAGCCGACATTCGAAGACCTCCTTTATTCAGTGGCCGGCAGCGCCGGCCGGTCCTCCAGAGATTGGGGTGCGGTGGTGATCGCGCCTAGCCGGGAGGCCGGAGAAGTTCGGTAGGGAAAGCCGCAATCACCGGGTAGGGCGATCCCCATGGACACGACGGCCGAATAGCGGGAAGCTGAGCGCGATGAGGTCCCGGCGGGAAGTGACCTGGGGCGCTGGCGTGCTTGGCAGCGCGACTCTGCTGGTGGAGATGACGCTGGCGGCTCGTTCCGGATCCCCGACGACGATGAGCCAGGCGGCCCTGCAGACCTTCGATGTCGCCGCCGTCTTGTGGGTTGGCGCCTATCTCTCGGCGCGGCGGCCTTCGAACGCCGTCGGCCAGGTCCTGCTCGCCGGAGGCTTCTTCGCGACCCTATTGCTGCTTCTCACCGCCTATGCGAATTACGCCCTGCTGATCGTCCCGACCGCGCCGGCCGGGTTTGGAGCACTCATTGGCGAACAGGCGGTCTGGCCCTTGGTTTCCCTCTTCCTGTTCTGCTTGCTGCCCCTGCTCTTCCCGGATGGGAGGTTCTTGTCTTATCGCTGGCAGGCGTTCGCCATCGCCCTTGGTGTGTTGACCTTGGTACCGGTTCTCGGCGCGCCGTTCGATCCCGTGCTTCCTCTCCCGTACGGCATGGGCGCCGTCAGGAACCCCATCGGTCTCGACGTACCTGTGCTGCGCGTCGTCAAGCTGGCCTGGTCGATCCTGTTCGCGGCCGGAGTTCTCATCGCCTTCGCTTCGCTGGCGATCAGGTATCGGCTCTCCGACGCCGAGCGCAGGCGGCAGATCCGGTGGGTGGTGGCCGCACTTGGGCTGACGCTGGCGGCTCTGGCCGCCCAGCAGGCGACCAGGGCTGTCGTCCCGAGCCTGGCGTTTCCAGACTGGGCTTTCCAGATTCCCCTTGCAACCATTCCGATTGCGATCGCGGTCGCGGTGCTGCGGCGCCGCCTCTTCGACATCGACCTCGTGATCCGTCGGTCACTCGTTTATGGAGTGTTGTGGATCGGGATCGTTCTCGTCTACGCGGGGCTGGCCGCGGCACTCGGCCTTGCCGCCGGCCAGAGACTGTCGGTGCAGGCGGCCATCCTGGTGACCATCGGCGCAACTCTGGTCTTTCAACCCGCCCGTAACCGGCTGGAGAGGCTGGCTGATCGACTCGCGTATGGCCGCCGGGCCGGCGCATACGAGGTCCTCCGCGACTTTGGCGCGGCGAGCGAGCGAACCCCGGACCTCGCCAACATCGGCCCCAGCCTTGTGGATGCGGTGAAGGCGGGAATGGGCGGGGCGTGGGCTCGCGTGCTGGTGAAGGGCAGCACATCCGAGGAAGAAGTCGTGCTGGCCTCAGCAGGCGAAGTCGGCGGCCTGCCGGCGCTCTCTGCCCCCCTGATTCGCGGGGACGAGCTTGTCGGCCGGATTGAATGCGGACCGAGGCTCGCCGGCGCCTTTAACGAACGCGACCGCGAGATCCTGACGACGATCGGGCGCCAGGCGGCGCTGGCGATTCACAATGCGGCCCTGACGAGTGAACTCGAGCGCCGGCTGAGCGTGACGAACGAGCAGGCGCTAGAGCTCGCCGCCTCACGCGCCCGGCTCGTTCAGGCCCAAGAGGCAGAAAGACGACGAATCGAGCGCGACCTACACGACGGCATCCAGCAGCAGCTCATCTCGCTGGTTGCTGGAATCCGTTTGGCCCGAAATCGAATTCGGGCTGAGCCGGACCAAGGGGACGACCTCTTGAGCCAGGTCCAGGATCAGGCGCTCCAAGCCGTCAAGGGTTTGCGCGAACTGGTCCGCGGCATCCATCCAACTGTGCTCGCCGATGCTGGGCTGGTGCCGGCGATAAAGGCGTCCGCCGCGCGTCTTCCGCTCGAGGTCGATCTGGAGGTCGACGAGTCCGCGGCCGAGCGTCAACCCGAGGCGGTGGAGAACACAGCGTATTTCGTGGTGTGCGAGGCGCTCACGAACGTCATGAAGCACTCCGGCGCCAAGGCGGCATCGGTCCGAATGCGCCTGGGTGATGGTTCGCTGGTCGTCTCTATAGCCGATGCCGGACGAGGATTCACCGGCCGCGACGTCCACCGTTCGGGCCTGACCGGCCTCCAGGACCGGGTCTCGGCTATCGGCGGAAGACTCGAAGTCGTCTCGAGTCCGGGCGCGGGAACGACCGTCACGGCAGTCCTGCCGGTTGGCCGCCATGGCTGACTCGCTTCGCATCGTCCTCGCCGAGGACAACTACCTCGTGAGGGAGGGCATCAGGCGACTCCTCGAGGAGACCGGAGCCATCACCGTAGTGGCCGCTGTCGGCTCTGCGCCTGAGCTGCTCGACGCGGTGAAGCGGCTTCGACCGGAGGCCGTGATGACCGACATCCGGATGCCTCCCGGCCATCACCTGGACGGCATCACGGCGGCGCACACCATCCGAGCCGACCAGCCAGGTGTGGGAGTGGTCGTCCTCTCGCAACACGTCGACGAGCACTACGCGTTCGAGCTGTTCAAGAAAGGAGCGGCGGGGCTGGCCTACCTCCTGAAGGATCGGATCGCGGAGCCGGGCGACCTGGTCTCTGCCCTCCGAGAGGTTGCCGCCGGCCGATCCGTGATCGACCCGGAAATCGTGGAGGCTCTCGTGACCGCACGGTCACGCTCGGAGAGCTCTCCGATCAATGCCCTCACGCCTCGCGAGCTCGAGGTCCTGCGAGAGATGGCGAGTGGGAAGACCAACGCCGCCATCGGCCGCCAGCTGGCCCTGTCCGAATCCGCCGTGGAGAAGTACTCCAGCTCGATCTTCTCGAAACTCGGACTGACTGAGGAGCGCGAGCTGCATCGCCGGGTGGCAGCAGTCCTCGCCTACCTCGAGAGTACGCACCGTGCCGCTCCGTCCGGGTCTTGACGGCTGTGAGCCTGTTCGCGGGAGCTGCCCTGCCCCTTGCCGTCGTGCTTGCGGAGAAAGACGAGCTGGCGCCTGCTGCTCAGGTCGCGGCCCCAGCTCGGCCGATGACGCATCGGGATACGCAGCCAGCCCGATCGTCCAACTGCGGCCGCCACGCGCTCATCCTGGCCGCCGCACATGCCGGAGGCGTCGACGATCGGAAGATCGGGATGCGAGGTCGCGGTGGCCGAGCGTTTGCGCGTACTCGCGAACCAACCTCAGGAGCGATCCCAGGTCACCCGACCGGTTCAAATAGTGTCCCGTCCCCCGACCATTTTCGTATTCAAAATCGGCGATTTCGGGCGTCGCCCCAGAGCCGCCGGGTCACAGCCGGGGCACAATTTCGTGGGGAACTATCGTTATTGGCGCGTGCGATGGTGACTGTCGTCGGCCGATCTGAACTCGGTCGTTAGCAATCGATGGTCTTTGCGGAAGCTTCGCGCTCGAGACGCGACGGTCAGGACCGTGA
>WNFJ01138889.1_pt1 | contig 21101 bp, 23 predicted proteins | sample 5400461 | NCBI WGS metagenome assembly WNFJ01 (sample SAMN13153349, study PRJNA577476) | soil metagenome | isolation source: 115 cm saprolite on Douglas fir-dominated hillslope | place: USA:California | collected 2013-09-17
AAGATGACCGACGCGGAGCGCGCGGCCGTGCTCACGGCCTACGTCGGCCGGCGCGCGAACCGTCGCCACAAGCCCGGCCGCGCGTTCGAGCGCACGTCCTACCGCTTCGACCTCCTCGCGGATTACGGCGCGTTTCGCGACCTGCAGCGCCACCGGCTCCTGACGCTCGAGTGGCAGCGCCTCTCGCCGCGCCACGGCTCCGTGATGCCGGAGGCGGTCGCCGAGGCGGGCGCCGCGGGCGACTGGCGCCGGGTCCTCGGCGAGTCGGCCGACCTCCACGACGCGATCGCCGCGGCGGGGCTCCCCGAGGTCGCGCCGTACGCGGTGTCGATGGCCTACCGCGTCCGCTTCTACATGGAGCTGAACGCGCGGGAGGCGATGCACGTGATCGAGCTGCGCACGACGCCGCAGGGCCACCCCGCGTATCGCCGCATCTGCCAGCGGATGCACCGCCTCATCGCCGAGCAGGCCGGCCACCGCGCCCTCGCCGCCGCGATGAGCTTCGCCGACCACTCGGCCGTCGAGCTCGAGCGGCTCGAGGCCGAGCGCGCCGCCGAGCGCCGCCGCGCCCGCGGCTGACCGTTCCCGTCCGGCCCCTGACGCGACGAGGGCGCGGCGCTCCGCGACCTCGCGGAGGAGACACGATGACCACCGAGGCCGAGGCACAGGCGAAAGAGAAGGCGCGCGAGTATTTCAGGACGAAAGCGACGCAGCTCCCGGCGAAGGTGATCCACGAGCGGGTCGCCGACGCGCTCCGCGCCTTCGAGGACTTCGTGGCGCCGCTGCGGGCGGCCCAGGCGGCGCGCGCGACGATCCCCGGCGAGTGGACGATCCACGAGGTCGTGGACCATCTCGTCGAGACCTACCGCCCGGGGCTCGACGAGCTATGGTGCGTCCTGGCCGGCCGTCGGCCGCCCGGCGAGCCGATCCCCGCGTCCCTCCAGTCCAAGGCGCGGCTCCTCCGGCCGTGGCCGTGGCTGCTCGACGAGATCGAGCGGCTGCACGCTGAGGTCCTCCGGACACTGGCCGCCGTGCCCGCGGACTACACGACCGAGGCGCGGGCGCCGCTCGTGATGGTCGTCAACGTGACGGACGCGCAGGGGCGCATCACCCCGCTCCACTGGGTGGAGGACCTCGACTGGAAGGCGTACGCGATCGTCAGCTGGCGGCTCCACGCGATCGACCACCTGAAGCAGGCGCGCAAGGTCCTCGCCGCGGCGAAGGAATGAGGTAGAGTAAGCGCATGGCGATCGGCTCGAAAGCCGCAACGCTCCCGGCGGCGCTCGCCGGCGTGCGCCCCGCCTCGCTCGCGGCGCGCCGCGCCGCGCTCTGGGCGCTCCTCGTCGCGAAGGTCCTCGCGAGCTGGGGCGTCCAGTGGGACATCCAGTGGCACACGATCATCGGGCGCGATTCGTTCTGGATCGCGCCGCACGTCATGACCTACTCGGGCGTGACGCTGACGGTGCTCCTGAGCTTCGGCGTCCTCGCCTGGACGACGCTCCGGCCCGCGGCCGCGGCGGGCGACGTCGTGCGCGTGCTCGGTCTCACGAGCACGCGCGGCTTCCACCTGGCCGCGTGGGGCATCGCGTTGACGGTCCTCGCGGCGCCGATCGACGATCTCTGGCACCGCCTCTTCGGGATCGACGTGACGCTCTGGAGCCCGCCGCATCTCCTGGGCCTCCTCGGCGCCGCGATCAACACGCTCGGCTGCTTCCTGATCGCGCGCGAGGTCTATCCCGCGACGAGCCGCGCGGGCGTCGCGGCGATCCTCGTCACCGGCGCGCTCCTCTTCACCGGCCTGCACCTGGTGGTGCAGCCCGCGTTCAGAATCGCGTACCTCCAGGGCGGCGTGTGGTTCCACTTCTACTCGATCCTCGCGCCGCTCCTCCTGCCCGTCGCCTACGTCGCGACGGCGCGCCTGTCGGGAAGCCGCTGGGCGCCGGCCGTCGTGCTCATCGGCGCGGTTGCCCTCGGGCTCGTCGGCCAGCAGCTCGCGCGGCTCGGCTTCGACCTGCTCCAGCCCGTCTCCGTCATCCAGGAGGAGATGCTCAAGGACCCTACGTCGCCGATCGCGGTCGCCAACGTCGTCGCGCGCAGGAACGGCACGGTGGCGGGCGCCACGACGAGCGTCGCCCAGCTCCTCGGGCTGATCCCGCTGGCGGCGATGGTGGCGGTGGACGCGCGGCGGAGGCCCGTGGCCGCGACCGTCGCCTACGCGCTCGTCCTCTTCGGGCTGATGGCCGTGAGGCTCGGCTTGCTGCCGGCGTACCAGGCGCTCGTGCCGGGGCCGGGCGACACGGTCGTCGCGCTGGCGCTGACGCTCGCCGCGGGAGTGGCGGGTGGCTTCGGGGCGGGCCGGCTCGCGGCGCTGCTCGAGCCCGCGCCGCCCCGCGCGCGCTAGCCCGCTACCGAATCACGCCGCAGGCGACGCGCGCTCCCGAGTTCCCCGTGGGATCGGTCTTCTCGTCGTCCGGGTCGGCGTGGACGACGAGGGCCAGGCCGGCGATGTCCTTGAGCGTCACGCCCGCGGCCGTCGCCTCGAGGTGGCCGGCGCCGTCCGCGCCCACCGTGAGGTTCGGGAGGTCGCCCGCGTGGGCGCCTTCGGGGTTCTTGTGGCCGTGCTTCTTGTTCCCGGGATTGAAGTGACCGCCCGCCGACGCGAAGGCCGGGGGCTCGCACGTTCCGACCGCGTGGATATGGAAGCCGTGCGCGCCGGGCTTGAGCCCGCTCACGCGCGCCGCGATCGCGACACCGCCGGGCACGTCGCGGAGCGTCGCGGTGCCGACGAGCTTCCCCTGCGCGTCCTTGAACTCGACGGTCACCGCCTGCGCGTACGCGAGCGCCGGTGGCAGCAGGAGCAGCCCCCCGAGGATCAACGCGAGCCGTCTCATCGCTTGAACTCCTTCGTCGCCGCCGCCAGCGCCTCTGGCGCGGCGAGCAGGTCGAGCGCGGTCAGGGCGAGCGCCTTCGCCCCCGCCAGCATGCCGGCGCGCGCCATCGGCGAGCGCGCCCACTCGGCGAACTCCCGCGAGTGGCCGGGCACGCCGTCGGGGGAGATCCGGATGTAGGGGTGGATCGTCGGCAGCGCCTGGCTGACGTTGCCGCAGTCGGTCGAGCCGTAGCCGGCCTCGCCGTCGTCCGCGTCCACGGGGAAGTCGATGAACGCGAGGTTCTTCTCGAAGACCTCGGCCATCGCCCGGTTCGGCTTCATCGGGTCGTGGATCGTGCGCTCCGCGGTCACCTCGACGCGGCAGCCGGTGGCCGCCGCCGCGCCCTCGGCGCACGCCGTGAACCGCCGGAGGAGCTCCTTCAGATAGTCCTTGTCGATCGAGCGCAGGTAGAAGTCGGCGCGCGTGTAGTCGGGGATGATGTTCGGCTGCTCGCCGCCCTTGACGATGATCCCGTGGACGCGCGCGTCCGGGTGGATCTGCTGGCGCATCTGGTCGAGCGCGACGAAGAGCTGGATGACCGCGTTCAGCGCGTTCACGCCGCGCCAGGGCCACGACGACGCGTGCGTCGCCTTGCCGTGGAACTCGGCCTTCACCTTGGCGAGGCCGAGGGTGGGCCGCCACACCTGCGTGCCGCAGCGGCCGTGGATCATCATGGCGGCGTCCACGCCCTCGAAGACGCCCGCCTCCAGCAGCCGGACCTTGCCCGCGCCGCCCTCCTCCGCGGGCGTCCCGATCACCTGGACGCGGCCGGGGAAGGGGAGGCGGCCGAGCGCCGTCGCGAGCGCCGCGCCCGCGCCCGTGCCCGCCGTCGCGATGACGTTGTGGCCGCACGCGTGGCCGATCCCGGGCAGCGCATCGTACTCCGCCAGGATCGCGACCGTCGGCCCCGGGCCGGCGCCCTCGATCGTCGCGCGGAACGCGGTCGGCAGGCCGCCGACGCCCCGCTCGACCTTCGCCCCGTGCTTCTCGAGAAACGCGGTGAGCCAGGCGTGCGCCCGCTCTTCCTTGAAGGCGAGCTCGGGGTGGCCATGGATCCGGTGCGAGAGCGTCTCCAGCTCGTCGGCGAGGCGGTCCACCGCCTCGGCGACCTTCGGCTTGAGCGTGTCCGCCGGCGGGGTCACGTCGCCTGCCGAAACTCGGCCTGAGCCCGCGTGACGAGCGACGGGTCCGCGAGGAGATCGCACACCGTCATGGCCATCGTCTTGGCCGAGACGAGCATGCCCTCGCGGGCGAGCGGGCTCCGCGCGGCCGCCTCGAAGGCGCGGGAGTGGATCGGCGTCCCGTCGGGCGCGATCTTCACCATCGGCTGGATCGCCGGGATCACCCGGCTCACGTTGCCGATGTCGGAGGAGCCGAGCCGGTCCGTGGCCTCCGGCGACTCGGTCACGCCGAACGTCGTGAGGTTCGCGCGGAAGGCGTCGAGGAGCGTCGCGTTTCGCTTCATGGGCTCGTACATGGTGTCCCGGTGCTCCACGACGCGGAGCTCGCAGCCGGCGGCCTTCGCCGCGCCCTCCGCGCACCGGATCACGCGCTTCTGCAGCTCCCACATGTAATCGAGGTTGAGCGCGCGCACGTAGAACGTCGTCGCCGCGAACTCGGGGATGATGTTCGGCGCGGCGCCGCCGTGGGTGATGATGCCGTGGACGCGCGCGTCCGGCCGCACCTGCTGGCGGAGCATCGCCACGTTGTTGTAGGTCTGGATCGCCGCGTCGAGCGCGTTCACGCCCTGCCACGGGTCGGCCGACGCGTGCGCCGCCTTGCCGGTGAACTCGAAGCCGACGCGAACGATGCCGAGCAGGTCGGAGTGCCCGATCCAGCGGTCGAAGCCGTGGACCATCATCGCCGCGTCCACGTCCGCGAAGACGCCGCCCGTGATCAGCTTCACCTTGCCGCCGCCGCCTTCCTCGGCCGGGGTGCCGATGACCTGGACGCGTCCCTTCGGGAGCCGGTCCCGCACCGCGGCGAGCCCGGCGCCCGCGCCGACGCCCGCGGTGGCGATGACGTTGTGGCCGCACGCGTGGCCGATCTGGGGCAGCGCGTCGTACTCGCAGAGGATCGCGATCGTCGGCCCCTCGCCCGTCTCGAGCGTGGCGCGGAACGCGGTCTCGACGCCCGCGACGCCGCGCTCGACCTTGAACCCCTGCTGCTCCAGGAACTCGGTGAGCCAGCCGGCCGCCTTCACCTCGTGATAGCCCAGCTCGGGGTTGTCGTGGATCCTGTGCGAGAGCTGCTCCAGCTCGTCGCCGAGGCGGTCGAGGGCCTTCGCGATGGCATCCTTCAGCACGTTCATCCGGGATCTCCCTGACGTCGTGGTCTCTCCGGCTGCGCCGACGGGAGTCAACTATAGCATCGCCGTGGTAGGATTCGCGGCGTGAGGCGCGGGGTCACGCTCGGGGTCTCGATCCCCCAGACGGTCCTCCAGGGCGGCTTCGACGTCAGGAGGCTGCGCGACTACCTTGCCCGCGCCGAGGCGCTCGGCTTCGAGAGCGCGTGGGTCGTCGAGCAGATCCTCGGCTCGATCCGGAGCCTCGAGCCCGTCGCGCTGCTCACGTGGGCCGCGGCGTGCACCGAGCGGCTGCGGCTCGGCTCGGCCGTGCTCCTCACCGCGCTCCGGAGCCCGGTGCACACGGCGAAGGAGCTCGCGACGCTCGACCATCTCTCCGGCGGTCGGCTGACGGTCGGCGTCGGCCTCGGCGGCAACCCGAAGATCTACCCCGCGTTCGGTCTGAGCGCGGCGAAGCGCGCCGCGCGCTTCGCGGAGGGCCTCCGGCTCATGAAGCGGCTCTGGACCGAGGAGCGCGTGACGTTCGAGGGCGAGTTCTTCAGGCTCCAGAACGCGTCGATGCAGCCGAAGCCCGTGCAGAAGCCGCACCCGCCGCTCTGGTTCGGCGGCCATCATCCGAACGCCCTCAGGCGCACGGTCGAGCTGGGCGACGGCTTCATCGGCGCCGGCTCGATCTCGACGGCAGCCTTCCTCGACGAGGTGGGCCTCCTCCGCCGGCTCCTGAAGGAGGCCGGCCGCGACCCCGCCGCGTTCCCGATGGGCAAGCGCGTCTACATCGCGGTGGACGAGGACCGGGCCCGCGCGGGCCGGCGGCTCGCCGAGTGGTTCGGCGCGTTCTACGGCAAGCCGGAGCTCGCCGCCGAGGTGTCCGTGTGGGGCGGGCCGCAGGAGTGCGTGGACCGGCTCGCGGAGATCGTCGGGGCCGGCGTCGGCTTCCTCATGCTCAATCCCGTCTTCGACGAGACGGAGCACCTCGAGGTCTTCGCCTCGAGGATCGCGCCCAAGCTCTAGCCGGGCGCCCGGGGCGTTATCAACCGGGCGCTACTGCGCTACTGGAGGTCGACGACCCGGAGGTTCGTGAAGTAGGCCTCCATGTCCTTCTCGTTCACGTAGAGCCCGAGATAGCCGCGCACGTCGGCGAAGGCCGTGCCCGCGCCGACGTACTTGTCGTTGATGTAGCAGCGGATCTTCCGGCCCGAGACCTCGACCGCCAGGTGGTTGGTGGCGCCGTAGCCCGTCCGCACGGCCGCCTCCTTCGTCCAGTCGATGATGTGGTTCCATTTACCCTGGTGCCACTGCGTGAGCCGGTAGCTGCCGTCGGCGCTGATCCCGAAGACCGCGTAGAGGTCGTTGTTGTCGTTCGAGGCGCGGCCGAACTTGATCCCGAACATGTGGTTCTGGGCGCCGGCGCGGAGCTGGACCGTCAGCTCGACGCGCACGGAGTCCTGGAACTGGCCGGCGTAGGTGAGCCGCGGCTCGCAGGTGCCGCTGGCGTTGTTGGACTTGACCCAGTAACCCGAGTCCTCGTACCGCGCGGCGCAGATCTTGTCGGAGCCCACCCACGCCCGGCGCTCGCCGCGGATGAAGTCGTCCTCGAACAGGGTTCGGCCGCGCCCGCCGGGGATGGAGGCGACGACCGGCGGCGCCGGCGTGGGAAGGGGCTCGTAACGCGTCTCGATCCCCACGCGGACCGGCTGGATGTCGATCTGCACCTCGCTGCGCGTGTTCGCCGTGACCCGCACGTCGCGCCGCCACTCGGGATGTCCGGCCTTCTGTGCGCGCACCCGATGCTGACCCTCGACCAGGTTGTTGACGATCAGCTCGCGGCCCGCGTGCGTCTCGCCGACCAGCTGGTCGTCGAGCCACACCTCCACGCCCTCGAGGCGGGAGATGAGCGAGAGAGAGCCGACGCGGGCCTTTTCCGTGATCTCCCAGCGCGGCGGCTCATAGACGGGCGGCCCCGTCGGGCGCGGCGGCGCCGTGGCGACGACGGGTCCGGGAGCGGGGGCGGGCGCGGGGCCGCCCGTGATCGCGAAGAAGAAGTCGCCCGTGAGGTTGCTCGCCTCCCAGGGGTTCTGACGCCCGCCCGTACGGGTCAGGACGCCCTGGCGGACGCGCTTGAAGACGTCCTCGATCTTGAGGTTCGGCTCGCGCAGCGCCTTGAGGAGCTCCGCCGTATAGATGCCGTTCGCGCCGGGATCGCCGTCGTCGGCGGTGCTGCCCGGCGCCGTCGCGTACGCGATGTAGGTGCCCATCGGCGCGTCCATGAACGCGAGGCCGCGGGCGCTGCCCCGGAACTTCCGCGCGAACGGGTTGTCGCGGCACGCGTCGAGGACGATGATGTTGACGCGGTTCTTCGCCTGGTCCATCTGGCCGAGGACGCTGTCCACGTCCACCGTCTCGGCCGCCACGTACCGCTCGCTGCGGATCTCCGCGTCGATCGGGATCATGAAGTTCTTGCCGGAGACCTGCATGCCGTGGCCGGAGTAGTAGAAGAGGCCCGCGCCGAGGCCCGGCCCGCCGCTCCCGAGCTTCTCGCCGAACGCGGCGACGGCCCGGCGGAACTGGGCGGAGTTGACGTTCTCGAACGCCATCACCTCGAAGCCCATGCGCTTGAGCGCTTGCGTCATCGCGCGCGCGTCGTTGACCGGGTTGTTCAGCTTGCCGGTCGCATAGGCGCCGTTGCCGATGACGAGCGCGATTCGCTTCTCGTGCTTCATCTCGTCGACGGTGATGGTGCGGAACTGCTGCGCCGAGGTCGAGGCGACGGCCAGCAGCACGAGAAGCGCCCCCCTCCTCTGTCAGAGACCTGCGAGACCAGAAACCATTGCGAGTCTAGCATTTGTCCACGCGTCAGTGAATCCCCTCAGCGCTCCATTCGACCGCCGCCCGGTGCCATCCTTACCGTCCGGCGTGGTCAGAAAGGCGACACGATTTGGAAGGAATCCGACGCCGGAATACGCGAAGCGTTTCAAATCAAACACTTCCCCCGGGAGAATCCGGTGGTATCCCGTGTGCACCCGTATGCCGCGTGTCGGCGCAGCGCAAGACCGGCTGGAATCCGGAAACGTGGCGGAACCTGCCGGGCAAACACGTCCTGATCCTGGACGACCCGTCCGACCAGATGGACACGCTCAAGGGCTACTTCGGACGGTTCGAGCACGGGGTGCGGTACGACCTCTTCGCGGCGTCGAGCGGCCCCGAGGCCGCGGCCGCGATGCGCCACGGCCGGCCCGACCTGATCCTGCTCGACCCGCAGATGAAGGGCCTCAACGGGCTCGCGCTGCTCAAGCAGGTCCGCGCCCTCGACAGCTCGATCCCGGTGATCGTCATCACGGGCAAGCAGGCGACCGGCGCCGTCGTCGAGGTCCTGAACGTCGGGGTCTTCGCGTACGTGCCCAAGCCCTGCGACTTCCAGCAACTCGAGCACCTGGTGGCCCTGATCGTCGGGGCGCCGTCCAGGGCCGCGTCATAGGCCTCCCGGAGGCCCGCGTCGCATATACTTGCCGTGTGCCGGACGCCGCGCCCGCTCCCAAGCGCATCCTCATCGTGGACGATGAGGCGGCGGTGATCGAGGTCCTGACGGAATTCTTCCGCCAGTTCGAGCACGGCCACACCTACGCCATCGAGACGGCGTCGAACGGCACCGACGGCTACATGGCCTTCCTCAAGCGGCGCCCGGACCTCGTCCTGCTCGACATGAACATGCCGGGGATGGACGGGCTCCAGCTCCTGAAGCAGATCCGCGCCCTCGACACGCGCGTGCCGGTCATGATGGTCACGGCGAACGAGGACACGAAGATGGCCGCCGAGGCGCAGACCACCGGGATCTTCGCGTACGTGCCGAAGCCGTTCGACTTCCGCCACCTCGACCTGCTGGTCAGCCTCGTCCTCCAGCAATCGAGGCCGGCCGGCGGCGGCCCGGGCGGCGCGCCCGCACGCTGAGCGCGTGGCGCGCCCGCGGGTCGTCCTGATCGGCGCGGCCGGCCAGCTCGGCTTCGACCTCGCCCGGACGTTCGACCTCGACGGCGAGCTGATCCCGCTCACGCGCGCCGATCTCGACGTGCTCGACGCGCCGCGGGTCGCGGCACGCCTCATGGCGCTCCGCCCCACCCACGTCGTAAACACCGCGGCCTACAACCGCGTGGACCAGGCGGAGGAGGACCCGGACGCGGCGTTCGCGCTCAACGCCCGCGCCGTCGGCGACCTCGCGGCCGCCTGCCAGCGGCTCGGCGCCACGCTCGTCCACTTCTCCACCGACTACGTCTTCGACGGCCGCCGCGCGACGCCGTACCTCGAGTCGGACGCGCCGAACCCCCTCTCGGTCTACGCGGAGTCCAAGCTCGCGGGCGAGCGGGCGGCGCTCGAGCGCTGCGAGCGCGCCCACGTGTTCCGCGTCTGCGGGCTCTACGGCGTCGCGCGGAGCTCCGGCAAGGGCGGGACGAACTTCGTCGAGACCATGCTGCGCTTGGCGGCCGAGGGCAAGCGGATCCGGGTCGTCGCCGATCAGGTGCTGGGGCCGAGCTACACCCTCGACCTCGCGCGAAAGGTCTGGAAGATCCTGCCGCGCGCCGAGCATCCCATCTACCACCTCACGAGCGCCGGCGCGACGAGCTGGTACGGCTTCGCGCGGCGGGTGTTCGAGCTCGCCGGGGTGACGCCGGACCTCGCGCCCGTGACCGCGGCCGAGTTCGGCGCCCGGGCGCGGCGCCCCGCCTACTCGGTCCTCGGCCACGCGAACCTGGCCGCCCTCGGCGAGGACGACCTCCGCTCCTGGGACGCGGCGCTCGCGGCCTACGTCGCCGAGCGCTCGTCGTCCCGGTAACGCTCGGCCAGCGCCAGCTGGGCGGTCACGCCGATCAGCTCGTTGAAGTCGCGGAAGTTCATGTAGCGGTCCTTCAGCGCCAGCACGTCGTCGCGCGCCTTCACTTCGCCGAGGAACGCCCGGATCGCCTGGACGCCGACGAGGAGCGTGTCCACCGGGAGCAGGATGATCGCGTAGCCGAGGCCGCGCAGCGTCGGGAACGGCAGGAGCGGCGAGCGCCCGCCCGGCGCGTAGTTGTAGAGGAGGGGCGTGTCGAAGGCGCGCGCGACCCGCTCCACCTGCGCCGCGTCGCGCGGCGCCTCGACGAAGAGCACGTCGGCGCCGGCCTTCGCCGCGGCCTCGCCACGGCGGAGCGCCTCGTCGAAGTCCACGGCCGAGATCGCGTCGGTCCGCGCAATGATCAGGAGGTCCGGATCGCGACGCGCCTCCACCGCCGCGCGGATCTTGCCCGCGAACTCGCCGCGCGGGATCACCTGGTGGCCGGAGAGGTGGCCGCAGCGCTTGGGGGTGATCTGGTCCTCGATGTGGAGCGCCGCCACGCCCGCGGCCTCGTAGGTCTGGACCGTCCGGCGGACGTTGAGCGCGTTGCCGTAGCCCGTGTCCGCGTCGGCGATCAGCGGGATGTCCACGACCGCCGCCAGGTTGCGCGCGTTGTCGGCCATCTCGGCGAGGCCCGCGAAGCCGAGGTCGGGCAGGCCGAGCCGCGAGGCGGCCGTGCCGTAGCCGGTCATGTAGACCGCGGGGAAGCCCGCCTGCTGGACGAGCCGCGCGGAGATGCCGTCGTAGGCGCCGGGGACGACGAGGCCCTGCTTCTTCTCGACGAGCGTTCGGAGCGTGCGGCGAGGCGTCATGCGGGCTCTCCTCTGGCGCGCGCGATCCGCCGATCGAGCGCGGGATGCGAGTACAGCACGAGCTCCTTCAGCCGGCCCGGGCGCCGCTCGGCGAGGTTCAGGTCGCCGAGCCGCTCCATCGCGCTGATGAATGCCGCCGGGTTGCCGGTGGCGGCGAGGGCGAAGTCGTCCGCCTCCCGCTCGATCCGGCGCGAGAAGCCGTTGCCGAGCGGCAGCGTGGCGAGGCCCAGGACGAGCAGGATCAGTGCGAGCGCGGGCATGCCCGCCGGATCGGCGGGGCCCGCGAGGCCGAGCGCGCCGGCACCGGCCCGGAGCAGCCGGTCCGCGAGCCCGAACGTCACGACCGTCAACGTCCCCTGCACGGCGAGGCCCCGGCGCACGTCGCCGTGAGCGTGGTGGCCGAGCTCGTGGGCGAGCACGGACTCGATCTCGTCCGCGGTGAAGCCCGCGAGGAGCGTGTCGAACAGGATGATGCGGCGCGTGCGGCCCCACCCCACGACCGCCGCGTTCGCCGTGCGGCCGCGGCGCGACTGGTCGGCGACGCTCACGTCCACGGCGCCTACGCCCATGCGCCGCGCGAGCGCCAGGAGACGCTCGCGCAGGGCCGCGTCCTCGAGGGGTCGGAGCCGATAGAAGAGCGGGACGATCCAGACCGGGAGCACGAACGCGAGCGCGGCCTCCGCGACGACGAAGACGGCGGCGGCCGCGAGCCACCACCACGCGGTCGCGCGGAGCAGCGCGTAGACGATCTCGACCGCGGCGAGCCCGAGCGCCCCGGCGAGGAGCGCCGCCTTCGCGCGGTCGGCGAGCCACGCGGCGAGCCGCTGGTGGAGGAGGCCGTAGCGGCGCGGCAGCCACCACCCGCGCGCCCACGCGAGCGGGAAGATCAGCACGCCGTGCGCGGCGCCGAGCGCCGCCGCGACGGCGGCGAGCTGGCCCCAGGCCCCGCCCGGCGCCGCCGCGGCGGCGCGCGCGAGGGCGTGGGCCGAGCCGGTCAGGAGCACGGCGAGGAGATAACCCGCCGAGACCGCGAGCTCGGCGACCGCGAGGGCGAGCTGCAGGCGTTGATAGCGAGCCGCGTCGGGCATGACGCATTGTAGACAACTGCGGGCCGGGTTACCGAAGAAGAGGCAGGGTGCAATCCCTTCCTCCGGAGAGGGCACGCTCGAGAGGGAGGACGACTGTGAAGATTCACAGGATCGGGAACGCGGGCGCTCGCGTCCGCGGTGTCCAGCTCAGGCATCGGCCCGATGCCGTCAGACGTTGCCAGGCACAGTACCCGCTGCCCGCCGGACGGGAATCCGCTACAATGAACGCTAATTCATCTCATCTCACGTCGTCTCACGAGGAGCCATCATGTTCGAGTCCGTCGAGGAGGTCCAGCAGCGGTTCATCGCCGCGCGCTACATCGCGAGCCGGCGGATCGCCACCGTCGTGTTCCTCGCCGCCCGCATGGGCCGTCCGGTGCTCGTCGAAGGGCCCGCGGGCGTCGGCAAGACCGAGCTCGCGAAGACGCTGTCGGACGTCACCCGGCGCCGGCTCATCCGGCTCCAGTGCTACGAGGGGCTCGACGAGGGCAAGGCGCTCTACGAGTGGAAGTACGCCAAGCAGCTCCTCTACACGCAGCTCCTGCGCGACCGCATCGGCGAGCTGATCGCCGACGCGCCGTCGCTGCCGGACGCCGTCGCGAAGATCGCCGGGCAGGAGGACGCGTTCTTCTCGTTCCGCTTCCTCTCGCCGCGCCCGCTCCTCTCCGCGATCCTCGCCGAGGAGCCCGTCGTCCTCCTCGTGGACGAGATCGACAAGGCCGAGCCCGAGTTCGAGGCGTTCCTGCTCGAGGTGCTGTCGGACTTCCAGGTCTCGGTCCCCGAGCTCGGCACGGTCGTGGCCAAGCACATCCCCCTCGTCGTGCTCACGTCGAACAACGCGCGCGAGCTGTCCGACGGGCTCAAGCGGCGGTGCCTGCACCTCTTCATCGACTTCCCGGTCCCGGCGGACGAGCTGGCGATCATCCGCCTCAAGGTGCCGGAGATCCCGGAGAAGCTCGCCGCGGCGGTCGTCGCGGCCGTCCAGAAGATCCGGGCGATGGACCTCCGGAAGCTCCCGTCCATCTCGGAGTCGCTCGACTGGGCGCGCTCGCTCGTGATCCTGAACGCCCGGGAGCTCTCGCCCGAGCTCGTCGAGTCCACGCTGACGATGCTCGTCAAGCACGAGAAGGACCTCGAGCGCGTGAAGGGCGCGCTCGACAAGGTGCTCGCCGAGTAGTCCTTGGACGAGCGGATCCTCGAGTTCATCGGCGACCTCCGCCGCGCGGAGGTGCGGATCTCGCCCTCCGAGGCGCTCGACGCGCTCGCCGCCGCGTCCGAGGTCGGGCTCGTCGACCGCGAGACGTTCAAGACCACGCTCGCCGCGACGCTGGTCAAGGAGTTCCGCGACCAGCCGACGTTCGACCGCCTCTTCGACCTCTACTTCCTCGACCTCGAGGCGCTCGGGCAGGGACTCCAGAAGGCGCTCGGGCCCGCCGACCCGCGCGTGCAGGACATGCTCGACCGGCTGCTGGCCGAGGAGGGGATGGAGCTCGACGACCTCACCGAGCTCCTCATGCGCGGCGGCGGGAGCGAGATGGAGATGGCCATCCGCGCCTCGGGCCAGAACGCCGGGCTCGAGCGGCTCATGTACTTCCTCCAGGTCGGCTTCTTCTCGCGCCGGATCTCGGACCGCTTCGACTGGTCGGCGACCGAGGCCGACCTGGAGCGGCTCATGAAAATGCTCGAGGCGCGCGGCCTCGACCCGGGCCAGCTCGCCCGCATCCGCAACTACCTCGAGCTGCGGCTCGAGGCGTTCAAGCGGATGATCCGCCAGCACGTCGAACGCGAGCTGGAGCGGCGCGCCTACCGCCAGGGCGAGAAGCTCACGCGCGAGGTCCTGTCCGAGAAGCCGCTCTTCGCGCTGACGCCGGACGAGATCGCGCAGATGAAGGCGGTCGTCGCGCGGCTCGCGCGGAAGATCAAGGACGCGCTGGCCCTGCGCCAGCGCCAGGAGCACCGCGGCCGCATCGACACGCGGCGCACCACGCGCAAGAGCCTCCAGTACGGCGGCATCCCGATGGAGATCTTCCTGAAGCGGCGCCACCGCGAGAAGCCGAAGCTCGTCACGGTCTGCGACGTCTCGGACTCGGTCCGCAACGCCTCCCGCTTCATGCTCCAGCTCGTCTGGAGCCTCCAGGAGTGCTTCAGCCGGGTGCGCTCCTACGTCTTCGTCTCGGAGATCGCGGAGGTGACGCAGGCGTTCAACACCTACCCGGTGGAGCGCGCGATCGAGTGGGCGCTCAAGGGCGCGCCGGTGGACTTCCACTGCCGCTCGGACTTCGGCTACGCGTTCAGCCGCTTCGCGCGGACCGAGCTCGACATGCTCGACCGGAAGACGACGATCCTGGTCCTGGGCGACGCGCGCAATAACTACAACGACCCGCAGGCGTGGGCGCTCCGGCTCATCCGCGAGCGCGTGAAGGGCATCATCTGGCTCAACCCCGAGGGGCAGTGGGGCTGGGGCATCGGCGACAGCGTCATGCCCCTCTACTCGCCCTCGTGTGACTTCGTGCGCGAGTGCCGGACGATCGCCCAGCTCGGCGAGGTCGTGGACAACCTCGTGCACCACTGGTGGAGGCGCGGACGATGAAGTGGGTCGCGGTGACGGCGCTCACGCTGCTCGCCGCCTCGCCCGCCGCGGCGCAGCCGCCCGAGTGCGTCACGCTCGAGGACTTCGCGAAGGCGAAGCCCGGCGAGTTCCCCACCGACTGGAAGCCGCGCAAGGACGCGGGCAAGGACGTCTACAAGGTGATGGAGGACCAGGGCCTTCGCTTCCTCCGCGCGGCGTCGAAGGGGCTCGGCATCCAGGCCGCGAAGCAGGTCGAGTGGGACTTCGGCCAGTACCCGATGCTCGCCTGGTCGTGGCGGCCGCGCGAGTTCCCGAAGGGCGGCGACGAGCGCGACTCCGGCACCAACGACAGCGCCCTCGCCGTCTACCTGCTGGTCCCGTACTCCCGCATCACCGGGCCGAAGGCGGTCAAGTACGTCTGGAGCGAGAAGGTGCCGGTCGGCACGCACCTGAGCTCCAACTACGGCCTCACGCAGGTGGTCGTCCTCCGGAGCGGCCGTCCGGACAAGGACGACTGGGTCGAGGAGAAGGTGAACGCCCTCGCCGACTACAGGAAGCTCTTCAGCGAGGGCGACACGCCCAAGCCCGCCGGCATCGCCGTCCTCACCGATGCCGACGACACCAAGTCCACCGCCCAGGGCGACTACACGAACTTCCGCGCCTGCCGGCGCTAGCGGACCGGCCGCGGGCGCGAGGCGGCGATGCCCCAGGAGATCCTGGTCGTCGAGGAAGAGCCCGACATCCGGAGCCTCGTGGTCATGCACCTCGAGCGCGAGGGCTTCCGCTGCCGGACGGCCGCGAGCGGGCACACGCTCGCCTGAGATCGCGGCGTCGTCGCGGATTCTCTATACTTACGACCCGTGCCAGACCCGATCTTCCAGGCCGAGCGCGTGTCGCTCACGTACCCGGACGGTGAGGGCCGTCCGCGGGCGCCGGTCCTGGACGACGTGTCGCTGGAGGTGGAGCGCGGCGGCGCGCTCACGCTGGTCGGCCCCTCGGGCTCGGGCAAATCCACGCTCCTCCGCTGTCTCAACCGGCTCGTGGAGCCGACGGGCGGGACGGTGCGCTTCGACGGCCGCGACATCCGGTCGCTCGACCCCCGCGACCTTCGACGCCGAGCCGCGCTGGTGATGCAGACGCCCGTGCTCTTCGAGGGCACGGTCGGGGACAATCTCCGCATCCGACCCGCCGACGCCCCGGGCGATTTCTCCGAGGCGCGGCTGGCGGCCGCGCTCGCCGAGGTGGGCCTCGACCCGGACTTCCTCGACCGCGACGCCGCCACCCTGTCCGGCGGTGAGAAGCAGCGGGTGACGATCGCCCGGGCGCTCCTGCGCGACCCGCAGGCCCTCCTGCTCGATGAGCCCACCTCGGCGCTGGACCCGCCCAACGCGGCGCTGGTCGTCGAGACGATCTCCCGGCTGCGGGAGACGCGCGGCCTCTCCATCGTCGCCGTGACGCATCAGCCGGAGCTCGTCCGCCGTCTCGGCGGCCGGCTGCTCTACCTCGTGAAGGGGCGGGCGCAGGCGTACGAGCGCATCGACGCCGCCGCGTCCGGCGCCGTCACCGATGCGCGGCTGCAGGCGTTCCTGGCCGGCGAACGCGCGCCCGCCGGCCCCGGCGGCGCATGACCGGCGCCGCGGGCGTGATCGATCTCTCGGTCTGGCAGCTCGCGGTGGCGCTGCTGCTCGTCGGCGTGGTCGTGGCGGTCTCGTTCCGCCAGGCCCTGGGGCTCGAGCGCGATCTCGTGATCGGCTCCGTCCGGACCATCGTCCAGCTCTACCTGGTCGGCCTCATCCTCGCCGCGGTGTTCGCGGCGGCGCGCTGGTACTGGGTCGTGCTGATCCTGGCGGTGATGACGGCCGTCGCGACGCACGCGGCGGTGTCGCGGCTCAGGAAGCCGATCCCCGGCGGGTACCAGATCGCGGCCGCCGCGCTGACGGTCTCGACGGCGGCGACGCTCGCGTACGTGATCGGCGTGGTCGTCCGCGTGCGCCCCTGGTACGAGCCCCAGTACATCATTCCCATCGCGGGCATGATCCTCGGCAACTCGATGACGAGCGCCGCGCTGGCCGGCGATCGCCTGCAGGGCGACCTCCGGGCCCGCGCGGACGAGGTGGAGGCGCGGCTCGCCCTCGGCTTCTCCGGGCGCGAGGCGGTGCAGCCCATGGTGCGCGCGTCGCTGCGGGCCGCGATGATCCCGACCGTGAGCGGGATGATGACGGTCGGCCTGGTGCAGCTCCCGGGGATGATGACGGGCCAGATCCTCGCGGGCTCGTCCCCGCTCGTGGCGATCCGCTACCAGATGGTCGTCGTGTTCATGCTCGCGGCGGCCACGGCCATGGGGTCGCTCCTCTTCGTCCGGCTCGCCGCACGGCGCTACCTCACGGACGCCCACCAGCTCCGGCGGTACCTGCTCTAGGAGCGCGCCGGGTCGCGGCGACCCGGGGTGTGTTAGCCTCTCCCCATGTCACTGGCCGATCCCGAGCTCACCGCCGACGCGATCGAGGAGCTGTACGCGCGCGGCGTGACCGACGGCCTGCCGGTGGTCCCACCGACGCGCGCGCGCGTCGCGCGCGCGGTCGCGGCGACGGGACGCGACGGCGCGGAGCTCGTCGCGGAGGTCCCGCCCAACTATGGGCGCGCGACCGTGGAGAAGGTCGCGATCAACGCGGTGATGGCGGGGTGCCGTCCCGAGTACCTGCCGGTCGTCCTCGCCGCCGTCGAGGCCGTCTGCGACGACGCGTTCGACCTCCACGGGGTCTCGGCGACGACCAATGCCCCCGCGCCGCTCGTGATCGTCAACGGCCCGATCCGCGGCAAGCTCGAGATCAACTGCGGCGCCGGCCTCTTCGGCCCCGGCTGGCGCGCCAACGCGACGATCGGCCGCGCCGTGCGCCTCGTCTGCGTCAACGTGGGCGGCGCGATCCCGGGTGTCGTCAGCATGTCCACGTTCGCCCACCCGGGCCGCTACACCTACTGCATCGGCGAGCACGAGGAGGCGAGCCCGTGGGAGCCGCTCGCCGTGGAGCACGGCTTCGCCGCGGGCGAGTCGACCGTGGCCGTCCTCGCGGCCGACGCGCCGCTCGGTGTCTACGATCAGCGGTCGCGCACGCCCGAGGACCTCCTGGCGACGCTCGCGGCGAGCCTGGCCGTGGTCGCGCACCACAAGATGACCCACTGGGGCGACACGCTGCTCGTCCTCTCGCCCGAGCACGCGGCGCTCGTCGGCGGCGCCGGCTGGACGAAGACCGACGTGCGCCGCTGGCTCTGGAAGCGTTTGCATCGCCCGGTCAGCGACCTGCTCCCGGGCAGGGACGGCGGCGACGGGCTCCCCGAGCACGTGCTGAAGAAGTTCAAGGACCCCGCGCACGACGACACGCCGATCGCGAAGTTCCGCGAGCCCGAGAACATCAAGATCATGGTGGCGGGCGGCACGGCCGGGCGCTTCTCGGCGATCGTCCCGGGCTGGACGTTCTCCAAGGGCTCGGCGCTCGTCTTCCGCCCCATCCGCAGCGCGTGAAAGGAGAAAGCACATGAGCGAGTACCTGGACCCGACCGCCTCCGTCGCCGTCCCGCGGAAGACCGCGGCGCGGCCCGCGAGCCTCGAGGGCAAGACGATCACGCTCCTCGACATCTCGAAGGCGAAGGGCGATCACCTCCTCGACCGGATCGAGGAGCTCCTGCGCGAGCGCGCCCGGCCGAAGGCCATCGTGCGGAAGAAGAAGCCCACGTTCGCGCGCCCGGCCCCGGACGAGCTGCGCCGCGACATCGTCGGCGCGACCGACGTCCTGATCGAGGCGCTCGCCGACTGAGGGTCGTGCACAACGTGCAGTGTGCACGACGGCGTGTTCTTCGAGGATCACGGCATCCCGACGGCGACGGTCGTCTCGTCCGAGTTCGTCCGCGCGGCGCGCGCCCAGGCCGGCGCGCTCGGCGCCACGGACTACCGGACCGTCGCCGTCCCTCACCCAGTCCAAACACTGACCCGCGATGAGGTCCGGGCGCTGGCCGACAAGGCGTTCGACGAGATCGTGAGGAGGCTCACGGCGTGAAGACCGCGGAGAAGCGGTGGTACCTGTTCGACGTCAACCCGTCCACGCCGCCGGCGTTCGAGGCGGCGCCCGGTGAGGAGTTCACCCTCGAGGTGCGCGGCGCGTTCGCCGACGTGCAGGACATCAGCACCGTGCCGACGCCGTTCACGCCGGCGTGCGACGGCCATCCGCTCGCGCCCATCGCCGGCCCGGTGTTGATCCGCGGCGCCAAGCCCGGCGACGCCGTCGTCGTGGATCTCCTCGAGATCAGCCCTCACGGCGAAGGGAAGACCGCCATCCTCCGGGACTTCGGGGTGCTCCGGCGCGAGTTCGGCGAGCCGTGGGCGCTCTCGTGCCCGGTGAAGGACGGCAAGGCGTGGTTCGGCGGGCGCATCCCGATCGCCCTCAACCCGAACCTCGGCACGGTCTCCACGATGCCGACCGAGGGCTACAAGCCCTCCTACGCCGGGCCGTACGGCGGCGACTTCGACCAGAAAGACGTGCGTGCGGGGTGCCGCGTCCACCTGCCCGTGATGGTGGACGGCGCGCTCCTCTTCTTCGCCGACCCGCACGCCGCGATCAGCGACGGCATCATCACCGGCACCGGCGTCGAGTGCGACGCGACCGTGCGCGCGCGGGTGACCCTCGACAAGGGGCGCGCGCTCGACCGGCCGGTCCTCGAGGTGGACGACACGGTGCAGGTCCTCGGCTTCGGGCCGACGGTCGAGCTCGCGACGGAGGACGCGGCGCGCGGCGCGGTCGCGTGGTTCGTCGCGCGCACGGGGATGGACCGGCGCGAGGCCTACATGCTCCTCTCCATCGTGGGCGAGCTGCGCATCGGCACGTCGCCGCGGCCGGTCATGGCGGCCCGCCTCATCATCCCGCGCCCGATCGTCGAGGCCGCGGCGAAGGGCCGGTGAGTCATGGCGACGACGCTCGGCGACGACGACGTGGTCAAGATGCTCTCCTCGCTCAGCAACTGGGGGCGCTGGGGCAAGGACGACGAGCTCGGGACGATCAACCTCATCACGCCGGCCAAGCGCAAGCAGGCCGCGGCGCTCGTGCGGGACGGCGTCCCGGTGAGCTGCGCGCGTCCGATCGTGACGAACGACATCAGCGTGGACACGGCGTTCCAGCCGCTCCGGCTCATGGTGGACTCGGGCGAGGGGCGTGACCACGACTCGCGCGAGCGGCTCCTGGCGCGCCGCGGCGCCTCGGAGTTCATCGGAATGGTCTTCCACGGCTACACGATCACGCACGTGGACACGCCCGCGCACTACTTCTGGCAGGGGAAGATCTACAACGGCCGCTCCTGCAACCTCATCACCGCGCGCGAGGGCGCCGGCGCCGAGTCGGTGGACCTGCTCCACGACGGCGTGGTGAGCCGGGGCGTGCTGCTCGACGTCGCGGCGCTCCGGGGACGCCCGCTCGACGCGGGCGAGGGCGTGATGCCCGAGGACCTCGAGGCGGCGGAGAAGGCCCAGCAGGTCCGCGTCGAGCCGGGCGACATCCTCCTGATCCGGACGGGCTACTACGCCCGGCGGCTCGAGACGCCGCGCCACCCGCTGAAGGACGGCTCGCCCGCCGCCCACGTCGCCTCGATGCCGTGGTTCCGCGAGCGCGACATCGCCATGCTCGGCACCGACACCCACAACGACGTGAGCCCCGCGACCCACCCGCGGCTTGGCAACGTGGTCCACATCGTGGCGCTCGTGGGCATGGGCCTCTGGCTCATCGACAACGGGAACCTCGAGGAGCTCGCGAAGGCGTGCGCGGCGCGGCGGCGCTGGGAGTTCATGCTGACGCTCGCGCCGCTCAGGCTCCAGCACGCGACGGGCTCCCCCGTGAACCCGATCGCGCTCTTCTAGGCCGTCGAGGGGAGGCTCGGCGCATGCTGTTCATGGTGGTCGAGCGGTTCAAGAACCGCGACGCCAAGGCGGTGTATCGCCGCTTTCGCGACCAGGGGCGCGGCGCGCCCGACGGATTGAAATACGTCGGCAGCTGGATCGAGGCCAATTTCGACCGGTGCTTCCAGCTGATGGAGTGCGACGACGCGCGCCTCCTGCAGCGGTGGGTCGCGGTCTGGAGCGACCTCATCGAGTTCGAGATCGTGCCCGTCGTGCCGTCGGCGGAGACGCGCGAGGCGATCGAGCCGCTGCTCTGACGCCCGTGCCGGCCCGCCGCGGCGATCGGCGGCCGGCGGTAAACCCCGACGTCGCTGGCTCGTCTTTCCTAAAGGGCGGACAGGAACAATGGCGCCCCGAGGGGGGCGGGCGTGGACCCAGAGGAGATCGAGGCCGTCATCCAGCGGGCCAGGCTGGAGCTGTATCGCGACAACCTCTCGGGCGCGCTCGAGATCCTGGAGCGGGGCCGGGACGGCCGTGCCGACGATCGGCTGGCCCAGGAGATGCAGGGGATCCGCTCGTGCCTCGCGCACCTCGGCAGTCGCGACGCGTACGCGCGGGCCTACGAGGACTATTACCGGGAGAGGAAGGCGCGCCC
>WNFJ01317142.1_pt1 | contig 21091 bp, 15 predicted proteins | sample 5400461 | NCBI WGS metagenome assembly WNFJ01 (sample SAMN13153349, study PRJNA577476) | soil metagenome | isolation source: 115 cm saprolite on Douglas fir-dominated hillslope | place: USA:California | collected 2013-09-17
CAGGCCAGTGCATCAAACGGTGTGGAACGCAACGCAGTCCGACGTCTCGATCGAAACATCCGCCGGACGCTGCGCGTACAGCATCATGAAGATCACGTACAGGGTCGCGGCCGAAGTGTGACGGCCACTTCGCCCGACCGCCAGCCCGGGGAGTTGTAAGCCCCGGGTCTGGTTTTTTTTGGGGACCAGTCTTCCGGGGTCCCACAGCGCGGCGCCCTATCGCGGCCAGCCCGATCGTTCAAGCGGTCCGCTACTCCGACCGTCCCCTCCCCCGACGCCCCGATAAGCGTGATCGCAAAATGAATCCGTTTCATCGAGGAACTGCCGGTCTCCGGCCGTCCGCCGGTCGCAGGTATCGGATGAGCCCCTCCTCGAAGGGGAGGGGGCGAATGCCGAACGTCGACTCGATCGCGTTCGCCGGGGTGGCGCTCCCTTCGACCAGCATCTGCAGTTGATCACTCGCGAGCGGTGCGAGCGGTCCCGCGAAGTCGAACGCAGCGGCCGCCGCCCGCACGAGGGCGAGCGGCGGCCGATGGCCTTGAGGAACGCCTCGTAGCTGAGCGCGGCGGGGCCGCCCAGCTCGAACGCTCCGGTGAGCGCGGCGTTCTCGGTGGCGCGGGCGAAGGCGAGGGCGACGTCCTCGATCCAGACGGGCTGGGTCGGAAACCGGCCATCCCCGAACACGGGCACGAGCGGGGACCAGCGATGCAGTCGGGCGAGCGTGCGGATCGGGGCGCTCTCGGGCCCGCTGATGATGGACGGCCGGAAGATGACGGAGGCGATGCTCGAGCGGCGCACCAACTCTTCCCCACGCCACTTGCTGCGGTGATAGGGCGTCGCGCCCGGCTGGTCGCGTGCACCCACGGCGCTCATGTGCACGAAGCGCCCGACCCGAGCGTCCTCCGCCGCCGCGAGGAGCCGGCGCGTGCCCGCGACGTGCACGGCCTCGAACGTCGCCGTGCCCGCCTCGGTAATGATCCCCACCAGGTGAATGAGGGCGTCGGCACCACGGGCGAGCGCAGCGAGCGCCGTCGCATCGCCCAAGTCGCCAGGGACCGTCTCGACCGCGACCCCGGCGAGTGCCCCGGGGCGGCGGGCGGCGCTGCGGACCAGCGCGCGGACGCGGTGGCCGCGGGACACGAGCACGCGCGCGACGTGCCGTCCGACGAATCCCGTGGCCCCAGTGATGGCAATCAACACGGCGTGGGGCTCAGGCCGTGGGGCCGCTGCTCTCGTCCAGGAAGACCAGGGTATGGCGCCGCCCGACGATTCGGGACAGCGCTTCGAACACCTTCGGGTCGAGCACCGTCCCCGACAAGCTGGCGATCCGCTCGGTCGCCTGCTCGGGGGTCATCTTGTCCTGATACGCCCGCGACGTGGTGAGGGCGTCGTAGACCTCGGCTGCCCCGATAATCCGCGCGCTCAGCGGGATCTCCTCGCCCTTTAAGCCATCCGGATAGCCGGTCCCGTCGAACCGCTCGTGGTGATGCCGCACCGCCGGGATGATGTCGCCCAGGTGCACCAGCGGGGCGAGGATCTGCGAGCCGATGACCACGTGCTGCTTCACGTGCTCGAACTCGTCCGGGGTGAGCGTCCCCTGCTTGTTCAGCACCGATTCCCGGGTGCCGATCTTCCCAATGTCGTGCAGCCGGCCCGCGACCCGCAGGGTCTCGACCTGCTCGTCGGACATGCCGAGTTCGTGTGCGACCGTGGCCGAGAGGTCGGCGACCCGCGCCGAATGGCCCCGCATGTAGGCGTCCTTGGCCTCGAGCGCATTGACGAGGGCCTCGAGCGTCGCAATCGACAGCCGCTCGAGTTTCATGCGCTCGCGCTGCACCTCGGCGGTGCGCGTGGTCACTTCTTCCTTGAGCCACTGGTTGAGCTGGCGGTTCTCGAGCAGCATCTCGCGCCGTTTCAGCGCCCGCTGCACCGCGCGGCCGAGGTCCGCGAGCTCGATCGGCTTTGTGAGGTAGTCCATGGCGCCGCGCTGCATGCACAGAGCGGCGCTCGTGGCGTCGTTCACGGCCGTGAGCATGAGGATCGCGAGCTCGGGTTCGATCTCGAGCGCGTCGGGCACGAGATCGACGCCGCTCGTGCCCGGCATGCGGATGTCGCACAACATCAGCGCGATGCGGTGGCGCTTGAGTTGCTGCAGGGCCTCCTCGCCCGAGCCGGCGGCGTACACCTCGAACTGCTGCTGGGTGAGGAACTTCTTGAGGGCGTTCCGGATCGGCTCCTCGTCGTCCACCACCAGGATCTGCACCGGTCCCGCCATATCGGTCACGCTGCGACTCCCTTCGGCGATTCCCTGAGAAAAATGGTGCCGCGCGCTCCGTCTGGGTAGCCCCGGCGGCGGAAAACGCTCAGGTGGCGGCGACGAACGTGAGATCCACGAGGCCGGGGACCAAGCCGGCGCGATGCGCCCGAGCGAAGAGCTCGGTGAGCGCGCGGCGGCCGATCGCGCCGTAGTCGACGGTGTAGGCATTCACGTACATCCCGACGAAGCGATCCGTCGTTGCATCGTCGAGGCCGCGGCTATAGGCCTGGGCGTGCGCGAGGGCCTCGGCGCGATGAGCGAGCCCGTATTGAATGCTGGCCTTGAGATCGCGGGCGATGTGGCCCATCAGGACGGGCCCGAGGTCACGCCGCACCGCGTTGCCCCCGAGCGGGAGGGGCAGCCCCGTCTCGGCATGCCACCATTCGCCCAAGTCGACCCACAGGTGCAGACCGCGATCGGCGTAGGTGAGCTGGCCCTCGTGGATCAAGAGCCCCGCGTCGGCCCGACCGGCGGCCACGTACGCTTCGATCTGGTCGAACGGCACGACCACGTGCCGCGCCGCGGGTTGGAACAGTCGCAGCGCGAGGAATGCGGTCGTCAGCTCGCCGGGGACGGCGATCGTCAGATCGGGCCTGGCCAGCGTCGCCCGCGGATCGCCCGGCCGGGGGAGGGGCGCGACGATGCGGGGCCCGTAGCGGTCGCCGAAACTCGCCCCGTGGGCCAGCAGCGCGTAGCGCTCCGCAAGGTAGGCGTAGGCGTGGAACGACACCGCCGTTACGTCGAGCTCACCCTGGAGCGCGCGCCGGTTCAGCGACTCGATGTCGGCCAGCTCGTGGATGTAGCGCCGCCCGGCGGTGTCGATGCGTCCGGCGGCGAGCGCCCAGAACATGAACGCGTCGTCCGCATCCGGGCTGTGGGCGAGGCGGATGGCCGGCGCGGCCTCAGCGACCACGCGGCTCCCCTCGGCCACCGGCGGCCGCGGTCGCTTGCGCATGGAAGCTGTCGAGGTTCTGGACGTGGTCGCCGTACTCCGGCCGCTGACGCGCCCGCTCGGCGGCCTCGTGCAGCAGGAATTCGCGATACGTGCGGAGCGCGCCCGCCGTATCGTGGCGCAGCTCCAGCGCCCGCGCCCGCAACATGAAGCCGAAGAGATGGGTGGGTGCCGCCCGTTGGATCGTATCGGCTTGGGCGAGCGCGGCGGCGGCATCACCAGCCGTCAGCGCGAGCACTCCGATGTGGTAGCGGGCGTCTACGTCGAGCGCCGGCAGCATGGCGTATGCCTGCAGGGCCATCGGGAGGAAGAGCGCGGCGCTATCGGCTTGGCCCTCGGAGTGGAGCCGCATCACCCGGTTGTAGAGCCGGGTGGCGCGCTCTTCCGGCGACAGCTGGGAGATGTCGGGAGCGCGGAGCCCTGCGCCCGCTGGCGGCGGCGCGGGTTCGTCCCCCCCCTGGGCTCGAGCGGCGCCGAGCCGCAGTCCGACGACCGCCAGCAGCGCGCCCAAGGCGAGACCGGCGACGCCCCAGGGCAGGCCGGCTCGCCACCCGGCGGCGTGTGTGCCGCCCACCTGCGCACCGCACTTGTGGCAAAACCGCGCCGTGGGCGCGAGCGCCGTCCCGCAGGCATAACAGTTCATGGGAGCGGCAATCTAACTGATCTGAAGGGGCGGCCTGCGCCCGCGATCAGGTCAGCGGGCCAGCCCGTTCACGCCTTCTAGCAGGAATCGGTGGGTCAACGTAGTGTATCGGTGTGAGTCTTCTGCGGGCCGACTCGTGAGCGCCGCCTTTCCCGGTCATGACCGCGCGAAACACATGGGCGAGCTCAAGCGCGGCGAGGAGCGTTGGGAGGTATTTCTCGAAATCCAGCCCGACCCAGAGCTGGGGGCCGGAGCGGTGCGGGGCCGTCTGCACTTCGTCAGCGCCGAGCGCCGCCGCACGACGAGCTGGATTTTCCTCGAGTGGTCGGAGCGCGAGGTCCAGGATCGGTTCGGGGAATTTTCGGCGGTGGAGTTGTGGCACTTCGTAGCGGCCATCGACGGCTGAGCGGCGTTCGCGAAACTGTGCAGCGCTGGCACAGTTCGGCTTTCATGCGGGCGTAGTGGGAGGACTCCGATCAGAGTACGATCCCGATCGCTGCACCGGCGACACGGAACGGTTGACACCATACAAGACGCCGGATAGCTTCCCGCATGCCTGCCGTACGCTCGCGCGCGGCATCCGCCAGCGCCCCGCCGCCCCAACCCCCGGCTGGGTGCTTGGCGTGTGTGGCATCAACCGTGCGCGTCCGCGAGTAACCCGAGCCTTTCGAGGAGCGACCCAATGACCGCGACGTTGCAGCCCACCACCACCCCTCAGGCGGGCAAGCCTGGGGCGAGCGCCACGCCCGCCGACGTGATTCGCAAGGCCAAGGACGCCGGCGTGCAGGTAGTGGACGTGCGCTTCACCGACCTGCCCGGCACCTGGCAGCACTTTTCGATCCCGCTCAAGGAGTTGACGGAGGAGCTCTTCAAAGAGGGAATCGGGTTCGACGGCTCCTCGATCCGGGGGTTCCAGGCGATCAACGAGAGCGACATGCTGCTGTTCCCGGATCCGGCGAGTGCGTTCGTCGATCCGTGCCTCCAGGTGCCGACGCTGTCCCTCACATGCGATGTCGTAGACCCCGTGTCGGGGGCGCGCTACACGCGCGATCCGCGCTACGTGGCTCAGAAGGCCGAGCAATACCTCACGAAGACGGGAATCGCGACCACCGCGTACGTCGGGCCCGAAGCCGAGTTCTACATCTTCAACTCGGTCCGCTTCGATCAGAACGCGCACGAGGGGTACTACCACATCGATTCCGAAGAGGGCATCTGGAACTCGGGCGCCAATGGCTCCCCGAACCAGGGCCACCGCCCGCGGCACAAGGAGGGCTACTTCCCGGTGCCGCCGGTCGACCGGCTCCAGGACCTGCGCTCCAAGATCATGCTCGCGCTGATCGCTTCCGGCGTGGAGGTGGAGGTTCATCACCACGAGGTGGGCACGGCGGGGCAAACGGAGATCGACATGCGGTTCAAGACGCTGACCCGCATGGGTGACCAGATGATGATGTACAAGTACATCGTGAAGAATGTCTGCCACCAGGCCGGGTACACGGCGACGTTCATGCCGAAGCCCATGTTCGGCGACAACGGCTCCGGGATGCACGTCCACATGAGCCTGTGGCAGGACACGAAACCCCTGTTCTTCGATCCCAACGGCTACGGGCTGCTGTCGGACACCGCGCGCTGGTACGTGGGCGGGCTGATCAAACACGCCCCGGCGCTGCTCGGGTTCGCCGCGCCGACCACCAACAGCTATCGGCGGCTGGTGCCGGGCTATGAGGCCCCGATCAACCTGATCTACTCGCAGCGCAATCGCTCGGCGATCTGCCGCATCCCGGTGTACTCCAAGTCGCCCAAGGCGAAGCGCATCGAGTTCCGGGCCCCCGACCCGTCGGCGAACCCGTACCTGACGTTCGCCGCGCTCTTGATGGCGGGCTTGGACGGCATCAAGAACAAGATCGAGCCGCCCAAGCCGATGGATGTCGACCTCTACGAATTGGAGCCGGAGGAGCGCAAGCACGTCAAGAACACGCCGGGGTCACTCGGGGAATCGTTGGCGGCGCTCGAGACGGATCACGCCTTCCTGCTTGAGGGCGGGGTGTTCACGCCCGACCTGATCGAGACGTGGATCGGGTACAAGCGCGCCAAGGAGATCGATCCCGTGGCGCTGCGGCCGCATCCCTATGAGTTTTTCTTGTACTACGACGTCTGAGCTGAAACGCTAGCACGCGATCAAGGGCGGCAATGGGCGGCAGAAGGCCCGTTGCCGCCCTTTGCTGCTCGTCTCGTCCTCACGGTATCATGGAGCCATGGCCACCACCGCCCCGAAGACCACCGGTGCCACGAAACGCGATCTCCTCGAGCTCTGCAAGAAACAGGGGGTCAGTTTTCTGCGCCTCCAGTTCACGGACATTCTGGGCCTCAACAAGAACGTCGAGGTGCCCGAGAGCCAATTCGAGAAGGCGCTCGAGGGGGACGTGATGTTCGACGGCTCGTCGATCGAGGGGTTCGTGCGGATCGAGGAGTCGGATATGGTGTTGAAGCCCGACCTCGAAACGTTCCGGATCCTTCCATACGACGACGAAGGGGGGAAGGTCGCGCGGCTCATCTGCGACATCTACAACCCGGACGGATCATCGTTCGCGGGGTGCACGCGCCAGGCGCTGAAGCGCCAGATCGCGGCCGCCAAGACGCAGGGCTATGAGCTCATGGCGGGGGTCGAGGCGGAGTTTTTCATCTTCCAGCTCGACGCGAGCGGCCAGCCCACGACCGAGACCCACGATCACGGTGGCTACTTCGATCAGACGCCGGTCGACCGAGCGGAGGAGATCCGGCGGCTCATCGTGCGGGACTTGGTGTCGATGGGCTTCGAAGTGGAGGCCGGCCACCACGAGGTGGCCCCGGGCCAGCATGAGATCGACTTCCGCTACACCCCGGCGCTCGAGACCGCGGACAACCTGGCGACGTTCCGGTTCATCGTCCGGAACGTGGCCTATCGCCACGGGTTCCTCGCGACGTTCATGCCCAAGCCGATCTTCGGCCAGAACGGCTCGGGCATGCACACCCACCAGTCGCTGTTCAAGAGCGGGAAGAACGCCTTCCACGATCCGGACGGAAAGTGGCAGTTGTCCGACGTGGCGCTCCACTACATCGGGGGCCTGCTGAAGCACGCGCGCGGGTTTTGCGCGGTGACGAATCCGCTCGTCAACAGCTACAAGCGGCTCGTGCCGGGCTACGAGGCGCCGACCAATGTGGCGTGGTCGATGCGCAATCGCTCGCCGCTCATTCGGATCCCGGATCGCCGCGGCATCGGCACCCGCTGCGAGCTCCGCATGCCCGACCCTTCCGCCAACCCCTACCTGGCCCTCGCGGTGCAGCTCGCAGCCGGGCTCGACGGCGTGACGCAGCGGCTCGTACCGCCGGACCCGGTGAACAAGAACATCTTCGAGATGAGCTTCCGCGAGCGGCGTCACTACCGCATCGACGAATTGCCGCGCGATCTGCACGAGGCGCTCGAAGTGCTCGAGAAGGACGATGTCGTCCGTGAGGCGCTGGGTCCACACATCTACGAGCGGTTCCTCGAGGCGAAGCAGGAGGAGTGGCAGGCGTACATCGGTCAGGTGAGCGAGTGGGAACAGCAGCGCTACCTGGGCCAGTATTAGGAGGGGTCGTGGCCGACCCCAGGCCCACGGGTCGGGTGGGCGGGTCGCCCGCGGACCGATGGGACCCCGGGACACCGGGTGTTAGCTTTCTCACCCCTATTCGTGACCATGCTCCGCGACGTGCCCCGCCCCCTACTGCGTGTCTCGTGGATGCTCGTGTGGCTCGCGGCGTGCGACGCGACGACGCGGCCCGGTGATACGCTCGGCCTCCAGTCGTACGCCCACTGGGAATGGCACGGACGGATCGCCGCCGCGCAGGATGCGAAGCTCACGCTCGCCCGGCTCTCGCTCGATACCACGCAGGGGGGTGGCGACGTGGGGATCGCCCGCTACGACTTCAATCCCGCCGTCGGGGTGGGGGACGAGTACTCGATCGCCCTGGCGCTCGACTTGGGGCGCGCCCGCGACCTCAGGCCCAACGTGCCCTACCCGCTGGGACCGCCGCCCGCGCGCATTCCGGCCTACGCCACGGTGACGTGCTTCTGCCGGCCGCTCAAGCCGGACTCGGTGCGCGGGACGTTCCTGCTCGCGACCCGCGGCCTGCGCCACATCGCCGGGCGGGTCGACGCGACGTTGTACTTCACGCAATGGAACGACCCCGCTCGCCACGCGACCTACTCGCTGCACCAGCGCATTGACTTGGTCAAGTAAAGCGGCCGGGCGGTGGGGCGCACGCACGGTCGGCGTCGGACTCGCCGTACTCGCGCCGTGCGCGCTCCGCGCCCAGTCGTCCCCGCCGACGATCGATACGATCATCGTCGTGAACCGCAACATCTTCGACGTGCAGGACGGCGACGCGCCGGGGTTCCTCGCCCGCGTCGTGAACCACCTGCACGCGCGCACCCGGGCGAGCGTGATCCGCGGCACCCTCTTCGTCAACCCTGGGGACCCCTACGACTCGGCGCGTGTCGCGGAGAGCGAGCGGGCCTTGCGCGCCCTGAGCGTGTTCAGCCGCGTGCGGATCGACACGACGCGGCTGGACCACCGCCTAGCCGTGCGGGTGGCCACGACCGACGGTTGGAGCACCAAGCCGCAGCTCGGGTATTCCTCGGCGGGCGGCGACGCGACCTGGCTCCTCGGGCTCGTGGAGGAGAACCTGTTCGGGACCGCGACCTCGTTCACGGCGGTCTATAACCGCACCCCGGACCGCAGCGTCGTCAACTTGCGATACTGGAGCCCCCACTTCCTCGGGCGCCGCACGCGCCTCGGCGTCGAGTACAACGCCAAATCCGACGGCAAAGCCGGGTTCTGGCAGCTCGGAGTGCCGTTCTACGAGACCGTGGCCGACCGCACGCTCTCGACCGACGGTGAGGCGGCGTCGGAGCGCGTGCTCCGGTTCCGGAACGGCACGCTGTTCGACAGCCTGGCGCGCCGGGCCCTTCGCTTCAGCGCCGTCGCGGGTTTCGCCCCCCATGCTACCACGCAAGACTACCGGCGGCTGTGGCTCGCCGCTCAATGGCGCCGCGAGGACTTCGCTCCCGAATCGGCGAGCGTGATCCCGCGCTCGGTGTTCGGCACGGTGGGTCTGGGGCTGGACCTCGCCCACGTGCGCTTCCAGGTGCTCGAGCACTTCAACTCGTACGCGCGGCGCGAGGACGTAAACGCCTCCCAGCTGTTCCACGTTGGAGTGTGGGCGGCGCCGCGCGCCTGGGGGTACCCCTCGGACCAAGCGGGCGTGGGCACCGACGTGAGCGGGCGGGTCTCGGCGCTCTGGCCCGGCGGCTTCGCCGTGCTGCGCGCCGGGGGGCAAGGCGTGTTCACCGCGGGGGCACCGGACTCGGGACGGGTCTCCAGCTCGCTCACGGTTGCGAGCCAGAACCTGTCGGGGCAGACCCTGATTTTCCACCTCGAGGGCGCGGCCCTGCGCCGTCCCAAGCCGGGCACCGAATTCGATCTCTGGGCCTCGCGGAACGGGCCTCGCATTTTCGGCGTCCACGAGTTCACCGGCACACGCATGGTGTGGCTCGCGTTTGAGGATCGCATCGTCGTCGCGGACGAGGTGTGGGGGCTCCTGGCGGTCGGCGTGGCCCCGTTCCTCGACTACGGCGGCGCCTGGTACGCCGGGGACCCGCAGCGGCTCGGGGGCGACCTGGGCGTGGCTCTGCGGCTCGGGCCGACGCGCGCGGTGCGGGGCGACGTGGGCGAGTTCGGCGTGGGCTATCGCTTCGGCACCGGGTTCTCGGGCAGCCGTTGGGGTTTCACGATCCGCAAAGCCGTGAGTTTCTAGGCGCCGCTCGCTTCCGTGCCCCTACGCTGCGCCGGTACCCCGCACCGTTCGCGGAAACTTCCGCGCTGGGCTTGACGTACTAGCACGGGGCTAATATTGTTCTCGCTCCAATAATGACCGCAGTCATTCTTGTCCTCGGTATAGGTGCTAAGTGACTCCAGAAATTGAAGTTTCGCGCCGCGAGCGCAAGAAAGAAGAGACGAAGGAGCGGATCGTGGAGGCCGCGTTCGCCCTGTTTCGCAAACACGGCGTCGAGGCCACGACGGTCGAGGAGATCTGCGAGCGGGCGGACGTCGCGAAGGGCACGTTCTTCAACTACTTCCCCCGCAAGGAAGCCGTGTTCGGCTACCTGTCGGAACAGTGGGTGGCGGAGGCCGAGGAAAAGATCGCCGCCATCTTCGGGCGCGGTGTGCCAGCGTGGGAGCGCGTGCGGGATGTCTTCATCCAGTTCGCCAGCTTCTACGAAGAGGACCGGGAGCTGTCCAAGCACATGGCGGTGGAGTGGGCCCGCTGCCGCCACGACGCCGAAGATGAGGTGTGCCGGCGCTGGGACGAGGCCGGGATGCACGTGGTGCGTCAGCTCCAGGCGACGGGCGAGCTGCGGGGCGACGTCCCCGCGGCACGCATTCACCAGGTCCTCGCCGATGTGTACCACGGGACCATCATGATGTGGCTCGCGTCGGCGAAGCCACCGTTTCCCTTGAAAGACGAATTGCGCCAGCGGCTCACGCTCGCGCTCGCCGGGGTCGCGGCGCGCCCGCAGGAGGGCGGATGACACGCTGGACGGTCGTCCCCCTGACCCTGGCCGCGGTCCTCGCGGCGGCGCCGGCGCGAGTCCGTCAACCGAGCCCTCGACCAAAGCTTCGCCATTCGCATCGCTCGGGCCGGGGTGCTCGACGCGGATGGTCAGGTGCGCCAGGCGTTCTCCGGGGCCCTGCCCCAGATCACGGGCTCGATCCTCTACCCCCGCCAATTCGCCTCGATCTATCAGGGGCTCGGCGGGTCGGACACGAGCTCCTTCACCAAATTGTTCCAGCACACGCCCTTCGGTGCGCCCAACACGTGGAACCTGCAGCTGCAGGCGACGCAGCTCCTGTGGCAAGGTGGTAAAGTGGGCGCGGGGCTCGCCGCGGCGAACGCGTTCCGCCGCGTCGCTTCGTTGAACCAGGCGGAGACGGCGGCCGGGATCGCGTTCCAGGTCAAGCGGGGGTACTGGAACGCCATGCTCCAGAGTCGGCTCCTCGCGATCGCCGTCGACAACCTGGACCAGGCGCGCCAGCAGCTGCACCAGGTGCGGTTGTTCCAGCAAGCGGGCACCCGCGCCGAGTACGATCTCTTGCGCGCCGAAGTGGATGCCGCGAACCAGGAGCCACCGCTCGTGCAAGCGCGCAACGGCTACGACCTCGCCGTGCTCGACCTCAAACGGCTGCTCAACATTCCGGCAGACCAGCCGCTCGTGCTCGCAACCCCGCTCGACTCGCCGGACGGAACCGTCCCGGTGCTCGCGACCGATTCCCTGCCGGCTCCCGATCGGCCGGCCCTCGCGGCAGCGGACGCGAGCGTCGTGCAGCAGGAGCAACTCTTGAAGGCCACGCGCGCCGATCGCTGGCCCACCCTTCAGGCGACGACCACGTACAACGAGCAGGCGTTCCCACAGAGCGTCTTCCCCGGGTCGGGCGACCAGTTCCGGCGCGGCTGGAACGGCGAGCTCAAGCTGTCGTTCCCGATCTTCAACGGCTTCCGCACGACCGGGGCGATCGAGCAAGCCCGCGCCGCCGTGCTGCGGACTCAGGCCCAGCGCGACTCGCTGCAACGCCAAGTGGAGCTCGACGTCGCGCAAGCGAAGGCCGAGGTCGCCCGCACCCGCGCCCTCTTGGTGGCGCGCCGGCAGACGGTGCGCCAAAGCCAGCGAGCGCAGTATCTCGCCGGGGTCCGCTACACCAATGGCATGGCGACGCAGCTCGAGGTGTCCGATGCGCGCGTCGCCGCGCAGCAGGCCGCGGTAAACGAGGTGCAGGCGACACGGGACTACTTCGTCGCGCTGGCGCAGCTCGAGCGCGCCCTGGGGCGTCCGGTTCCACTCGTGCAGCAGCCGATCGAGCAGCTGGCCCACGCCTCTAACCAGAAGGAAGCACGGCAATGAAGCGATACATCATCCTGGGCGCGCTCGGGGGAGTGGCCTTGATCGGCGTGGTCGCGGTGCGGCGCCCGGACCGGGCGGGCGCGGCGCCGCGCGCGGCCGTGCCCGCGGATTCCGGGCCCGTCACGGTGCTGGGCGCGAGCGATGTGGCCCGCGCGGTGCGGGCCGACTTGATCGCCGGCCTCCCGGTCTCGGGCACCCTCAAGCCATCGCTCTCGATCCGGATCGCGGCGCCCATCGCTGAGGTGGTGGAGGCGGTGCTCGTCAAGGAGGGCGAAGCGGTGCGTCAAGGACAGGCCCTCGCGCGGTTTCGTGCCAGCGCCCTCGCGCCCGCGGCGCTCTCGGCGCAGGCGGAACGCCGGCTCGCCGCGTCCGACTACGAGCGCATGCAGAACCTCTTCAAGGAAGGCGCGGTCGCCCAGCGCGACGTCGAGAACGCCGAGGTCACCCTGCGCGCCTCGGAGGCGCGGGAAGCCGAGGCGAGGAAGCGGCTCGAAGAGACGGTGGTGCGGGCGCCCGTGAGCGGCGTGATCAGCCAGCGGGGGGTCGATTCCGGGGACCGGGTCAAGGACGGCGACCTCTTGTTCCAGCTCGTCAACACGATTGAGCTCGAGTTCGAGGCAACGGTGCCGAGCGAGTACGTGGCGGACGTGCGGCAGGGGGCACCGGTAGTGCTCGCCGTGACCGGCGTGGCGGATCCGGGCCTCGCCGGTCGGGTCGCTCGGGTCAACGCCACCGTCGACGCAGCGACGCGACAGGTGAAGGTGTACGTGACGGTCCCGAACCGCGCTGGCCGGCTGGTGGGTGGGTTGTTCGCGTCCGGGCGGGTCGTGCTGCGCCAGATCAAAGGCGCGGTGGCGATCCCTGCGACCGCCGTGCGTAGCGACGCGAGCGGCAAGACGTACGTGCTCGTGGTCGAGGGCGGGCGCATCGCCCGGCGCGAGGTCGCGGTCGGAGCGACGGACGAGCAAGCGTCGCTCGTCGAGATCAGGACGGGCTTGAGCGGGGGCGAGACGGTCATCGCCGGGCCCGCGAGCGGGCTCGTGCCGGGCCAAGCGGTCACGATCGCGGGCCGGGAGGGCTGAGCGCCGTGTTCCTGAGCGATCTCTCCATCAAGCGGCCTGTCCTCGCCACCATGATGATGCTGGCGCTCGTGGTGCTGGGGCTGTTCTCCTACCGGCGGTTGAACATCGATCAGTTCCCGGACGTCGCATTCCCGTTCCTCGTGATCCAGACGCGGTACACCGGTGCGAGCCCGGAATCGGTCGAGCGTGAGGTCACGAAAAAGATCGAGGAGTCGGTCAACACGGTCGAGGGCGTGAAACAGATTCAGTCGACATCGACCGAAGGATTCTCGACCATCTTCGTGCAGTTCAACCTGGGCACCAAGGTGATGGATGCCCAGGCCGACGTGCGCGCCAAAATCGACGGGATCCGCCAGGATCTGCCAAAGGACATCGATCCCCCGGTGATCTCGCGTGCCAATCCGTCCGACCAGCCCATCTTCGTGCTGTCGGTGCAAGGGCCGGACTGGTCGCTGCGCGACCTGACGCGGCTCGCCGACGAGGTCGTGAGCCGGCGGATCGAGAACATCTCCGGCGTAGGCAACGTGTCGTTGGTCGGCGGGCTCAAGCGCGAGATCCACGTGCTGCTGCTCCCCGACCGTATGAACGCCCTCGGGGTGTCGCCCGACATGGTGGCGAGCGCCGTCCAGCGCGAGAACGGCGACGTGCCGGCCGGCCGGGTCGAGCGCGGGAGCGCCGAACAGTTGGTGCGCGTGGCGGGGAAAATCCGCGACCCGCGGGACTTCGCCAAACTGATCGTGACGACCCGAGGCGGCATTCCGGTGCGCCTGGGCCAGATCGCCCGCATCGAGGACGCGCAGAAGGAGGAGCGCGACGCCGCCTACGTGAACGGCACGCGCGCCGTCGCGCTCGAGGTCCGCAAGACCTCCGGGGCGAACACCGTGGAAGTGGCCGACGGAGTGAGGCAGATGATGGGCGAGCTCAACCGGACCCTGCCCCACGGGGTGAGCCTCGCCACCATCCAGGACAACTCAACCTGGATCCGCAACTCGGTCGACGACGTGCAGAAGACGCTGCTCGAAGGCGCCTTCCTCACCGTGCTGATCGTGTTTCTGTTCCTGAACTCGTGGCGTTCGACCGTCATCACGGGCTTGACGCTGCCCGTGTCGGTCATCGCCTCGTTCCTCGCGATCTACGCGTTCGGCTTCACGCTGAACATCATGACGCTGATGGCGCTGTCGCTCGCGATCGGGATCTTGATCGACGACGCGATCGTCGTGCGGGAGAACATCGTGCGGCATGTGGAGCGGGGGGAGGACCACTACACCGCGGCCCGGAGCGGGACCGCCGAGATCGGCTTCGCCGTGCTGGCCACCACGTTCTCGGTGATCGCGGTGTTCGTTCCGGTGGCGTTCATGAAGGGGATCGTCGGACGGTTCTTCTTCCCCTTCGGGATCACGGTTGCGTTCGCCGTGCTGGTCTCGCTGTTCGTGTCGTTCACGCTCGACCCGATGCTGTCGTCGCTGTGGTACGATCCGCAGGCCGAGGGCGGGGCGCAGCGCGGGCCGATCGGGCGCGCCCTCACGCGGTTCAACGACTCGTTCCACGGGCTGGGACAGCGCTACCGCCGGGTCATCGCCTGGGCCCTCGACCACCGGCTCACGACCATGGGGATCGCTGCGCTCGCATTCGTGGCGGCGATGAGTCTGTTCGCGCTCGGCCTCGTGGGCGGGCAATTCATGCCGAGCTCCGACAACGAGCAGACCGCCCTGTCGATCGAGACGCCGGTCGGGTCGTCGATCGCGTACACGTCTGACAAGGCCCTCGAGATCTCGCGCTACGTCAGGGCGCAGCCCGAGGTGGCGCTGGCGTACACGACGATCGGCGGCGCCCAGCAGAACGAGGCGGTGAACAAGGGGCAGATCTACGTGAAGCTGACCCCGAAGAGCAAGCGCAAACGCACGCAACAGGAGCTCGAAGCCGACCTCCGCAAGGCGCTCCCCCGGTTCCAGGGGGTCACGGCGCGCATCGTGGAACTCGGGGCAGCGGGCGGCAGCCAGTCGCCGATTCAGCTGCATCTCGAGGGCGCGGAGTTGGTGCGTCTGCAGGAGATCTCCGATCAGACCCTGCGGGCGATCCGGGACGTTCCCGGGCTCGTCGACCTGCGCTCGAGCCTCGAGGGGCGCAAGCCCGAGTTCGCCGTGGAAGTGAACCGCGACCTGGCGGCCGACGTCGGTCTCTCGGTCGGGGCGGTCGGGAGCGCCCTGCGACCGGTGCTCGCGGGCGAGAAGGCGGGCACGTGGGAAGATGAGACGGGACTCGCCCACGACGTGGTCGTGCGGCTCGCGCCCGAGGCACGCCAGACCGAGAGCGACATCGCGCGGATCCCGTTGGCCTCGAGCCAGATCGATCGGCGCACGGGCGTTCCGGTGATGGTGCCGCTTGCCCAGGTGGCGTCGATCCGGCTTGCGGGTGCCCCCAACGAGATCAAGCGGCTGGACTTGGAGCGCGTGGCCACGATTGAAGGCAACTATCAGGGCCGGCCGCTCACCGATGTGTCGCGGGACGTGCAGGCGCGGCTCACCAAGCTTGCACTGCCTCCAGGGTACCGCTTCGATTTCGGCGGGGAGCAGAAGGACTTCATCGAGACGGTGGGCTACATCCTGGAGTCCCTCACGCTGGCGGTGGTGTTCATCTACCTGATCCTTGCGTCGCAGTTCGGCAGCTTCCTGCAGCCGCTGGCGATCATGTTGTCGCTCCCCCTCTCCCTGATCGGGGTAATGCTGGGACTGATGCTGACGCGCGGGACGTTCAACATCATGAGCATGATCGGCGTGATCATGCTGATGGGGCTCGTGACGAAGAACGCGATCCTGTTGATCGACTTCGCCAACAAGGCCCGCGCGGCGGGGCGGGACCGCCGCGACGCGCTGATCGACGCGGGTGAGCTGCGGTTGCGGCCCATCGTGATGACGACGCTGGCGATGATCTTCGGGATGCTGCCAACGGCGTTGGCGCTCGGGGCAGGGTCCGAGTTCCGCGCACCGATGGCGCACGCCGTGATCGGTGGCCTCATTACGTCCACGTTGCTCACGCTCGTGGTGGTCCCCGTGGTGTACACCTACCTCGACGATTTCGGCAGCTGGGTCGGCCATCTGGTCAAGCAGTGGACCGGCGCGCCAGAGCCCCAGGCCGCCGAGGTCCCGGCCGACTGAGCCGGCTGCGGAGCTCGAGGCACCGATGCGGTGGCGCTCAAGGGTCGGCGTGCGCGTTCTGATCGTGACGGGTGTGTGGTCGCTGTTGCATCTGTACTTGGGGCAGCGCCTCCTGACCCACGCGCCGCTCGCTGCCGGGTGGCGGGCAGCCGGATGGGCGGCGGTCGTGCTGCTCGCGTTGGCGCCCTTCACAGCGTTCTTCGCCGGGCGCGCCCGGCGCGGCCCGCTCACGTCGGTGCTCGAGTGGGCGGGGTTCAGCGCGATGGGGCTCTCGTCGCTCCTGATCGTATTCGTGCTGGCGGGGGACGCGCTGCACCTGCGGGCATGGGTCGGCGCCGACGCGTTCAGCGTGGGCGTCGTGGTGAGCGCGCTCACGGTGCTGGCGGCCGGGACCTGGCGCGCCCGGCGCCCCGCCCGGGTGCGAACGGTACGGGTGCCAATCGCCCACCTCCCGGGGGACCTCGAGGGCCTGCGGATCGTGCAGCTGTCGGATCTGCACGTGGGACCCACGCTCAAGCGCGCCTTCGTCGAGCGGATCGTTGCGACCGCGAACGGGCTTCGCCCCGACCTGATCGCGCTCACCGGCGACGTGGCCGATGGGTTCCCGCCCGCGCTCCGGCGCGACGTCGCTCCGCTTTCGGCGCTGCGCGCGCCACTCGGCAAGTACTTCGTCACCGGGAATCACGAATACTACTGGGACGCGGCCGGCTGGGTGCGCGAGCTCGAGCGACTCGGCTTCAGCGCGCTCATGAACGCCCACCGCCTGATCCGTCGCGGGGCGGGGCGATTGCTGCTCGCCGGCGTGACGGACCTGTCGACCAGCGGCCAGGTGACGGGCCACGCCTCTGATCCCGCGGCGGCCGTCGCCGGCGCGCCGGACAGCGATGTGCGCGTCTTGCTCGCCCACCAGCCCAAGAGCGCGTTTGCCGCCCGCGCGGTCGGCTTCGACCTGCAGCTCTCCGGGCACACGCACGGCGGGCAGTACTTCCCCTTCAACCTCCTGGTGCGACTGTTTCAGCCGTTCGTGGCGGGGCTCCACCGCCTGGAAGCGATGTGGCTCTATGTGAGTCGGGGGACCGGCTACTGGGGACCACCACTCCGACTCGGCGCGCCGGCCGAGATCACCTTGATCCAGCTGATCCGCGCCTAGCGGCGCGGGCGTGGCGCGACACACCCGAACGGCTCGTCTCCTCGATGGCCTAGCTTCCCACCCGCCCCGGCCGTCGCACGGCGTCCGGTGGAGCGGTCGCCGCGGGCGAATGCGGCGGTTATCGTAGGACCTGAGGTCGCCGATTCGGGGCCGGGCGGCCCATCGTTCGCGTGATCGCCGGGATCGCACCTGACTGGCCTTCGGTCGTGCGAGGGTTGTGCCCACCATGAGTACCATGCCAATGATCGAGCGCCTGCGCGGGCGGAATGAGTGGAAGTTCGCCGGCGTGCTGCTCGACGCCGACCGCGGACTCGCCGTCGGCTGGTGGACGCTCCTGCTCGTGCGTGGCGTGCTGCCCGCGCTCTTCGCCATCGCGATGGGCGGCCTCGTCGGAGCGGTGCAACGGGGCGGCGAGTTGGTGGCGCCGCTCGGACTGGTCGGCGTTGTGTTCGTGCTGCTGCAGGTCCTGCCGCCGCTGCACCATGCCGTGGGCGCCAACCTCGGGAGCCGCATCGCGGCGTGGCTGTACGACAAGCTCACGACCGCCTGCGTCCACCCACCGGGCATGGGCCACCTCGAGAATCCGCGACTCACCAACGACCTCACTATGGCCCGGGATTTCGATCTCGGGATCAGTGGTCCACCGATCTTCATCTCGATGGACTTCATTGCCGGCGGGCTCGTGGAGATGGCGGGCGGACTCGCCTCAGCCGTCGTGCTCGGCGCCTACGCGTGGTGGGCGCCGCTGGTGCTCGCGGGGGCCTGGCTCGCCACCCACTGGCTCCTCCGCGAGAGCGGCGTCTGGCGCGACCGCAACACCGACGAAGTGCGCGAGGCGCAGCGGCACGCCGACTACGCCTACCGGCTCGCGGTCGAGCCGCAAGCCGCCAAGGAGCTGCGCCTGTTCGGGCTGGCCGACTGGATCATCGAGCGTTTCCGGTCGCGCCGCCGTCGCTTGTTCGAGCTCCGGTGGCAGGCGACCCGGTTGCGCGAGCGACCGGTGATCTGGAGCCTGCTGCTCGTGCTTGCCGCGAACGTCGTCGTCTTCTGGTCCTTGGGGGCCGCCGCGACGAGCGGCCAGCTCGCGCTCGACCGGGTCGTCACGTTCGTCAGCGCCGCGGTGAGCACGAGCATGATCGCGTTCGGCGGACTGTCGTGGGCGCTCGACGGTGCCGCGGCGCCTGCGGCCGCGGTGCTGCGCTTACAGGACGCCATGGACCCCGTGGGCGCGCTGGTCCAGGGTGACCGACGGAGCACGGGCATGCCGGCGCGCGAGATCCGGTTTCGTCACGTCACGTTCGCCTACCCTGGTGCCGGTGATCCCGTACTCGCGGGCTTCGACCTCGCGATTCCCGCCGGCACGTCGCTCGCCATCGTCGGCCAGAACGGCGCCGGCAAGACGACGATCGCGAAGCTGCTGTGCCGCCTGTACGACCCCCAAGACGGCACCATCGAAGTGGATGGCGTCGACCTCCGCACCCTGGAGCTGGACGGTTGGCGCTCGCGCCTGACCGCGGTATTTCAGGACTTCGTTCGCTTCGAGCTGCCGCTGCGCGACAACGTGGCTCCGGGCGGCGCGCCGGACGACGTGATCGCGCGGGCCCTCGCGGAGGCCGGTGCGGCGGGCCTCACCAGTCTCGACACGGTGCTGTCGCGCGGCTACCCGGGTGGGACGGACCTGTCTGGCGGCCAGTGGCAGCGTGTCGCGCTCGCGCGGGCCCTGTGCGCGGTGCGGCTCGGCGCCGGTGTCGTGCTACTCGACGAGCCGACGGCCCAACTCGACGTCCGGGGCGAGGCCGAGATCTTCGACCGCATCCTCGCGGCCACGCGTCACACCACGACGATTCTGATCTCGCATCGCTTCTCCACGGTGCGTCACGCCGATCGCATCTGCGTGCTGGAACGCGGCCGGGTGGTCGAACTCGGCACGCATGAGGAATTGATGGCGGCGGGCGGCCGCTACCGCACAATGTTCGAGTTGCAGGCGGCGCGGTTTGGCGACGACAGCGATGCCGAAGCGGCCCTCGATGTCCTCGGCTGACGACCTGCCGCCCGCCTTGCCGGCCATGTGGCGCGCGCTCAAGCGTGGCTACGAGGCGGCGCCGTTGCTCTTGAGCGTCGCGTTCGGTTTGGCGCTGCTCGCCGCGCTGCCGGACGCCCTCGTGGCGCTCTGGTTCAAGCTGCTCGCGGACGGCGTCCTCGGCGCCAGGCGCGGGCTGGTGGTGGCCGCCGCGCTCGGGCTGGGCGTGTCGACGGCTGCCACGTGGTTCCTGCGAGTGATCAGCGACCGCATCCAGCGTCGCTTCCGCGACCAGGTCACCATCGCCCTTGAGTCGCGGGTTGCATGGCTGCAGGCATCGGTGGCGACGGTCGAGCACCACGAGCGCCCCGTGTACCTCGATCGCCTGGCGATGCTGCGCAACCAGGTGTTCGTGCTCGATCACATGTACATGTCGCTGTTCACGACCTGCGGCTGGATCCTGCGACTCGGCGTGACCCTCGCGTTGCTCGTCTCCATCGACCCGGCGCTCGCGTGGCTCGGCGTCCTAGCCCTACCGACCGTGCTCACGTCCACCTGGCGCCCGGGCGTCGAGCGCGCCGTGGAAGAGCAGGGGGCGTCGGCCAATCGGTTGGCGCGCCACCTGTTCGACCTCGCAACCACGGCCGCACCGGGCAAGGAGGTGCGGGTGACCCGCCTCGGCCCCCGCCTCGTGGCCCGGCGGCGCGCCGCGTGGGAGCGGTGGTACGGGCCGGTGGCCCGAGCGCGCTGGCGCAGTGCGGTATGGCATGCGGTGGCCTGGGCGACCTTCGGCGCTGCGTACGTGGGCGCGGTCGTGTTCGTGGCGTCGCTGCCCGCCGTAACCCCCGGCGCCGTGCTGCTGGTGCTCGCGGCCGGGGCGCGCCTCTCGGCGTACGTCGGTGGCACCGTGGGCGAGGTTGGGTTCCTCCGCGGGATCTGGCTCGAGGGTTCCAGGCGCCTGGCGTGGCTCGAGGACTACGCGGCCTCACAGTCGCAGGGCGCCGACGCGTCGGTGCCCGAGCGACTGAGAGAGGGCATCCGGTTGGACCATGTGTCCTTCACCTACCCGGGCACGGAGCGCCTCGTGCTCGATGACGTGGACCTGCGTCTCGAGCCGGGCTCGGTGGTCGCCATCGTGGGCGAGAACGGCGCTGGTAAGACGACCCTGGTGAAGCTCTTGTGCCGGCTCTATCAGCCGACGAAAGGCCGTATCCTGATCGACGGCGTGGAGTTGGCGCGCATGCCGCCCGATGCGTGGCGGTCCCGCCTCTCGGGGGCGTTTCAAGACTTCTTTCGATTCGAGTTCAAGGTGCGCCACACGGTTGGTGTGGGCGACCTGTCGCGTCTCGACGATGGGGCGGCGGTGGCGGCGGCCGTCGATCGGGCTGGTGCCGGAGACATCGTCCAGCGGCTCGGTGCCGGGCTCGAGACGCAGCTGGGGCCCACCTGGCCCGGCGGCGTGGACCTGAGCTACGGGCAGTGGCAGAAGCTCGCCCTCGCCCGCGGGTTCATGCGCGAGCGCCCGCTCGTGCTCGTGTTGGACGAGCCGACCGCGACGCTCGACGCCGAGACCGAGCACGCGCTGTTCGAGCGGTACGCGGCGGCGGCCCGCTCGCGCCGCCCGGACGCGGTGCGCCAACCCCCGCCCGACGGGCGCATCACGATTCTCGTGTCCCACCGGTTTAGCACGGTGCGCATGGCCGACTTCATCGTCGTGCTCCAGGGCGCGCGGGTCATCGAGGCGGGTACGCACGAGGACCTCATGGCTCGGGGCGGGCACTACGCCGAGCTCTACCG
>WNFJ01620233.1_pt2 | contig 21087 bp, 15 predicted proteins | sample 5400461 | NCBI WGS metagenome assembly WNFJ01 (sample SAMN13153349, study PRJNA577476) | soil metagenome | isolation source: 115 cm saprolite on Douglas fir-dominated hillslope | place: USA:California | collected 2013-09-17
CGCTGGGTCTCCGCGAGGGCGTCTGCGTTCATGAATCCCAGCATCAGCACGTCGCCCGTGCGATCGTCCTGGACAACCGCCGGCACCAGCCCGCCGCCCTTTTTGAACATAATCTCCAAGCGCTCCTCCTGATAATCGAGCCCCCAAAAGCAAAAAGCCCGCTGGGGCTTTGTGCGCCAGCGGGCCGGTGAGTACTCTGTGTTAGCTAATCGCTATGCACACCTCAGCGGGCGCGGCATCTGGCCGTGATGGTGCTGAGGCGCCCGTCGATTGGGTGAACTGTTCATCGCGAAGTTAGAAAGTAAAGAAATCCTGTCCACTTGTCAATAGTTGTTTATAACACTTTGCCCGGTCCCCACAAGGTGCGGGCTGAATCCCAGAACGTTCATGATGGCTCGCTGTGGCCTCTTGGTGTCTTTGGTGTCTGTTTCGGCCCGAAATTGGTGCTATTTATGCGAAAGGGTTGAAGGAGTTGAAGAGAGAGAGATCGTAGAAATAGCCAGTATTCATGCGTTTTTCATGCATGATGCTGAAAACATGGTAGAATAGCGAATAGGCCGGGGTGAGTATCCCACCAATCTCACGCAGACCAAATCGCTTAAACAGTAAAGCATTATCACAGAATCGCGGTTTTCTTGATGCTGGCGCTCCTGGCGCTCTCGGTCTCAGTGTGGACTTGTACGGCCGCTATTCTGGCATACTTTCCACCAAAGTATACAGCCAAGAACGCCGATAAATCCCACCCTCGAAGGAAAAAATATCCTTGATTGTGTGGGCAATTTTGATTGACAAGGTGTCCTGCCTGACCTACTTTGCGGGTAGTTAACGGGGCAGTGTCGGTGGCATTAAACCTCTCACCCAAAGCAGACCCGAAGCGGGCGGTTTCCTGGAGCCAACTCCAGGATGAGGATGACTGTGCGCTGATGCGGCTATTGGTTGCCGGAAACGACGACGCATTGGCTGTGATTGTCGACCGCTACCAGCGCCTTGTGTTGAGCGTTGCTCTTCGAATCGTGAAGGATGTGTCTGAGGCGGAAGAGGTTGCGCAGACCGTCTTTCTAAATATTTTTCGGAATGCGGGAAAATTTGACCCTGTTCGCGGCACACTGAAAGTGTGGCTCCTGCAGTACGCTTACACACGGAGTATCAATCGCCGCCACTATCTTGAGCAGCGTCAATTTTACTCTGCGCTGGAGGTTGATGAAACCGCTCCGGTTGCAAGTCCGGCCGAGCCTCTGAACTTCAAAGGCATGGGGCCGCTCGAAACGGTGCGGTTAGTACGGGAGGCTCTTGGGACGCTCAATGAGAGGCAGCAAACCGCGATTACGCTGGTTTACTTTGAAGGGCTAACTCTTTCTGAAGCAGCCAGCAAAAGCGGGGAGACCATATCAGCCCTTCGTCATCACTATTACCGAGGGCTGATGAAGCTCCGGCAAGTTATCAATTCGAATCGGGAAGAGAAAGAAACTTCGATTCAAGCGCCGGGCCGCGCCGAACGTATTCCTTTGGAGGTGACAAATCTCAAGCCACGAACAATTTGAGGAGCTCTGCGTTATAGCGGCTGCCGGTGAGATCTCGGCTGGCGAGTGGCAGGAGCTTAATGAGCACCTCTCTAAGTGCGAGTCCTGCCGAGGTGTGTTTCGCGACATGACAGAGATTCATGCGAACTGCACTCCTGATGGGTTCGATATCGATAAACGCAAGCACACTGGCGCGGACTCGCAGCTACGGAGCAAGATTCTCAAGAGAGCGACAAAGGTTGGCGCCCGGTTTTCGAAGGCGGCAACGAGCAACCAACTTCTGACTCAGCGTCCAACGAGAGGGCTGGTCCTGCGTTTGCATGGGCTTTTCTCGCGTCCTGTTTTTTCGTTTGCTGCCGGAGCAGTCTTTGCACTGGCAATCGCAGGCGCTGGGGGGTTGGCATTGCGCGGGCGGGCTACCCAACAACACATTGATCAACCCGGTGTCGCTGCAACGAAGAATGCCCTGCCAGGGGACGCGAGTTCCTACAGGGGTGTAGTAGCTTCAGCTGGATTGTCGGCTGACGCGGCGCGGCGGGAGGCGGAGCTCGAAGGCGCGCTCAAGCGCGCCCAAGAAGAAAGGGCGCATTTGCAGCGGGAACTTGCTGAAGCTCAAGCCAAGGCAGGGCAGGTTGAGGAGAATGACGCCGCTGCTACGCGCCGTGTGAGCGAGTTACAGCAGCAACTCACGGCCTCAAGCGCTACCGAAGTTCAGGTACGGGACGAGCTCGCAAAGCTAAAAGAAGCGCGTAGCACCGACCAGCTTGCCCTTGCAGCGCAAGAGCAGGCAATTAGAGATCTGAACGCGAAGCTGGAACAACAGTCGGCTGCTATCGACCGGGAGAAACAACTCCTCTCGGCTGGCCGCGAAATTCGAGACGTCATTGCTGCCCGCAATCTGCACATTATTGATGTCTACGATACCGATGGCGAGGGCAAGACAAAGAAGGCCTTTGGGCGCGCCTTTTACACGGAAGGCAAATCCCTGGCGCACCGGACAGAAAACGCCAAGTACGCCTATTATGCCTGGGGCAAGAGCGACGGCAACGACCACGCAATTCACAGTCTGGGACTCATGTACAGCGACGATCAGGCGCAAAAGCGCTGGGTTTTGAAGGTAACCGACCCCGAGGTGTTGTCACAAATCGATTCCGTCTTTATCACGCTTGAGCGGAACGACAATCCGGGCAATCGCCCGCACGGTAAAGAACTATTGAGCGCTTACCTGCACAGCCCGGCCAATCACCCCTAACTCGCTCCTTCGAGTTTGACCATTAGAACTAACCTAATGGGAGGTTCTCTGCTTTCAGTGGGTAGCTCGCAGGCGTGAGCCGGCGGGCGTGGGAATCTCCTGATTTCTCTCTTCGAGTTTGGGATCATTTGCAGATTCTCCTTGAATACTGAAGTCAAAGGAGAACCGCGAGATGAGAAAACGCTTTGGCTCTGGGGTGTGCGCGTTGGGTCCAGGATTTCGAGTTGCTCGTGTTCTATTGGCCCTCATGTTCGTTTTCGGCTTGGTCGGCCGCGCACTTGCGCAGGTGGAAACGGCAACCCTGTCCGGGACGATTACCGACCCAACAGGGGCGGTCGTCGCGGGCGCGGAAGTGCGCGCGGTAAGAATTGACACGGGCACCAGCTACGTCTCGACGACAAATGCATCTGGGCTCTATTTGATTGTGGGATTGCAGCCGGGCCACTTTCGCATCTTTGTAACCAAACAGGGGTTCAAAGAGATCGAGCTCACGGACGTAACGTTGAATGTCCAGGATACGGTAAGCCGGAATTTCAGCCTGGAAGTTGGTGCGGCGTCGGAGACGGTGACAGTGCGGGCTGACGATCTGCATATAAACACCACGGATGCATCGGTCAGCACGGTCGTTGATCGGCAGTTCTTGGAGAGCATTCCGCTAAATGGACGCAGCTTGCAGCCGTTAATTACGTTGACCCCTGGTGTAGTGCTGACGCCGACCAACGTAAACAATCAAGGTCAATTTAGCGTCAATGGGCAGCGCGGTGATGGGAATTATTTCACTGTGGATGGCGTCAGCGCGAACATTGGTGTCAGCGGGGGTGGTGGGCCCAGTCAGGCGGCGGCAGGTTCGGTGGGTGGGTTCAACGTTTTAGGCGGTACGAACAGTCTGGTCTCAATTGATGCGATCCAAGAATTTCGGATTCAAACCTCTTCAATGGCTCCCGAGTTTGGCCGGACTCCTGGCGGTCAGATTTCCATTGTCACTCGCTCTGGCACGAACCAGTTTCACGGGGATGTATTCGATTATTTTCGCAACGACGTTCTTGATGCAAACGACTGGTTCGCTGATTCAAAAGGACTGCCGAAAGCCGCCCTTCGGCAAAACGATTTTGGCGGCGTCTTCGGAGGACCTATTTTTAAGGAAAAGACATTTTTCTTCTTTTCCTACGAGGGACTTCGCTTGGTGCAGCCGCAGACCGGTATCGCCAGGCTGCCAACGGTTGGTTTTCGGCAAGGAGCTCCTACAAATATCCAGCCACTCCTGAATGCGCTTCCCATTCCGAATGGCACTGACTTTGGGAATGGGGCCCAAGAGTTTGATGCTAGCTTTTCAAACCCTAGCACCTTGAACGCAACCAGCATTCGGGTCGATCATAAAATTACGAACAAGATTACGTTGTTCGGCCGCTACAACTATGCGACCTCGGAGTCAGTGCAAAGACAAACTCCCTACAGTACCTTGTTTGCGCTCAATTTCCCGCTGCACACGGTCACGGTCGGTTCCTCGCAACTCTTAAGCCCCAGGATCAGTAACGAGCTCCGATTCAATTACAGTTCCAGCAATCAGACTGGCAGCCATTCCCTGGATACCTTCGGCGGAGCCGTTCCAGTCCCCTTTTCATTGTTCTCTGTGCCTTCTGGGGTCGCCAGCAGCGATACTTCGATTGATTTCGGCATTCGTGGAGCTGGGGGGTTCTCCCTGGGGAAGTTCCAAGGAAACTCTCAGAAGCAATGGAACTTAGTTGATTCTCTGTCGGTTACTCGGGGCACTCATCAGTTGAAGTTCGGCGTGGACTATCGCCGGTTGCTACCAGAGTTCAGCCCAGTTGGTTACCAACAAGTGCTGACCTTTTTTGGATTGACGGGGAGCGGCGGGGTTAGTTCCACTATACCATTTGTAATTATTGGCGCAAAGGACGGAGTCGGCATGGTCTTCAACAATTTTTCGTCTTATGCACAGGATACGTGGAGGGCAACCGCGAGACTGACGCTGACTTACGGCCTCCGTTGGGAATTAAATCCTCCGTTTCTGGGTAAGAGCGGGACACCGTTGTACACCGTCCTTGGGCTCGAGAACCTGGCCAATGTCACTGCTTTCACTCCGTCGAATCTCACCTTGGCTCCAGGTGGCACTCCCTTTTTTAAGACTACGTACTATAACTTCGCTCCTCGACTAGGTGCCGCTTATCGTCTGCGCACCAGTCCTGGCTACGAGCTTGTCGTGCGCGGCGGCGGTGGCCTATTTTACGACCTAGGGGCAGGTGTACTGGCCAATGGAGCGGCCTTCTTTCCGTACGCTCGCTCCAACCGGTTCAGGAATGTGCCGTTTCCAGTTCCCACTAGCCAGGCTGCACCGCCACCATTCAGCACTGCGATTCCACCAGGGGGAGTCAGCCTGACAACTGCCACCGAGCCGCATCTCCAGTTGCCACGGACGTATCAATGGAATGCAGCAATCGAGCAATCGCTGGGTTCTCGGCAGACAATTTCGGCTACCTATGTGGGGGCACTGGGGCGCAAGCTCTTGAATCGAAATCAACTTTCGTTTGGCTCGGGCGATATTCAGACCTTGTTTCTGACGACGAATGCGGCTTCATCCGACTATCATGCCCTCCAACTCAAATATCAGTTGAGGCTAACGAGAGGGCTTCAGGCACTTGGTTATTATAGTTGGTCGCATTCCATCGATACCCTTTCCACGGACTCTGGAGATTTTCTGAGCAATCCGAATATCGACCGCGGAAACTCCGATTTCGATATCCGCAATGCATTTCACGCAGCACTGGTATACGATGTTCCTACCCCCCGGCTCGGGATTGTCGGCGGGGCGATTCTGAAAAACTGGTCGGTCAGCGCGAACGTGGTCGCGCAATCAGCCGCACCTGTCGACCTGAGCAGCAGTTTATTTCTCTCCTCGCCCGATCTCCTGAGTTTCGTCTCCGCACGTCCAGACGTCGTGTCCGGCCAGCCATTCTACCTGTATGGGAAGCAGTATCCTGGTGGCAAAGCCTTTAACCCGAATGCCTTCATGGATCCTCCCATTAATCCAACCTTTGGCATCGCAGCACGTCAAGGCACGCTAGGCCGAAACGTGCTTCGCGGGTTTGGCTTGGCTCAGTTAGACTTTTCGCTTCGCCGGAAGTTCAATTTGACTGAACGCGTGAATCTCCAGTTTTCTACGGAGTTCTTTAACATCCTAAACCACCCGAACTTCGGTGGGATTGATGCCTGTACTTGTGACACTGGACTATTCGGCCTAGCTTCCCTGATGTTCGGCACTAGCCTGGGGTCGGGTGGCATGGGCGGTGGATTCAACCCGCTGTATCAGATCGGTGGGCCGCGCTCGATTCAGTTTGCTCTCAAGTTGGCTTTCTGAAGGTCCCTTTCGAAAGCGGGACACTGGCCTTCCGTTTTGTCGCGATCGTTAACCAAAGCCCGGAGGAACTTGGAAATGGATACGCGATGGTTGTCATCGCCTCAAAGTTGGAAATCCAGGTATGCCTGGTTCGTTTTTATAGTAGTGTGCCTACTTTCCCCGAGGACGAGCAGCGCCTTTGATGGAAGTGATGCGACCGCAGGTAGTCAAGAGAAGAAGGCCCACCAGATACCGGTCCCCGTCGAAGCCATCATCGACATGAACTACCTTGTAGAGGATCCAGTTTCCATTTCTCCAGACGGAGAAATGGTCGCCTACGTCCTGAGTGGCCGGAGACCCTCAGTGGAATCGGCTGGGAAGGCGGGCGAGGATATGCTCCATAAGCTATTAGAGGTAAGCATGGAAGGTCGCCAGGTCTGGGTCGCGGACACGAAGTCAGGGGTCTCAAGGAACATTTCCGTTGGCCTTGCCGGGAGGTGGTCGCCCGACTCCCGGCGTCTCGCTTTCTATTCAAGACGCGACGGCGGTGTGCCAAAACTCTATGTTTGGGAGAGAGCTACCGGCGCAATTAGGAAAGTTTGCGATCAAACGGTCGTAGACGCCCCAGTCGATGAAGGGCCGCAGTGGACGGCAGACGGAAGACGCTTGGTCATCAAGATCGCCCCAAAGCGAAACGACCGGAATGACCAGCACAATACTGCCGCTGAGTTGGCGATTGTGGGACATCCCCTGGTTTTATCGTCGACTCCCAATGCAGGCGAGAAGACAGAATCGAAACGTGAGGGTTTTGATCCCTCGAACCTTAGCGTTTCGAAATACGGTGACCTCAATAAGGGAGACCTAGTTATCGTTGTTCTTCGAACAGGGGAGGTCGAAAAACTGGCTGGAGGTCTTATACCAAGCTGGTATGGCCTATCTCCCGATGGAAAAGATCTGAGCGTGGCCGAGTACTTGGGAAGTTGCCCAAACACGGGATTCGGCGTCTTTCGCCTTCGCATCATCAACCTGGACTCCCGGGAATCAAGAGCCGCGGATAGCCGATTGATTCAGTATTACGAGGGGCTCAGTCCTGTTGTTAGCTGGTCGCCGGACAGCTCCAAACTAGCTTTTGTAAGTCCGGAAATTCAGAGAGGTGAAACACCGACACTGGCAGAGTTTGAGGCGCGATTTCGCGTATTCCTATTGGATCGCGGCTCGTTACAGGCTCGCAAACCGGAACTCCCAAAAGGGTGGCTGCCAAATGGAAATGAACCCCTATGGGAAAAGTCGGGCAAGGCCATGTACATCCACCTGAAGAACGCCAGCTCCGACCTCAAAACACTCTGCAGGTTTCGTATGGAGGAATTCGCGTGCGAGCCTCCGGCGGAATTTCCGTACAGCATAGATATGATCGTTCCCAGTTCGCAGCCCGGAGAGGCCTTCAGGTTCTCCGGGGAGGATTCCGCTGTCGCGAGCGTGTTCGACAACAGTAGGCACGTAACAACTTTTTATAGGGTCCGTCCGGGTCTCTCGAGACCTGAGGAGCTGTTAGAGACCAGACAACGAGTCAGCAGATATCGCGACCATGAAACGCAAGGAACAGCCGACGGCCACTTTTTCATCTTTGGAGCTCAGGATGCCCAGACGCCAAAGGACCTTTGGCTGTTCGATGCGGCCTTAGGCAAAGACCGTCGCCTGACCTTCTCCAATCCCGCTCTCAACAGTGTCAAGATGGGTGAGTTGCGAGAAGTGTCTTGGTTTGCCCCAGATGGCGGCCAGAAGCATGGCGCTTTGCTTCTCCCCTCCACTTACGAAGAAGGTCAGAAGTGTCCTTTGATTGTCTACATTTATGGAGGGCAGCCGCTTTCAGCAGACGGAAACATCTTTGGCATGCAGGGTAACGCGCTCGGCTATGCCTATATGAACGGTCAGCTCCTGGCAACCCGCGGATACGCCTTTTTGGGAATTGACACTTACAAAAGGTTGGGCGCTCCAATGACCTCGCTGGCACAGCAGACGCTGGCCGCGGTGAACCGCGTCGTTGAGTTGGGTTATGCCGATCCAGAACGACTCGGGATTATCGGCACGTCCTATGGCGGCTATAGCGTGCTCGCAGTTGTGACACAGACCGAGCGCTTTAAGGCAGGGGTCAGCCTCGCTGGCTTCGCCAGCATGACCTACGACTACGAACACATGACGCCGGAAGGGATGGCACCCGGCCTGGATTGGGTGGAGTCGAGGGGTGATGACAGGGCTGCGATGGGCGGGAGCGTCTGGGAATATCGCGACCGCTATATAGAAAACTCGCCGTTTTACTATTTCGATCGCATTACAACACCACTCCTGATTTTTCAGGGGGCTGAGGACCCAGATGTAGCGGCGTTTGAAGGCGACTTCATATTCAACGGGTTGCGCCGACTAGGAAAACGCGCTGAATATCGACGTTACCCAGGCGAAGGTCATGCGTTCGAGTTTCGGGAAGACCAGATTGACTTCGCAAACAGAATGATCGAGTGGTTCGATGAATTCGTGAAGGGGATTCCATGGGTGTCGAGCTCTGAGGGCCGCTAGGTCCAGGGAAAATTGCCGCCCAGGAAGGTGATCTGAAAACAGGCGCGGGAGGTTGCTTTCTGATGCGGCCTTCCACTTGCTGAAATATGATCGCGCGGGTATGGCATGGAGTCGCATCAGAAGCAAAGTCCAGTGAACATCTCGGATACATTCGGGAGGAATTGTTCCGAGTGTATCGCGAGGCTTCAGGTAACCAGGGGGCAATACTATTAGCGAGGAGACGGATGAGTTGTACTGAATTCTTGCTCTTGTCCCTCTGGGAATCCGCATCTTTTCTGGAGTCTCTGACTGGTCCGGATGTCGAAGCAGCCTTGGCAAAGGAATTGATCAATCCCTCCCCAATGGTCAAGAACTACGAAGTGCTTCTCGCCCATTTCCCAAACGATGATTGGACGAAGTGAGGAGTGGCCTTGGTGTCTCTGGTGTCTGTTCCGGCACGAAATTGGTGCTATTTATGCGGAACGATTGAAAGGGTTGCAGCAGGCGAGACCATATAAATCGTCAATGTTCATGCGGTTTTCATGCAAGTTACAGAAAACATGCTAGGATATCCAATAGGCCAGGGTGAGTATCCCACCACTCGATACCACCTCCGAGTCTCATTGTGGAAGCAGCCTCAGGGCGCCGCCAGCCCGTTCTTCCCTGATAACCGCACCCTCAGTATCAATAAGACGCGGAAGTTGCTAAAAAGTTTTACTGAAGAGAGTATTAAGACGAAATATATTTGCCCGCTCGAAATGGCCGCCTATTTTTAGCATACCCGTCAGAAATGCAATTTGTCCCACTCGAAAAATAAAATATTCCCATCACATTTTATCAGCAGCCGTGCTATAGATTGATCACTCCTCGAAGGCATGATGGCTGTACCCGAATCATTTTTCGGCGCGTCTCGCAACCGCATTCCTTATGCGGAGCTGCAGGATATATCTGACGAGCGTCTGGTAGAGGAGATTCAGAAGGGCAACGCAGACGGCTTCGCGGTCATCTTCAAACGCTATCACCGCCTGGTACATATCACCGCTCTGAATATTGTTCGTGACGCGGGCGAAGCCGAGGACTTAACGCAGACGGTATTCCTGGAAATATATCGCCGTCTGGGACAATTCGACCCGGCAAGGGGGACACTGAAAGTGTGGCTCCTTCAGTTCGCTTATAGCAGGAGCATGCACCGGCGGAACTACCTATTTGTGCGACAGTTCCACAAGCAGGTTGCATTGAGCGAGGCAGAGGAGGGGGCCAGTCATTGGTCGCCGTCTCGCCTGCAGCCGCAGGAGAGCACTAGGCTGACAGACGAAGCGCTTGCGATTCTGCCGGAACCGCAACGCAGGACCATAGAAATGTACTTCTTTGAGGGTTTGACACTTCGAGAGATCGCACAGCGAAGGAACGAAAATTATCCGAACATCCGTCATCACTATTATCGCGGATTGGAACGACTGCGAGTCTATTTGAGCGGGCCCTCAGAAGGCGTAGGGCCATCGATTGTTGCTTCGGGAGAAGTCTGACGTGTCAAGGCACGACCATTATCGTGAGATTTGTGCAGCCGCAAGCATTGGGCAGGCAACGCCCCAGGAGCTGTTCGAATTAGAGCAGCACACGAAGGAGTGCGCTGCGTGTCATCAAGCTTACTTCGACTACTTGAACGTTGCGGGAGCACAGTTCGCGGCGGCAAACCAGAAGCCGGCCCTGTCTTCGCAACAGGCCGAGGAATCTTTGAATTCTGAGCTCTTCACGCGGCGTTTCTTCGAGCGTGCGGAGCGCGAAGGTATCCAGTTCTCAAGCGAAGTCGGGCAGGAGGTACGGCAGTTGTCGCCTATTGGCCGGCCTTTGCAGCGGCACATGGTATGGCAAATCCCCCTGAAGGCCATTGCCGCTGTCGCACTCTTGGGCTTGGGTCTGTCGGGCAGCTATTTCTACGGCAAGCGGTCGGACAAACAGCACGTCGAAGCAAAAAACACGACTATAGGAGGCAGCGGTAACGTCGTCATTGGGCTCGACCAGCGGATCGCCGAATTGAGAGCCACGAACTCGCAGCTCGAAGCCGAAGTCGGCCGGTTGAAAACGGAATTGGCCAAGGCCAGCGAGAGCCTGAAGGCGACAGAAACAAACCTCCGTTCGTCCTCGGAAGATCGGGAGAAACTTGCATCTGATCATGCTGCGCTCGAAGCGCAATTGAAATCCGTCGAGCAAGCCCTGGCACAATCCCAAGTTCTCGTAGCAAACGCGCAGCAAGAGGCAGCGAAACACGATACGCGTGAGAACGAGTTGCAGGCAACCCTGGTTGCGAACAACGTGAAAATCAGCAACCTCACGGACGAATTAGCTGAGAAGTCTTCATTGCTCGACAAAGAACGACAGCTTCTTGCACTCGGGCATGACGTTAGTGACCTCATGGGCGCGCGGAATTTGCACATAGTGGATGTCGTGGATACTGACGCGCGGGGAAAGACGCGCCCAGCCTTTGGTCGGGTCTTCTTCACCGAAGGCAAATCCCTGGTCTTCTACGCATACGACCTAAGCGAAGCAAAATTGCAGAAAGCGAACTATCAGTACCGAGTTTGGGCCAAGCAGGAAGGTGGAGATAAACATGTCCGAAGCCTCGGTATCTTCTATTCTGACGACAAAGCACAACGCCGCTGGGTGTTCAAGTGCAATGATCGGAAGGTCCTCAGCGTGATTGATTCTGTGTTTGTCACTCTTGAGCCAACGGATAGTGACCCTTCCCATCCAAAAGGCCAGAATTTGATGTACGCCTATCTGCGCGGCCAGCCCAACCATCCGTGAAGCAGTTCATTCTTCCGAACGTCTGATTGGTCTATGTCGGTCGAACTTGGCACCGTTCGTCCTGGAACAATTGCCAATGCATTGTTTTTGTGTTGTGACAAGAAATTAATTTCGCTCCTTTGGGACAAATGGCAGTTGCGACGGGAATACTCGCAAAAGGGGGACATCCCGTGCCGACAACTTTTGAGGTTCGTGCGCGTTGGTTCTACTTACTGTGTCTATGCGCCGTCCTGTTCATGAGTACGACAGTTCTTGCGCCATCTTCGTTAGGTCAGTCGGAGTCGGCGTCAGTATCCGGCCGCATAACGGATCAGCAGAACGCCGTCATTCCGAATGCCGAAGTGGAAATGCGAAACGTGGACACAAATTCTACGCATGTGACGAAGACGAATGGCGATGGCATTTACAGCTTTCCGTCATTGCGCCCGGGAAACTACGTGATAAGCGTTCGGAAAGAACAGTTCCAGACCGTTTCCGTCACGGGCGTCATTCTTAATGTGCAGGACAATCTTTCGCGAAACTTCGTTTTACAGGTGGGCTCGTCAGCAATATCTGTCACCGTTAGGGCGGACGATTTACACATCAACACAACGGACGCTACGGTAAGCACAGTGGTGGACCGGCAATTCGCAGAGAATTTGCCTCTGAACGGCAGGAGCTTTCAGACGTTAATTGAACTCACGCCCGGTGTAGTTCCCCTGACCAGCAATTTTGCTGATGGTGGCCAGTTCAGCGTGAATGGTCAGCGAGGTTCCTCTAACTACTGGATGGTAGATGGTGTGAGCGCCAACATAGGAATCGGCGTGAATTTCGACGCTTTTCCGGGCAACGGGCTTGCAGGTTCCCTGGGATCGTTTAGTGCCTTGGGCGGTACCAATAGCCTCGTTTCCGTGGACGCTCTTCAAGAATTCCGCATCCAGACCTCCACGTACGCTCCTGAATTTGGTCGCACGCCCGGGGGGCAGATATCCATCGTGACGCGCTCTGGCACCAATCAGTTTCACGGCACGTTGTTTGACTACTTCAGAAACGACGCTCTCGACGCGAACAATTGGTTCAATACGGCAGTTTCACCAGCACTCCGTAAGGCCGAGGAACGACAAAATGATTTTGGGGGGACATTCACCGGGCCGATTTTGAAGGACAAGACTTTCTTCTTCTTTTCTTACGAGGGGCTTCGACTGCGACTGCCACAGACTACGCTCACGACTGTTCCTGATCTCAGCGCCCGCGGAGCCGCAGTGCCGGCGATGCAGCCTTACCTGAACGCATTTCCCATACCGAACGGACCGGACAACATAGCAACAGGCGTAGCCGTGTTCAATAGCAGCTATTCTAATTCAGGCAATCTCGACGCATATAGTCTGCGTGTTGACCAAAAATTAGCTGACAAGCTCACTTTGTTCGGGCGGTACAATTATTCTCCCTCGAAACTTGTGCAGCGTGGGGCTAATGCTAACTCCTTAAATACAGTAACGCCAACAGAAATCACAACGCAAACCGGGACCCTCGGTGCGACGTGGATCATTTCTTCGGCGGCGACTAACGAAATACGATGGAATTACAGCCGAACAAATGCGTCCAGTGACAGCCACATGGACTCTTTTGGTGGGGCGGTTCCCCTCACGTCTTTGCCGTTTCCTAGCCCTTTCGATGCCCAGACTGGGCTCTTTTTTCTCGACATATTGTCCTTACAGCAAGGCCAGTTGTTCAGTGGACATATCGAGCAAAATATACAGAAACAAATCAACCTCGTCGAAAGCCTCTCATTACAAAAGGGTTCGCACAGCCTCAAGTTCGGGATAGATTTTCGCAGGCTGAGCCCGGAGGTTAATCCCCAAGCTTACTTGCAAGACGCGCTGTTCCGTAATGTGATGAATGCGGGAAACGGAAACCTCTTCTTTGGCGTCATCGCTTCCAGTGTCAACTCTACATTCTTGTTCCGGAATCTCGGCTTGTATGCACAGGACACGTGGCGAGTCTTGCCGCGTCTGACACTGACGTATGGGCTCAGATGGGACATTGATTTTGCTCCTGGAACCTTGAACGGTCCTCCCCTCGCTGCCGTTACGGGCTTTAACCTAAACGACCTCTCAACCCTGGCCTTGGCCCCCAATGGGACACCGCTTTACCAAACGCCTTACCGCAACCTAGCACCTCGGATCGGTATTGCGTACCAGTTGCGGCACAATCAAAACTGGCAGACCATCATGCGTGGTGGGTTTGGTGTTTTTTATGATCTAGCCTCCTCAGAAGTGGGAAACCTGATTCACGGTACGTACCCCCTTGGCGCGCAGTCCCACCCTCGTGGCGGGACATTTCCGTACGATCCCGCTAGAGCTATGCCCCCGGCGATTACAACTGCGAACTTAGCTTCCTCCGGTACTCTGTCGGCATTCGATCCTAATCTTCGTTCGCCGTACACGTTGCAGTGGAACCTTGCGCTTGAGCAAGCGTTGGGAAAACAACAGACGATCTCTGCGTCGTATATCGGTGCCGCAGGAAGGCGGCTGCTCCAGACAGCAAATGTTACGGGTGCCAACCCGAACTTCGCTATCCTACAATTGTTAGCCAACGCAGGCACTTCGTCTTATGACGCCCTTCAAATCCAGTTTCAAAGGAGAATGTCCCGTGGCCTACAAGTGCTGTCTTCTTACAGCTGGGCGCACTCGATTGACACGGGTTCGGCGGGCTCGATAGCAAGTCTTTCCAATGAGTTGGTGCCTCAGGCCATTGCGAGCGCGAACCGGGGGCCGTCGGATTTTGATATCCGAAACTCATTTTCCGCAGGTGTGACCTACGATATTCCTGGCCTCAAACGCAATGCTCTTGTCAATTCAATTACGCACGGTTGGTCTCTGCAAAATGTCATTCAGGTTCGCTCGGCGCCTCCCGTCGACGTTAATGACACCCTGGTGTTCTTCCAATTCAACAGCGGAGCCTTTGCAGACATCAGACCCGATTTAGTTCCGGGACAGCCTCTCTATCTCTTTGGATCACAGTATCCTGGCGAGAAAGCATTTAACCCCGCTGCATTTACAGATCCGCCGAGTGACCCCAATACTGGGAACCCTCTTCGCCAAGGGACAACACCAAGGAATTTTCTGAGAGGATTCGGCGCCGCTCAGTGGGATTTAGCGGTCCATCGCGATTTCCCGATTCACGAATCGCTAAAATTGCAGTTCCGAGCGGAAATGTTCAATGTATTGAACCATCCTAATTTTGGTCCGCCGGGTGGATCTTTCTTGTCGCCAGCCAATGGGGGGCCCTGCTGCGGGTTTGGCGTATCAACGCAGATGCTGGGCCAAAGCCTGGCGGGCACTGACAGCCTGGGTTCTGGAGGTTTCAGCCCTTTGTATCAGATCGGCGGGCCTCGCTCTATTCAGTTAGCACTCAAGTTGGCGTTCTAACGCAACCAGACCACCTGCGGTGGGCTTGGCAGTAGTACGCTGCAGGTCTCTGCAAGACGGAAGTATTTACCACACGCTATGGAAGATAACAATTTAAGAACGAGCAGACATCTGTGCGGTGGGCGGCTGTTTTCCGTGATCTTTCTGGTTTGCCTTGTTCAGATTGTTCCGCTGCCCGCCGCGTCCACAAGTGATTCTAGGCGGCGCGAAGTGGCCGACGAAAAACGCGCAGATGAAGACTCTGAAAGACAACGACCAGTAACCGTAGCCGATGCCATACGAATGACGAAGATCGGTAACCCCGCGTACTACCGGGGCGCTCCCTCCTCTGGTCGTGTAGCCCAGTTCTCACCCGATAGAAAGAAGTTTGTTGTTATTTTAAGGAAGGGAAATCTCACAAAGAACAGCAATGATTATAGTCTTTTATTCTGGCAGACGACCGCTGCTCTCCGCTCCTCAGTACCTCAAGTGCTCTTGACCAGGTCCAGCGCGTCAAATTTGGAGGCAATCGCGGATGTCAGATGGCTACAAGACAATGAAACTATTCTATTTCTAGGGGGAGACCTTGGCGAGACTAGGCAATTGTACACACTTAATACTCGTAGCCACCTTTTGAAGAAGTTGACGAACCATCCTACGAACGTGATTTCGTACAGCGTAAGCAAAACTGGGAACCAAATTGCGTACGTCGCCGAAAGACCTTTCGAAAGCCTATGGAATGACGAGTCGCGCCGCCATGGAGTGGTCGTCTCGAAGCAATGGATCAGTGACCTTATAACAGGCAGGGATGGGTACGACTACAGAGCTGCCGAGGGTGAATTGTTCTTTCTGAATGGAAACGGCAGTCATCGGCTGAAAGTTCCGGGAGCTATCCACCTGTCACTGAGTAAGCCCTATTTGTCACCGGATGGCAGATTTATTGTCTTAGCAACGGAAGTTGCGACAATTCCGGAGGGCTGGAAGCATTACCAAGACGACTATCTCCAAGGATCTATCAGAGCAACGGAATCAGCGCCTGTATCAGACCTATTGCAATATGAATTACTGGACACGGTGACCGGAAGAAGTCGTGTGTTGCTGGATTCACCCGCTCAATTTGCACAAGTGGTCTGGATGCCGAATGGTGGATCTGTGATTCTCTGCCACGTTTTTCTACCGCTTGAACAGGTTAGTCCTGAAGAACTGAAAGTTAGAGCGGCCCGTACGTTCACAGTCGAAGTAGAAGTTGGGGATAGCAAGTTGACAAAGATTTCGGAAGGGCAGACGACGACGGCGGCGTCGTGGGACGAAGGCGCAAATCAGCTAGTCTTGGAAACTCGAACCTCGGCGTGGGCATCAAGACTCTATTTTCGAAAGAACGATGGCCAATGGGAGAAGCAAGACGATAACTCCTCTCTTGCGGAGAATAGAGCCGAGGTCATTGTCGACGAAGGAATGAATACGACACCCAAGCTTTTCATACGCGATCCCAAGACGGAGCACGAGACGCTTCTGCTGGACCTCAATCCACAATTCAAAGAATTGCGGTTTACGAAGGTTGAGGAGGTCAGGTGGAGACGATCAGACGGGGCTGACGCAGTTGGAGGACTGTATTATCCTGCTGACTACATCCCGGGAAAAAGATACCCACTTGTTGTTCAAATGCATGGCTGGGATCCTAATCGGTTTTGGATCGATGGACCCTCGACAACCGCTTTCGCAGCACAGCCGCTTACGTCCAAGGGCATTATGGTGCTTCAGGCTGACGATGCTCCGCTCGAGGTGGGGCAGCAAGGGCACGAGGTTATGGCAGAGATTGCCATAATTGAAAGTGCCCTTCGTTATCTTGATAAGGCCGGTCTAATTGACATCAGTCGCGTCGGACTTCTCGGATGGAGCCGTAGCTCTTTCTTCGTCAAGTATGCCCTAACACGCTCCGAATATCGATTTGTTGCCGCCGCAGTCAGTGAGGGGGAAGACGGAGGTTATCTACAATACATCACGAATAATAACTTCTTTGTTGACAGTGATTCGTTGTATGGCGGGCCCCCTTTTGGGGACGCGCTAAAAAAATGGATGAGCATTTCCCCGGGATTTAACGTAGATAGAGTGAATACGCCGATGCGTATCACAGTTCTGAACGCGCGATTATTGCTGCTTGATTGGGAATGGTTTGAAGCGCTTCGGAGGCTTGGTAAACCAGTAGAAATGGTGATGATGCAGGATGGATCGCATCTCCTTCAGAAACCTTGGGAGCGACTGGTATCTCAACAGGGGAACGTGGACTGGTTTGTTTTTTGGCTCAAGGGTGAGGAAGATCCCGACCGCGCCAAAGCCGAGCAATACGCCCGCTGGCGCGAACTCCGTAAACTGCAGGAGCACAACGAAGCGAAGTCTAAGGAAACCAATTCAGCGCCTCCCAACTGAAACTGAAGAGGCACTGCACGCAAGACTTGAACATTCTTACCGGTTACACTGGCTCTGACAATGAAGAATTACGCGCCACTTCACGTTGGGGTGCGTTTAGCGAGTCGGTGGAGGCGTCGGTCATATACGGTTGCCGTGGTCCAAACGAAACGGGCTCGCCCGCACGATTCGTCTGGAAGGAGGGGCAGCCGGAACAATCCCGGCTTTGGTGTCTTTGGTGTCTGTTACGGTCCGAATTTTGACCTAAAGGGATTAAACAGTAGAAGCAGTTGAAATAGGCGTGGTCGTAGAAATCGCCAGTATTGATGCGGTTTTCATGCAAGTTGCTGAGAACATGGTAGGATAGCAAAAGCGGCTGGGTGAGTATCCCACCCTCTCCGCCATTTCTGCAACTCCTTTATTTAGTTGATCTTATATTCTTGGTTGCTGTCCTGGTGGCTGCGATCTGAATCTTGTCACCAAACGCTTCGGCTAAAGAAAATCTCCTCAACCTCCAAAAGCCCCTGTTTATGAGGCATTTTGAGTGGGTATCGCCAAGTCTCCATTCTCGGCATAGGCATGGGTGAGAGGGGTAACCTCTCACCCATGCATCGTTTGTCCGAGGGGGGCCCAAGCGATGTGGTTTGGCATTGGGAGACCAGGACAGACGCGCGGAGCGGATACATCTCAATAGTCTTTGCGCTTCTAGCCTTCAGATGTCGTGATCGAAGTGCTCGAAGGTTTCACGTATTACAGCCTCAAGTGCCGCCACTTCATCCTCAGTGAGCTTGCTGAATTTCATGGCTTCGGCGCCTTTTTGGTAGCACTCCATGATTCTGTTGCACGAACATGATGAAATCCTTGGCGAGTCTAGCTGATAGGCCGGGGTAGTATCCCCGGGACCTTCGTCTTTTTGATTGCGGACACTTCGTTCGCCGTTAATAGATTGGGGCACTCCGGCTCGTGGGGTCATCCATTCCCAGCTTCCCTCTCAGAGAATCAGGTAGGTCACGTTACCGGAGTGCCGTTGCCTTTTCCTTATACACGTTTCACAACTTCATAGTCAATATCTCTCCGAGAAATCTTTGCTTGCGTAACTCTTGAGGTTCTGTTACGTTCGGCAGTCTTAACCGATGGGTTAGCCAACAATGGCCCCTCTCAAATCTCCCATTGCGGTTTCGCGTAAAGATGTGTCGAAACTCGGAGACCTTACGCACGATTTGTGCAATTTCATGACAGTGCTGCTGTATCAAATATCCTTGCTTCCGGCAAATCTGCCCGAACCTCAGTTTGAGCGGCTGATGATTATTACCGGATTGGTGGCCAAGACCGAGCATACGTTTAAGGAGTTGCTGGCGATTTTCGGGCGCATTCAAGATTCGGCAGAAACACAGATGAAATGCAGCGGAGAAACAGAGGATGAAAAAGGTTGCTGGAAACAACAGGGATGCTGATTATCCGGCATTTGTTCTCTCGCGCAGGACCCTTCTTGCTGCCGGTCTGCTGGCGATTCTTTTGGCGAGCGGATTGGCTCTGCTCATTTTTGTCTGACAAAAACCGAACATGACGAAAGGGTTTTTCATAGACCGTGCCATCAGGCCAAATGGCATGGTAGGAAGAGAAGGGGCACTCTCGATTCATCCCACTGCGTCGTTTCCCTCTCGAAGGAAGGAGGCTGAAGGAAGGGGAGGTGCCCCAGGCCTGCGTTATAACGCGCAGCGGCCCGTTAGTCAACCAAGCCTTACTCCAGTTTTTCGAGTGTGGCATCTACCGTGGCTGTTGCTCCCGCACTCACGGTCATGGTTCTTTCCCAAGTTTTGAAGCCTGGCTTTCCTAGCCTAATCTTATGATTACCCACTGTTAGTCGCAGCGACGAAGGGGTGCTGCCCATGAACTTCTCGTCTACTGTGATCTCTGCCCCATCGGGCGTAGATTTGAGATCAACTGTCGAGAGTGCAGGGTCCGCTCCACTTCCGTTTTTCGTTGGTGTTACGTTCGCGGTTGCCTGAACGGGTGCGGAACCCGTTTCAGTATTGGTGCTCGCTTGCGCCGAAAACCGTTTGGAGTCGAGTGCAATATCCCCGTTCACGTATGCGGTGATCTCGGTGCCCTTCGGAATTGTTATGTCTTTTCCATGCATGAATAGAAAAAACGGAGCGGCAGGGAAAAACACTATAGCTGTTGCTACTATCCCGCCTGTCATCGCTCCAGTATGACCACCGCCCTTTGTTTCTTTGACGGCTCGCAACGGTGCCTTCTCTCCATCTGCGAGACGTACATCGTCAATGTTTACGTTCAACTTGCCGCCGCGAGCCATTCGACGCTTGTGTTCTGCCTCAGTTATTGTCGCCAAAGCGAGACCACCACGCGGAACCACGATCACGTCCTTTACTTTGACATCTTCAAGCACCTCGAAATCCACTCGGTCACCCGTGGTAGCATCCGCCGAAGATAGATTTCTTGTGAGTCGAAGTCTAATTGGGGTGCCATCCTCCAAGCCGAACGCCAGCGGCTGCTTGAGTGGCGCAACCTCGGGCTTTGGAGCAGGCTGCTGGTCCTTAGCGTCCTGTTTTGATTGCGCCGCAGACTGCAAACTGTTCGAAAAAAGCAGTAATGCTGAAAGAACAAATGAGCAAGCCACTCTCATGGGCTGGACCTCCGTTCGTGGTCTGTTGCGGGGATTAACTGCAACCACAATCTACCCAAGGCAGAAGAGTGTCAAGGACTAACGTACCGCATCCTGAATATGATGGATTCACTGCATCCAACGAAACTGCACTGGCGTCTCGCTATTCAGCTTCTTGACGCGCCCCAATACCTCTTCGCCGGTCAGGACTGCTTTCTCCGCCAGTAGCTCGAAGATTGCCTCAGTCAAGAACATGTTGTAGTACGCCACTTCCTGAATCGTTGTCGTCACCTTGCCAGTCTTGTCGCTGTACTCCACCGTGGCCTCCTAATCTGCTTGACATACGTATCTGTCTGATGTATGTAGGGCGCAGTAAACACCCCACGCATCCTCCCTGTCAAGGAGACCGCCCATGAGGAAACCAATAATTCTTCTGCTCCTGTGTTTTTCGTTCCTGGGAGCTAACGCGCAAGCACCGCCCTCCAACATGGATGTTTTTGATGGTTGTGGTATGGACGGAAGTGCTAAGACTGGAAACCTCAAAAAGCTCAATCAAATGAAGAATCGCTATGTAGTGCCTCAGGATAACCAGATCGATCACTCCATTACACTCAGCGCCATGTTAGCCCCCGGCGATGACAAAACTCGTTGGAGTACAACGAGTGGAGCCGAAGTTACTGGCTTTGTCTTGGACGTGAATCCTGGAGGCGGAGAAACATGCAATTGTGGCAAAACTGACGCGGCACACATCGACGCTCACATTGAGTTAGTTTTGAATTCGACAGGCACTGCTAAGACTCAAAGCGTAGTGGTGGAGGTGACGCCGCGATTGCGAGCAATCATGGGTACCAATGGAACTGATTGGTCAACAAAAACTCTGCAAAAACAGTTCCGGCACAAGTGGGTTAAGGTGCGCGGTTGGATGACCTTTGACTCTCAACACGCAAGTGCAGCGGAGAACACGAATCCGGGTGGCGCGAGCAACTGGAGAGCTACTGCTTGGGAGATTCATCCGGTGACGGATATGCAGATTGTTACGGCTCCACATTGAAGAGAATCCCGTGAGATACCTACGCCTCATCGCGGCTACACTGTTTGCGCTCATCCTGCTGATGAGCGGACCTGTGTCTGCTCCCGCGCCCCAAGCGACTTCCGCACCCCAAGACAGCACTCAGAAGAAAGAA
>WNFJ01267346.1_pt1 | contig 21083 bp, 15 predicted proteins | sample 5400461 | NCBI WGS metagenome assembly WNFJ01 (sample SAMN13153349, study PRJNA577476) | soil metagenome | isolation source: 115 cm saprolite on Douglas fir-dominated hillslope | place: USA:California | collected 2013-09-17
ATCTTGATAGTGCCTCTTGATCAAGATGAACTGGGACGCGGCCACTTCTTGAATTTTCTTCGGGTCGAGGTCGGCAACCAGTTGAACTGTGCTCAGTTCTGCTGCCATCTGGGCTTCGTTCACGTAAGCATTATGGCCGGAGTGACCACCTTGGGTGGGTGAGGGCGCTTGTCGAGGGACAAACTGGTCAGGTCGATGTGGGTGAAATTGATGCTGCTGCTGCGGTGGCCAAGGAAACTGCCTGTTCATGAGTGTGGCCTTTCCATCATTTCATAACGAGGCTACATTATACCAACCAGGATGGATGGGTATCCCCTGCTAGTATGACGCGAAGGAGTACTTGCAGTAACAGCAGGGGGACATTATGTGTGTTTCGAATGCGGGATACATATGCAAAAAATTGAGTAAGTGGGCGTATATAGAGCGTGTTTCCTTTGGGGGAAGCACAAGGGCCAATACATTTCAAATAGCCCATGCTCCTGGCGGAGCACCCTGAACGATGAAATGGTTGGTGCGCTTTCAGGAGAATAAGGAGAATGAGAAGGGGAAATGGACGTAGGGGCGCAATGAATTGCGCCCGGCTGGGGAGTCGATCCATCTCACTGGGCGCAATTCATTGCGCCCTATAGGCGTCAAGCTAAGAACAAGCCCATCAAATGCCGTAGGGGCGAGGGCGGTGGGGAGCGGCGGAGTGGGCCTTCATGGTCGCCCGCCGCTGGGGATGCCATCACGGCTCCCCACGATGTCAGCCAGGCAAACAGGACGTGGGCGACCATGAAGGCCCACCCACCCACCTCTCATCCGCCCTCGCCCCTACGGATTGCCCGGCCTCTTGTCTGACTTTGCGACTGAGCTTGATGGATATTGGCGCAATGAATTGCGCACCTACGCTTGGAGAAGGTTTGGTGAAGAGAAATACTTCTGCTATTCCATGGCTTCTGTGCTGTTTATCGTAGTCAGTAGAGCGTAGCGCATGACGGTTAAAGGGTCATATCCTTGCCACTTTATTCATATCCTTACCTCTTAATAAGGAGGGAGAAGCAATGGGATCGGGAATTACGTGCATTGTCACAATTCATGGTATTGGTTTTCAAGAGCCACCACTCGATGGTGTCGCAGGATATGCAGATGATCTGCATACAAATCTTTGTAGTGCGCTTAACCAGGATGGTGACGAACTTTTGAGCGATGATCCGGGCCGTCAACCGTACCAGGTGGGTGCCAGTGTGCCAATCTATGTCCAGAGCGTTTGGCCTCCTCAATCGCTTCGCCGGGAAGATGGCCTGAAGCGCTTAGGCTCCTGGGATGAGGATCACCGAACGGTGAGTGTCGCTGATGCGCCGCTCGTCAAGGGGAACGCTCGTATAGCTCATGTTGCACTTGTCTATTCTGGATTAGAAGGGGAAGGTCCTGAGGTAGAGGCATCTGTGATAACGGGCGGCATGGCAGCGGTCTCTGCCAGACACTACAGCCATGTAACAGCTCTGCTGGATATGTTGTTCCTGGATATAATGCAGCCGCTTGTACAGTCACTTTGGACAAACATGTTGGAGCCCCATCCACAAGACAACACTGGACCGAGGCCGAGCCTTCGCATTCGCCAGGATGAGGGCTATCCACGTCATAACGGCTCTACACGACACCTCGGCGGCATCATGGCTCTTCTTAGACAGCTTGAAAACGATGTAGCGGTTTACGTCTGTCATAACGGGAGGCGTCAGCGCGTGCGCAGTTTTATACTGGATGCGCTGCTACGACTCGCCTTTCGAGAGGATGTAGAGAGCATCGTGCTGAATACACACAGCAATGGCACTGTGATTGGACTCGACGTTTTGCAGGAACTTCCTCCAATTGCGGCGAAGAAAATTCGCGCTGTTATCACAGCCGGCAGCCCGATACGCAAATATGTTGATCTCTTCGGCTGGGGAGAACATCTAGCTGTGGTGCCTAAGATAAAGCGTTGGGATAATTTCCTGGATGCACAGGACATCGTGGCGGATCGCTTACGTCCACCCGCTGGCTGGAAACGAGGTGATAAGGAACCAGCTGAAGTAGAGATGGTTGGAATCTATCAGGCTCTTGATTACAGCAAGGGCGAGCTCTCTCCGGTGCCCATTAATGATATACAGGTCAATAACATTACGAATAGTCCGGTTGGCGGCCTGCGAGCACACAATTACTGGGAAAACACAAAAGAGTTTATCCCGGCAGTTGTCAGAATTCTGCGAGATGTGATGGCAGAAGCTGAATTGGAGGTGGCCTGATATCGAAGCCGTTTGAGCACTAAACCTTCACCAATCCCCCTGCCAAAAGTACCAGTTTAAAGATTGCCCATGCTTGCACACCTGTTATGCATGATACGCTCTATAGCATTGAGGAAAGAAGAGGAATGAAACCAGGAAGAGGTATTGTTTGTGAAGAACATCTGTTGGGGCTTGCTGTGCCTCTCTTTGATCGTTTTGCTGGGGGCATGCGGATCTGAGACTGCCACTCGTTCTTCGTCGTCAAGTTATATCGCAAGCAATTCCCTGAGTCACAGCGGCCTTCGGCCCTCTCTGACTCCAACTACGATGCCGTCAATTCTCAGTCATATAGTGACGCCGGTGCCAACGCCGAAGCCGCACATTTCTCCTTCCAGTACCCCTACTCCTACCCCTACTTCTACCTCTACTCCGCGGCCCGTCTCGAACTGCGTGACTTTCAGCAATGACACTACCCTGGCTCCGGCAAGGAACGGAACTTTGGCGGCTCCCTATGGGCCGGCTCCTGTCTCCTCAGAGGCCCAACAGCTTACCCAGCAGCTCTTCCAATTGGTCAACCATGATCGGGCTGCTTGTGGCCTGTCTCCGTTCGGCTGGAACGCTACCCTGGCTAATGGCGCACTGCTCCATAGCTGGAACATGTATCACTGCGGCTTTAGCCATACTTGCCCTGATGGCAGTGCGCCGTGCCAACGCATCGCTAATGAAGGGTTTGCCGGCGATAGCGATTGTGGAGAGAATATCGCCATGGCGGGGCCGTATCCGACGGCCTGGGCTGGCGTCTCCTCCGTTCAGGAAAGTATGGCTCACGAGCCGCTTGGAGGATGGCACAGGATCCACTTGTTCAGCACCACGCTGCACCAGATCGGCATCGGGGTCTATGTTGCTCCCGACGGCGGGATCTGGTTCACTGAAGATATGGCGAGTTGAGGTGGGGTATTGGGGTATGATGTTTTGAATAGTTGGTAATGATGGGTCAAATGGCTCTAGGCGACTTATAATTTGCTCAGTAAGTTCCTTATAACCCGCTGATGAGCAACAATAATTGTAGGATTAAGATCTACATCCTTCTGAGAACGTAGTTCCCGAGAGAGATTCTTAGCGTCAACAGACACAAAAATTTCCATGGTCTTACATACCTCGGCATAAGCGAAAGCAACTTGATCATCCGCTGAACATACCTGAGATATCACAAGGGGCGAAAGGTAGTGATGGTGCTTGGCAGACTTCAGGTTTTTTATAATATCCTGTCTCTTGGCGAACTCTACCTTTAACAACTTGGCAATATCGGTAATGGCATGATTTTTCGAGATAGAGTCAATGCTATAGGCAACATTGAGATAAGTTACACGAATAACTCCGGCTAAGTCTGAAAGATGATGCCCAGTACCCATGCGTTCCAACACGAAGAGGGGAAGTTTGGGCTTCCTCCAATACATGTACCCCAACTCCATCATTACATTAGCATTGAGGTCAGAGATATCAGCAATACCTACATCAGCAAGCTGCATCCAATCGGCTATGTTTTCAGCAATGGTAGAAGCAAATATAGTATCATCTGCACGAACGACTTGCCAATAATAAGGATTCTGCTCAAACACAAGGCGCAAGGCAGGAAGGAGGACGGTTTTATAGGCAAACATGTCATTATCGTTGAATGGTAGAGCCACGAAGCATACAATATGGTTGAAAGAATCTTTTACAGAAGGTTGGTTGCTACTCATTTTTCCTTCTCCTATGGTACCTCATACTGGAATATATCAATCAAAATTGCTCTGTAGATGCCGCTTTCACTATGCTCCACTGTTAAAGTAGTTTAGAATAGAGTTTGTGCTTGTCGTACCTCTTTCACAATTTCTTTAACAAATCCCGAATGGCTTTTTGGTATCCGGTAATAACCACCGATTTAACATCAAGCGCCCAGACGCGCCTTAGCTGGTCTGAGATTTCCTTTGCTTTCATTTTTACGAAAACTTCCATTGATTCGCATAACTCAGCAAAGGCACTGGCTATCTGACTATCCATTGTGAGTTCGGATAATATCAAAGGTGAAAGGTAATGCCCCCTCTCAGTAGAATTAAGACTTCTGACATCCTCTCTTTGTAGTAAGCCTTGCTTCAACGCGTTAGCTACATCCTCGATGACGTGTTCAGTGGCACTTGGATGACCGGTGACTTTTTCAAGCTCTTTAATTGTATATAGATTATTATCGGGGTAGCGTATCACCTGAATATCTTTCCTGTTTGACAGTTCATTTTTGGTGCCTTCGCGGCTTAGGGCGAAGACAAGAGAACCTTTTCCTTTCTCAGACTTGAGTATGCCTCCCAATTCAAGAATCATATTAGGATTTTCATCCGATATGTCAACGAGATATACCTTCACGTCTTTTTCCTTACAATCCGTATTCATCGCTGTGTCAGAATCGTGGGAAGCTATCACCTGCCAATAAAAAGGAGATTTCTCCAAAACTCTACGCAGTGCTGGCTGCAATATCTCTTTGTAGAAATCGAAGCTTTGGTTCATGTCAAAAGGTAAAATAGCCAGACAAGTGATATGCTTGGGCTTATCATCTGTTTGAGCACGGGCAGCGGGGGGAACAAGCTTGAGAGGAGGCGTTTTGAGCCAATCAGGGGGGTCCCGGGGAGAATCAGATGGGCTCATTAAACCATCTCCTTAAAATAGTAAGACAGTAGTTTGTTTACTTACTACAATGGCTTGTTCAAGACATCCCAGCCAAACAGTAGATTTGCCGCACAACCAGAGGCATGCTCATACCTTCAGTTTCTGCACAGCAAACTGTGCTGTACCAAAGCATATCTAAACAAGCGATCCCTTTTTTGGTACAAGGAGGTCACTTGATCTCAATGCTCAGTTTCTTTGTAAGAAGTATCTCTCCCTCAATAGTTAGTGTATTCTTCACAGTCTATCCAGTCAAGTACGATTATGGCTGTGCGATAAAGATAATTATGTTTTGTAATCTATTATTCGTTGTTAAAATTTGAATCTTTGATAGCTACTTGGAATATCCGTTCGTAAACGCAGCGTCATTTCAGGGCGAAAGGGGATTAGAGAAAGCCAGCATTGTATGCCATTCTCATTCAGCGAGGAAGCGGGAGATAAGAAGAGAGAAACCTACATATACCAAATAGACTGGTTAAACGTCGACTGGTTAGGCACGAAAGTCTATATCGAATCACTGAGTTACTGTTTCTCTTCGCGTCAACTAGCTCTTCTTTGATTTACCAAGATACCGTTCGAAGAGCAGGTCCAGGAAGGTTTTGGCGAACTCTGGGTCGTCGTTTACGTGTTTGTAGAACTTGAAGTGACCGTCGATCATGTCCTGGAGCAGGTCATTGACGACGTGGTCAAAGGTGAGACGGGCGTTTTCGGGTGGATTGACGCGCACGCTTGCTTCGAGGGCGGTGTTGGTTGCCAGCCGCTGTTCTATTTCGCGTAGACACAGCTTGTCTTCTTCCGTGAAGTCGGTGCCAAAATGCTCGTTGAGTTCCTGGATGATTTGTGATAAAGGCTCGAGTTCGGCTTGCCCGAGCGTGAATATTTCTTTGGGGCCGATTGGCTCAATCTCTTTTGCTCCACGGGGGAGGGTTATCGAGCCTTTGCTCGTTTGATTGATGCGATAGGATTCTATATCGATGTTTTGCTGGATCTCAAGGGGGAGGCGCTCCAGTGAGGCCGGGAGTTTGCGTAAGAGCAACCTGCCAAATACGTAGAGCTTTTCCAGGTCGGTATCGACGAAGGTGATGATTTGTGAGAGGAAAGCATACAGGCGTATGTAATCGGTGAGATGGCCCTTAAACTCTCCCTTTTCCTCATTGGAAGCCTCTTGGTAGCGATCGACAATTGGCGCTAGAACTGCATATAGCTTATCCTGCGTTCCCTTTGGATCAAAGAACATCTCGGCAAAACGGTTGACGTCGGCTTCACTATAGAAGTGGGATCCGGCGAGCTTTGTCTGAAGATCGTACAAGAGGTTCGGGTCCGTGCCCTCGCTGAGCAGCGTTTTTTCATAGTAGGGGGCGAAGGCTTGCTGAATCTCTTCGGCCTCGTTGGCGAAATCGAGCACCATGGTTTCGTTTTTGCCTGGATAGGTGCGGTTGAGCCGCGAGAGCGTCTGTACGGCATTGACTCCACCGAGTTTCTTGTCTACATACATCGTATGCAGCAGCGGCTGATCGAAACCCGTCTGGAATTTGTTGGCAACGATCAGGATGCGATAGGCGTCCTGCTTGAAGATCTCGGCGGTTTGTGTCTCAGGAAAGCTGTTCATATTCGATTCTGTATAATCTATGCCACCATCACGCACGGTTCCCGAGAAGGCGACCAGCGCTTTGTATGGATAGCCATGTTCTTTGAGATAGCGATCTACCGCGTGCTTGTAACGCACGGCGTGCAGGCGCGAGCGGGTCACGACCATCGCTTTGGCCTTGCCATCGATGAGATGGGATACCTGCCCGGCAAAGTGTTCGATGATGATGGCTACCTTTTTGGCGATAGTTTGCTCATGCCGATCGACAAATGATTTGAGCAGCAAGGTGGCCCTGGTACGGTCATAATGTGGATCGGTCTCGATCTTTTTGAGGAGACTCCAGTAGGTTTTGTAGGTGGTGTAGTTCTCAAGCACATCAAGGATGAAATGCTCTTCTATCGCTTGCCGCATCGTATAGAGGCTAAACGCTTCGTACTTGCCGTCTGCGCGGCGGGTGCCAAAGAGTTCGAGGGTCTTGGGTTTGGGCGTAGCGGTGAACGCGAAGTAGCTCACGTTGGGCAGCCGCCCGCGCTTTCTCACCTCTTGAGCAATGCGATCCTCAAGGTCTTCCCCTTCGTCGCTTTCTTCTATGTCAACATCGTCCAGGCTTCCTATCGTCAACACCGTTTTCAGGCTTTTGGTACTCTCGCCGCTCTGGGAGGAGTGGGCTTCATCTATAATGACGGCAAAGCGTTTTGCTTTCAGCGACTCGATCTGATCCACAATCACAGGGAATTTTTGCAGCGTGGTGACGATAATGGTCTTGCCATTTTCAAGGGCATCCTTGAGTTGGCTGGAGGTCTTATCGATATTCTCGACCACGCCCAGGGTTTGCTCGAACTGCTGCACCGTTTGCTGAAGCTGCCTGTCAAGCACGCGACGGTCTGTAATCACGATGATTGAGTCAAAGACACGTTTGTCCAGGTTGTCATGTAATACCGATAGCTGATGAGCCAGCCAGGAGATGGAATTACTCTTACCGCTGCCCGCGCTATGCTCGATGAGGTAGCGTTGTCCCGGGCCTTTCTCGCGTGCATTGGCTACTAAACGGCGCACAGCGTCGAGCTGGTGATAGCGCGGAACAATCAGGCTTTTCTTGCCAGTCTTTCTGCCCTTCTCGTCCTGCTCCTCAATCTCCTGGATGAAATGCTGGAGCAGGTTGAGTACGCTACTCCTGGCCCAGATACTCTCCCAGAGGTAAGCGGTAGCGAAGCCTTTCCATGATGGGGGATTGCCCGCGCCACCGTTGCGTCCCTGGTTGAAGGGCAGGAAACGTGTAGGCTGTCCCTCGAGGTGCGAGGTCATATAGACAAGCTCTGGATCAACCGCGAAATGGGCCACGCAGCGCCCAAAGGCGAAGAGTGGTTCGCGAGGATCGCGATCAGAGCGGTACTGTTGGATAGCATTCTGGACGTTCTGTCCCGTGAACGGGTTCTTGAGTTCGGCGGTGAAGACCGGCAGGCCATTGAGGAAGAGCACGAGATCCAGGCTCTTATGGTTTCTCTCACTGTAGTGCAATTGGCGAACTTCGCTGAAGATATTGGCGGCATAGAGGTTCAGTAACTCATAGTTTAAGCCACTCGACGGGATAAAGTAGGCAAGCTGAAACCTGCAACCATTGGCCTTGATGCCTTTACGCAGCACATGCAGCGTGCCACGAGCACGCAGTTCACTCGACAGGCGCTGCAAGAATGGTATCCTGGCGTCGCCCTCGTGCTGCTTCTTGAATTTGTCCCATTCTTTGGGCTGCGTAGCGTAGATGAAATTGAGGACATCTTCGGGAATGAGGCAGAGCGCCTTGTCGTATTCCTCCGCTGTGTGCTTATGGTAACCTCCTGGCGCAACGTTGTCCGGTGTCAGGTTGCTGGTGGCAGGACCGTACAACGGAGAAGGTTGATGAATGCCCTGCGGCGTTGAAGGTACGAGAGGCGATCCACTGGATAGAAGCACCTGTTCGATAGTGTCTTCGAGGTTTTTTTCGGAGATGTCCATGAGGTAACTTCCTCTGCTATAAGCCCCAGATCTTTACGAGAAGGCTCATCAACACTTGCTGTCTTTGTTCAATTACCGTAGGAGTCCATGCAGGGTATTGTAATACCTGTGTGGTTAAGACGAAGGGTGAGACACTTTGTCCCGTGGTAAAATATTTCTGTTTCTTCGGGGTAAAATCATAGTTTTGTGCCTGCGTATTTTTCCTCCTTGAAAGTAAGACCAGATTGCCTAACCGATGCACATATTTTTCATGCTCTTCCTTCGAAGGAAAATGTCTCATCCATTCACTGTTAACGGCCGGATTTTGCGGTAGCACATGTTCAATACTGATGATGGGATAGTTGTATGAGGCTGTGCCATCTGAAAGCGCGGCATCCAGACGCAACAAAACATACTGGCTAATGCCATGCACAAGATAAATATTTCCATTTAGGACTTCATAGACTTCGCGCCGCTCTCCGGGTACAAGATGTAAAGGAGAATTCAATCCCAAAACATCATCACCCCGCTCGATCACATGCATCAATCGTCCATAGCGCTCAATACGTTTATTGGTGTTTGTTTTTCGAATCATGAAACTGGCAGCAAGGCGCTCCAGGTAGGCGAAGAAGCGTACCAACAAATCGGGATTGTTTTGGTTTTGTGAAAGGAAAAGCATAGCTGGCGGCATCCAGTTGCTATTATCGATGCGATTAAGCAACATCAGCAGATTGTTTATCTCATGTGAATGTTTAATACCTTGATAGTCTGTCCTGGTGATAGTATCAAGAGCATCAGCATATGGCAGTAAAACTTCATCGATGAACACTTGAGGGATAGAGGTTGGCTGGCGTGTCGGGTACACATATTCACGAAATTCTTCAAGTATCGTACCTCGAAGCTTTACTTTGCGGTAAATCATGCGAATGTTGACGAAGAGATCCTCGAACATCTCACGCCCAAGTGATGTCTCTGTGTCTTCCCACTTCGTCGTGTATTTATCCTGCTGTTGGGAAGGGACTTTGCCGATGATTTCTGCTTTAAGGATGTCAGTATGAGATAGGTCTAACCCTCGATCGTTCAACACTGAAAATATGCGATATGCAGAATCCAGGTCGGGGGTAGAGACGACTACCAGGAAGCATCGATTGACAATGAATTGCGCAAGCGAGAGTCGCTGGGTATCGGAGAGCTTTTGCAAGTGCTGCCAGAACCATTGTGCATTCTCGTAAATTTTTTTTTGACTATCCGAAAGTGTTTTCGGATTTAATCCTTTCAGTTTTTCAATGCCCTTTTCATCCTGGATGTATGTTTGGAAAAATTGTGCGTCTCGTTCACGTAAAGTCAGGCGGTAACGGTTGGATGTGCCAGCAATAGCATTCCCTTTTTCATAGAGGAACGAGGTTAAATCCTTTGCAAATTCAGAAGGCACCAGGGTTCGCAAGGTTGCCAGCAGTATGGCTAATGTAGTAAGTCTCTGCTGTCCATCAACTACTTGAGCAGCCGGTTCATCACCTTTTATCAGTACGATGCTACCCAGGAAGTAGGGTGTCAATTCTTCTACTGGCTCATAACTGTCGCCCATATAAGCGACCAGGTCTTCAAGTAACGCACCTGCATGCTCTGTAGTCCAGGCATAGGGGCGTTGATAGAGGGGAATGTTGAAAACAAAGTCGTCGCTAAAGATTTTCTTGATTGGATACTCTGCCCCATGAATATTCGCTTTACTCATACGTCACTCCTACAAGTTTCTTCACGTATAATGATTTTTAACAAAATACTTCGGATACCGGAACATCCAGCGAGGGCCGATAATGAACTTTCACAAAATAACCCGATCAGACAGTAGGTGCCGATTTATCGCGCACATGGCCGATTTATCGGCCCTGCGTGGATATTTCGGTTTCCGATATATTTTGTGAAAACTCATAATTGGCCATAATACGTCTCAATCTAAGAACAAGCCCATCAGTGTCCGTAGGGGCGAGGGTGGCTGGGAGGCGGATGGGTGGGCCCTTGTGGTCAATACATTTCAAAGAAGAGACCAGCTCGCTTTGTCATCCTGAGCGCAGCGAAGGATCTCTGTCCGGCGAGAGATCCTTCGCTGCGCTCAGAACCTGCCCTGAGAGAAGCGAAGGGATGACCATCCTTCCTCGGCTTCGTTTGACTCGCAAAACGTCTTATTTGAAATGTATTGGCCCTTGTGGTCAATACATTTCAATTAAGGAGAATGAGAAGGAGAAATGGGCGTAGGGGCGCAATGCATTGCGCCCGCCTGGGGAGTCGATCCATCTCCCTGGGCGCAATGCATTGCGCCCCTACGCCGTCCCGTTTTTCCCGCATGTTTCTCCTCTTTGCCCTTCATTGAAATGTATTGGCCCTTGTGGTCGCCCGCGTCCTGTTCCCCTGGCTCATTTCCTGAGGAAACATGATTCCACCCCCACCCCGGGCGACCATCAAGCCCCCCAGGTTGACCGCCAGGGTCAACCCTACTATATACGGCCCCCCTCGCCCGCGTGTTCGATGCGCCGCATCGCATCGTGTAGAGTAGGGTTGACCCTGGCGGTCAACCTGGGGCGGGGCCATGCAGCAACCTCCCTTACGTTGGTGCGTATGGGCGACCATCAAGGCCCACCCAACCCCTCATCATCCGCCTTCGCCCCTACGGATCATCCGGCCCCCTGCCTGGCTTTCCGGCTTAGGTTGATGCCTATTGGGGCCGATAATGAACTTTCACAAAATAAACCGATCCTACCGTAGGTGCCGATTGATCGCGCACACCGCCGATTTATCGGCCCTCCGTGAATGGTCCGCTATCCGATTTATTTTGTTCATCTCCATAATCAGCCCCTACTGTATAGCCGGGCTATTTGTTCATCTACATTATACATGGCCCACAGACACTAAAAACCTTTTATCTAGACTTCTATTGCCTCTCTCACATCGATTTTCCCCGTCACAGCCGCCGAGACGAGAGCCGTGCTATACTCCTTTAACTTCTCGATGCCCTCACGAAGCCTGGAAATGAGCGCATCGATTTTGGCTGTTTCGCGATCTATAAAATCTACAATAGCTTGATGTTCAGATAGCGGAGGAATTGGCAAGGGTATTCTTGACAGAATACTCGTGTTTAAATTATCCATTGTTGAGCCTACAGACTCCAATAGTAACCAATCTTTCACACCATTGGTAGATAACACCTTGTTCAAAAATGATGGAACGGTCAAGGTAACTCGTGGACGCATGAGTAAACTTCCTGTCCCACAAAGCCAACCTGATTCCATTTCGGTAACCAATGCACATCTACCCATTTCTCCTCGTCTTGCAAAGACGATATCACCCTCATGTAATTCATGACGCACTAAACGGAAACGAATTTCATCATCGACGGTACAGTCCCAGTCCGGGTATATGCGTCCATCTTTCAAATGAGAGGGGTTGATAACAGGAATGCCGTTTGATGAGTACTCGCTTGAATGAAGCTGGCTACCAAAAGGCCCGGTTTGAAGTAGTTCCGTAACATCACGGACTCGCTTTATCTCCCAATGCGCCGGAATCTCCTCCAACCACTCCACGCCCGATTCCTTCATCGGCACAGTAGGGTCAAGTCCCTTAGTAACAGTATGACTAATGAGAGCAGCACGCTTCTCTTGCAATAGCTCAATCAGTCGCTCCTTCTTTGCTATCAGAGTGTTAATCCGGGCTGTTTCATGATCAAGGAAGAATGTGATGGTATGTTGTTCAGGAAGAGGAGGAAAACCTATTTGGAAGTTGCTTACAAATTCCTCTGGTACTCGTTGTTGCCCGGCAGCTCCTTGCATCATCGCTGCACCTATTTCCCGGAATGGTTCGGATTTAGTCAGATAAAAAAAGAATTTCGGATTATTCTCTTCCTTCGGCCGCAAAACGTATAATTCCGTCGTGCCGAAACCAATACCATTTATTAGACCGCTGCATAGAGCACCTTTGCCATTTTCAAAGCAAGGAGTAATTTTTGCTATGATTACATCTCCATCGTGAAAGTACGTGTAACCTTGCCGAACTTGTTCTATTAGCCGCGTTTCTTCAAGAGAAATTGTGCCATCTTCCCCAATTAGCTCCATCGGTAAGAATGAAACTTCCATATCGATAGGGAAATGCGATGCATCAGGCTTTGAAGGATTGATTTGACAAGTGAATTTGAGCCTCTTCACCTCCCAATGCTCTGGAATCTCCCCCAACCATTCCACCCCCGAATCCTGGTAAGCAGGATAAGGCTTCCACTTTCCTGTGCTAGACTCGGTTGTAGCCGATTCTGTTTGAGTCATCCCGCCACCTCGCGCAGCATCTCCAAAATGTCCCTTTCTAACGTCTTGATATCCGCTTCGATTTCCTCCAATGGTCTTGGAGGCTGGTATTTGTAGAAATAGCGGTTGAAGTTGATCTCGTAGCCTACTTTCCCTATTTCACCATCCTTGTGGTCGCGGATGGCGGTATTCATCCAAGCGCCTGGTACGTGAGGCTTGACTTCGCGCTCGAAGAATGTCCAGATATCTTCATTGAGGGGCACATTTTCGGTATCGCGCAGTTCTGGATCAGGCTCGGGATGGCCGTCTTTGTCGCGGCAGATTTCTGCGGTCTCGTCGCGCTCGGAAAGGGCAGTGAGAATAGCTTTACGGAGAGGTGGAGTTAACTTGAGACCTGATCTCATAGTCGTTTTATCTAATTCTTTCTCGAATATAGTACGATCCTTAAACATTGTGCCTGGCAGCGCCTTCAGCATGGTGAGAATGGCCTGTTGCTGTTCTTGTCCTGCCGATTCCTCGAACAATTTCTCCTGTGTCTTTTTCTTTTTGCTCGTGGCAAGGTCGGTAAAGGCTTTCTGCGCGTTGAGCCTCTCGATACGTTCTGGACTGGCCTGAAAGTTGAGCTGCAGGGGGCGTTCGATGGTGATCTTGCGATAGCCAAAATCAGTAGTGTCAAATATCCTGGAGTATTCGCCCTCAGTGAAAGATAGATGGATTTCGGTGATACGCCTGATGTGTTCTTTTGAGATTTCGCGACGTTTGTCACCAAGGCTCTTGCGCATTTGCACCCAAAAGCTGGTAGCATTGATGAGTTGTACTTTGCCTCGTCGCTGCTCTTCTTTGCGGTTGGTGAGCACCCAGACGTAGGTGGAGATGCCCGTGTTGTAGAAAAGCTGTTCAGGTAGGGCTACGATGGCCTCAAGCCAATCGTTCTCTAAGATCCAGCGGCGGATCTCGCTTTCACCGCTACCGGCATCGCCGGTGAAGAGCGGCGAACCGTTCATGACGATGGCTACGCGGCTCCCGCCTTTGTCGGGGTCTTGCATACGGGCAAGCATGTGCTGGAGGAAGAGCAATTGGCCGTCACTGATGCGCGGGGTGCCAGCGCCAAAACGACCGGCGTAACTGCGATCGGCTTCGGCTTCTATAGCAACCTGGTCCATTTTCCATTCTTTGCCAAAGGGGGGATTGGTGAGGAGATAATCGAAATGCTTATCGGCGTGCTGGTCCTTTGAAAGGGTGCTGCCGAACTTGATGTTCTCTGCATCACGACCATCGGCGCTCTTCATATAGAGGTCCGATTTGCAGATGGCGAAGGTTTCGCCATTCAACTCCTGACCAAAAAGGTGAACTTCCGCCTTCGGGTTGATTTCGAGAATACGATCCTTGGCGATGGTGAGCATGCCACCAGATCCACAACAGGGATCGTAGACGGTACGTACGATGTGGTTTTGTTCTAGCGCGTCCTGGTCCCGCGCCAGTATGAGGTTGACCATCAGGCGAATCACCTCGCGCGGGGTAAAGTGCTCACCAGGATTTTCGTTCAGGGCTTCGTTAAATTTACGGATGAGCTCTTCGAAGATATAGCCCATTTCAAGGTTGGGGACTACGTCGGGATGGAGGTCAATGTTCTTAAATTTCTCCATCACGAGAAAAAGGAGACCGGCTTCTTCAAGTTTGGTGATGGTGTTATTGAAGTCAAATTTTTCAAGCACTTCGCGCATGTTATCGCTGAAGCCGTTGATGTAGGCTTTGAGGTTGGCTGCGAGGTGGGGAGCGTCGCTCAGTAAGCGGTCGAAATCATACTGCGAGGTGTTGTAGAAGGCGTAGCCGGAGGCTTTGCTAAGCTGGGGGGCAAGGTTTTCGAGTTTGCCTTTGAGCCTGGCGTTGATTTCGAGAACGCGCTCTTTTGTGGGTTGTAGAACGCAGTCGATGCGGCGGAGTACGGTGAGTGGAAGGATAACGTCCTGGTATTTACTGCGCTTAAAGGTATCGCGAATGAGGTCTGCAACGCTCCAGATAAAGTTGACTTTTTCGCTGAAGTTGTTCATGAGCTTTTCCGCTATGGCCCTTCCATCGCTGCATTCAGCAGAGGATTTGCTTTTGAGATAGATTACTACTGTGCTTGTTTACTGTCAAGTGAGAGGGGCAGAGCGCCGCGGCCTGTCATCCTGAGCGCAGCGAAGGACCTCCGTCCGTCTCGCCAGACCCTTCGCGGCGCTCAGAGCCTGCCCTGAGAGAAGCGAAGGGGTGATACGCATGATCTCCACATGTCTAGGCAGAGTCATCACATCTGTCATCTGACTTGATTAATGGCGCATTTCTGCCAAGATTAATGCCTGGATTTAGCTTGAGAGGGGCTTCGAGATGATTTTCGAGCCTTGGTCTCCGCCACATAAAATGCCAAGTCATTGTAGCTCATCTTTTTTTGCCTCTCTTCACAAAGGATGGAGCCGCCAAATTTGCCGCATAAAATGGCGTGTATCCATCAAGGCCGCTCCAGAAGGGATGCGCTTTCAACCTGAGTTTGGCTCTTCCTCGAATTTGGTGATTTTGGAATTGTAGAGCTATTTCTTCTCAGCTTGAAGTGACTTCTGGAGCAAAAATTCCATGTGGAAGTTTTTGCATAAGCTCATCTGTTCCCCAAATGTGAGGATGATCCCCTTTTAGTGTAGCGTAAACATGCGGAACGCGTCGAGGTGCATCATGGAGAGGGTCCTACCTCGGAGCTGTGTTTGATACTACAAAAGTGGAACTCCATCAATTTGGTGATCAAGGTCAGCAAGAGAAGAACATATCTTTCTCAGCCGTAGAGGAGGACTCTTACTGGAAAGAAGGTGCTTATTACCTCTTCAATCACCAGAATTGATGGAGTTCCATAAGGTCGTGAGTCGGTTTGATAAGTACGCCGCAAGTTATGTATCACTCAATGCACCAGGTTTTCTGGCAAGGTCACACCGTTCCACATACAGGATAGGTTAAGCAAGTATGTATGGGTGAGTCTTATAGGAGCTTTCGGAGTTTGGCAAACATATAGGCAACAATCGTGAATTCGTCGTTAATTGCATTATCTCGAATGAAGCCTTCGAACTCTGCAACTGTCACTAAGAACAACTCGCTAATCCCTTCGTGAGCATCTGGTGCTTGGTATGATGAAATTTCCGCGAAGAAGAATTCATTGCGCTCCGAAGTTGCACCCGTATTTGGATATGCCTGACCGAGAGATACGAGGCGTGCAATTGTTGCCCCGGTCTCCTCTTGTAGTTCGCGTCTAGCATTCTCCTCGTTTGACAGCCCCTTCATCCCAAACCCACGTGGAATTTCGATATGCCATATACGAGTGGCGTGACGAAAATGGCGTGTCAGCAATATTTGTCCCTGATAGACTGGAAGGATAATCACGCCAGGAGTACCATCGTCATCAACTAAACGAAAGTAGGTCCCGAGTGTACCATCAGGGAAACGCACTGCATCACGTAGCAGCAATACATACTGATCACGGTAGGCAATGCCAACCTGCGCCCATTCGATCGGCTGCCCCTTTGACTCATATTGTTGACGCATATGTGCCTCAACCTCGTGTATCTGGTTCTCATCCAGCAGGATAGCGATCTCACCCCTTGGTGGGTTCGCAAACATCTCTGGATGTTTGCGAACCAAGGCGAAATACTGCTCCAAGTTGCTCATGTGTTCGTGTGCCTCCTTCATGGGTCTTCAGGTTCAGATATTCAACTATCGGCCAGGTTCATTGATTGTTGGCACAGCAGTCTCTTTCACACGATCAGATGAGTACTCCTGAGCATTGAGAATATGGCTAATCTCTTGCGTGATCTTTTCCCACTCTCTCAGTGCTTTTGGCATCTTGCCCTTGATAAGCTCAATACTTGAAAACAGTCGTGCATGGGTATGGGTAGTACGGGCACCTTTATTGCCTATGATTAATCGCATATTGAAGGGAGCATCTCCATTGTTAGAGACAATGAATGGTTTCCTTGCAGGGATATGCTTGTAGAAAACACCGAGCTCATTCCATACCACTGATAGAGGTACTCCACCTATGTTTGCTACTATCTCTACAGATGGTTCCCAGGGTGCCTTCAAATCGTCGGCGTGTTGTCGATTACGCTGCACTGTGATGTCGGTCATCACTTTTGCAAGTGCAACATAGTTGCTATACACTTCTGGTGCTCTTTCGACAAAGAGCGCTGGTGCTTTGAGTAAACGTTGTAAGCTTCTGATATAGGTTTTCCATACCTCTGTGCTTCTGATCTGTTGCACATCTTGCAGCGTCAGCAGCCCCATCGATTTGAGGTAAAGCCCTTCTTGCAGAAGATCAAATGCTCTGCTCCGCAGTATTTTGATGAAGTCACTGCCTGTAAAAATTGCTTTCTCTTTACTAGCTACTTCCCATTCTTGTAGGATAGCACGGTTGGGTGAGTCTATGGGAGTAAGTAGGTAACCATTCAGCTCATCTGCTAGAAAGCCGTTGTAGGCAAGATCAAAGAGTTGTTTCACCTCTCCCGCTAGGGGTTTTGCCCCATCATATAATCGCTCTGCAGGGTTAGAGCCTCCAGTTACATAATTCTGATAGAGGATATTACGTGTGATATGTAGGCTCAGCTCCTTCCCTTCTCTCTCTTGCTTCTCAAGTTGCGCCCTATAGTGTGCTGTGCTCAGATCGTGTACCTCACCAAGAAGCTTCCTCAAGCGATACTCGTCGGTCGATGCTAAACCAAGATCTTCTGCGAGCTTCTTTATATTCCTTCCGGTTCCGGTTTCAATGGATGTGAGGAAACTGTGGTAACGGGCAGTGAATTGATCAAGGGCGGTTTTGTGCCTTTCATCATCCCATGAGAAGCGCATACACTGCATATGTACTTCCTCACATATTTGTTCCCATGCAGTAAAGCCCTCTCTATTCGTCCCAAACACTGGACGCTGATTTGGGCTGCGTTCGTAAAGCAAGAATGGTACAATAGTCCCCTCTTGTAAAAACTGCTTGAAGACCGAGCGTGTTGAACCCTCTCGCAAATAGTCCTCGAACAGCACTGAATTGTTGTACAAAAAGGCACGATTAATGACAACCTGCTCACCATTGATAAGGGCACGGATGTATTCTGTACGTACTAATCCCTCAAGATATGCTTCCACATCTTTATAAGATAGTTTGCCTTGGAACATCGCCTTACCCAATCTAAGCGTGATCCATTGATTATCAAGCGCTTGGACGATGACAGGAACTTTGACCCTTTCAATATCGTCGATTACAAAATCCTCTGGCTCTAACCCATCAAATGTGACATTGCCATTGACAAACGTCCTTGTCTCTTTTGCTTCATCGGCTTTTTTTGTATCAACTAATGGATCTGGTCCGTGTGGTGTTGATATACCTTTTATGATAGGAGCAGGGGTCGATACATCTTTCTTTGGCTCTGATCCTTTAGGCATATCATCAGAGAGGTGCTTTGATGTTTCCTTCCATATCTTCCCCAGAGCATATGCAGTAGCCTTACATACTGACGCAGATGGATCAGTCAGCAGTGCCTCTAACGCCTCTACATTCGCTTTGTCACCTTGTTTCCCCATCGCAAGTGCGGCTGCTTCTCGGACAAGCCACGAAGCGTCTTCCAATGCACGTTCTAATTGGTCAATGGGAGTGCGCTCTCCTAATTCTCCTAATGCTGACAGAGACGTGGCCCGCACGTCCTCATCTTCGCCTTTATCTTCAATGTGCGCAATAAGGGAGGTTATTGCCTCTTGCGACATATGCTCTCGTAGAGCTTTTAGTGCCTCAGACGCTGCTATACGCACATCCTCATCCGTATGATCCATCGCAGCAACAAGAACCTTGTCATCAAACAGGTACTCTTGTAGCTCTCCCAGTGACCGCGCAGCCGCTGCTCGTACTGCGGCTATAGGATCCTGTTGGAGACAGGCCTGAAGCAACGGTACATCTTCTATGCCCCCTACAAAGCCTAACCTGTTTGCCACAGCTGCACGTACCTTCCAATCCGTACTATGAAGACCGGCATATAGCGTTTCTTTTGACGTTCCTCGTGCGATCAAGGTATCTCCCCATCCCAGACGCGCCTTTAAATCTGAAAGGATAGTCGCAGATGAAGAAGCATTTGCCTTCTCATCGGGAAGAACATCCTTATCTAAGTGTAGTTCTTCGTGTTCCATAATCTAACCTCACTTCTCTATTTTTTCTTCCCAATACTTCCTATCCAACTTTTTACGTGCTCGATGTACGTAACTTTTTACAGTATTCTCGTTCTCATTCATCTCTATAGCAGCTTCACTACTGGTGAGTCCTTCTATAAAGATAAGTCCCACCGCTCGCCGCTGATTCTTAGTTAACACAGCGGGTAGTTCATTTAGAGTTTCTGTAAATTCCAGTGCTACTCCTGGTCCCTCAAACGTATCTTGCTCGATTTGGAACTCTGGACTCTCTTCATCAGAGCTGATTGATATCTCGGCCTCGATCTGAACATGCTTTCTTCTATATTTGTTAACAACATGGTTTGCTGTCTCATAGTGGTATGCGGTTAAATACTTCAATGCCAGAATTTCATCCGCGCTTTTTCTGGATAACGTTCTAGATATACCAAGGAAGACATCTTGCACACAATCTGCAACAGCACTATCATCTCTTGATTTATGGAGTGCTTTTGCAATATGGTAACGTATCCTTGGTTCATATGTAGCATACAATATGCTAAAGTGCCTTTGAACGCTAATTGCCAGAAGTTTTAATAAGTATTCGACAACGGCCTCTTCTACGGCCTCTTTCACCCATTTTTCAAGATCAGGTATAGCTTTAATGTCACTCTGGCTTTTCTTTCCCAAAGATTTCTGAATATAGACAAGTGTCAATTGTATACATTCTGCTACATATACATCTTCCACAAGTCTATTCAACAATCCCGATATACGAGTGCATATTCTATCGGAATATGCATTTTCAAATTCTGAAAAATGCTCCTTTGTATCAATCGCTAAGTGCTCAAGCAGTTGTTTGTCAGCATTTAATGAAGAATCACCAACTGAACTCATCAATTTACCCTCCCTGTTTGCTTTCGCATAGACCATCTTGGTATGGTGCAAGTCACAATTCATGCTAAAAATTGCAACTCCCAAAATGTCATCTCTTCTGCAATAAGCCTAACAAAAAGAGTATCACATCTTCACACAATTTACTACTAATTCTACTCCTATTTATATCTCTTTAATAGTATCCTTATTTTATGCATAACCAACTTTAAGTCGCTCATCCATGTAGCTCTATATGGTTATGTATACTGAACACATAAAAACGTAGTAATATCAACAGCATTTTAGAAGCCATATAGTGCTGTCCTCCTTAACTCATCAATTGTAGAGACACAAAGCAAGTTCTCCTTATCCATCACATACAATCATTGTCTGTAGTAAAAAGTTGCAGTATTTGATACGAGTTTTAAGATTTTTTGAAAAATTGATGATGAAGCTTTTTATATACGCAGCAGTAATGTTCACAGTATCTCTGCAACTTCTTGTCCTCCAGGATACTTATCTCTTTTGAACGGTGAAACACAAAAATACTCTTCACCTGGAAGGGAGCATGATGCAGGCACGAGTGATCGAAACACCATCTTTTCAACAAGCCTATCGACAACTTTCGCCTCGTATACAAAAAATTGTCGATAACAAAATCGAGCAATTGCTCAAGAATCAGGCCCATCCTTCGCTACAGGCTCACCGCCTACGTCAAGCTAGAGCTAAGGGCGTATGGATCTGCTACATTAGCATCACGAAGCGGCTCCTCTATCAATACAAGGATAGTGCGATCTACCTGTTAGATGTTGGTGAACATTGTGTTGTTGAGCGTATTCATCAGCGCCGCTTTGAATAGCCGCGAGAAAAGACGTAACAAGTTCCTATACCCTCAGAAGACGTTTTGTTTTTACATGCTTACCGGCGCCATCCCTTCATTGTCGCTCTTCGGCTACCTCAGGATGGTAGATGAAATGAGGATGAAGCACCTCAAGGAGGAACAAATCCATGGATACCATTACTACGCCTTCAACGCGGAAGAGAAAAACAATAAGGCAGCTTCCACTACTGCTTGCTTTCTGGGTCTTCTTATTGGCACTCCTCTTTACTCTTGCCTTTAGCGGTTGTGGTCCCTTTCCCGCTGTTTCCACAACGTTGGGAGTACCAGCGGCGGCGATAACACCACTTGCTACAGTGGAACCAATAGCTGTGTCGCATCGGCCGTACCTGATAGTTGAGGCTTGGTTTGACATCACCAGCAGC
>WNFJ01102403.1_pt1 | contig 21082 bp, 14 predicted proteins | sample 5400461 | NCBI WGS metagenome assembly WNFJ01 (sample SAMN13153349, study PRJNA577476) | soil metagenome | isolation source: 115 cm saprolite on Douglas fir-dominated hillslope | place: USA:California | collected 2013-09-17
GATCGTCGAGATGCGGTTCTTTGGCGGTTTGACCGAAGAAGAGATTGCCGCCGTCCTCGACATTTCGCGCCGCACGGTTTTGCGCGAGTGGAAGAACGCCCGCCTTTGGCTTTATCGCGAGCTGAGCCGCGGGGACTGAAGGCCCAACCGCAGAGGGAGCAGAGGTTTCCGCAGAGGAACGCAGAAAGGAATTTATTCTCCGCTACCTCCGCGGGAAACCTCTGCTGCCTCTGCGGTTAAAGTTCGCTGTCATATTTCGCGTCCGAATCTCGCGTTTAGAATGAAGCTTCGGAAATTGAGTTAACTCGATGAACGCTAACGATTGGCAAAACGTTGAGACCCTGCTGAACGAAGTTCTGGAATTGCCGCCAGCGAATCGGTCCAAGTTTCTCGATAAAGCCTGTGCAGGTGACAACGGAATTCGTGCCGAAGTCGAAGCGCTGGCGGCTTGCGAATTGGAAGCCGAAGCGTTTCTTCAGGTTCCAGCACTATCTTTCTCCGAAGGATTGATCGACTCTGACGGATCGGATGAGTTGACGGGCCAGCAAATCGGACGCTACCGGATTGTTCGTGAGTTAGGCCAAGGAGGGATGGGAGCCGTCTATCTCGCGACGCGGACCGAAGATCAATACCGCAAGCAGGTTGCCATCAAACTGATCAAGCGCGGCTTTGACACCGAAGACATGCGCCGCCGTTTTCGTCACGAGCGACGGATCCTCGCGTCGCTCGATCATCCCAACATCGCGCGCCTGATCGACGGCGGCACGACCGACGATGGCCGCCCATATCTCGTGATGGATTACGTCGAAGGCGTTCCAATCACCAAGTACTGCGACGCCCATCAGCTTTCAATTCATGAACGCCTGGAGATGTTCCGCACCGTCTGTTCGGCTGTTCACTATGCTCACCAAAATCTCGTCATTCACCGCGACATCAAGCCCGGCAACGTTTTGGTGACCGCGGATGGCTCGCCGAAGCTGCTCGACTTTGGCATCGCGAAATTGCTCGATACCGAAACCGCGGAGAAGAGCGAGCACACCGTCACGATGCTCGGTGTGATGACGCCGGATTATGCCAGCCCCGAACAGGTGCGAGGCGAACAAGTGACCACGGCCAGCGATGTATATTCGCTGGGAGTGCTGCTGTACGAATTGTTGAGCGGCCAGCGTCCGTATCGCATCACCAGTCGCAGACCCGACGAGATTGCGCGCATGATTTGCGAAGTCGAACCGGGGAAGCCGAGCACAGCGGCCAGTAGTCAGTTGTCGGTGGTCAGTGGGAAGAGGCAACGCGACGAACGACTGACTGCTGACAACGAACACGAAGCAAATCCGCAATTCGCAATCCGCAATCCGAAATCTCTGCGGGGCGATCTCGACAACGTCGTGCTGATGGCGATGCGCAAGGAGCCGGCAAGGCGCTACGCTTCGGTCGAACAATTCTCGGAAGACATTCGGCACCACCTGGAAGGCCTGCCGGTCATCGCGCGCCAGGACACATTCGCTTATCGCACATCGAAGTTTGTAACGCGACACAAAATCGGAGTTGTTGCCGCAACGCTGGTTGCGCTTTCTCTGATCGCCGGAGTTGCCACGACGCTGTGGCAATCATCGGTCGCGAGAAGACAGGCGAGAATCGCCGCCGCAGAGCGCGACAAGGCTCGCATGGAGACAGCGAAGTCTGACCGAATCAATTCTTTCTTGCAGGAGCTGCTCGGCTTTTCTGACCCGAGTTGGAATTCGCCGAATGCGAACCCGGGCCATGAGTTGAGCGTCCGAGAAGCGCTTGACGAAGCGGCCAAACGCGCGGAAAGCGAATTAGAGGATCAACCCGAAGTGTTAGCCGAAGTAGAACGCACGATGGGCAACAGCTATAGAGGTCAGGGTCGGCTCGACAACGCAGAGTCTCACTTGCGGTCTGCGCTTGAGCTGTACCGCCGGACCAGGGGCGAAGATAGCCCACAAGTTGCCATCACCGCGATGAATCTGGCGTATGTGTTCAGCTTAAGGGGTCAAGCTGACGCGGCCGAACCATTGCTGCAAGAAGCGTTGTCGATCTATCGCCGGCAACTCTCTGCTGAAAAGACTGTGGACCATCTCAGCTTTGTTGAGACGCTCGGGATAATAGGAAATATCAAGCGACTGAAGGGTGACCTAGCGGCAGCCGAGGCTTTCTACCAAGAGGCATTACAGCACGCAGACAAGTTAGCCGGCAAAGACCGGATCATGATACCGACGATGTCTGTTAACATTGGCGCGACACGCGAAGATCGAGGCGACCTGGATGGGGCGCAAGCGCTGTATCTCAGTGCTCTTGACGAGTGGCGCGGGTTACTCGGCGAGCAACATCTCGAAACAGCGGTCTGTTTGAGGTTCTTGGCCATAAACCTCAAGACCAAAGGCGAATTCGCGGAGTCCGAGAATCGATTTCATGAGGCGCTTGATATTTTCCACAGATTGAACATTGATGAGAGTCCATTTGCAACAGGTACCGCAGTTGAGTTTGCTGATCTGCTCTATCTCAAGCGCGAATATACAGCGGCCGAGAAGGAAGTTCGACGCGCGTTGGAGATTCAACAACGAACGCTTCCCAAAGACAGTCCGTATTTTGCTGCGTCGTGGACGGTGTTGGGAAAGATTCTGACGCAAACGGGAAGGGCCGTCGAAGCGGAGCGGTATCTGCGCGACGCACTTGCTCTACGAACGCGTACCGTAAAGAATGGCTACTGGTCCATCGCGACTACGGAAGGCGCGCTGGGCGAGTGTTTGGCGGCTCAGCGGCATAACGCGGAAGCCGAGCCAATGCTCATCGAAAGCTACAATAGTCTCAAGGCTTCGCAGGGTGAGCAGAACCCTCGGACAGTTGAAGCCCGCCAGCGCCTGGTGAAATTCTATGAAGCCTGGGCCAAGCCCGCTGAGGCCGCGCGTTATCGTTGAATGATTTATGGGAGCAATTTGCCTCAGATCGACCGTCAGCTCCTCGAGGCAGCCGATATCCAAGTCTTGCAGCTCGGCGTCGACAAGATTCCTGTAATAACAAACGCACCGCGACTCCTTAAAGCGAACCACACTGCCGCAAAAACGGATCTCAGCCTGGCCGTCGGGTACTAGGACGCAAGGACACCGCTCCGAAATCATTATTCTGGAGGCCTACCAGCAGATCAAGCTGTATGAAACGTGAATCTTTCGCGCTACCGTGAACGACTCAAAGGGCGGATCTCGCTCGGCGGTAACCCGTGACATATCTTGAATTTTGGGGAGACGATTTCTCAATGTTTCTTGGACAGTCGAAACGTCGCTCACGCGCACCCACCAATCACGCTAAACAAAGCAGAGAAACAAAGCAGCCAACGAGTTGCCGAGATTTTGACCCCGAGCCGCCCCAAAGCAGGTTCCAAAGCGTTTTTGAGGCAACCGACAACTTTCTGAGGCAAACTGGCTCTCCAAGGCAAAGCCCCGGACAACAGTACCTGGATTATCAGACATTAATGCTATTAGTGCCGGTCCCGCTTCGTTCCCGATCTTGTACTGCGCTGGAGAGATCATCTTTAGGATGAACGCCGGTTTCCGGAGCCGGGCAAACGGCGAGAAGTTACCCGAGGCACTCGGGCGGCTGTTGCGGCGTTAAACTCCATTGTCTTCGAGACTCTAATTCCCACTTTAGAACTTTAGTTCCTAATTCACGACTTTTATTCTTCTACACACCACCAGTCGACGCTGCTCGATTTTCGCAGCCAAAACAAATTCGACAGGGTGAGCACTGCGCCGCAGATCGGTTATTGCAGTGATTGGTTGCTGTACCTGGCGTCCGGTTTGTGCGTGATCATGTCAATTCAAAAATGACCGCGGATGGGAACTATCGTAATTGCTACCTACCACGTGAAAAATGGCGTTTGGCCATTATTCTGGAGCGCTTGTCGACGACCGAACGGGTCGGGCCAAAAGAAAAAGCCCGTTTTTACGGGCTTTTTTGAGGGGAAAATATGGTTCCCTCGAGGGGACGAATTAAGACCCCAAAAAGGGACAAAGCAAATCCCTTTGAGGGCATCAATGTCCCTGAGACAGCTTGCCAATCAACGAGAACATGGGCAGGTACATCGATACCACGATCGACCCGATAGTAATTCCCAGGAATCCAATTAGAGCAGGTTCCATCAGAGTCAAAAGGTTGGCGATGGCCGCGTCGACTTCCTGTTCGTAAAAGTCAGCAATCTTTCCCAGCATTGCGTCCAGTGCGCCTGTCTGCTCGCCTATGCCCACCATCTGCGAAACCATGTGCGGGAAGATGTCGGCGGCGCGCAAGGGTTCGACAAAACTCTTTCCCTGTTCGACGGCCGTGCGAATGCTGATGATCGCCTCTTCAACAATGACGTTGCCGGCTGTACGTGCCGTGATATCCAGTGATTGCAGGATTGGAACGCCGGAGGATAGCAGTGTGGAAAGTGTGCGCGAGAAACGCGCGATGGCGATCTTCAGAAAAATTGGTCCAAGTATCGGAAGTTTCAGAAGCAGAAAATCAACGCGCTTTCGGCCACCTGGGGTCCTGTAGTAAAAGTGCAACCCGACAACCGCGCCGATGATAGCAACCAGAATGACCAACCCGCCCCAGCCTGCCAGGAAGCTGCTGATTCCGACTACAATGCGGGTAGGAAGCGGAAGCGGCTCTCCCGGACCAAGCAGGCCCAGAAAGATATTCTGGAACTGTGGGATGACGACGACCATGATCACGGCGATGGCCCCAATCGCCATGAATATGACGGCAGCGGGATAAATCAAAGCCGAAATCACATCGCGTTTCAACTTCACAATCTTCTCAATGAACGTCGAGAGACGTTGCAAGATCAGATCGAGAATACCGCCGGTCTCTCCGGCTTCCACCATGTTCGAATAGAGTTGGTCAAATACCTTGGGATGCCGGCTCATGGCGGCCGCCAGGGTAGAACCCTCTTCGACGTCCTGTCGCACCTGGGCGAGCACTCCCTGAAAATGTTTGTTCTGTTGCTGCTGTGAAAGGATATCTAGACACTGAACGAGCGGTAAGCCGGCGTCGATCATGACTGAAAATTGACGGGTAAAGATCGCCAAATCCTTTGACTTCACTTTTCGTCGACCGGTGAGTTTAGGGATTCCGATCTCTCGGCCCTTCTCCTTCACTGAGGTCAGCGTCACTTGCTCGCGGCGTAAAGTCTGGCGCAAAGCCTCGCGGTTGTCGGCCACGCGTTCACCCATTACGCTCTCGTTCATGCGGTTGCGGCCTTTAAAAACGTAGGTTGGCATTTCTCAGCACTCCGTTTCTCGTTCCTGGAATTTCCTTTGGTATGGTCGGTTGTCGAAAGCACTCCCGGGCTATTTGCGAATGACGCGGCCTGATTGTCCGTAGGCGGGCGGCATTCCCGGCCGTAGGTGAGAGCCATTGCCGCTGTTTATGCCGGCTCCTCGATCGATCAAATCGCGGAGTTCGTTGACGTTCGATGATCGCTGCATCGCCGTCTCTCTTGAAATCTGACGCTTATGAAACAGCGTTGCCAGAGACTGGTTAAAAGTCTGCATGCCATGCACGTCCTGACCGGTTTGCATCATCGAATATATCTGGTGAACCTTATCTTCGCGGATCAGATTCCTGATCGCAGAATTTGGAATAAGGATTTCCATCGCCAACGCTCGACCGCGACCGTCCGGGCGCGGCAGGAGCGACTGGCAAAGAATGCCTTCGAGCGTCAGTGATAACTGGGCTCGCACTTGCGCCTGTTGCATCGAAGGAAACACATCGATAATGCGATTGATGGTAGAGACCGCTGAATTGGTGTGGAGCGTCGCAAACGTCAAGTGGCCGGTCTCGGCGATTCTTAAGGCCGACTCGATTGTTTCAAGATCGCGCATTTCGCCGACCAGGACCACATCCGGATCCTGGCGCAAGGCTGTGCGCAAGGCTTGAGCAAAACCCTTCGTATCGGCGTTCACTTCGCGTTGGTTCACGATACAGCTCTTGTGATTGTGAAGGAACTCGATCGGGTCCTCAATGGTGAGAATGTGTTCGTGCCGCTCAACATTTATCTTGTCGATTACCGCCGCCAGGGTTGTTGACTTACCTGATCCGGTCGGACCGGTAACCAGCACCAGACCACGTGGCTTGTTGCAGAGGTCCTTAACTACCTGCGGCAGGCCCAAATCTTCGAAAGATTTGATCTCGTAAGGAATGGCGCGGAATACCGCGCCCACCGCGCCTCTTTGATTGAAAATGTTGGCGCGAAAACGCGACAGGCCTTTGACCCCGAAACTAAAGTCAAGCTCGAGATTCTCTTCGAAGCGATGTTTTTGCGCGTCGGTGAGAACGGAATAAGCCAGTTGCTTGGTTTCTGACGAACTGAGCGGGTGGTAACCGTCGAGGGGGCGAATCTCACCGTGCACGCGAACCAAGGGCGCAATCCCGGTTGTGATATGCAGGTCTGAACCACTCAACTCAGAGAGCCGGTGGAGCAATTCGGAAAGTGAAATTTGTGGTGGATTTTCCATTGTCATTTGTTCCTTTAGTTAAAGTCTTATCCCGCGAAGTGGAGGGGTTATGGCTGGCCTCCGGCGGGTCTAAAAGCCGAGAGAAACTTCTCAGCATCGGCAGCCAGCTTCTCGGTAAAACCACCGGCCGTACGAGTGGTAAGCGAGTAGACTCTACCGTTGATTTCGGTGAAATAGAAATTCCAAACCTGTTCTGGCTTACCATCGCTGGTGGCCGGCGTTTGCGCGATCACTTCGAATACGCGGTGGCCGCCGATTTCCCGTTGGCGATCGTTGATAACCCAGCCTCCAGCCCCAATCATTCGATCAATCACGCTCCGTCGCAGATCTGTCACCGATACGCTGCCCACCATCTTTCTTTGTTCGAAGGCAGGCGCTCGGTTGTTATCAGCCGGCGGCGCGACGGCGACGACTGCGAGCGCGGCTTGCGCCTCAGGCATTCCCTCGCGCGGAACAATCCGAAAACTGGAAGCACCTTTGCCTGCGGGCCCGGCAGACCAGCCGTTCGGCAGCGGCATGGCAAAGGACCCTTCTCGATAAACGCCTTCAGGGAATGCGAGGGCACCGGATCCGCCGGCATGGTTATCAGCCGACTTTGCCGGCGCTGTCCCATCCGCTTTGTTACGGGCTAAAGCCAACGCTGCTCTCCTTTTGGCGAGCAGTGCCTGACGCCGTCGCAGCATGGCGCGATGGCGTCGCCACCACGCCCGCGAATGATGATGGAAGCGATGTGAACGCGCGGAGAGTTGAAATCTCAGGTTATGTGCAGTAGACGTTGCAAACGGCAACATGACTACGATAGAAACCAACAAGCCTAGAGATAGAACGATTCGACGCAACATAGTCTCACCCCTTTTTTACGCCACCGTTTCGCGGAGAACTTCCTCGATCGTGGTAATTCCGTTTCGTATCTTATGCAGGCCGGATTCGCGCAACGTGATCATGCCATCCTCGATCGACTTCTTTCTTAATTCGAGCGCAGACGCGCCAATCAGAATCAGCTCGCGAATCTCGTCCGTCACTTCCATGACTTCATAAAGTCCAACACGGCCTTTGTAGCCGGTATCGTTACAACTGGGGCAACCTTTTCCTTTGAAGGTCTTTACCTTCTTAGCTTCTTCCGGTGAGAAACCGATTTCGACCAATGCTTCAACCGGGGTGGGATGGTCTTTCTTACAGTCCTTACAAATCCGGCGAATAAGCCTTTGAGCCTGAATGAGGTTGACGCTGGTGGCTACCAGGAATGGTTCAATTCCCATGTTCATAAGTCGCGAGATAGTCGAGGGAGCATCGTTGGTGTGGAGGGTGGAAAGTACGAGGTGGCCCGTGAGCGCGGCCTTGATTGCAATCTCGGCAGTTTCGAAGTCACGAACCTCGCCGACCAGGATAATGTTGGGATCCTGACGAAGGAAGGAACGCAGCGCCGCGGCGAAGTTCAAGCCAATCTGTTCTTTCATCTGTACCTGGTTAACGCCAGGCAGATTGAACTCAACCGGATCCTCAGCGGTCATAATGTTCGTGTCGACCGTATTCAGCGATTGCAGGGCGGAATAAAGCGTATTGGTTTTACCGCTGCCGGTCGGGCCGGTCACCAGCACCATGCCGTAAGGCTTGGAAATGTTCCGCTGAAATTTCACCAGAGACTCGGGCTCGAAGCCGAGATTCGTCATGTCGAGCATGAGTTTCTCTTTATCGAGCAGACGTAGCACAACCTTTTCCCCGAACAGAGTCGGCAGCGTCGAGACGCGAAAGTCGAGTTCGCGTGAACGCGAGTCGACTTTAACGCGAATCTTGATGCGGCCGTCCTGGGGCAGACGCTTTTCAGAGATGTCCAGCTTGGCCATGATCTTGATGCGGGAGATCAGAGCATCGCGCATTTTCAAAGGCGGGTGCATGACGTCGTAGAGGACGCCGTCGATGCGAAAGCGAATGCGTAGTTCTTTTTCGTATGGCTCGACGTGAATGTCGGAAGCGCCTCGTCGTAGTGCGTCAACCAGAAGGACATTGACCAGGCGCACGACGGGAGCGTCTTCGCTCATCCGGGTGAGACTCGAAAGATCGATCTCGTCATTGTCTTCGAGTATGTCGACTTCGCTGGCGAGTGACTCTTGATCAAAGTCGAGACTGTCGAGGGAAACCAGGTCGGCCTGAGAAAAGCCGTTTCCATTGAGGCCTTCAACCGAGAGGTCTGGAGCGACTGCGGCGAGTTCGATTTCGCGGGAGGTGCTGTAGTACTTCGCGATCGCCGTTTGCACGCTGGCTTCGGCCACTACTACGGGCTCAACGTTGAGTCCGGTCATGAACTTTATGTCGTCCATGGCGAAGACATTGGTCGGATCCACCATGGCAAGGGTGAGGGTAGCGCCGACGCGTGACAGTGGCAGGACAGAATATTTTTGCGCCACATCTTGTGGGATGAGGCGAAGCACCGAATCATCGATGTCAAAGAGTTCCAGATTTACCGAAGGAATGCCGTATTGGCGGGACAACACTGCGGTAATCGTGTCATCAGAGACCAGGCCGAGTTTGACGAGGTTGTAGCCTAAACGTCCGCCGTGCTCTCGCTGATAGTCGAGGGCCTGACGGAGATGTTGCGGACTAATCAAGTTCTCGCGAACGAGAATTTCGCCGAGTTTGGCAGACATTGGGGTTTTAGTTTTCAGATGTTTCCCATTGAAAAGAGAAAGTTTAGTAATGGTGGGGCGAACCGGAAATTTGGGTTCGAGTTCGCTGGTGCAGGGCAAGCGCCGGTGATTAAACACCGTTGCAAACCCGATTCTAACGTTCAACTGGATGTCTGTCAACAAAGATTTAGCCCAAAATTTGAAGTATAAGGCCGTGAGGTCAGGATTATGAGTAGACAAATATTTGCTAATATTCGATAATCTTTGCCTACGTTCGCCGCTGGGAGCAAAAGAAAGAAAGTTTTAGAAGGAGGTAGAGGATGCCTATTACAGCCAGACAGCGAAGAGTTTTCGATTTCATCTCGCGTTATTTCATCGTGCATAAAGAGGCACCCACCATGGCTGAGATTGGCAGAGAACTAGGCCTGAGCTCATCGGCCAGTGTCCATAAGGTCGTGTCGGTCCTGGAAAGAGAAGGGTTGATCCGGCGGATTCCCAATGTTAGCCGCGGCATTGAACTGGTAAAGGATCAAACGACTGAAGAAGAAAATGCTGAAGTTCCTTTGCTGGGACTAGTAGCAGCAGGCCAACCAATCGAGGCGATATTAAATTACGACACGGTCAGTATCCCTCGTGACATGGTCAGGCAGGGGCGAATGTTTGCGCTCCGTGTGCGGGGCGACTCAATGATTGATGATCAGATTAGGGAAGACGATTTCATCATTCTTCAGTCCCAGCAAACTGCAGAGAATGGACAGACTGTGGTGGCGTTGATTGACGGAAGCGATGCAACGGTGAAGCGGTTCTATGCCGGCCGAAACTACGTGCGTCTGGAAGCAGCGAATCCGAACTACCAGCCAATTATTGTCAGACCACCGGAGCGGCTACAAATTCAGGGTGTAGTAGTAGGAGTTATTCGCAAATATTAGTTCTTTGAAAGGACATGAGCGACTTTTTTCAGATCGTCAATGAAACGTCGTTTTTCAACGCGGCGCGTTTCATCGTCGGGGGCGCGCAAGATCGAGGATGGATGAACTGTCGCCAGGATATAAGGCGCCAGCGTTGACTCAATGAATTGTCCGCGTTGTTTGCTGACTCTGAACTTTGGATCCAGCAGCGCTTGAGCCGCAGTGGCGCCGAGGCAAACGATGACTTTGGGTTTAATCAGACTAATCTCAGCCTCAAGCCACGGCCGGCAAGCGGCAATTTCTCCGGCGTTCGGTTTTTTATGAATGCGTCGCTTGCCGCGCGGTTCCCATTTGAAATGCTTGACGACGTTGGTGATGTAAGTTAAGGAGCGATCGATTCCAGCTTCGTCCAGGGCATCATTAAGTAACCGGCCGGCCGGTCCCACAAAAGGTTTGCCGCTTAGATCTTCTTCGTTACCGGGTTGCTCGCCGACAAAGAGGACTTCAGCGCGGCGGGCACCCTCTCCAAAGACGGTCTGAGTGCTGCGTTTCCAGAGCTCGCAGCCTTTGCAATCAGCGGCTGCGTCACGAAAAGCCTTTAAGCTTTTTCGCTTAGGAAAGAAATCTTCGGCGGAACTCTGAAGTTTGTTCTGGCTCATGGAATTTCATTTTCCAACGTGTCGATGCTCAATGCAATGATGACTGCTGCACTTGCAAAAACAGAAATAGAATCAGCGCTGGCCCAACGCTTTGGCGCTGCCTTTCAACGCCGCGAAAAACGGCCGATTGAAATCCTGCCGACCGGCGTGAACGAAATTGATGCCCTGGTGAGTGGCCTTCCGCGGGGCGCGATTACAGAGATTGTAGGAGCGGTCTCGTCAGGCCGAACCAGCTTGTTACTATCGGCGTTGGCCGTGGCGACCAGACAAGAAGAGACTTGCGCGTTGGTTGATTGTAACGACACTTTTGATCTGTGGTCCGCAAAAACCGCTCAAGTGGATCTTGACCGCGTATTGTGGGTTCGTTGTAACAACCGGCTGGAGCGCGCTTTTAAAGCGACCGATCTTTTATTACAAAGCGGTGGTTTTGGTTTGGTGGTGCTGAATCTGGCGGACGTGGCCGCGAAATGCGCACGCCGAATCATCTCGTCATGGTGGTTTCGATTTCGCCGGGCGCTGGAAAATACCCCCACTGCGCTGGTGGTAATTACGCCGATAGCATGTGTTCGTTCGTGCGCCAGGATGGTTTTGGAAGTAAATAAGGAAACCGCTGTCTGGCTTGAAGCCATACCAGTGGCCTTAAAAAGCGATGACGCAAGATTAAGAATTAAAAGAAGCCGAGAGCCTGCTACAACCCAGGCAAGACACCTGTCGCTTGTCACCGGGTCAAATCAAAATGGGTCACCCGAATCACTGCTACCTCATTCACGTTTGTTTCGGGGAATCTGCGTGCGAGTAAATCAAGAGAGGCCCGCTGCCTGGATCGGCAGCCCCGTCAAATTCAGCGCGCAGGTCTACCTTTGACCGAGGCATTACGTAAGGGGTCGCATTTAAAACATCCGACTTCTAATCGATTTTGCTTGCAGGATGAAAAGTTATGTTTGCCTGCATCTATGGACGAGCTTTCCCTGAACGCGGACGCGACGCTGCCACGCTACTTATCGATCTGGCTTTTACTTTCTCTCCTTTGGTGGAACAGACGGGAACGGACACAGTTGTAATTGATGTCGACGGGCAGGAACTATTGTTTGGTGCGCCGGTAAGTTCAGGAATGCCTGAGTCCGATTGGGCGCTGAATATCGCTAATGAAATCACCCGCCGCGCGACTCTGTCAGATGTAAAAGTAAATGTTTCTATTGCCGCGAACCCGGATGTGGCGATTCATGCTGCCAGATCTTTCAAGGGAATAACTGTAATTCCTGTCGGAGAAGAACTCAGGGAACTCGGAGGCCTGCCGCTAAAGATGCTTGATTACTCCCTCGCGGGAATTGATCAAGAGAAAGCTGAGGAAATCCGCGAGACTCTTGGATTGTGGGGCATTCGCACCTTCAGTGATTTTGCGAAATTATCGATTGCAGGTGTGGCGCAGAGGCTGGGGCAGGAAGGCGTGCGACTGCAAAAACTTGCGCAGGGTAAAAGTGAGCGCCATCTGCATCTATTTCAACCGCCCGTTGGTTTCGAACAGGCACTCGAGTTGGAACATCCGGTCGCGGAACTCGAGTCGCTCTCTTTTATATTTGCTCGTTTGCTTAATCAGCTTTGCGCAAATCTGAACTCGCATGCGCTGGCGACTAACGAATTGCGCCTCTACTTAAAGCTGGAAGACAAAACAAAATATAAGCGAGCGATTGCTTTGCCTGTGCCGATGCGTGATCCGAAGACGTTTCTGCGCCTGCTCTTAATTGATATCGAATCGAAACCGCCTCAGGCGGCAATTATCGCAGTAATGATTAGAGCAGAACCGGTGAAGCCAAGGGAGTTGCAGACGGGCCTTTTTATTCCGTTGGCTCCCGAACCGGAAAGGCTGGAGTTGACATTGGCGCGACTGGCGAAATTGGTGGGCGCCGAGAATGTCGGTTCGCCTGAACTTCTGAATACTCACCGGCCGGATGCTTTTCGCATGACTAAGTTCCGACTGAATTATAGAAGCGGGAAAAACGCGGGCAATACTTCACGCCTGGCGCTCAGTGCGGGCAGGATGCGTGAGTTGCCGGCGATGGGGTTCAGAGTTTTTCGGCCGCCATGGCCTGCGGAAGTGCAAAGCATGCAGCAACGGCCGGCGCGGATTAATGCGCGTGGCGCGTCTTCGTCGTACGTAATATGCGGCCAGGTGGTTTGCGCCTCTGGTCCCTGGCGCACTTCAGGCGACTGGTGGCGTGCCGACCTCTGGGCGAGAGATGAGTGGGACGTAGCCGTGAGAAGTTCCAGCTCGGAACAGAGTGATGTGCTTTGTCGCGTCTATCGCGATCTGCAAAGCGAAGAGTGGTTTGTCGAAGGAGTATATGACTGAAGAGAGCAGCAGGCAGGCAGAAGGCAGGAAGCAGGAGTACGTTGAACTCCACGCGAGGTCTGCCTTTAGTTTCTTGCAGGGCGCTGCGATGCCGGAAGAATTAATCGCCGTCTGTGCTGAACTTAAAATGCCATCGATGGCCCTGCTCGATCGCGACGGTGTTTACGGCGCGGCGCGCTTTCATCTGGCCGGGAAAAAACTTGGTGTTAAAGCTCATATCGGTGCTGAGATAACAGTTTCAAGTTTCAAGTTTCAAGTCTCAAGTTCAAAACCCCAGCAGACTGTTTCCGTGCCGCTTCTGGTTCGCAGTCGCGCCGGCTATCAGAACCTTTGCCGCCTGATCACTCTAATGAAGATGCGCGTGCCCAAGCATGCAAAGCCGGGCGAGTGCGCTGTGACGCCGGATGAGCTGGCAGAGCATGCCGCAGGATTGATTTGTTTGACCGGCGGAAGCGATGGACCGCTCCGATTTAATCACTACGGAGAAGCGCAGAGAACTACGGAATGGTTGATTGACGTCTTTGGCAAAGGAAATGTCTATGCCGAGTTACAGCGGCATTTCAATCGGGAAGAAGAAGCGCGCAATCACGCAGTGATTGAAATTGCGCACCGCTTTAAATCGCCGCTGCTGGCGACAAACGGAGTCTCTTATGCCACGCGCGGGCAACGCCAGGTGGCGGATGTGTTCACCTGCATACGCAATCACGTGCGCCTGGAAACTGCCGGACGCCTGCTCGCAAGTAACTCAGAACGTTTCGTGAAATCGCCGCCAGAGATGGCGGAGCTTTTTGCCGATCTACCTGAGGCGATCGCTAACACGATCGAGCTTTCCTCCCGGCTTGAATTTTCCCTCGAAGATCTTGGTTATGAATTTCCCAAATATCCCGTACCGCCCGGCGAGACAATGACTTCGTTTTTGCGCCGGCGAACATATGAAGGCGCGCGGGAGCGTTATTTAGGCGGCAATGGCTCGCCGACTTTCGCACGGGCCCAAAAACAGATCGAACACGAGCTTCGGCTGATCGAGAAACTAAAACTCGAAGGCTATTTTCTGATCGTCTGGGACATCATTCAGTTCTGCAAACGTAACGGCATCCTGGTGCAGGGAAGAGGTTCGGCGGCGAACAGCGCCGTCTGTTACTCGCTTGGGATCACGGCGGTCGATCCGGTGGGGATGGAACTTTTGTTCGAACGCTTTCTTTCCGAAGAACGTGGTGAGTGGCCGGACATCGATCTCGATCTGCCGAGCGGCGATCAGCGCGAGCGCGCGATTCAGTATGTTTACCAACGATACGGCAAGCTGGGCGCGGCGATGACCGCGAACGTGATCACTTATCGTGGACGTTCGGCGGCGCGCGAAGTCGGTAAAGTGCTCGGGTTTGATGAAGAGACTCTCGGGCGTCTATCGAGTCTGGTGCATACCTGGGAATGGAAGGATCCGAAGGACACGACCGCGCGTCAGTTCAAGGACGCGGGCCTGGATTTGCGCGATCGGCGCATCAGAAAGTTCTTTCAACTTTACCAGGCCGTGCAGGACCTGCCGCGGCACCTGGGTCAGCATTCAGGCGGCATGGTGATCTGCCAGGGCCAGCTTGACTCCGTGGTCCCGCTGGAACCGGCGGCAATGCCGGGCCGTGTTGTAGTGCAGTGGGATAAGGAAGACTGCGCTGATCTTGGCATTATCAAAGTTGACCTGCTCGGCCTCGGAATGATGGCGGTTCTGGAAGAGTCGATTCAGATAATTCGCGATGACTATGGGGAAGAAGTTGATCTGGCTCATCTGCCGCCGGATGACCCGGAAGTTTATCGAGCTTTGCAGCAGGCGGACACGATTGGAATGTTTCAGATCGAAAGCCGGGCACAGATGTCTTGTCTGCCACGCCTCAGGCCGCAAAAGTTTTACGACATTGTCGTGCAGGTGGCCATCATTCGACCCGGGCCGATCGTCGGGAATATGGTGAATCCTTACTTGAGACGGCGTCTGGGACGAGCGCCAGTTACTTATGCCCATCCCGATCTTGAAGCAGTGTTGAAGCGCACGCTCGGCGTGCCCTTGTTTCAGGAACAATTGCTGAAGATGGCAATGATCTGCGCGGGATTCAGTGGCGGTGAAGCGGAAGAGCTACGCCGGGCAATGGGATTCAAGCGATCGGAACAACGCATGCGCGACATCGAAGTGAAGCTGCGGCACGGTATGACTGCAAAGGGAATTACAGGGGAGACGCAAGATGAAATCGTACAATCGATCGCGTCTTTTGCTCTCTATGGCTTTCCCGAATCGCACGCCGCCAGCTTCGCGTTAATTGCCTATGCGAGTGCCTACCTAAAATGTCATTACCTGGCTGCGTTTACCGCGGCGACGCTCAACAATCAGCCGATGGGGTTTTATCAACCGTTTACAATCATCAAGGACGCGCAGCGACACGGATTAAAAGTGAAACCGGTTGACGTGACGCGATCGAATTGGGCATGCACGATTGAGAGCGGGGGTCAGGGTTCAGAGGTCAGAGGTCAGAATAATATTTCGGAGTCGCAGAGCAGCGACGACCCGAAAACAAGCAATTGCGAGGGACACATTCCGGGCATTTCTGATCTCCGACCTCTGGTCTCTGACCTCTGTCTTCGTCTCGGCCTGCGCTGTGTCAGAGGTTTACGTGAAGAGGCAGGTCGCGCGATTGTAAGCGCACGAACACAACGTCCGTTTACGAGTCTCGATGATTTGCACCAACGCGTCACCGAGTTGAGAAAGGATGAACTGCGAAAATTAGCGGCGGTGGGTGCGTTGAATTTTATCGGAGCGCGGACATCCTGTCCGCCAGCGTGCGAAGCACGCTCATTGAATCTTGCGATTAGCGAGCGTCCATTCGCGCTTCGCGCTCAGGCGGACAGGATGTCCGCGCTCCAAACCAATCGGCGCGACGCGCTATGGCAGGTCGAACGTGTTGCGCGCAATCCGGGGCCATTGTACGAATCGCTTGCCGAAGATAACGGCTCACCACTCGTGCCGATGACGCTCAATGAGCGTTTGACCGCCGATTTGCGCGGCACGGGGTTGACGATTGGACGCCATCCGATGGCGCATCAACGGGCCTGGCTGGACACTTTAAAGGTCACCCGCGCCGTTGACTTAAAGAACATGCGCAATGGAATGCGGGTGCGCGTGGCCGGTTGGGTGATTGTGCGTCAAAGACCGGGCACGGCGAAGGGTTTCGTCTTTTTAAGTTTGGAAGATGAGACGGGGATTGCGAATGTGATTGTCACGCCGCAGCTTTTCGAACAGAACCGTTTAGCTTTAGTCGATTATCCGTTTCTGCTGATCGAAGGAGTATTGCAGCATCAGGACAACGTCATTTCCGTGAAAGCAAAACGCGTCGAGCCGCTGCAAATCAAGCTCGAGAGTGTTGGTTCACATGATTTTCACTAGCGGACGTTCACGCTTTTGTTCAGCGGCAAACGAAAGAGGCGGGCCGTAGCCCGCCTCTAAACACCGAAAATAAGAATTACAATTAGGGCCGCCTGCGTCGTGGAGTAGCCGCCGGCTTTTCGGCCTGAACGTTCTGCTGGTTCTTCAATTCTTCCAGCACCGCCTTGGCGTCGGCCTTGAACTTATGCGTATCCGGGGCCTTCGCGACGAACTGCGCCAGGTAGTTTGCCGCCTGCTGATACATCGCCTTGGCCTCGTCCTTTTTTCCTTCCTGCTCTTTAGCGGCGCCGAAATTGAAAAGAATCAAACCCATATTTGCCAACGCATCCGGGTCGTCGGGTTTTTCGGCGAGGATCTTTTCATACTCAATCTTGGCCTTATCATAAGCATTCGCGTCGAACAGCATCTGCGCCAAATCGAGCTGTGCTCTGGCCTTCTTTGCCGGGTCAGTTTCCGCGGCGATGTAATCCTGATACGCCGCGATGCCAGCATCTACTTGTGTCTGATCGGTCTTGGTTACGAACAGGCGCATCGCTTCGGCCCGCACGCTTAAGGCCGCGTACTTGTTCGAGGTCTGCCGTTTCTGTTCAACCGGGTCGGCGGACGGCGTCTCTTTTTTCAAAATGTCATAAGCCTTGTTGGCGGCTTCTGCCGCAGCTTTGAAATCGGCTTTGGCCGACTCAACACCGGCGTTTTTAGCGGCCTCGTCTTTTGAAATAACCGCGATGTTATATTTATCGACGCCGCGCGCTTTCAAAGCCGCCGCCTTATTAGTCAGCAGCGCCGGCTGCTCCGGATCTGCGGCAAGTCCCGCGTCATATTGCTGTATGGCGGCTCCGTAAAGCTTGATGGCCTCGTCGCGCCTGTTTGCCTTGTCAGCTTCACCGGCGGCGGTCAGGGCAGTATTGCCGGCCTTAAAAGATTCGCCGACAATTCGGTTACTCTCTACTACCTTCTTATTACCTTCCGCGATCTCCGTGTTCTTCTTCAAGAGTTCTTCGCGCTTGGCTTTGTCAGTCGCACTCTCGCCAGTACTCCCCGAAGAATTAGCAGGTCCTGCGGCCACAGTTTTCTTAATCTCATCTAAAGTCAGTCGACGTCCGTCACCCGGTGAGAGAGTGAGTTCATAATCAATATCGCGTCCCGCTTTTACGTTCGGCTGATAAGTTGGGGCTGCATTGGGCATACTGACGGCGATGATATAGGTGCCGGTATAGGGAAGGCCGGCGAATACAAACTCGCCGTTCTTGTTGGCTTTCGTCGGATAGTTGCCGGGGAGGTCTACGCGATAGACATCCACTTGTGCGCCGGCGGCTTTGACCGTTGTGCCATCGGCCTGTTTCAGAATAACGTGCCCACGAAGTTGTCCGGTCTGGGCTGAAGCGGTAAGCGCGGTGCAAACAAAAACTGCAACGACGAGAATTGATGGGAATAAGTAAGGGCGACGCATCAAATAATCCTCCAAAAACAATCTGTCAATTTCGCCGGGACTGGCATCGGTTAAGATGCCAGACTGGTCGAACAAGTTGTTGCGGAAACCGCCTTTACGTTAATCAGCGCCGGCATCGGTGTCAAGCATACTGAATCGGGTCGGGCACTCCGGCCTCCTTGAAGGCGCGCAAGCGCAGCGCGCAGGAATCGCAACGCCCGCAGGCCACGTCTTCGGACTGATAGCAGGACCAGGTGAGCTGCAGCGGCGCGTTCAATTCCAGCCCGCGCCTGACGATTTCCGCTTTGCGCATGTGAATTATCGGCGTAACAATTCTCACTTCGGTTTCAGGCCTGGTGCCGGCATCGATTGCCAGTTGAAATGCTTCGTAAAACTCTGGCCGGCAATCGGGATAACCTGACGAGTCTTCCGCGACCGCGCCAACATAGATCCGTCCGGCATGAATCACTTCGGCCCAACTCGTGGCGATTGAGAGCAAGTGTGAATTCCGAAAGGGAACATAACTGCTGGGAATCTTCGGCGAACTTAGATCCGCTTCCGTTACCTCAATTCCCTGATCGGTTAGCGAAGAGCCTCCAATTCTTGCCAGGTGCTCGATCGAAACTGCGAGTCGCTGACTCACGTTGAAATGCTCCGCGAGATCGTCGAAAGCGCGACGCTCACGCTTTTCTGTTCGTTGGCCATAGGAGACATGCAGAAAAGCCAACTCATCGTTTTCTTCGCCGGCGATGGCTGCCGTCACACAGGAATCCATTCCGCCTGAGACGAGACAGACGGCCAGATGAGACAAACCTGGGTCTGAACCGGCTTGTTCATAAGCTTGATCGTTAGACCCACCCATATTAATGTCCGACAAACTTCAGTTTGTCGAAAGATTTCCTTCGAACTCGCCGGAGTCGACAAACTGAAGTTTGTCGCTACACCCCGTGCACATCAGGTCCCCAAATGTACTTGTGTATCTGCAACTGCATTCGTACATTTATTCCGCTCTCGACGATCCAGCCGGCCAGTTCTTTCAACTCGATTTGGCCCCAGGAGGGCGAGATCAAAATCGACTTGGCGCGCGTTTCTAATTCGTACTCTGCGACAACTTTGCAGGCGAAATCCCAATCTGCTCGATTCGCGATCACGAACTTTACTTCGTCCAGCTCGGGCCGCAACCGCGACAGGTTTGGCCAGTGATTTCGTTCCGCTTCACCCGAGCCCGGACACTTTACATCGAGGATAATCTTAGCGCGTCTGTCCACAGCTTCAGTTGAGACATAGCCGCCGGTCTCGATCAAAACCTCATAACCTTCATCGCACAGCCGTCTGATTAGATCAATTGCCTCGCGTTGCGCCAGCGGTTCGCCGCCAGTTACCTCGACCAGCGGGCAGCCAAAGTCGCGCACCTGCCGCATTACGTCATCGAGCGCGACCTGATCGCCGCCCGTGAAGGTGTATTCACTGTCACACCAGGTACAACGCATCGGACAGCCGGTCAGCCGCACGAAGGTGCAGGGCCGTCCCGCATGTGTTGACTCTCCCTGGATCGAGTGAAATATTTCGGTGACTCGCAGCACGAAGAGATTCTAGATTCTGGGCCTGGGATTGTCGATCCTGTTTAGGTTGCCGACTTCAATCGACTTTGCCGCCCGATAATAAGCCAACTAAAGTTGATCCTCTAAAACTTACCGGCAACCCAGGGCCCCGCCGGTCATCAAATTGACGCCCGGCGCCACGCAAAATTGAGCGCCGTTGAGCGTCGATGATCGTGATAGCATAGGTGCGGCCAGGGCGATTGACGATTTTGAGGCAAAGCGAAAAGCAGATCGATGACCTGATTATTGAAGGGGCAAAGCGTTTGCTGGCGCGTGCGACAAACTCGCGCGCGCTTGAGCCGCAATCGCTTGCCCCGCGACTGCGGGCATCGGTCGAGAAATACCTTCTCAAACACGATCCATCGACCGGCGCCACGCCCATCGACAAGTTTATTGACGGCTTGCACGCGGACGACCTGTGCCTGGTGATAGCTTGCGAACGCGGCGATCAAACAGCCTGGGGCGATCTGGTCGAAGGGTATGGCGCGACGGTCCGTTCCGCGGCGCGCTCTGCCAGCTCAAATGAGGCGATGTCTGACGATCTCGCCCAGTCGATCTGGGCAGAACTGCACGGCTTGAAAGTCCGTCAGGATGGCAAGCCCGCCGGAAAGCTTGCCTACTATTCAGGAGCAGGTTCGCTGGGTGGTTGGCTGCGCGCGGTTGTGGGCCAGCTCGCAATCGATCAGCATCGACGAGAAGCGCGTCTGATCCATACTGAAGAGGATTCGGATCTCGACCGGCTGGCGCAAGATGTCGAGGGCGAACACCGGGCGCTCAGTGCCTTTCATTCATCGCCCAGCCCGGAAGAAACACTGGCGGATGATTTGGCTGCTTCTGACGTCGAGAAAGCTCTGGCGCGGGCGCTGGCTGAACTCGACGACGAAGATCGTTTATTGATGAAGTTGTATTATTTCGACGGCTTGCGCTTGCGTGAGGCGGGAGCCGTGCTCGGAGTTCACGAAGCCACGGCCAGCCGCCGCTTGACCCGTATTCACGGTTCGGTGCGCGAGCAAGTCGAAACGATTCTGATGAAAGAGCATGGCTGGACCCGGTCGGAAGCGACTCGGTCGTTGGCCGAAGTCGCGACGCACTTGCAAGCCGAAGTCGAACCGATGCTGTTGGCGCAACCTGAACCCGGCTTGCAAGGTTCGCCCGCCGGAAATTGAGATTGAGGAAGAATCGCGAGTCATTCACGATGGTTTCGCAAGTTGTTTTGGGTGAGAGCGTTCATCGAATGGGAAGTTTTTCGTGAGCAGGTGCTCTAGAGTATTACGATTCAATGACACCCAACGACGTACAAATTGATCTTCTGATGCGACGGTACGCTAAGCATCGCGGCGGCGAAGCGCCTCCTGAGCATCTCGACGCGGATGAGCTGAGCGCGTTTGCCGAAGGCGCTCTGCCACCGGCGGCGCGGGCCCGTTATGTGTCGCACCTGGCCGACTGTGACAACTGCCGGCAATTGGTTTCTCAACTGGCCATGAGCCCCGGCGCGGTGACGAAAGCAAGTCCGTTAGGATCGACCGAGGCGGAGCGTGCTTCCTGGCCGCAGAGACTTGCCGCGTTTTTCACGCC
>WNFJ01406535.1_pt2 | contig 21081 bp, 24 predicted proteins | sample 5400461 | NCBI WGS metagenome assembly WNFJ01 (sample SAMN13153349, study PRJNA577476) | soil metagenome | isolation source: 115 cm saprolite on Douglas fir-dominated hillslope | place: USA:California | collected 2013-09-17
ACCGTCCACAGGGCTCGCCGGACCTCGCCTCGCGAGACCTTGGATGCGCCGGCGACGCGGTCCTCGAAGCGGATCGGCACCTCGACCACGGAGTATCCCAGTCGCCGCGTGCGCCAGACCATCTCGATCTGAAACGAATATCCCTGCGAGACGAGATCGTCCAGGCCGATGCGTGAGAGGAGGTCACCGGTGTAGCACCTGTAGCCGGACGTGCAGTCGCGCGTGGGCAGCCAAAGCAGGAGGCGGCAGTACACGTTTGCCCCCCACGAAAGCAGCCATCGATAGAAAGGCCAGCCCTCGATGGAGCCGCCTGGCACGTAGCGGGACCCGATGGCGAGGCCTCCCGAACTTCTGGCCGCGTCGACGATGCTGTCGAGATTCTGTGCAAGGTGAGACCCGTCGGCGTCCATCTCGACGAGGAGCTGGGCACCCTGGGCCAGGCCGATCCTGAACGCGTCCTCGTAGGCGCTGCCAAGCCCAAGCTTGCGCGGCCGGTGCAGGACCCGCACGCCGGCATCGGCGGCGGCCAGTCGATCCGCGAGCTCGCCGGTGCCGTCGGGCGAGGCGTCGTCGACGACCAGGACCTGGTGGCCGAGCCGGCGGACTCCGGCCACCACCCGCTCGAGGTTCAGGACCTCGTTGAAGGTAGGCAGCACCACCAGCACCGCATCGCTCACGTCTGCGATTCGCCGGTCTTCGCGGGGGCGCGCCGGCCGAGCCTCACGCCCACGACGTGCCGAAACATGTCCATCGAGCTCCGGACCGCCATGACCTTGGTCGGCGCCGAGTTCCGCCAGACGACGGGGACTTCCGCGATGCGCACGCCCCTCTTCTTGGCCAGGTACAGAACCTCGGGGTCGTAGCCGAACCCGTCCGTGGTCAGGCGGGCGAAAACGTCGCGTGCGACGTCGCCGCGGAACAGCTTGAAACCGCACTGCGTGTCCCAGATGCCGGGCAGCAGGACCGCCTGCACGATGAGGTTGAACACCTTGCCCATGACCACGCGATACACCGGCTGCGCGAGCTCGACACGCGATCCCTTGATCGCCCGCGAGCCGATTGCCACGCCCGCTCCGGCCTGGACGGCAGCTTCGAGCTTGGGCAGCTCGTCGATAGGCGTCGACAGGTCGGCGTCGGTAACCAGCACGGCATCGCCGCGCGAGACCATCACACCTTCGGCCAGTGCGCGCCCCTTGCCTCGATTGCCCGGCAGGGCGACCACCCGAATCGAGTCGTGCCGGCTCGCGGCCTCCTCCATGACACGCCGCGTGCCGTCGCCGCTGCCGTCGTCGACGAGGATCAGCTCGTAGGTCTCGGCCTGGGCGTCGAGGTAGCGCTCGATCAGCTCGATGGTGCGCGGCAGCCTCTGCTCTTCGTTGAAGCAGGGGACCACCACACTCAACATAGGGGTCCCCGCAAAAGGGGCCCCCGCGAAATCACCAGATTTCGTGGGGTAAGCAAAATCGCAGATTTTGTGGGGTGAAGTTTCACGGCGCCCCATCGTAAGGGCCGCGGGCTCACGCTCTCCTAGGAGCCTGAGCGCAAAACCCTCAACGCGTAAGCCGGCAGCACCGCCATCCGACGGATGCGCCACGGCTGGTTGACGAGCCTGAACAGCCACTCCATCCCGACCCGCCGCATCCACAGCGGCGCCCTCGGCACGCGCCCGGTGAGGAAATCGAATGCGCCGCCGACGCCGATCGCTACCGCCACGCCATCGAGCCTCTTCCCCACCCGGTCGATCCACAGCTCCTGTTTGGGCGCGCCGTAAGCGACCAGGAGCACCTGCGGCCGATCTTCCTTGATTCGCGCCATGGTCTCCGCGTCTGAAGCCGGGTCAGGCGAGCCGGAGTGCGAGGCGATGTGAAGGTCAGGGTGCTGGTCCCGCAGCAACGCCGCCAGCTCATCCGCCACGCCCGGCGCCGCACCGAGTAGGAAAAGACGGAAGCGCCGGCGCGCGGAGAGGGCGGCAAGCGGCGGGATGAGGTCCACGCCGGTCACCGGCCTCGCCAGGGCGCAGCCCTGCCTGCGCGCGGCCCACACCACACCGCTCCCGTCTGCCAGGCAGAGATCGGCCGACTCGAGCACGCGCGCGAATTCCTTGTCATCGTGCGCGCGCATCACGAACTCCGGATTGACCGTAGCCACCACGTGGTGGCCGCCCGCAACCACGAAGCCTTCGATGCGGGCAAGCGCGGCCGTCATGTCCACGCAATCGACCCGCACCCCGAGCACTCGCGCTTGCTGCACGGGGTGATTATCGGTGGGCCTCCCGGCCTACTGGGTGGCGGTCACCCCAGTGACGTCAACCGACGGTTCGACGGGGCCGAGGTAGTGGATGAAATCCGACAGCACTTCGCCCCCACCGACTCGGACGCGAGTCCACGTGTAGCGGTCGGCGCGGCTGTGAATCGTTCCCCCTATCTCGGTGACGGCGGTGTCGTAGCCGGTCGTCTGGAGGGCGCCGACGACCATCGAATTGAACTTCCCGGAGGGATACGCAAAATCGACGACCGGGTGGCCTACCAGGCGCTGCAGCCAGGCCTTCGACGCGCTCAGCTGATATGTCGCCCAGTACAGGCTCGTTCTCGCGAGGTTGGCATGGTCGACAGTGTGCGATGCGATCTCAATCCCGTTCTGGTCCATCTCGACGACTTGCGCCGCGGTCACGTATCGCGACTGGCCGACGAAGCTCGTGACGATGTAGGCCACCGCCTTGAAGTTCAAGGACTTCAAGATCGGATAGGCCCTGGTGTAAAGGCTGCTGTAGCCGTCGTCGAACGTGATCACCACCGGCTTGGCCGGCAGCGGGGTGCGGCCGGCGAAGTAAGCGCGCAGGTCGTTGAAGTCGATCGGGTGATAGCCGTTGAGCGCGAGCCACGTCATCTGCGCCTGGAAGTCCGCCGGCGTCACCGTGAGGTTCCAACCCAGGCGGTCCGTGAACTTGTTGGGCGCGGGTCGGATGTAGTGGTACATCAGGATCGGCACGTAGATGGCGCGGCGGCCGAGCGGGATGATCCGCGAATGGGTGAGGAAGAACTCGTGGTCGGAGCCCGCCGCCATTCCGAAGGGAGCCTGGCTCTCCAGCACCGAGGAGGCGGAGACCTGCGGGATCGTATTGATCGAATCGCTCACCTGGAGCACCAGGACGCAGACTGCAAGCAACGCCGCCGCCGTGCCGGCACGGCGCAGGATCACGCGCACGGGCCTTAGCTTAGTGACTGTGGACACCCCTTTCCAGTGCTCAACGTTTAAGGAATGAAGACAGTTGCGGTCGACCTCAACCCCGCGACTCGCGAGATCGCGACTGGAACCGAGGTCTACGCTCGGGAGGTAGGCTCCCGGCTTGCTGCCGCGGCGCCCGAGCTTCGCTGGCTTTTCTTCGCCTCCCGGGCCCGGCCAGGCCTGGGAGTCGATGTCATGGTGGTGCCGATGGCGCGCATGTGGTCGCAGGTGCGACTGCCGTTGGCGCTGCGCCCGGCCCATCCAGACCTGCTCTTCGTGCCCGCGCACGCCATCCCATTCGGCTGGCCGGGCAAGTGCCTCACCGTCGTGCACGACCTCGCGTTCGAGCGGCATCCCCACGCCTACTCGTTCGCTGAACGCTCTTATCTCCAGCTCACGACGCGATGGGCGGCACTTCGATGCCCGCTCCTCATCGTCCCCTCGGAATCGACGCGAAACGACCTGGTCGAGCTCTATCACGTGTCCGCTCATCGCGTTCGGGTCGTGCCTCTGGGCGGCGGCGAACAGGTCCAGCGGGAGGCCGCTCCCCTTGCCCGGCTTGGCGAGCTGGGGCTCGACGGCTCTTTCGTGCTCCAGGTCGGCCGCATCGAGGCTCGCAAGAACCAGGCCGCGGCACTGGCAGCGGTGGAGAGGCTCGATGGCGTGACCCTCGCAGTGGCCGGGCCGGAGCGCGATGCTGAGCTGGCGGCGCGGCTGCGCGCTTCGCCTCGCTGCCGTGTCCTCGGTCGCGTCGACGGCCCGACCCTCGAGCTGCTGTACCGGAAAGCGCGGGCGGTGCTGGTGCCGAGCCTGTACGAAGGCTTCGGCTTACCGGTGCTGGAGGCGATGGCGCACGGCCAGGTCGTGGTGGCCGCGCACGGGTCGTCGCTGCCCGAGGTGGGCGGCGAGGCCGCGCTGTATGTCGAGGAGCCCGGTGACGCGGCCGCCCTGGCGGCGGCGCTGGAGACTGCGATCGGCGACAACAAGGTGCGCGCGCGGCTGAAAAAAGCGGCGCTCGCGCGGGCGGCGGGATTCACGTGGGACCGATGCGCCGCGGGCGTCGCCGAGGTCGTCCGCGAGCTGGTGTAGTCGCGGAGAGGACCCGCGGCTTCACTGGCCCGCGTTGATGTCGACTACGAAGAGGCAGTTAGGGTCTGGCCTGAGGCCGAAAGATTGCCTGCGTACAACCGCCCGAAATTGTCCCCTGTAAACCTTGACCGGACAAACGCATGTTCGTACACTGTGAACTATGGAAAGTGGGGCGGGGGGTCCTCTACCCGAGACCGGTCCCGAGATGGCGGAATGGCTCGCTCGTCGCCGTGTCGAGATGAACCAGGACGAGCTCGTGTTCTCTTGATGAGTACGAGCAGCAGGGGTTCGACAGCCCGATCCAGTGGATCAAGGCCACCTGCCACATGTCGGGAGGCGCCGCCGCCGATCGGGTCTGCGTCGGCCAGCAGCTGGAGCGGATGGACATGAGCGCGGTGGCGGTGACTGCCGGCGAGATCGGTTTCGGCCACGTCGCGCACATCGCGCGGACCGCAGCCAGGCTCGGTGAGAAGCTTGACGAGCCCAGGCTCCTGCGCCACGCGCGCAAGGAGAGCGTGTTCAAGTTTCACAACACCTGCCTGCACGCCCAGCACGCTGCTGACCCAAGGGCTTCGTCGACGAGGAGAAGGAGGGCGTCGAAGCTCGCAGACTCAACTGGTACACGGCCGACGACGGCACCCTGCTGGTCAAGGCCGTCCTCGACAAGGTCGGCGGTGCGGCGCTGCGCACGGCGCTGGAGCCTCTGGCCAGGCGCGCGGGCAAGGACGACGATCGCGACCGCGACCGCCGGCTGGCCGACGCGCTGGTCGATCTCGCGATGCACGCGCTCGACAACGGGGTGCCGGCACAGCGTCCCCACCTGCAGGTGACGACCTCGCTCGAGACCCTTCTCGGTCTCAGCGGTGCACCGGCGGCGGAGATGGAGTTCTCGCTCCCCATCTCATCAAAGGCGGTCGAGCGGCTGGCATGCGACTGCACGGTCACCCGCATCCTCCTCGGCTCGGACTCGACCGTGATCGACGTCGGTCGCGCGAAGCGAGTCATCTCCGGCCCTCAGCGCAAGGCGCTGCGAGCACGCGACCAGGGCTGCGTGTGGCCTGGCTGCGACCGGCAAGCAAGGTTCACATCAGGGCACCACATGGCCCACTGGATCCACGGCGGAGCCACCGACCTCTCCAACCTTTGCCTTTTGTGCTTTCGGCATCACTGGATGGTGCACGAGGGGGAGTGGCAGATCGCCGAGTACCAGCGGCTGGCGCGCGGGCCGGATTAACCGGCTACCGCGTCGTCGATCACCTCCCAGGTCATGTCAGCAGTCCGCCACCCACTGAACTCGGCAGCGCGCAGGATGCCGCGGTGCCTGAGGTCGGCGGCGAGGTCTTGGTCGCGGAGGACTCGCTCGAGCGCTCTGCGCCAGGCCTCGGCGTCGCCGGCCGGAACGATCAGGCCGGCGTCGTCGACCACCTCAGGCAGGCTCGAGCGGTCGGAGACCACCACCGGCGTCCCGCACGCCATCGCCTCCAGTGGTGGCAGACCGAAACCCTCGTACCAGGCTGGATGCGCCAGGACCAGCGCCAGGTTGTAGACGGCGGGTAGGTACGAAGGCTCGAGCGCGTCCAGGTGATGGACATGGTCCCCGAGCCGGCTGATGCGGTCTCGAATCGGCTCATAGTTCCAGCCCCAGCCGCCGACGATCACCAGGTCGGGCCGGTCGCGCAGCATCGCCCAGGCCTCCAGCAGCGTCAGCAGGTTCTTGCGCGGTTCGATGGTGCCCACGAAAAGGATGAAGCGCTCCGGCAGGGCCAGGCGCGCGCGCGCCGAGGCCAGCTCGTCGCCGCCCATCGGGCGCAATCCGGCCGACACGCCGTGAGGCACGACGGTGATTCGCGACCGGTCGACGCCGAACAGTTCCTCGGCGTCCAGGGCAGTGTTCCCGGAAACCGCGATCACCCGGTCGGCGCGCCGCAGCGAGCTCGGCACGACCCACCGCGTGCTCAGCGGCTGGCGCTGCGGGAACCAGCCCGCGTTGCGGTAGATGGCGAGGTCGTGGACGGTGATCACCGAGGGCGACCCGACATCCATCAGGGGCAGGGCGCCCACCGCGCCGAAGAAGACATCAGAGCCGAGGCGCCTGAGTCGCGCTGGCCACCGCACGTGGCGCCCGACGAATGGCCCCCCTGGCAGGCGCCGGTAGGACGTTGAAGGGGTCGGCTCGGCTGCGACTCCCTCCGGGACGAACACGGTGAACCGGCAATCGGGCCGGGCGACAGCCATCGCCCTCAGCACCTGGGTCGTGTAGACGCCGACGCCGGCCCACGGCCTGGCGAGCCCTACGCCATCGACAGCGACGTGAAGCCCGGTCAAGCCATCAACGGAGGTAGGTCTGGTTGCGCCTCAACACCTCGAAGTGTTGAGCACGGTCGACGTGCACAGGTCGATGCCTATCTTCTTGCCCAGCACCTATTCCCCAGCACCTACTCGTAGGTGTGGCCGGGCGCGCTTTTTTCCGCGGCGACCTGGACCTTCTCGATCCTCGCCCCGACCGAGGCCAGCTTGCCGGCCATGTCCTCGTAGCCGCGCTCCACGTGCCACGAGTTGCGGAGCAGGCTTTCGCCCTCGGCGCAGAGCGCGGCGATGACCAACGCGGCGCCTGAGCGGATGTCGGGAATCGTCACCTCGGTGCCGCGCAGCCGGCACGGGCCGTGGACGACGGCGTGAAGGCGCCCTTCGACCGTGATCCCCGCGCCCATCTTCGCCAGCTGGGTCACGTGCTGGAAGCGATTCTCGTGCACGTATTCGGAGATCACCGTCTCGCCGTCGGCCTGAGTCATGAGCGCCATGTACTGCGCCTGCAGATCGGTCGGGAATCCTGGAAAGGTCCAGGTCGACATGTCGATGGGCTTGATCCGCGTCCGAGGCCGGCGTCCGACCTGGAACCATCCGTCGCCTGTCTCAACGTGCGCGCCCGCCAGCTCGAGCTTCAGGAGCAGCACGTTGAGATCCTCTGGGCGGCTGCACTCGATACGCAGCTCCCCACCGGCTGCCGCGACAGCGATCGCGTACGTGCCCGCCTCGAGGTAGTCGGCGATGACAGTGTGCTCGGCGCCGCCGAGCTCGCGCACGCCGTCGACCACCAGGCGCTCGGTGCCGATGCCCTCGATGCGCGCGCCCATCTTTCCGAGCAGGACGCACAGGTCCTGGACATGCGGCTCGCGCGCGGCATTGAAGATCTCGGTCCTGCCCTCGGCCAGGACGGCCGCGAGAAGAATGTTCTCGGTGCCGGTCACTGTGGGCAGGTCGAACACGATGCGCTCCCCGCGCAGGCGATCGACTTCCGCCACGATCTCGGTGGCGGATTCCTCGATCCGCGCCCCCATCTGGCGCAGGCCGCGCAAGTGCTGCTCGACCCGGCGCGCCCCGATGTCGTCGCCGCCAGGCCGCGGCAGCCGCGCCTGGCCGAAGCGGCCGAGCAGGGCACCGAGAAGAACGATCGTCGCCCGCATTCGCCGCCCGAGCTCATCGGGCACGTCGGTGCCGCGCGCGTTGCCCATGCGCAGGACCATCGAGCCCTCTCCCTCCGACCGTCCCCCGAGCCCGCTCAGGATCTGGGCCATAACCTCCGTGTCGATGACCCTGGGCACGTTGCTCAGTTGCAGAGGCTCCGACGTGAGCAGCGCGGCGGCCATCTCAGGCAGCGCCGCGTTCTTGGACCCGCTGACGCACAGCCCCCCCGCGAGCTGCGACCCGCCGGTGATGCGCAGCGCGAAGCCATGCCGCGGCGCTAAAGACGTCACGACCCTACCGTACAGAGAGTGCCCGTCAGCTGCGACGTGTGCGAGCCAGGCGGAGCCGCGCCTCCGCTATCGCCAGCGCCTGGTTGAACTCAACCTCCTCCGCAGTGGTGAGGGTGCCGGCCAGCCTCTCCTGTGCGCGGCGCCGCGCCTCCTCGGCCCTCTCTACCGAGATCTCGTCGGCATGCTCGGCCACGTCGGCGAGCACCGTCACGCGGTCGGGCAGCACCTCGAGGAAGCCGCCGCCCACGAAGAGCAGCTCCTCGGCGCCACCCATCACCTCCTGGATGCGGAGCGGGCCCGGCTTGAGCACGGTCATCAGGGGCGCGTGCCGAGCCATGACGCCGAGCTCGCCGTCAGCCCCGTTGGCGATGATGAACTCGACCTCGCCCTCGAAGAGGCTTCGCTCGACGCTCACCACGCGCAGCGGGTATTTCATCTCAGGATGTTTTCTTCATCTGTTCGCCCTGGGCGCGCGCCTCTTCGATGGTGCCCACCATGTAGAAGGCCTGCTCGGGGAGGTCGTCGTGCTTCCCTTCGAGGATCTCCGTGAAGCCCTTCACAGTCTCGCTGACCTTCACGTACTTGCCCTCGCGCCCCGTGAAGCGCTGGGCGACGCTGAACGGCTGGGAGAGGAATCGCTGGATCTTCCGCGCGCGAGACACGGCCTGCTTGTCGTCCTCGGACAGTTCCTCCATGCCGAGGATGGCGATGATGTCCTGCAGGTCCTTGTAGCGCTGCATCGTCTTCTTGACGCCCTGCGCGGCGTCGTAGTGCTCCTGACCAACGACCGAGGGTTCGACGTAACGGCTCGAAGAACCGAGTGGGTCGATGGCGGGATAGATCCCGATCTCCACCAGCGACCGCTCGAGCCGAACCGTGGCGCCAAGGTGGGCGAAAACGGTCTGGATGGCGGGATCCGTGTAGTCGTCGGCGGGCACGTACACCGCCTGGACCGACGTGATCGAGCCCTTGCTTGTCGACGTGATCCGCTCCTGGAGCTCGCCCATCTCGGTGGCGAGGGTCGGCTGGTAGCCGACTGCCGATGGCATGCGGCCGAGCAGCGCCGACACCTCAGACCCCGCGAGCAGATACCGAAAGATGTTGTCGATGAACAGGAGTACATCCGCACCCTCCTCGTCGCGGAAGTACTCGGCCATCGTCAGGCCCGTCAAACCCACACGCGCTCGCGCGCCCGGCGGCTCGTTCATCTGGCCGAAGACGAGGGCGGTCTGAGGCAGCACGCCCGCATCCTCCATCTCGCGGTACATGTCGTTGCCCTCGCGCGTCCTCTCCCCCACGCCGGCAAAAACCGAGCGCCCCTTGTGGTGGTACGCGATGTTGCGGATCAGCTCCTGCACGATGACCGTCTTCCCCGTGCCGGCGCCTCCGAACAGCCCGATCTTGGAGCCCTTGGCGAACGTGCAGATGAGGTCGATGACCTTGATCCCTGTCTCGAGGATCTCGACCTTCGCCTGCTGCTCCGACACCGGCGGGGCTTCCCGGTGAATCGGCCAGCGGGTGACTCCTTCGGGCGCCGGCTCGTCGTCGATGGGAGCGCCGATGACGTTGAAGAGCCGCCCAAGGGTCTCGACGCCGACGGGCACGGAGATCGGACCTCCGGTGGCGATCACCTTGTCGCCCCGGCGGAAGCCGTCCGTGGAATCCATGGCGATGCAGCGCACGACGTTGTTGCCGATCGCGCTTGCGACCTCGAGCACCACCGTCGTGCCCTGCTGCGTGTGAACCTCCAGCGCCTCGAACAGCTCGGGCTGGTCGCCGGGCGCGAAGGCGACGTCGACGACCGCGCCGATGACCTGGCTTATCTTTCCTTCCCGCGTCTTCTTCTTCGTGTCAGCCATGCGTCTCCTTCAACTCATGTGCCCGTGCGCAGGGCTTCCGCGCCGCCGACGATCTCCATCAGCTCCGTCGTGATGCCCGCCTGGCGGACCTTGTTGGCAAAAAGCGTCAGGTCGTTGATGAAGTCGCCCGCGGCCTTGGTCGCGTTCTGCATGGCGATCATCTTGGCCGAGTACTCGCTGGCCTTGTTCTCCAGGACCGCCTGGTAGACCTGCGTCTCCACGTAGCGCGGTAGCAGCGCGTCCAGCACCGACTCCGGATCGGGCTCGTAGATGTAGTCGGCGCGCGGTCCTGCATCTTTCTCGCGCTGGGGGATCTCGGCCGGGATGAGGACGCGCACCACCGGCTCCTGTCTCAGAGTCGAGATCCACTTCGCGTAACAGAGGAGCACGGCGTCGACATCGCCCCTCGTGTACTCCTCGAGGGCAACCGCGACGCTGGCGAGGATGCTGGCGATCGACGGCCGGTCTGCGAGGCCGCTCGTCTCGGCGATCACATTCCTTCGAAACCGCAGCAGGAAATCGCGGCCCTTGCGCCCGAGGGTCACGTACTCCGGCTGGTCTGGGTAGTGCTCGGTCATGTAGCGCGTACCGGCGCGGATGTTGTTCACGTTGACCGCACCGGCCAGGCCCTTGTCGGTCGTGACAAGGATCATCACCGCCCGCTTCCCCTCGCGGCGAACGAGGAAGGGGTGCTTGTATTCGGTGGCACGTTCACCGGTCGTCTGCAGGACCTCCAGCATCTTCTCCGCGTAGGGCCGGGTCGCCTGGACCGCCGCCTGCGCCCGGCGCAGCCTCGTCGCGGCAACCACCTGCATGGCCTTGGTGATCTTCTGCGTGTTCTTGATGCTGTCGATCCGCCGGACGATGTCTCGGTAAGCCGGCATCCGTTATTTGGCGGCCTTCTTCCGAGGTGCGGCTTTGGGTTTTGGAGCTGGTTTGCTCTCAGGTTCCGCCTCGGCCTTGGGCGCGGCCTTCGGCGCCGGATCGGGCACGTCGCTGTAGCCCTCCACACCGAACTGGTGGTTGAACGTCGAAATCGCGGCCTTCAAGCGTTCGAACAGGCTGTCGTCCAGCGCCTTCTGCTTGTCGATGGCCTCGAGCACGCCCGGCCGCTCGCTCCTCATGAAGCGCACGAACGCCGCCTCCCACTCCGCGACCCGCGCGACCGGCACCTTGTCGACGTGTCCCTGGGTGCCGGCGTAGAGAACCGCCACCTGCTCGGCGAGGGCGACCGGCTGATACTTGTCCTGCTTCAGCAGCTCGGTCAGCCGCGCGCCGCGCTCGAGCTGGTTGCGGGTCTGGGTGTCGAGATCTGAGGCGAACTGCGCAAAAGCTGCCAGCTCTCGATACTGCGCGAGGTCGAGGCGGAGCTGGCCCGCGACCTGCCTCATCGCCTTCGTCTGCGCATCGCCGCCCACCCTGGAGACGCTGATGCCGACGTTCAAGGCTGGGCGCTGGCCGGCGTTGAAGAGGTCTGACTGCAGATAGATCTGGCCGTCCGTGATGGAGATGACGTTGGTCGGGATGAAGGCCGATACGTCGTTGGCCTGGGTCTCGATGACCGGCAGCGCCGTGAGCGAGCCGCCGCCATGGGCCTTGTTCAGCTTGGCCGCGCGCTCGAGGAGACGTGAGTGAAGGTAGAACACGTCGCCGGGGTAAGCCTCGCGACCCGGGGGCCGGCGAAGGGTGGCCGACACCTCTCGGTATGCCCACGCCTGCTTGGTCAAATCGTCGTAGCAGCAGAGCGCGTCCTTTCCCTGTTCCATGAAGTACTCGCCCATCGCGCATCCCGCATAGGGGGCGATGAAGTTGAGCGAGGCGGGCTCTGACGCCGTGGCCGCGACGATGATCGTGTAATCCATGGCGCCGTTTTCTTCGAGCGTTGCCGCCACCCGAGCGATCGACGCCGCGTTCTGGCCGATGGCCACGTACACGCAGATGAGGTCCTTGCCCTTCTGGTTGATGATGGTGTCGAGCAGGATCGTGGTCTTTCCCGTGAACCGGTCGCCGATGATCAGCTCGCGCTGTCCACGGCCGATGGGGATCATTGCGTCGATCGCCTTGATCCCGGTCTGCACCGGGCTGTCGACGCGCTGGCGCGTGATGACGCCGGGCGCAATCTTCTCGAGGGGAAGCGTATGGCTCGTTTTGACCGGGCCCTTGCCGTCGATGGCCTGGCCCAGCGGGTTGACGACGCGGCCGATCAGCTCATCACCGACAGGAACCTCGAGCAGCCGTCCGGTGGTGTGGACCTCGTCGCCCTCATGCAGGTGGCCGTACTCGCCGAGGATCACCGCCCGGACCTGGTCTTCCTCGAGGTTGAGTGCCAGGCCGTACGTTTCGTGCGGGAACTCGAGCAGCTCGCCCGCCATGGCGTTCTGCAGGCCGTAGATCTGGGCGATGCCGTCTCCCGTCGCCACGATCCGTCCCACGTCCGTGGCGACAAGTGTGGCGTCGAAGTCCTTCAGGCGCTCCTTGATGACTTCCGAGATCTCTTTGGTGCTGATTCCCACTCTTCTCTCCTACGAGGCATCCGCCAGGCGGCGGCGCAGTTGTTGCAAACGGGTGGCGACGCTCACGTCGATCAGGTGGTCGCCGTACTGCAGTTTGAGCCCGCCCACGATCCGGCGGTCGACGGCTGCGGTGATGCGCACCTCTTTGCCGAGCTGTTTCGACAGGCGGCTGCCAATGCGCTCCCGGTCCTCGGCTGAGAGCTCGACCGCCGTCGTCACCGTTGCGCGCACACGGCCGGCGGCTTCATCTGCCAGTTGCTCGTACTCGTCGACGATGCCGGCCGCTTCCTCCACGCGGTCCCCTTCAATGAGGAGCCTTGCCAGGTTGGCGGCCTCAGGGTCGAGCGAGTCGGCAATCAGCCCCTCGCGCCGCGCCAGCGAAATGGTCGGGTTCTTCAACACGCCGGCCACAACGGGGTCAGTAAGGAGATCCGTAATGGCACTCAGCTGGCGGCGCCAGTCCTCGACCCGGCCCTCCTCCGAGGCCAGCTCGAACACGGCTTCCGCGTAGCGCCTAGCGGCCGCCGTCACCACTGGCGACCTCCTGGATGGCCCGATCGATGAGCTGCTTGTGTTTGGCCAGGTCAAGCGTCTCGCCGATGACCTTCTCCGTCGCCGCGACCACCAGTCCTGCCATCTCGCCGCGAACGGACTGGATTGCTTTCATCCGCTCCGCCTCTATCTCCTTGAGTGTGGATTCGCGGATACGTCGCGCCTCGTCCTCTGCCTTTTGCTTGAGCTCCTGGCGAACCTGCTCGGCCGACTTGTTGGCCGCATCGATCAGGCTCTGGGCGGTGCGCCGCGCCTCGTTGACCTTGGCCTCGGCCTCCTGCAGGTGCGCCTCCGCGTCTTTTCGTGCTTGCTCGGCTTCTTTCAGCTGCTGTGCGATCAGCCGCTGGCGAGCCTCGGCGTACTTGACGACCTCCGGATAGACGTATCGGGAAAGAATCGCAAGCATTACCAGGAACGTGATCAGCTCGACGATCACAGTCCCGTCGATGCTGACGACGCCCGCAGTGGCCAGGACGATCATCAGTGCGCCTGAGACAGGAGGACGAATCCCAACCCGAAGGTGACGAAGTACATGCCTTCGACCAGGCCGATGACAGCGAACAGCCACGGCAGCATTCGGCCCTGGGCTTCCGGCTGGCGGGCGATCCCGCCGAGGAAGGCATTACCCGCGACGGCGTCACCGACGCATGCCCCGATGGCGGCGCCCCCAAGGGCGATGCCGAACCCGAGGATCGCTCCGGCAAACATGATTCCGTGGTCAGTCACTGCGTCTCCCTCCTAGTGATGTTCCTGCTCGAGGCCCTCGCGGGCCATTCCGAAGTACACGACCGTCAACAGCATGAAGATGAACGCCTGAATGAATCCGATGAAGAGCACGTCGAAGGCCTTCCAAACAGACAGAAAGATGATGCCCACGATTGTCCCCGGAACTGTGCCCACCACGGGCAGCGAGAGCGTCCCAAGACCGACGATCAAGCCGATGATCGCGGCGCCGGCGAAGATGTTGCCGAACAACCGAAACGAAAGGGTGACCGGCTTGGTCACCTCTTCGATGATGTTGAGCGGGATGAACGCGATACGTGCCGGCAAGGGAAGCTCGAATGGCCTGGTGAACCGGCGCAGGAAGCCGCGCCAACCGAGCACGCGGATGCTGTACCACTCGACAACCACGATGACGACCACGGCCATCGCCGCGGTCTGATTGAGGTCGGCGTTGGCCCCGTGCAGAGCCGGCACGAGACCGAGTGGCAAGAACTCGATCCAGTTGGCAACCAGGATGTAGATGAAGAGCGTGAGCGCCAGCGGGATGATGAACAGGGCATCTTCTGAGACGGTGCTCTTGATCAGGCCACGAAGCAGGTCGTAGCCGAGCTCGAAAATGGCCTGAACCTTGCCGGGCCCACCGTCGCGGAGCCGTGATCGGAACCAGAATGCGATGCCGAGGGTGACGGCCACCGCAAGCGCGCTGGAAATCAAGCTGTCGTAGTTGAAGGTACAGAGCGTGCCGCAGCCGAGGTCGATCGCCGGCTGCCCCACGCTTGACTCGAGATGGATCATGCGCGCATTCCTTGGCGCACCCCAAAGCCGACCATCACGAGCTGCGCCAGTCCCATTCCGATGGCCACCGGCCAGACCGAGACTCCGAGGAGTCGCGCGGCGATGAGCGCGAGGATGGTGAAGATCGCCAGGCGAAGAATGCTGGTCGCCAGGATCGGCGCGCGGTGATCGAGCACCGACTGGATCGTGAAGCCGTTCAACGAGCCGAGCACCACGCCGGCTCCAAGACCGGCCCCGATCAGAGGCTGGCCCGCGATGCCCGCACCGACGATGATCGCGCCGGTTAGAAGCAAGCAAGCGCCGACGGTCTCTCGTTGAATCCTCGCCACCCTCACTTAGAGACGGCGGCACCTGCCGCCAGGCCCACAAACAGTCCTATGAGCACGAACACGGGCGCTGTGTGCAGCACGTTGTCCAGCGCGAGGCCCCCAAACAGCGGCAGCAGAACCGCGCCTGCGAGATACAAACCGAGACCAGCCAGATCCCCTGGCGTTGGACCTGAATCCGAAGTGGGCACCATGCCCCTCCGAATTCTATCGGGTGCCAGGTTCGGCCAGCAGGCGCCGGAGGAACGGCGCCCGAATGCGCACGCCCCCTCTCTCGAGCCAGTCGGCGGCCACAGTCGAGGCCAACACGAGGGTTCCCACCAAGACCACGGCTAGGATCCGGCGATGGCCGAACATCATCAGCCCAACCGTCCCAAGCAGCGCAGTGGCGGCATAGAAGACGTAGCACGTCTGCCTCGGATTGAGGCCGAAAGCCTGGAGTCGGTGATGGATATGGTCGAGATCGGGCCGCGCCATGGGGGAGCGGTCTCGGCGCCGTCTCACGATGGCCCAGGCGGTGTCCGCGATAGGCACCGCGAGCGCAAAGATCGGGACTGCCAGCGCGAAGGCTACCGCGACCTTGGCTACGCCAAGAATCGAGATCACACCGACCGCAGCGCCGAGAAAATGTGAGCCCGAGTCGCCCATGAAGATGCGAGCGGGGCTGAAGTTGAAGATCAGGAATCCCAGGCACGCGCCCGCAAGGGCGCCGGCAAGCTGCACCACCTCGATCTGGTCTCTGCCGGCCGCGGCGATCAACAACGTTAGGGCAACGATGAAGACCACCCCGGCGGCCAGGCCGTCTACACCATCGAGAAAGTTGACCGTGTTCTGCATTCCCACCAGCCAGAAAAGGCTCACCGGGATTGCGAGCCAGCCGAGGTATACGAGCTCGGCGGTGCCGTACCCCCTGGAACCAGGCAGGCCGAAGTAGGTGATCACGAACCCGAACGCGAATACGGCCACCAGCGCGACCAGGAGCTGGAATGCGAACTTGAGCGCAGGACTCACCGGCCATCGGTCGTCGGCGATCAGGAGGACGGTGGCCAGGCCTGACACGACCAGCACTCCCGTCCTGGTGATGCTGGACGGTGCAAAGGTCAAGACCGCGATCGCAAAACCGATGAACATCGCAAGCCCGCCGAGCAGCGGTGTCGGGGTTGAATGCGCATGACGCCCGCCCGGCACCGCCATCAAGCCCATCCGCCTCGAGGCTCGAATCGCGACCGGAATCAGCAGGGCACAGACGAGCATCGCCACGAGCAGGGGCCACAGGCCAGGCAGCACCTTGTCGCGCAGCGTCTCCAGGAACGTGATGCTGAAGAAGTCGCTCATGTGAGTCGGTGTCCCGCCCCCGAGGTCCGCCGCATATTTCGCGGCATCGGCGGCCGGAGCCAAGGAGACGACGAGCACGCGAGGGAGCGCATCGCGCAGATGCGTGACCGAGCGCGCGCAGGAGCGCGGAATCGTCAGATTCCCCCGGGTGAGACGGCGCCCGGCCGCACAGGACGCGAAGATGCAAGGAACTTCGGGGGTGGGACACCTGCACCCTTAGTCCATGGAGTACGGGATGGGGAACTTGCGGCACAGCTCGAGCGCGCGCTCATGCACCGAATCTCGTACCGCCGCATCGTCGATGCGCTCGATGAGGTCGGCGAGGCAGTCCGCGATCACGACCATCTCCGCCTCGCGCATTCCGCGAGTGGTCACCAGCGGGCTGCCGACGCGGACGCCGCTCGGATTGAACTTCGAGGCGTCGTCGTATGGGATCGAGTTCCGGTTCAGCGTGATGCCGACGGTGTCGGCTACGTCCTGCACCTGCTTACCCGTGCGCTTCTGCGGCCGGAGGTCGATGAGCATCAGGTGGTTGTCGGTGCCGCCGCTGACCAGCCTCAGCCCGCGCTCCGTCAACCGCCCGGCCATCGCCCTGGCGTTGGCGACCACCTGCTTCGCGTACACCTTGAAATCGGGTTTGAGCGCCTCGCCGAAGCACACGGCCTTGGCGGCGATCGCGTGCACGAGCGGCCCGCCCTGGATGCCAGGGAACACCGCGGAGTCGATCGCCTTCTGGTGCTCGTGGTCGCACAGGATGATCGCGCCCCATGCGCCGCGAAGCGTCTTCTGCGTGGTGGTGGTCACGATGGGCGCGTGCGGGATGGGCGACGGATACACGCCGCCCGCAACCAACCCGGCGACGTGCGCCATGTCGACCATGAACGTGGCGCCGACCGAGTCAGCGATCTGGCGCATTCGGGCCCAGTCGACGATTCGCGGATACGCGGAGAAACCACCGATGATCATCTTCGGCCGCACCTGCTCGGCGATCTTCTCCATGGCGTCGTAATCGATCAGCTCGGTGTCGCGGCTCACCCCGTAGGGGTGGATCTCGTAGAACTTGCCGCTGAAATTCGCCGGGCTGCCGTGAGACAGGTGTCCGCCGGCGGAGAGGTCCATGCCCATCACCTTGTCGCCGAGCTCGCATACCGCCATGTAGACAGCGGCGTTGGCCTGCGAGCCCGAGTGGGGCTGGACGTTCACGTACTCGGCGTCGAACAGCCTCATCGCGCGCTCGACGGCAAGCGATTCGATCTTGTCGATCACCTCTCCGGTGCCGCCGTAATAACGCCGGCCGGGGTAGCCCTCGGCGTACTTGTTGGTGAGCAGGGTCCCGAGAGCTTCGAGGATGGCGGGGCTCGCGAGGTTTTCGGAGGCGATGAGCTCGAGCGTCTCCGACTGCCGCCTGAACTCCTTTCGAATCAGGTCAGCGACTTCGGGGTCGTCGCGCTCGAGCGCGCGCAGCGTCATCGTAGTGATGGGTGCCGCCATACAACCCGAATCCTAGATCGTCATCCGGCGCGGGGTGGCGGTGGGCCGAGGAGCTGCGCCGTCGAGATCGCACCTTCGCGCAACACGTGCGGCTCAGGCCCGGTGAGGTCGAGGACGGTGGAGGCGACGACGCCGGGAGCGATTCCGCCGTCGAGCACCGCGGCGAGTCCCGTCAGCGCGCCGGCTTCCTCGGCGTTCATCGCCGGTTCCAGACCGTGGCGGTTGGCGCTCGTGGTCATCAGCGGCCCCGAGGCGCGCAGCAGCTCGAGCGCGGCCTCGTGCTTCGGAATTCGCACGCCCAGCGTGCCGCCGCCCTTGGCGTGGAGGATTACGGTGAGCGGGCCCGGCCACCAGCGGCGGATGATGGCCTCGGCTCGGCTGTCGACATGCACCCAGCCTTCGAGCTGCGATTCCGCGGCCGCCATGAGGATGAGCGGCAGGCCCACGGGCCGTCCTTTGATGAGGTAGATGCGCCGGCGCGCCACCTCGTCGTCAGCCGCGGCGCCGAGCCCGTAGACGGTGTCGGTCGGGAAGGCGATCACGCCACCGCTTCGCAGGAGGTTGGCGGCGCGCGTCAGGCCGGCGCGAGTGGGCTTCAACAACAGGGGTCCCCGCGAGCTCACGCCGGGTGCTCTGAGCTCGTGGGGCTGGAGGACCATGCTTCGAGCACCCGTTCATGGCCGCCGAGGTCGCGGTGGATGGTGTGATTGGAGAACAAGGTGGAGGCGGCGTCCGCGACCGCCGTGACGATGGCGGGGTCCACCTCGGCCAGCACCCTGCCGGCGGGATTGACACGAGCGGGCGCGGCGGCAAGGAGCCGGAGCACCAGGGCTGCGCCGCCGTCGCCGGCAAACAAGGCTTTCGCCGGTTGCGCAGTGACCTCGCGCGGAAGGGCCGAGCCGGGCGCCACGTACGGCAGGTTGGCGCAAACCACATCGAAGCTGCCGGGCAGGGGATCGAGGAGGTCTCCGCAGGCAAGGTGCACCCTGTCTTGGAGGCGGTGCCGGCTCACATTGCGCGAAGCCACCTCGAGCGCATCGCGGCTGACGTCGCTCGCCCACACCTCGACCTTCGGCGCGTAATGCGCGACGGCGATACCGATGCATCCGCTTCCGGTGCCGACGTCGGCCACGCGCAGGGGACGATTCGCGTTTCTCGCTATCGCCACCGCGCGCTGCACGAGGACTTCGGTGTCCGGGTTGGGAACCAGGACCGCGGGCGTGACCTCGAATTCGAGGGCCATGAACTCCTTGTGGCCCACCAGGTACGCGACGGGATCGCCATGAGCGCGGCGCTTGATGAGGCCACGGTAGCGGGCCAGCTCAGCCTCGGACAGCGGACGGTCGAACTGCAGGTACAGGTCGAGCCTGCGCACGCCGAGCGCCTGCGCCAGCAGCACCTCGGCGTCCAGACGCGCCCCGTCAGAGGTGTGCTTCTGCAGGTGCCCCGAAGCTGCCTTGAGGACCTCGATTACGGTCAACTGCCGCCGTTGAGCTGCGCCGCGCGCTCTGCGTTGACCAGGGCGGCGACCAGCTCGTCGAGGTCTCCGTTCATCACGGAATCGAGTCTGTGCAGGGTGAGCTTGATGCGGTGGTCGGTCACCCGGTTCTCTTTGAAGTTGTACGTGCGGATCTTCTCGGAACGGCCGCCGGTGCCGACCATCGAGCGCCGCTCCGCGCCGATCGCCGCCTGCTGCTCGGCAAGCTTCAGGTCATAGAGTCGAGCGCGCAGGACTCGCAGCGCCTTCTCCCTGTTCTGCAGCTGTGACTTCTCGTCCTGCATGCTCACGACCAGACCAGTCGGCTTGTGGGTCATGCGGATGGCGGAATAGGTCGTGTTCACGCTCTGTCCCCCGGGTCCGGTGGAGGTCGAGGTCTTGATCTCGAGGTCCTCCGGCCTGATCTCGACCTCGACGGGGTCCGCCTCCGGCATCACCGCGACCGTCGCGGCCGACGTGTGAATGCGGCCCTGGGCCTCCGTCTTCGGCACGCGCTGGACGCGGTGCACGCCGCCCTCGTATTTCAACTGCGAGTAGGCGCCCTGGCCGTGGACCTCGAACACGATCTTGTCGAAGCCGCCCTTCTCGCTCGGCGAGGCCTCGACAACCTCGACCTTCCAACCTTTCTTCTCGGCCCACCTGCTGTACATCCGGAACAGGTCGGCCGCGAAGAGCGCGGCCTCCTCCCCGCCTTCGGCACCCTGGATCTCAACGATCACGTCGCGCTCATCGTTGGGGTCCTTGGGCAGCAGGAGGAGCTTCAGCCGCTCGCCGCCCTCAGCGGCCTGGGCGGCCGCCCGCCGCTCTTCGGAGCGCAGGTACTCCTGCATCTCCTGGTCCTTCTCGTGCTTGAGCATCTCGCGCGCCGTCTCCGACTCGTTGACGGCGCGCCTGTAGTCCTCGTACGCGCTGACGATCTCGCGCAGGGAGCGCTGCTCGCGGGCGAGCTTCGTCAGCTGCGCGTGATCGGATGCGACCTCCGGCCGCCCCATCTCCTGCTCGATCTCGTGGTAGCGCCGAGCGATGGATTCGAGGCGGTCGATCAAAGTGTTACTCCAAGCGCGCCTTTAGCCTCGATTGGCGCCTCGTCCACTGGGGCCCCCGCGACGAAGTCGCGGGAGTGCCTCCCCACTTGCGCCTTCACGCCGCGGCTCCGGTGGTGTCCTCCTCGCCCTCCCGAACACTCTTGAAGGCGGCGATCGCGACCTCGAGCATGTCGTCGGTCGGCTCGCGGGTCGTGAACTTCTGAGTCCCAAGGACCGGGATCAGCGCGACCTTGACAACCGGGTTGGTGCGGTGGCGGGCCATGTAGCGGATGAGCTCGAACCCGATCCCCGCGATCAGCGGGATCGCCAGCACCCGGCTCATCACGAGCCAGAACCAGTTCGGACTGAACAGCGCCACCACGGAGAAGACGATGACGCTGACGACGAGCACCACGATCAAGAATCCGGTGCCGCAGCGAGGGTGCAGCAAGCTCGCGCGCCGAACCGAGGCAACCTCGAGCGGCCAGCCCGACTCGTAGGCGTTGATCGTCTTGTGCTCGGCGCCGTGGTACTGAAAAACGCGTCGCACGTCGGGAAGGAGCGCGATCAGTGACAGGTAGCCGAGCACCAGGCCGACGCGGACCACGCCTTCGACGACGACGAAGATGAAGCTGCCGCTGCGATGCACCGCGAGGCCGGCCAGCAGGAGCGGAAGGCCGAAGAATATGAGCAGCGCGAAGACGCCGGCGACGGCCATCGAGCTGCGGATCTCCTTCTTGCCGATCTCGACGCCCTGGCTCCCTGCGTTCATGTTCGCCGACCACATCAGCGCCCTCATGCCCAGGTGAAGCTGCTCACCGATCAGCGCCAGGCCGCGAACGAACGGGAGCTTCCAGCCCGGTTTTACGTAGATCGCCGCTTTGAGCTCGACACG
>WNFJ01132998.1_pt2 | contig 21074 bp, 22 predicted proteins | sample 5400461 | NCBI WGS metagenome assembly WNFJ01 (sample SAMN13153349, study PRJNA577476) | soil metagenome | isolation source: 115 cm saprolite on Douglas fir-dominated hillslope | place: USA:California | collected 2013-09-17
TCGGCGTGCGCACGCCGTTGCGATCGCCGAGGGAGATGTTGTCGCCCATGCCGATTTCGTCGCCGTAGTAGACGATCGGCGTTCCCGGAAACGAGAACAGCAATCCGTTCATCAGATGGATGCGGGCGCGATTGTTCTGCATCAGCGGAGCGAGCCGGCGGCGGATTCCGAGGTTGATGCGCGCCTGACGATCGGCGGCGTATGTGCGCCACATGTAGTCGCGGTCTTCATCAGTGACCATCTCGAGCGTCAGCTCGTCGTGATTGCGCAGGAAAAGCGCCCATTGGCAGTTCTCCGGAATCGGCGGCGTCTGCGCCATCACGTCGACGATCGGAAAACGATCTTCCTGCGCCAGTGCCATGTACATGCGCGGCATGACCGGGAAGTTGAACGCCATGTGGCACTCATCCCCCTCCCCAAAATACGGCCGCGAATCCTCGGGCCACTGATTGGCTTCCGCCAGTAGCATTTTCCCGGGATGCAGTGCGTCGAGTCGCGCGCGGAGTTTCTTGAGAAATACATGCGTCTCGGGCAGGTTCTCGCACGTGGTGCCTTCGCGTTCGTAGAGATAGGGAATTGCATCGAGGCGAAAAGCGTCGACGCCGAGATTGATCCAGAACTCGAGGACTTTGAAGAGCGCTTCGTGAACGGCCGGATTGTCGAAGTTGAGATCGGGCTGATGCGAATAGAAGCGATGCCAGTAGTACGCATGCGCGACGGGATCCCACGCCCAGTTCGAGGTTTCGAAATCCTTGAAGATGATGCGGGCATCTTTGTACTTCTCGGGGGTGTCGTTCCAGACGTAGTAATCGCGCCATGGCGATCCCGGCTTCGCGCGCCGCGATTTCTGAAACCACGGATGTTGATCGCTGGTGTGATTGATCACCAGCTCGGTGACCACGCGAAGCCCGCGGCGGTGGGCCTCGCGCAGAAAGGCCTTGAAGTCGGCGAGCGTTCCGTAACTCGGATGCACCGCGGTGTAGTCCGCGATGTCGTATCCGTCATCGCGCAGCGGCGACGGATAGAACGGCAGCAGCCACAGCATGTTGATGCCGAGGTCCTGGAGGTAATCGAGTTTGCGCGTGAGGCCTTGAAAATCACCGATGCCGTCGGCGTTCGTGTCAAAGAACGCCTTGACGTGCGTCTGGTAGATGATCGCATCCTTGTACCAAAGATCATTCATATCTCAGTGTTCTCTGTGTCCTCTGTGGTGAAAGTCTTTTTTTCACCAGAGAGGACACAGAGATCACAGAGCATCATAGGAAATACTCAAAATCACGCTCACTTCTCACCTTCCTGCGAATGCGGAAAATATGCGCCGGAACGACATTCGGATTCAATTGGACATAGTTTCGGGGACCATGCCACGTGTATCGCGCGCCGGATAAGAGCTCATGCACCTGGAACGGCTGGTTGCCATCGAGCTGCAGGGCCGCGAGATCCAGATCGATCCATGCCGATTGCGTGTTGTGCGGATCGACGTTGGCGACTGTCACGACGACATTCTCTCCCGCCGATTTGCTGTAGCAGATGATCTCGTCGTTCGTCGTGTTGTGAAATTGCAGCGTCACATTCTGCTGCAGCGCAGGATTCTCGCGACGCACGCGGTTGACGACCGCGATCATCGCAGACAGATCGTCATTCGACGGCGTCCATTGCTTGACTTCGTATTTTTCGGAATCGCGATACTCCTCGCTCCCCGGCTCGCGCGCCTCGTGCACGAGTCGCTCAAAGGCCGGGCCGTAGATGCCGTAATTCGCGGAGAGGGTGGCGGCGAGAATCAGCCGGATCACAAACGCCGGGCGCCCGCCGTACTGCAGATACTCCGTCAGTATGTCGGGCGTGTTAGGCCAGGCATTAGGCCGTAGAAAGTCGCTGACCGGCGGTTTGCTGATGGCCTTGAAGTACTCGGTCAACTCGTATTTCGTGTTCCGCCACGCGAAGTATGTGTACGACTGCGAGAAGCCGGCCTTCGCGAGCCAATACATGATCTTCGGCCGCGTGAACGCTTCGGCGAGAAAAATGACGTCGGGGTGATCCTTCTTGATCTCGCGGATCGTCCAGTACCAGAAAGGCAGCGGCTTCGTGTGCGGATTGTCGACGCGAAAGATCCGCACGCCATTGTCGATCCAGAAAAGGAAGACATCGCGCAATTCGTTCCACAGGTCGCGCCATTCCGCCGATTCGAAGAAGAACGGATAGATGTCCTGGTATTTCTTCGGAGGATTCTCCGCATACTGAATCGTTCCATCCGGCCGCTTCAGAAACCAGTCTGCGTGCTCGCTAACATACGGGTGATCCGGTGAAGTCTGAAACGCAATGTCGAGCGCGATCTCGAGCCCACTGGCATTCGCGGCCCCGATCAGATGGCGAAAGTCTTCGAACGTACCGAGCTGCGGATGGATCGCTTTGTGTCCGCCTTCACTCGATCCGATCGCCCACGGACTGCCGGCGTCCTGCGGTCCGGCGTTGACGACGTTGTTGCGCCCCTTGCGAAATCTCCGGCCGATCGGATGAATCGGCGGAAGGTAGAGCACGTCGAAACCCATCTTCGCGATGCCGGGAAGCTCGGCCTCGACGTTGCGCAGCGATCCGAATGAGCGGGGGAACAACTCGTACCACGCGCTGAAGGCCGCCCTGGGACGGTCGACCTCGATGGCGTATTCGCACTGGAGGCGCGTCGCATTCGCGCGATCGGAATTGCGCCACATCAACTCGAGCAGCTCGTCGCTGCGCATGTCGTGCAGCTTGTCGGACATCTCATCGTCGCCTTCGATGGTCGCGATGAAATGCTCGAGCCGTTTGCGATCGCGCGCCTTGGCGCGCGACGCCGCCCCGCGAATCATCTCCGCCCCGATGCGAAGCTGCATGTCGACATCCGCGGCGTCGCGTTTCTGCAGATCGCGATGCCAGGTCAGGAAGTGATCGACCCACGCCTCGATCGTGAAGAAGTAATAGCCGAGCTGTTCGATCGACAACTCGGCGCGCCACCGGTCATTGACGAGCGGCGTCATTCGCGTCTCGCGATGCTTCGATTCGCTCTGATGGCGATGCAGCATCACGGCGGAGAGCACATCGTGTCCATCGGCGAAAATATCGGCCTCGATCAACGCGATTTCGCCCGTCACGCGTTTAGCGGGAAAGCGGCCATCGTCGACGGTCGGAGAAACACCTTCAATGATGACGCGGCGGCGTCCGTCAAAAGCGGGAGCAGACACGAGCTCGCTTCGTGCGAACTACATGCCTCCGCGCAGCGCACGCTCGGCAGTGATCGGATCGTGAAGTGTGTAAAGGAGCTTTTTCGCGCCGCGCATCGCGAGGACATGCTCGTTGCCGGGAGCCTCGCGCTCGGCTTGATCGAGGAAAGGACGGGGATCGCGGCCGAGGTGGGCGGCGGCGAGGGCGCGATAATAGCCAATTGAGGAAACTGCCCGATTCTCCCGAATCGGCCGATACCCCTCGGCCTCCAGCTGCTGTAGGAGCGCATCGGCCTCCCCCCACCGCCCGCCCTGTTCGAGCGCGATCGCTCTGTCGAAATTGTTGCGCACACCCAACCACCCGGCGGCGTCCTCGCGCTGGGCTGGACCGTCAACGCTGAGAAGCATTGCGATGATGACCACCGCCGCGGCAGCGAGTAGATGTTTCCTTCGCACGATCTCCGCGAGCCCGGCGGCGGCCAGAACAGCGAGTGACGGAAGAAGCGCATTGCGTTGTCGAGCGGTGACATAAAACACGACCAGTGGAATCGCGAACGACGCCGAGACCACTACGAACGGCGCGATGCCGCGAACGCGAAGAAGCATGGCCGCGATCGCGAGCGCGACGATCACGCCGAACGGAATGAAGAGATAGCGCGCGAGAAGAAAGTTCTTGCGCGCCATCGTCGCGAGGTCGTACGCGTCGTAGCTGTGCAGCGCGAAGTAGAGTTTGCGTGCGGTCAGGCGAAGTGCGGCGATCGGATACGCGCGCGCGAACGCGATCGCTTTGCCTGTCCAGTAACGATTCGATTCGGCGCGCGTGACCGGATGGCCGAGCGCCCGCGCCGCGACGATGCGATACGCGACGTGAAGAAAGTCGGGATCGCGCGACTGCCGCTCGAGATCATTCACGATGCGAGGCTGCACGCCTTCGTAGCCGGCCGCATTCGGATTCATGCCTTCGTAAAAAACAGTGCCGGGATCCATGAGTGTCACTTCGCCGGTGAGCCCGAAATTTACCGCGAGGATGATGACGACCGGAACGGCACCGCCGGCGATGATCCGCCACGAACGGCAGACGATCGCCAGTCCGACGATCGCGAGAATCGCGACCGGACGACAGGTTGCGGAGAGGCCCAGCAGAACGCCGGAGAGGTAGCGCAGTCTCGTGGTCGCACGGTCTCGCGGTGCGTTGACCCCGAGACCGCGAGACCCCGAGACCTCGAAACCCAGACACGCGAGGGCACCCGCGTTGAACGCGAGAATCAGCGTCTCCGGCTCCAGATCGGTCGCGCACACCAGCGCGCCGCGGCTGCCGAGGATAAGAAGCGGTGCGGTGATTGTTGCGATGGTTCCAAACCGGCGAGCGGCGATTGCGACCAGCAGTGCCGCGACGCTGACGAGAACAATCTGCCAGGCGCGAAAATCGATTCCGAGCGCGCGCAGTGCAACGACGAACCATAGATACAACGGGCTGAAATCGAGCAGCCGGTCGCGCGGAATGTTTCCCGCGAGAATCTGATCGGCGGTGATCGAATACTTCCCGAAGTAACCCTGATCGGGAAGCGCGTTGACCATGCGAATTCTCGCGACGGTCAGAAGAACAACGATGACGATGCCGCCGATGTAGAGAAGGCGTTCGCGTCTCACAACAACTTTCGCATGAACGGCCGCAAGACCAATCCGAATACGCTTCCGGCCGGTCCTCGCCGCAACGTGATCATCCTCGCGATCTGCTCAATCGCAATGAGCGCTGCCAGTCCCAACGCAATCCAATTCGCACCACGATAGGAGCTGAAGATTCCAATCGTCGCGAAGATGAGGATGACGATGGCAACTCGCATCGAGTTGTGTCGATAGTCGTAGCCGAATCGCTCAGCGACGCGCGCTTGATCGGCGGGCGGAAGCAGGGTCACGAAGGCGGCGCGCACGCGATAGGCATCGTGCTCCGCAATCTCAGGCGCCGAATCCGCAATCTTGACCTTCCAACCCTTCTCCTCGGCAAACGGCGACGGGCCGCGCCGAGTCACGAGCCAAAAAAGAAGGTACGCGATGAAGCCGGCCGTCGAGCCGATCGCTCGCGATTGCGTCCAGTTCACGAGAAAGCGAAATGTATTCTCGATCGCCAGGTAGCCCGCAGGAATCGCAGCGGCAAGCGGCAGCGGCTCGTTTCTCATGATCTGTTTCACGCAATAGAGAACGAGGAGCCCGATCACGAACAGCGTGCTGAGGATGGAAGCGAATGTGAGGCGCGCGGGAAGAATGCCGATCTCGCGTCCGAGCTCGTTCTGCACGATCGCCGGAAGATGTCCCGTGAGCATGCCGAGGAGGTTGGCGGAGATGCGGGCTTTCTCGCGGCGGATCGACTTTCGATTCTCCTCGATCCGCGCCGCCTCGGTCTCCGCATCGTAGCGATCGACGAAGCGCATCACTGGTGATCGAGCCACGGCTCGAGAACGTATCGAACGCCGCCCTGGGGCAGTGGCTCCGCAATCACGACTTCGAAGTTTTTTTCTTCCCACTGCACGGCCGTGCCGGGAAACTCCGCGCTCGTGAAGGTCTTCTCGACGCGCGGCGTCCAGCCTTTCGGCAGCCGCGACAAGAGGGTGATCCGATCGCCGTCGACGCGGCCAATCCGATCGGAACCGAACGCCTGCATGCGTTCGATTCTATTCGGTCTGCGCGGTGATGCACGCGCGCACGCGCGCCACGAGGTCCTTGAGATCGAACGGTTTGGGCAACGTATCGAACGGCGTGCCGCGCATCCGTCCCTGAATCACTGATGGAGACGCGGCGCTGGTCACGATGATTTTCTTGAGGCGCGCCGCATCGCGATCGGCGAGCGTACTGAGGAAAGCGAAGCCGTCGAGGTTCGGCATCATCAGATCGAGGACGATCACGTCATAGTCGGTGAGACCGAGTTTCAGCACGGCCTCAGCGCCATCGGCGGCTTCCTGCACAAGGTAGCCCTCGCGCTGCACGATCGTCCTCGACGACGAGAATCTCGCGTGGTTGCTCCAACTTCTCTATTCCTCGTGACCCGCCGAGAGCACGAGCAAGAAGCGATCCGAATCCGGCAGCGATCTCGCAATAACTTTTGCGGGGACGACCATGGCTGAACGAGTGACGGTTTACGGCGCAGATTGGTGCGGCGACACGTGGCGGACGCTGCGCCACCTGGACCGCGCCGGCGTCGAGTACGACTACATCGACATCGAAGAAGACTCGGATGGCGAGAAGAAAGTGATCGAGTTCAACCACGGCAAGCGCCGCATTCCGCTCGTGGAGATCGCCAGCGACGACGGCGAACCGGTGAGACTGTCGGTGCCGAATGGATCGGAGTTGGAGAAAGCGCTCAGGAAGTAGTTGCCGGTTGCTGGTTGGCGGTTGCCGGCATCCGCACAACGTGCACAACGTCATTCAGGATCCACAACGGCCCCACGAGCAGATGCATCGCGTTCGTCATGAATGCCGGCTGGCGTTTTTCATAGACGCTGTGCCCGACGAACTGCAGGATCCAGCCGATGACGAAGAGCGCGACGTTGAGCCACACCGGCAAAGCCGCGCCGGCGAAATAGAAGGCCGCTGAGACGATCAGCATCATCGCGCCGAGTCGCCAATCGAGGATGAAGTACACGACGCTGGCGATCGCGATCAGCAGAACTGCGGCGTCGACATAGGGTGCCACAGCGAGTCGCGCCAGCAGGCCCAAGCCGCCGAGCATGATCAATGGGATGCCGAAGCGGTGGAACCACTTGTTCCCTTTGGTCCGGTGATAGGTCGCGTAGTCGCCGAAGAGCACGCCGATGTCTCGCATCAGCGCATTCTAATACCGCTGGATTTGAGATAGGCTTCGCCACCAAACTCGGAAAAGGAGCCACACCCGTGCGCAAAATCGCTCTCGTTCTCTGTCTCTTCGTCACAACCGGTGCATTCGCGCAAACGAACAATCCGAAAGATCCCACCTGGTGGGATCGATTCGAGTATCTGTTCCACAACGGCGCTCTGGCCGGCGGCGGGGCGACCAGCTCGGTGACCGTCGGCGGCAACGTCGATGTGTCGAACGAGTGCGGACCGCAGAGCGAGACATACATCACTCTAAATACCGCGAATCCGAAAAATCTCGCCGGGGGCTCGAATGAGATTTTCCGCCTCCCGATGCGCGGCTATTTTTCGGGCGACGGCGGAAAGTCGTGGGGCGGTGTCGATCTGCCTCTTCCTCCGCCGATCGGCGCGAACGGAGTGGATTTCGGCTCCGATCCCACGCTGGCCTTCGACACGCGCGGCAATGTTTTCTACGGCTACATCGTGGTCTTCTTCAGCGCGAATTTCGGCGGCATCAACGGTACGGAAATGGCCGTTGCCCGCTCCGCCGATGGCGGCAAGACGTATCCGAACGTGACCTTCTTTTCATTCGAGGGCGGCGAAAACCATTTCAACGACAAACCCATGATCACCACCGATGTCAATCCGAGTTCCCCCTTCCGCGACAACGTCTACATCGCGTGGGATGCCGCCAGCGGCGGATCCACGTCCGGCGGAATCCGCGTGGCGACATCGAAAGATCACGGCGCGACTTTCACCGTGACGCGCGCCGACGATCCGCAGGGACCCGGCCGCGGAATTGCCGCGGTTCCGTTTGTTGGAACCAACGGCGAGCTCTTCGTGGCGTGGAACGATTTCGCCGCCAACACGATCGCATTCAACCGGTCGTTTGATGGAGGAGCGACCTGGGACCGCCAGAGCGTCATCTCTTCGAAGGTCATTCCGTTCGACATCCGCATTCCTGCCGAAAGGTTCCGCGGCGCGCTCGTTTATCCGGCCTGCGATACCGATCGCAGCGGCGGCGCGCATCGCGCCCGTCTGGTCTGCTCCTGGATGGATCTTGCAGGCAACGGGACCACCGACATTTTTTCCTCGTTCTCGGATGACCAGGGAACGACGTTTCAACCACTGGCTCTCCATCGATCCAACCAACGGCGTGGTCAACGTATCTTTCTACGACACGCGCAACGACACGACCGGTTTTCGCTACATGACAGACACGTACCTCACGCGATCCGGCGATGGTGGAGCGACCTTCGGGCCAGACGTCCGCGTTTCGACCGTCAGCTCGAATGAACACGACTGCGACGGCGTCTTCCCCTGCTCGGCGATCAACTACGGCAATCAGCAGGGCGACTACGAGGGTCTGGTGGCGTACGGCGGCGTCGCACATCCGATCTGGACTGACAGCCGTCGCAATCAGGAAGCAACTTCGGGCTGCCGGTTCCCGCTGATGGAGGAGGTCTTCACCGCCAGCGTGAAATAGCGCATGATGCGCCTCCATGAAGGCGACCGTCGTCGTGGAGCTCAAGTCTTCGGTGCTGGATCCGCAGGGAAAAGCGATCCAGCACGCCCTGACTTCGCTCGGATTTCCAGGCGTGGAAGATGTGAGGGCCGGGAAGCTGTTTCGATTAACGCTTGCGGATAGTGGGCAGCCACGACCGGAAGTTGAACGGCAAATACGTCAGATGTGTGAGAAGCTCCTCGCAAATACTGTCATCGAAAACTTCTCCTACACACTCGAGGAGTAATCACACCGCCGCGATCGTGCTGCTCACTTTATCCGCGGCAGTTTCGCTCCACGCGCAGTCCTTCCTCAAAGCGATTCCATCTCACGATCAGAAAATCGTCCGTCGCTGGTCGCTGGCCGGCGATCCGCACGGCATCGCCCTCGGCGCCGACGGCACGGTGTACGTCGGACTCGCGCAGCCGCAGGCAGTCGTGGCAATCGATCCGGCCACCGGCGCGATCAAACAGAAAGTCATTCTCGATTCCGCAGACATCGCGGCGACCAAGGAGCTGGTCACTCTTCGAACCAACGCCGATCGCAACCGCCTCTACATCGCGAACGGCAGCGACGAAAGCGCGATGATCCTCAATCTGCCCGGACTGGACGTGGCGCGCGAGATCACCATCGAAGGCGAAGCGATACGCGACGCGCTTCCCGATCCAAAAGGACGCTTCATCTTCGTTCTCGGACGTCGCGTGCACGTTTACGACGCCAACGGACGCAACGAGCTTCGATCGCTCGGGTTCGAAGAACCGACCGCGATTGCCATCAGCAGCAACGGCGCGAAGCTGGCGGTGATCGGCAACAATCGCGTCTCGGTGTACGACACGTCCACATTCGAGGAGATCGAACACGATCGCTTCGACACGCCCAAGCCGGTAGAAGCGGCGATCTTCGCGTCCGGTGATCGCGTGCTGGTGGCGCTCATTCGCGATTCCCTTGTCCAAAAGTCGGGAAAAAAGATCAGTCGCGAGCCAATCTGCCTCCCGGAGGGAAGCGGACCGCAGATCGCGGCGCTGGCATCGCCCGATCTTCTGCTCTTCGCGGAAAGGCGCTGCGCGAACAGCGGCGCGTTTGCGACAGCCGATCGCGCGGTAGCGCCCGCCTCGCTGTACGGCGTCGACGCGTACGCGGTCGCTTACGATCGTCGGTCAAATTTTCTCTACACGACCGAACGCGCGGGATACCTTACAATTTACCGTGTGCCTAGAGCCGCAATTGCGCACTGAATTATCAGTTATCGGTTATCGGTTGTCCCCACCGCCCGACAACCGACAACCGACAACTGACAACTGACAACCATTTATGAAATTCGGCATCGTCGTTCTCCCCGGCTCCAATTGCGATCACGACGCACTCCACGTCACCCGCGACATCCTCGGCGCGGAAGCCGAAGTGTTGTGGCACAAGGATACGGACCTCAAAGGTGTCGACTGCGTGATCATCCCCGGCGGTTTCGCGTACGGCGATTATCTCCGCGCCGGCGCGCTCGCGAAATTTGCTCCGATCATGGAGCCGATCCGCCGTCATGCCGCGAGTGGCGGACTGGTATTCGGGATCTGCAATGGTTTTCAGGTCCTCGCGGAAGCCGGCCTTCTTCCCGGCGCGCTGATGCGAAACGCGCATCTGCGCTTCGCGAGCCGCGACGTCCTCCTGCGAACGGAAGAGACGGACACGCCGTTCACGTCGGAACTGAGCGAAAGCCAGGTGTTGCGAATGCCGATCGCGCACGGCGAGGGAAACTACTTCGCGGATGACGCGATGCTCGACGAGCTCGAAGAGAACCGGCAGATCGTTTTCCGCTACTGCGACGGCGAAGGCCGGATCACATCTGCGTCGAATCCGAACGGATCGGCGCGCAACATCGCCGGCATCTGCAACCGCGAGCGCAACGTTCTCGGCATGATGCCGCATCCGGAGCGCTGTTCGGAAGCGCTGCTCGGCAACGCCGATGGCTTCGGAGTCTTCAAGTCGATCGCCGCATCGCTGGCCCGGGTGTAGTGAAGTACTCGGTCGTCATCCCCACGCACAACCGTATGACGATGTTGCAGCGCGTGCTCGACGCCCTCGAGCGTCAGGAAAACGCGCCGCCGTTCGAGGTCGTCATCATCAACGACGGATCGACGGACGACACGGAACGCGTTCTCTCGCAGCGAGCGGGAATCACATTTCGGTCGCAGCCAAACTCGGGTCCTGGTTGCGCGCGCAACTTCGGCGTCTCGCTGGCGACCGGGCGCTTCGTCATTTTCATCGGCGACGACACCGTCCCCGAGCCGCGCTTTCTTGCCGAGCACGCGCGGACGCATTCCGAGTCAGGAGACGATTCGCTCACCGCATGTCTCGGGTACACCGGCTGGCCTTCGGATACGCGCGTGACCGCGTTCATGGATTACATCAACGACTACGGATTGCAATTCGGCTATCGGCTGATTAAGGACGGCGGGGTTGTACCATTCAATTTCTTTTACACCTCGAACATCTCCATCGATCGGCAGCTCCTCGCGAACAATCCGTTCGATACGACATTCCCGTCGGCGGCCTGGGAGGACATCGAGTTGGCGTACCGGCTGGAACGGCGCGGACTGAAGATCCGATACAACGCGAAAGCGATTACGCGCCACTATCACCACATGAATGTCGATTCGTTCGCGCGGCGGCAGTACACGGTTGGAAAGTCGGGCGCGATTTTCTATCGCAAGCACCCTGAGCTCGGACACTTCCTCGGCGTTCACGAGCTCGATTCGCGCCGTCTGGCCGACGCGCGTCAGCTTGCGCGATTGCGTCGCCGCGCGCGTCTCGGCGAACGATTCCGGTTTCTCGCGAACAATCATGTTTTCGAGAAACTGATGCGTGAACACTATTTGATGGGGTTGCGGGACGGTTTGCGAGATGTTCATCACGCTTGAAGGAATCGAAGGCTCCGGAAAATCGACGCAGGTGAGCAAGCTTGCGGAGCGGATTCCGAACGCGATCGTGACGAAAGAGCCGGGCGGGACGCCGACTGCCGATCGCATCCGCGCGATTCTTCTCGACACCAGGAACACGATCGAGCCTGTCGCCGAAGTGTTGCTGTTCGCGGCGTCGCGGCGGCAGCACGTGATGGAAGTCATCCGCCCGGCTTTGGCTGCGGGACGGGTGGTGCTGTGCGATCGCTTCACCGATGCCACGCTCGCCTATCAGGGCTTTGGACGTCTTCTCGATCTCGATCGATTGCGGTGGTTGAACGACTGGGCGACCGATGGCCTGCATCCCGATTTGACATTGATTTTCGATCTGCCGGAGGAGACCGGGCTCGCACGCGCGCGATCGCGCAACGCCACGTTGCCTGTCGATGAAGGACGCTTCGAAACGGAAGACATTCGATTTTTCCGCCGCGTTCGCGAGGGCTATCTCACGCTGGCCGCTGCCGAGCCGAAACGCTACGCGGTGATCGACGCGGCCGGCACGCCCGAGGATGTCTTCCAGAAAACGATCGCGACGCTACGCGAGCGCGCGCCGCAGGTGCTCGCGTGAACGATGCGGCCGCACTTCTCGCCGAGACCGCAAAACGCGGCGAGCTGCATCACGCGATCATCCTGCATGGTCCCGCACCGGACGCGCTTCGGCGGGCGGCGATCAAGATCGCGAAGGCGCTCAACTGCGTCAACAAAACGGCGGGCGATGATTGTCTCGCTTGCCAGCGCATCGAGCGGAACATTCATCCCGACGTACACATCGTCGAAGTCGGGAGCGAGCGAAAAATGATCAGCGTCGAGCAAATCCGCGACCTCCTTTCCTCGGCCTCGTTCCGGCCCTACGAAGGACGCAACAAGGTCTTCATCATCGATCCGGCCGACGCGCTCAGTCCGGGCGGATCGAATTCGCTACTGAAAACCCTCGAGGAGCCGGCGCGCGACACGACGTTCATCCTTCTGACGCGATCGCCGGAGCTGCTTCTGCCGACGATCCGATCGCGCTCGCAGGCGATTTACGTCGGAGGCGACGTGCCGCGCGATCCGGAGCTCGAGGCCGGCATCCTCGCGATGCTGCAGCAATTCGCGAAGAAAAACGAGAGCGCCGCGCTGCTCGCGCTCGGCGCGATCGTGGCGGACCAGGACGACGTCAACGCCGCGATGGCGCTTCTCGCCGAGATCTTGTGCGAGGCCGCGGCCGGCCGCGTCGATGTTTCTCTTCCTCGTGAAAAATTGCTCGCGGCAGCCGACGCGATTGTCTTCGGAACGCGATGGCTCGTCGTGAACGCCGATCCGCGCATGCTCATCGAGCAGGGACTCGCATCGCTGGTGAAGTGACACCTGAATTTCTATGTTCTTCGTTCGAACTTCGAACTTCGAACTTCGAACTTAATTTTTTTCGACCAAAAGTTCGAAGTTCGAAGTTCGAACGAAGAATTTAGAAAGGAGTCCGCCTCCCACCCACCCCAAAAAAATTTGCCCCGCCTTTTTGGGGCGGGGCAAGTTCATTACTGGATGTGCGCGGCGCGAACGCTCAGGGGCGAGAGTTCAATCGGTAAGATTCAAAGAAGACTTTCAAGAGGGTAAAACTCTGAGGCAGGCTAGTACAACAGAAAGCAGATTCCCGCCTGCCCATCCAGTAAATCCTTACTCTCTAATACGAATGAATTATCGCACACATTGTGAAAAATTTCTCAATGTAACAATGATGTAACAAGTAGCTTATCTTCAGCAAGATAACTGATCCATGACACCGAGTCCAGAAGCTACTACAGAACAGGCGTTCGGTCAACGGCCGCGATTCAGCGAGCGACGATCGAAGGCTGCGGCGCGAACGACCGGGCCAGGCTGACGTGCCCGCCAAGGGTCTCGGCAGGCTCGCCATTGACCAGCATCCGGACTTTTTTGGCTTCCGGAAAATTGGCCGTCACTGTCTGTACGACGGAATAGACGGCCATAAGTTCCTGGTGGCTGCCGATTGCCCAGCCCTGAGTCAGCGTCGGACCGCCGAGGTCGACAAATGCGGTGCCGTCGGGAAGGAGATAGACAGCGCGAATGACCGTATCTGCCGGCAGCAAGCGAGGAACCGCCGCGTTCGCGGAACCCTTGACGAGCTCACGCATGACCAGATCCAGCGCGCCCGCGGGATTCTCGGGCAGCGGCAGATCGCGCCGCTCCGGAGCAAGAAGAAGATCGGGCGACTCGTAGTAGAGCGTCACGGTCCGCATCGCGACCTTGTTCGCGACATTGAGATTGGGAGACAGCGGCTGTTTTTTTTCTTTGCACGCGCTCGTCGAAAGAATGACGAACGCAAACACCATCCATCGCCGCACTAGTTACCGGCCTTTTTATCCGTGGCCAGAGTGGGAGCAGGGGCGGGCGGACGGATCACGCCGATGCGTGTCTCGTAGTCGGTTTTGTAGCGCTCGACCGCCGTCGTCAGCGCATCGATGACGAGGTTCTGAAAGTCGGCGCTCTGCAATTTCGACTCTTCATCGGGATTGGAGATGAATGCCACCTCGACCAGCACCGCGGGCATCGTGGCGCCGACGAGGACTTTGAACGGCGCCTGTTTCACGCCGCGATTCTGCACGTGCGTCGCGCGATTCATCTCTTCCTGAACAGCCTGCGCGAAGCGGCTCGATTCGTTCAGGTATTGCTGCTGCGCCAGATCCCACAGGATGAGTTTCAGATCGGCAGTCTCCGGCCCCGCGGTCCTGGCCGCCGCGTTCTCAACCTCGGCCGCTTTCTTTGCGAGCTCGTCGGAAGCTTCCAGCGAGAGGAAATACGTCTCCGATCCGTGCGCCCCTTTCACGACGGCAGCGTTCATGTGGACGGACAGAAAGAGGTCCGCTTTGTATTGATTCGCGATGGCCGTACGCTGATCGAGCGGCACGAGACTGTCGTCAGTGCGCGTCAGGATCACGCGCGTCTTGAGTTTGTTCTCGAGGTTGTCGGCAAGCCGGCGGCAAAGTGCGAGCGTCGCGTCTTTCTCCATCAGGCCGCGCGGTCCGATTGCGCCGACTTCTTTTCCGCCGTGTCCCGGATCGATTGCGATCGTGTGGATCCCCGGCGTGTCGATCGGGCGCGACGGCGTGAGATTTCCGGGAATCGTGTTGGGTCCGGCCGCGACTTTGTGAAAGTCGAGGACGACGCGGAACGGAGTGTCGAGTTTGTAAGCGTCAGCCGCAACGTCAGGCGTTTTCAGATCGAGCCGCAGATCGTTTCCGCTGAACGTCGCTTTGCTGACGTAGGGATCGTCGTACGACTGCTCCGGAAACGGCGCGCGGATCGGAGTCTTGAATCGAATCGTGTACGCCATCTGATCCTTGACGATGGCATATTCCGTCGGCGCGGTCAGGCCGATCACGACCTTCGAGATTCCCTGAATGTTCGCCACCGAAAGTTGAACTCCGACGATCGTGTGTTGCGCCGGACGGGCGACCAGGACGCGGCCGACTGGATCCCATGTGACTTCCATGTCGACAGTCTTGCCGAGAAATCCCTGGAAGAATTGCCACGGAACATAGGGCCGTCCGCCGACCACGACCGGAACCGAGGGCATCTCGATCAGCTCATCGCGAATGACACCGAAGCGGCTGTCGGGACCGAACGCTGCGAGGTTGTTGTTGAGCGACGCCTTGAAGCCGGCGCCGTCCGGCGTAACGGATCCACCGAGTCCGGCCATGACGTCGTCGGCCGCGAAGAAAGTCTGCCCTTCGACGTGCGTGATCGTGACGAGGCGGTCGCCGCTCGGCGTGCGAAGCGTCGCCTGATTGGGCGCCTGCGCGGAGAGAATCGTGGCGGCAGCGAGGATGAGCAGCGGAAGGAACCGCTTCATAGGAGCTTTCTCTTATTATCGCATGTCGAATGACGAAGCTCGCCGCGTTTGCAGCATTGCTCAGCCTCGCCGCCTGCGGTCCCTCGGAACAGTCCGGTCCGGCTTTGAGCAAGGAGCCGATCAGCGTCCGCGGCTGGATCGTCGATATCGAAGGCGCGGCGAATGCGCCGTTTCAAACCGTCGAGACTGAAGCGTTTCGAAAAACGCAGATTTTTCAAACAATGAACGTGTGGGTCGACAACGCTCCGTACGTTTCCGGCGGGGTCGCCGAGACAGGAGCGTTTCTTCTGCTCGATGTTCCCCCCGGAAACATCACGATCACCTTCAGCGCGCCGGGCGCGCCGGCGGCGAAGCTCGTGCTGCAAAACATTCCGGGGAATGCCGATGTATTCGTACCGGCGATCTTGTTGCGACGCGATTCGGTCGCGCTGCTCGATCCGAAAGGCGTGAAGGTGCGCCTGGCCGGCAACGTCGATCGCGCGAAACCCACCGGCATCGTCGCGACTGTTGCCGGCATCGCTGTACCGGTGATGACAACTCCGATCGCTGAGATGGCTGACCCCCATGAGTATCCCGCCCGACCCGCCGCGACGCGGCCTCTTGGAATCGTTCGATAAGGAGAAAGATATGGAGCGACGCGCACGCAATCGCGCCAATTTCCCGTCGCGGTTTGCCACGACTGTGACCCATTGGGCCGGCTCGACCGCCGGATTCATTGGCGCGGTCGTGGTCATCCTCATCTGGGCGGCGACCGGTCCCATCTTTCATTGGTCCGACACCTGGCAACTCGTCATCAACACCGGGACCACCATCATCACGTTCCTGATGGTGTTTCTAATTCAGCGCTCGCAGAACAAAGACTCGCTCGCGATTCAACTCAAACTCAACGAGCTGGTCGCGGCGATGCAGGGCGCGAGCAATCGGCTGATCTCCGTGGAAGATCTATCGGAGCAGGAGCTCGGCGTGCTGCACATCCACTTTCAGCGCCTCGCCGAGATGGCGAGCCACGATGAGCGCGTCAACGAATCGCATTCGATCGAAGAAGCTGAGGCGCGCCACGCGTTCAAACGCGACAAGCGTGCTCCGCACGCGTGATCGGTTTTCGGTTCTCGATTGTCAGTTCCGCCTTCCGAGAACCGACCACTGACAACCGACAACGCGCGGCGAAGCCGCGCTAAAGAACCAGCTCCGCGAATTTCTTCAAATCGATATTGCCGCCCGACACCACCGCCACGATCGGGCCCTCCCCCGCCCGCCCGCTCAGCGCGGCGGCAACCGCCAGCGCGCCCGCCCCTTCCGCGATGACGCGCGTTTTCTCGGCGACCAGCCGCATGGCGCGGCGAACTTCGTCGAGCGACACCACGATCGATCCGTCGACGATCCCCTGCATCCGCTCCCACATGCGTGGGAAGATGCTCTTGCCGCCGGCGCCATCGACGAACGACGCCTCCCAGTCCGAGAAGACCTGCGGACTCTGTTTCTCGAACGACAACGCGCCGGGCGCCGCGGTCTCGGGCTCGGCGCCGAGGATGCGGACTTTCGGCGCGAGTTGCCGGATTGCGCTGCCGATGCCGGAGATCAGCCCGCCGCCTCCGATCGCGGCGATGACTGTTTTCACATTCGGAAGGTCCTCGAGAATCTCGACCCCCAGGGTCGCGTTGCCGGCGACGAAATCGTGATCGTCGAATGGATGGATGAACGTGCCTTCGACGCCGGGAAACTCGCGGACTTCCATCGCACGCCAGCACGCGTCGAACGGCGCCTTCACGATCCGCGCGCCGAGGTTGCGCATCCGCTCGAGCTTGGTCTCGGGCGCCGTCTCGATCGCGACGACGGTGCAGACGATTCCTGCTTCACGAGCCGCGAACGCCACGCCCTGCCCGGCATTACCGGCGCTGATCGTCCAGACGCCTTTTTTTCGCGCTTCGGTTGAAAGCATCGCGACGGCATTCGCGGCGCCGCGAATCTTGAACGCGTTGATCGGCTGCAGGTTTTCGAGCTTGAGCCAGATCTCCGGCACGGGCGCGTCGTGACGCAATCGAATCAGCGGCGTACGCACGGCCAGATTCTTGATGCGCTCGCGCGCGGCGCGAATCTCGTCGATCGAAACACGGCGAACGGGCGGAGGTGCGACGGCCATCGCGCGCGATTCTATCGCCGTCGGCGATAATCGCCGCGTCGTGTCCCGGAAATCGAGACGCCAGCAGCAGCGGGCCAGCGCGCGCACGGACAGAATCGAGAAAATTGCGCCTGCCCCGAGCGATCTTCGCGAGCGGCTGCTCATATCGGCGGCGCTCCTGATTGCGATCGCGGTCGTCTATGGCCAGGTCGCGAGTCACGAATTCACGAACTTCGACGATCCGACGTACGTGACGCAGAACTATCGCGTCACATCCGGTTTGTCGATCAGCAACATGCAGTGGGCCTTCACCACGTTCCACGCGAACAACTGGCATCCGGTCACCTGGATCTCGCACATGATCGACGTGCAGCTCTTCGGGCTGAACGCCGGCAGACATCTGCTGGTGAACGTGGCCCTCCACGGATTCACGAGTGTTCTTCTTTTTCTTCTGCTGCTGCGGCTCACCCACGCGATGTGGCCGAGCGCCGCGGTGGCAGCACTCTTCGCGCTCCATCCGCTGCACGTCGAGTCGGTCGCCTGGGTTTCGGAACGCAAAGACGTTCTCAGCGCGCTTTTTTTCGTCCTGACGCTCTGGCTCTATGCGCGGTTCGTCGAGAAGCGATCGGTGGGCCGTTATCTATGGATGGTGATTGCGTTCGCGTTAGGCCTGATGTCGAAGCCGATGCTCGTGACGCTTCCCTTCGTCCTCCTTTTGCTCGACTACTGGCCGCTGCAACGGCTCTCCAAGCAGGCGTTCGTCGAGAAACTACCGCTGTTCGCGATGGTGATCCCGGTCGCGATCCTGACGATGAAAGCGCAGCAGGAGTCGATCGGCGCGATTCCGCTTTCCGATCGCGCCGGCAACGCCGCCCGAGCCTACGTTGCATACCTCGGCAAGATGATCTGGCCCGCGCACCTCACCAACATCTATCCCCTGCCGCGAACCACCTCGATCGCGATGACCTTGGGCGCGATCGTTTTTCTCGTGCTCGTGACGGTCGTGGCGCTGCGCTTTGCGAAACGATTTCCCTTCCTACCTGTTGGCTGGTTTTGGTACCTCGGTACATTGGTACCGGTGATCGGGCTGATCCAGGTTGGGCGGCAGGCGATGGCCGACCGCTACACCTACATTCCTTCGATCGGAATCTTCATCGCGATCGTGTGGGCCGCACGAAAGTGGGTGCCGGTCTTCGCGATCGCCGCCATCGCGTGCGCCATCTGTTCCTTCGTCCAGGTGAAATATTGGACGAGTAGCTTCACGCTTTTTCAGCATGCGGTGGCCGTCACGCCTGACAACGAAATCGCGCATGAGATGTTAGGCCTGACGCTGATCGAACGCGGTGAGCGCGCCGGCGGCGAACGCGAGCTTCAAAAGGCAATCGATCTCAATCCGACAAATGATCGCGCGCTGCTCGCTCTCGGCCGCCTGCGCTTTTCGGCGGGTCATCCTGGAGAAGCGATCCCGCTATTCGAACGCGCGCTGCACATCAAGGATCTGCCGGAGACTCGCGCTGCGCTGGCCGCCGCGCGTGGCAATGTCGCAGAAGCGACTCGCATGTACGAGGAAGCCATCCGTCGCGATCCGGCATCGACCTACCTGCACAACGATTTCGCGGCGCTGCTGGCAATCAATGGACGCGATCAGCAGGCGCTCGCGGAATATCAGGAAGCACTGCGACTCACCCCCGACCTCTACGACGCGCACATGAACCTCGGCGCACTTTTGAGCCGCCTCGATCGGAACAACGAAGCGATCGAGCATTTCGTGGCAGCCGGCCGCGCGCATCCCCGCGCATCGGAGCCGCACATTTACCTCGCGCTGACATACGCAAACGCCGGCCGCCTCAATGACGCCATCGCGGAAGTGTCGACGGCGTTGACCATCGATCCGGTGGAGAGCAACCGCCAGTTCAGCGACGCCGTCCGGATGCCGCTGAAGGAGTCGAACCTTCGCGACTATCTGGCCTTCCTGCAACAGAAGGCGCGGGGATAAGATGTCGGAATGTCGCGTTCCTTAATCGCAGCTCTTCTGCTCATCGCATCACCTCTCCTCGCGGTTCCGGGAGTCAAGAGTCCCGTCAAATTGCGCATGCTCAATTCTTCGCGGTGGAATGGACGTTGTCCGCACGAGTTTCAGTTCGAAGGCGCGATCACTGCGCGCGGCGCCGGCGATGTGCAATACACATGGGATCGCAGCGACGGCCCCGGCACAGCGACCGAGACGCTGCACTTCACCGGTCCGAACCAGACGAAAACTGTACGAACGTCGTGGACACTTTCGATCAGTTACCGCGGATGGGAACAGATCCGCGTCACCTCGCCGAATTTCATCCGCTCGAACAAGGCCGCTTTCACTTTGAGCTGCCACTGACGCGAAATAGCAGCAGGTCGAGACTCAGCGTGACGCTTTGAGGTGCCACATTGCGCGGTCGATATGTGGCGCGCAAGATGTCCTTTGCATCTTGAGCGTTCAACTGCGCGACTGTCGTCGCACGCTCGTGTTTGATCATCTCGAAGTCGCCGAACGTGGCGATCGTGCGCTCGATACGATCGCGTCCGCGCCCTCGCAATTCGATCAGATCGTCGGGCGCAGAGACAGCGACGAGGAGATATCCGTTGTCGCGAAGCACGCGCCGGAATTCGGTGTCATGCATACGACCGGTGATCGACATGACAAGGTCGAATGACGCATCAGCGTACGGAATGAATCGATCGGCGTTAGCGACGATCCACTCGCATTGCGGATAGCGACGCGCCGCAAGATCGATGGCCGCTGTGGAAATGTCGACGCCGCATCCACTGCCGAGGGATCCGAGGTAGTAGCCTTCGCCGCAGCCGGCGTCGAGCACGGCGGTGTGAGGGACCATTTCTCGTATCGTTGCCAGCAGCGGCTCCGCATGCCCGCGATCGAGAAATCGTCTGCGGGCCGCGACCGCCTCCTCCGAATCGCCCGGATTTCGCGAGCGGCGCTGCTGTGGCTGCAGAAGATTGATGTAGCCGCTGCGCGCGATGTCGAACGCATGTCCGCGCGGACAGACAACGCGCCGCTCTTCGCGCGTCAGCGGAAGATGGCAGGTCCGAACGGTGCACAAAAGCTGGGGCACGCGGGCCTACAATCATCCCATGCACCGCTCCAGTCGTCGTCTGATCGCGCTGGCCCTCGGTCTGACCGCGTTCGTGATCGGCTCCGCGCTGCTCTACCAGGCCGGCATGGAGCGCCTCGAAGGAAAACATCGAACGTTCTGGGACGCGATCGAGTGGGCCGCCGAGACGCTGAGCACCACCGGCTACGGATACGACAGCCACTGGAGGCATCCGGCGATGGTGATTCTCGTCGTCGCCGTTGAATTCGTTGGCGTGTTCCTGTTTTTTCTGATCGTCCCCATCTTCATGATCCCGTTTCTGGAAGAGCGCTTCGAGGAAAAACTTCCGCGCGACGCCGGCGACATCACGAATCACATCGTCATCTATCGTTTCGGACCCGCGGTGGAATCGCTCATGCAGCGACTGAAGAGTGCTGCCATTCCGTCGCTGGTCCTGGAAACCGACGAAGCGGCGGCCAGGGCGGTGCTCGAGCAGAAACAGCGCGTCGTCTTCGCGCGGGCCGAGGAAGATGCGCTCGACGTGT
>WNFJ01675953.1_pt1 | contig 21065 bp, 16 predicted proteins | sample 5400461 | NCBI WGS metagenome assembly WNFJ01 (sample SAMN13153349, study PRJNA577476) | soil metagenome | isolation source: 115 cm saprolite on Douglas fir-dominated hillslope | place: USA:California | collected 2013-09-17
ACCGAGACCATGAGGGGCGTATCCTATGGACATGGCTGTGAACTGGATCGAACTTGCACAAAAGATGGCCGAGGCCGCCCGCGCGCGGGTGGCGGCTGATCGAAAACGGCTGCGGGAAATTCTCGCCGAGCGGCAGCGGAAGCAAGGCCCGGCGCAGTCCTCCTCGCACTCGCAGTGACCCAACCCAGACTTACTCTTGTCGCTGGAGCAAACGGTTCCGGGAAAACTACACTGACTTCAGGTGAGAGATTTTTTCGAGAGATACCGCTTCTTGATCCGGACAATATTGCCGCAACTCTGCAGTCCAGTATGCCCTCGACCTTCCCCATCACAGCGGCGCGGAGCGTCCTAAAATCCGCAAAAGAACACATCAGCCGACGCGAGAGCTTCGCCGTTGAGACGACTCTGGCCGGAAAGCACTATCTACAAATGATGGTTGATGCGCGAAATCGTGGTTTCGAGGTCGTGCTGGTCTACATCGGCACAGAAAATGTTGAGATCAACCTGGCTCGAATCAGAAATCGAGTTCTCGCGGGCGGCCATGATGTCCCAGAGAGCGATGTCCGCCGGCGTTACCAGCGAAGCTTCGAGAGTCTTCTGATAGCGATAGAGCGCGCCGACCACGCCATCCTGTTCGACAACTCAACCGAAGAGGGTTACCGGCTTATCGCGGTTCTCGGGCCGTCTGGAAGGCAGTGGTTCGAGCCTGTTCCAGATTGGGCAAAGGCAAGTCAGAGCTAGCCGGGCGTAGTCTCACTAGCGGCTTCCTTAGAGAATCGGGTAGCGGAAAGACGGGGAGTGAATTCCGTTGTACCGCCCACCGATTCCAGCCTACGATAAGCCTATGGCGAAGGCGAAAAAGTTCGAACTCGAGAGTCCTGCTCCCATCCTGGACGAGGAAGACGAGGAAACGCTCGCCGCCATCGACCAGGACATCCGGGACGCGAAAGCTGGTCGAACCGTCCCAGCCGAGGAAGTCCGCAAGCGTTTGCCCAAGTGGATTACCGCCTCCAGAACGCGGCGAAATTCACAGGTGGCTTGTGATATCCAACCTTGCGGCGCTCCTAAAATAAGCTGATTATGTTCAAGGCGGAGGCGGTAGAGATGAAAACCGCAGCAAGGGCCTAGGTCTTTGGCAGTCAGGACTTTTGCCTCTAAGTTATTTGAAATGAGGATTTTGCGAATCGGCGCGCTGATTCCAAGGTACTTAGCCAAAGCAGAAGCTCCTAAGTCCTTTGAATGGAATATTTTACATGTAAGTTATTTGCTTTCAATATTTTACCCGGATTCCGACGGGCCTAAAACACCGCAACTAACTGATTCCAGATATTTTAGCCAGATTGATCTGTGTTTTTTTTAATCTGGATTCGAGTCAGCTTCTGGACAAGCCAAAGCGGGCACTTTCGGCCTCGACTTCGTCCTCATCCGCCGCCAGCTTTTCGAGCGGGCGCGCACTTCGCAGACTTCGCGAGAAAGGGGGATCGCGGGGAGACAGCCCGCGATTACTTCCCTTCCAGCGTGATATCCCCAACCCCGACGTGCGCCCGCAGTTCGTACTTGCCGTCGCCGTGGTATTTCAGAGTCTTGCCCAGCCAGCCGCTGGTCTCTCCGTAGCCGTCGCTGTTCACGTCGCCGATGCCGGCGCTGGCGCGCACCAGGTGATAGTCCGCGCGCCCGACCGCGACGCGTATGTCGCCGACACCCAGCTCCAGATCTTTGTCGCCTGTAATGTTGGCGACGGTGACATCGCCGACCTTTTCATGCACATCGAGGTTGGTGTTCTGCGGCACTTCAAGTTCCACGTCAAACTGGGTGTTGCCGCCAGATGAAGCGTGGAACTCGATTCTGGCATCGTTACCGCGGATTTCGAACTCCACGCGCGCGTCTTTCACACGACTCTCACGCCGTGACTTGACCGTGTAATGCATGGCGATCTTGTTGGAATCGCTGCGCATGATGCGCACATCGCCTACGCTCAGTCGCACGTGAAGCATGCCACCGGCCACGAAATCGCGAGCCTCATCGTGACTCTCTTCGTAATCCCAATGGTCCGAAGCGGAACAAAGCGGGGCCAACAAAATAAAAAGAAGAACTATCTTTTGCAGCGTAGCTAGTCGTATGGAAGAACTTCCGGGCATAAAGCACCTCCAGGACGCACGTGCGCCTCTTTGTGGTACGCGTGGGATGGATAAGCGGTTCCAGGAAACTTCCCGTGGATTCTGGAGACGCGGGCCCGCGCCACACAAACCTAGCTCTTGAAGTCGGCAACTCCGTCCCACACTAGTTGGACGGCGATGGCGAGAATCAGAAAGCCGAATATCTTGTTGATGGCGCCGACCGCGCTCGGACCGAGACGCCGCACCAGCGGTCCGCCCATGTAGAAGAAAAGGAAAACGGTCAGTGACACCGCGGCGATCCCGATCACCATGCCCATGTACGAGGCGGCGCTATCCACATGCGCCGCGAGCCCCATGACCACTCCGATCGCACCTGGTCCAGACATGAGCGGCATGGCCAGTGGGGTGAGAGAGATGTCTTCCTTGTCCATTGCTTCATGACTTTCTTCCGGCGTGATGCGCGCATGCGATGTAACCATGCCCCAGGCGGTATTAGCGACGATCAGCCCGCCGGCAATTTTCAGCACGGGCAGCGAGATGCCGAAGAAATACAGCACGAAGCGCCCAAAGAAAAGAAATGCGACCAGGATGACGAAGACCCAAACGCCAGTTTTCAGGGCTGTGCGCTGGCGGTCTTTGGCCGTCCAGGAAGACGTCATGGTGAAGAAGATGGGAATTCCGCCAAAGGGATCAACGATGGGGAACAACGCGAGAAACGTGGCCGCCGCCGAATGCGGCAGCGTGCGCAGAAATTGCCCGAGAGCGTGGGTCGCATTCATGTCTACTGCTGCCGCGCCCGCTCCGCATCCCCTTTATCGATCGCTTCGTTCACTCCCGGAATCACTACTGCCGCATAGCCCGTGTATTCGCCCGGAGCGTAGATCGCATGGCGAAACCACGGACGATGCGGCAATCCTTCGGGCACCAGCAGCGCTCGCTCCGCATTGCGCAGCGCCTGGTTCAATCTTGCTAGATCTCGCGGCGAACTCTTCTGTTTCTGGAGAATCTTTGCCCCCGCATCCTGAAAATGTTTTGCGGTCACAGTCACGGCATTCAGGTCAAGTTTGCGTTCGCCGAATTTACTATCCGCTCTCTTCTTGGCGGTGTCCAGGTAAGCGGCAATCTCTTTCCCGTATTCTTCGTAGTCGTAAGGCAGCACATCGGCATCGGCCATTCGCATCGCCTCCAGGCCGAAGACTCTAGCCATCTGCTGTTCGTAGACGAAGTCCGGATCGCCGAACTTCTTGAACCAGGCAAAATTGTCGAACACCGAGTGATACACGCCATATGGACCGGTGGAGCTGATATCGGTCGAGGGCACACCGAGGTGCTGCTGAAAAGCGCTGTAGTCGGAGCCACTGCCCAGGTCGCCGACCGGGACATCGCTTTTGACATTGGCGGCAGGCAGGCGGCGGGTGTCGCCAATTGCTTCTGCGGGCGACTGAGTCGACGCTGTCCCAGGGGCATCACCCTTTTGCCACGCGTCGTAGACTGTGCCGCCCTTGGGACTGGGAACCGCTTTGGCAATGTCGCGCAAGAACTGTTTCAAGCTTGGCACTGCCGAGGCGCCAAACTTCGGTCCGGAGACGGCCACGTCCATGTTGAAATATGCGGGAGCGTTGGCCAGTTCGGATTCGTGCTGCTCGGCCCACTCCGTGGAACCCATCAGACCTTCTTCCTCGCCGTCCCAACTGCCAAAGACCAGAGTGCGCTTCGGCTTCCATCCTGACTTCAGCAGTTCGCCAACTCCGTGCGCCGTTTCGAGCATGGCCGCAGTACCGCTGTTGGGGTCGACCGCGCCGTAGACCCATGCATCGCGGTGGTTTCCCGCAACCACCCACTCATCGGGAAGTTCGCTTCCGCGCACCCGGCCAATCACATCCCATACAGTGCGGAATTGATAATCCTGTTTGAGATGCATCTTCACCCGCGCCGGTCCCGGCCCCACGTGGTAGGTGAAAGGCAGCGCACCCTGCCAGTCGCGGGGCGAGTCGGGGCCTGCGAGATGTTGAAGGATGGGCGAGGCGTCGTGATAGGAGAGCGGCGTAACTGGAATCTTCGGCATTTGCGCCGACTGCTCGGGAGCAATGCGCTTGCTTTCCGGCAGCGAAGGCAGGGAGGCAAATCCTGGCGTGGTAGGGTCGCCGGGAAATTCGAACATGTATCCTATCGATCCGCGCTGCACGGCGGTATCGGGCCGCCAGGGGCCATCGGGATATTTATCGCCGCGACGCCAGCCATCGTCGAATGGATCGGAGTAGATGATCACTCCCGCCGCGCCATGTTCCTGCGCGACGAAGGCCTTTACCCCTCGGAAGTTCTGGCCGTAGCGCACCAGCACGATCTTGCCGCGTACATTAATGTTTAGCTTTTCGAGCTTTTCGAAATCTTCCGGCGTGCCGTAGTTGGCATAGACCACGTCGGCCTCGGCGTCTCCTGACGGCGACATGCTGTTGAACGGCATCACCACGCGCGGGTCGTCTTCATAAGGATCGCCATCGACGTGTTCGCACGTGGGGCCATGCATTTCAACTCCGGCGGGCGCGGTAATATCCACCCTGATTTCTGCGGGATAATTCATCCACACTTGGTATTCGACAATCTCGGTGTCGAGTCCGGCATCACGAAATTTCTGTGCTACGTAATCGGCGGTGGCTTTGTCCTCGGGCGTGCCCGCCATGTGCGGAGCTTTGGTCAGCGTGAGCAGGTGCTGCTCCGCCAATTTTGGATCAGGAACCGCGAGAAAGCGGGCTTCGGCGGCGGTTTCGGCGGCGGAGTCGCGAAAGCCGAAGATGGGTTGAGCAGCAGACGCCTGGCCACTGACTGTCATTGGAAAGCTTGAAAGCAAAAGAGCTGAGGCAAGAAGTGACGCGAAGAATGGTCTCATCGGATCTCGAAGTGAAACTATGTACGGTAGCACAAGAACGTCTTATCGGGCTCGCGGCATCGCAAAGGCGTTCAAGAATCGGGGCAGGTCAGTGAACAGCGTCACTTGTCTCGTATCATCACCAACTTCACCATTTGCACCAACTGGTGCTATAATTCAATTTATGAAACGAGCCACCGTGACGCTACCAGATGATTTGGCCGTAGCCGTAGACAACTATTTGCAAGCTCAGGAAGCTCCGCCTTCGCTTACGACTGTCGTGCAAGCCGCGTTGAGGGAATACCTGCGTGAACGAGGATTTCTACAAGCACGCCGGCCTTTGAAAATTAGGCCGGCAAAGAAAGGGAGTGGTCGGAGCGACGTGAGTGAGAATCACGACCTTTACCTGACGGGCATCAAGAAATGATTCGCGCGGTGCTGGCGGACGCTGGGCCGTTGTACGCCGCCGTCGATCCCGACGATGCGCGCCACCAACAAGCCCTTCGAGAGCTGCGCCAGCTTGACGGCGAGCACAGGCACGTCGTGGTTGCGTATCCAACCCTGCTGGAGGCCTACAGCCTAGTCCTATTCCGGCTGGGCAGGAAGACCGCATCGAACTGGCTAGCGGACATAGCTGGCGCCTCTCTGATGAACCCCACTCCAGAGGATTATCGGTTGGCCGGGGCCAGACTTCGTTCGCTGCCAGACCAGTCCATCACGTTGTTCGACGCGACCCTAGCGGTCTTTGCTGCTCGTCTCGGAATAGATGTGTGGACCTACGATCATCACTTCGACTTGATGCGCGTCGGCGTTTGGCGTTAAACGTCGCTGTTTTACCGGCGCACACAACGGGCAACTCCATAACACACGAAGCCTGCTGCCCACAACACTAAGGCCCCTATCGCCGACGTTCCCAACTGAATGATCGTGTTCCTATGCTGTTGCATCCGGAGGAGAGCTTCGTTCTGGGGAGTCGGATTGTCCGCCAGATTGCGAACGCTCGATCAAACTCTCGGAGGTGAACAATATTGGGCAGTAAGGCGCAGAAGTATCAACAAGAACAGATACGCAATTGCGCCTAGGAACGCTTTCTTCCGTAGAGACATGGTTCAACGCACCTGCCCTGTCCCGACGATCTCGTACTTTGAAGAAGTCAGCTCCGCGAGCGCGAAAGGGCCGCGGCAGTGCAACTTCTGGGTGCTGATGCCCATCTCGGCGCCGAAGCCGAATTCGGCGCCATCGGTGAAGCGAGTCGAGGCGTTCCAGTACACCGCGGCGGAATCCACACCGCGAAGGAATTTGCGGGCGTTGGTTTCATCTCGCGTGATGATCGCGTCAGAGTGCTTCGTGGAGTAGCGATTGATGTGGGCGATTGCCTCGTCCACATTGGCGACCACGCGAATTGCCATGCACAGACGCAGATATTCTTCGTACCAGTCTTGCTCGGCGGTTGGCATGACGTTCAGCCCGCCAGCCAGTCTGCGAGACTTCTCATCTCCACGCACTTCGACTTCGGCCTCGATCAGCTTCTTGACGACTCGCGGGACGTATTCCGCCGCGACTCGTTCGTGCACCAGCACCTTCTCCGCGGAATTGCACACGGATGGCCGCTGCGTCTTGGCGTTGATTACGATGCGGTCGGCCATGTCGAAATCGGCGGATTCATCGACGAAGATGTGGCAGTTCCCAGCCCCGGTTTCAATCACGGGCACGGACGAATTTTCAGTGACGTATGCGATCAATCCCGCACCACCACGGGGAATGATCACATCGACCAAGCCGCGGGCCTTGATGAGTTCCTGCACCGAATCGCGCGTGGTGGAATCGAGAAGTTCGATTGCGCCTTCCGGCACTCCCGGCACCGTGGCAAGAATTTCAACCAGCCTCTGATTGCTGCGCGCGGCTTCTTTGCCGCCTCGCAACACGATTGAGTTGCCGGTTTTCAAAGCGAGCACCGCGGTATCAACCGTAACGTTGGGCCGCGATTCGTAAATGATTCCGACCACGCCGAGCGGCACACGGACTTTGCGGATTCGTAAACCGTTGGGGCGCGACCACTCAGCCAGGGTCTCGCCAATCGGATCGGCTAGCGCCGCGACTTCACGCACAGCTTGCGCCATCTCCTGGATGCGGGCGGTGGTAAGTAGCAAGCGATCGCGCATTGCGCCTTCGAGGCCGGAGGTTGCAACGTCTTCGTGGTTTGCCGTGAGAATTATTTGCGCGTGGACTTCGATTGCGTTCGCCATCGCCAGCAGCAGGGCGTTCTTTTCGGCTGTGGAGAGTAGCGCCAGTTTCGCACTCGCCTCGCGCGCACGCAGCAACTTCTCCTTCGTGGAAACCGGGTTGGCAATGGTCGTCGCCATTTACTTTCGCACCTGCGGGGGGAAGTAGGTTCCGATCTTGCCTTCCATCCCCAGCGTGATGCCTTGTGGATGCCTTCCATTCACGATGGCCACGTGCACGCCGCCTTCGCTGGCCAGCTTTGCGGCGCGCAATTTGGAAATCATGCCGCCGCGTCCCAGCGTGCTTTTGCCATTGCATTGCGCTTCCAGAGCGGGAGTGAGCTTGCGCACCACCCGTTGCAGCTTGGGCTTCTTGCTGCCGTTGGGAACAAGAAAACCGTCCACATTGGTTAACAGCAACAACCAATCGGCTTTCACCGCGGTAGCCAGCAACGCACTTAACTCATCGTTGTCGCCGAAAGCGCCCTCCAACTCGCGCACCGAGACGCTGTCGTTTTCATTCACAATGGGGACGACCCCCAGCGAAAGCAACTCAGCCAGCGCGTTCTGCAAATTGCGGTAGCGAACGGGTGAAGTGAAGTCGTCGCTCGAAAGCAGAAGTTGGGCCACCACCTTCTTGCCGAAGAACAAGCGCTCGTAGGTGTGCATCAGCTTGCTTTGGCCAACCGCCGCGCAGGCCTGCATGCCCGGAACACCGCTGGGGCGTTTGCGCAGTGCCAGTCCTGACATCCCCGCCGCAATGGCGCCGGATGTAACGATCAGGTACTCGTTTTTGCCGAGATCGAATTGATCCACCATGGCGCGCAGCAGGTTTGCGTCGATCTGACCGCCAGGAGCGATCAGGCTGGTGCCGACTTTGATAACGACTCTCATACGATGCAAACTCTCATGGCTTAGGTGGAATGGTATCGCACTTGGGGCCGGAAGATGATTTCCCTGATAATGCCATCTTAGTCGTCCGGTTGGGGAACAGGGAGTCCGGCGGGGAAGGACAATATTCATATCCTGCAATTAAAATTGGGTTCTGGCAAGATGAAAAAACTTGCCACTTTCAAGACCTATGCCCGCTTCCAATGCTACCCGCCGCTTTTCCGATCGCGCGGCAAACTATGTGCGATACCGGCCTGGCTATCCCCCGGAAGCGCTGCAGACACTGAATACCGAGTGCGGCCTGAGACCCAGCCACGTAATCGCCGACATCGCTTCCGGCACCGGCATCTGGACTCGTGTGTTGCTGGAGAACGGCAATCCGGTATTCGGGGTGGAGCCCAACGCCGAAATGCGCGAGGCAGGGGAGCGTCTGTTGTCGGCATTTCCTAACTTCACCAGCGTTGGGGGAACTGCCGGGGCCACGACACTGCCCAAACAGAGCGTGGACTTTGTCACCGCGGCGCAGGCGGCACACTGGTTTGATCGCGAGAAGGCAAGGGGCGAGTTCGTTCGCATGCTAAAACCCGGCGGCTGGCTCGTCCTTCTGTGGAACGAGCGGCTCACGGATTCGACAAAGTTCCAGCGCGACTACGAGGACTTGCTGCTGACTTACGGGACTGACTACGAAGAAGTCCGCCATGAGCGCACTACAGCGGCCGTCAACGAGTTTTTCGATCCGGGGCCGTTTCAAGAACGAGTGTTTGAGATTCGTCAGGAGTTCGACTATACCGGAGTCGAAGGGCGACTGTTGTCGTCGTCGTATGCGCCCGGGCCGGAGCATCCGCGACACGCGCCCATGCTGAGCGAACTCCAGCGGATATTCGATGTCTCTTCGTCCGAAGGCCGAGTTACTTTCGACTACAAGACGCGAGTGTATTTCGGGCATCTCGTGTGACGCTTCGTGTAGTGACCTTTGTGATCAAAAACGATCGACCACGAAGGACACTTAAGGTTCACTACGGAAAATCAAATTCACTCTGATACGATCAGCGCTGATTCATCCTCTGAGGTCCAAGCCGGTGCCTGACGAGAAATCTTTCCACATGACGCCTGACGAATTTCGGCGCCATGGCCACGCCGTAGTCGATTGGATCGCCGACTACCATTCGCGCGTTGAGTCGTTCCCTGTGCTGTCGCAGGCGAAGCCAGGAGAAATTCGCGCTTCGCTTCCAGCGAATCCTCCGGCGCGGGGCGAGCCGTTCGAAGCGCTGCTGAAAGATGTCGAGAAACTTATTCTGCCGGGCGTTACGCACTGGCAGTCGCCGAATTTCTTCGCCTACTTTCCGTGCAACGCCTCCGGCCCCGGAATTCTTGGGGATCTTCTCTCGTCCGGTCTGGGCGTTCAGGGCATGCTCTGGTCGACCAGCCCGGCGTGCACAGAACTCGAGACCCACGTGCTGGACTGGCTCGTGTCCATGCTCGGCCTGCCGGAGAAATTTATGTCGTCGAATACCGGGGGCGGAGTGATTCAAGACACCGCTTCGAGCGCGGCGCTGTGTGCGCTTTTGGCGGCGCGCGAACGCGCCACGAACTACACGAGCAATCAGAAAGGATGCGACGGGCGCATGGTGGCTTACGCCTCCACGCAAACCCACTCCTCGTTGCAAAAGGCGGCGATGATCGCGGGCATCGGCATTTCCAATTTGCGGCTGATCGAGGCCGATGAGAAGTTTGCGATGCGTCCCGAGGCTCTCGCTCGGCAGATTGAAGCCGACAAAGGCGTGGGGCTGGTTCCGTGCTTTGTGTGCGCCACGGTTGGCACGACGTCTTCGAATGCGATGGATCCGATCGCCGAGATCGCCCACGTCTGCCAGCGGCACAATCTCTGGCTGCACGTGGATGCCGCCATGTCAGGGACGGCGGCGCTGTGCCCCGAATTTCGCCACCTGCAAGAGGGAGTCGAGCTCGCCGACAGTTACAACTTCAATCCGCACAAGTGGATGTTCACCAACTTCGATTGCAACTGCTTCTGGGTGGCGGACCGCAAAGCGCTCATCCAGACGCTAAGTATTCTGCCGGAATACCTGCGCAATCAGGCCACGGAATCGGGCGCCGTAATCGACTATCGAGATTGGCACATCCAACTCGGGCGGCGGTTCCGCTCACTGAAGCTGTGGTTCGTGATTCGTCACTATGGCATTGAAGGCTTGCAGCACCATATTCGCCAGCACGTGCAACTGGCGCAGCAGTTCGCCGAGTGGGTGCGTAATGACTCTCGCTTTGAACTTGCCGCACCCGCGCCCTTGAACCTGGTCTGCTTCCGTCACAAGAGCGGCGACGCGGCGAATCAAACCATCATGGAGCGTCTGAATCGCAGCGGCGATCTCTTCCTCACGCATACCAAGCTGAACGGAAGGTTCACGTTGCGCGTGTGCGTAGGCCAGACCAATACGCAGGCAAGGCACGTGGAGAAAGCCTGGAAGAGGATCTGCGACGAAGCGCATAAGCTGCCGGCTGGCAGCTAACTGGACAGTCCGGATCTGGACTTTAAGAAAAACAGATCAAACTAGACTAAATTATCTGGAATCAATGACTTAGTCTCCGGGTTCCCCGCTAAAATCTTAGATCCAAAGGACTTACCGCTAAAATATTCCATCGAAAGGACTTAGCCAACGAGCCAGCGCATAAGTCCTTTAGAATTGGCCCGCGGCCCACCACATCCTTGCTAAAATATTGACTGCACAGGAGTTGCGGGTAAAATATTGATTCTCAATGAGTTATTCTGTTCGCTATTTAATTGTCAAAGAGCTAATGCGTAAAGAACAGAATGAAGCAGAAGCAAGGGGAAGTCAAGGAGAATCGAAGGCGTCAGGTGGAGTGCTGAACTTGCCGAGTCAGTTCGACGTGGCCTAGTTCAGCCTCAGGGCGGAGACATTACCGCACGTCTCGGCCTGGGTCGTGAGCGTAGTCGCTGGTTACATCAACTGCCAATCCAGCTTGGTATGAAACCAGTTTTCGTCCGAGGCAGACTACGTCCGGGTTGCCCGTCACTCGGGGGCAGACGCCGAGCCAACATGTTCATAACCTCCCAGAAGCCGACTTCGGGCCAGCGTCGTTGAGAATCCATCTTGAAAATAACTTTCGGGTTGCCCGTGACCGCCGCCCCGTCTTTTTCAATTCTCCGGATGAGGCACCATTGACATGTTCGTTTTTTGTAACAAAAAGACATTTCATCTTTACCCAAATGAAAACTGGAGTACTCTCCCCGGACAGTTCAGTCTGGGGGTCCAGTCGCAACCTTTAGCAAACCTCTGCTCAGCCCAAGGAGACACAATATGCCTGTGAAAAACGCCGACAATAGTTTCCCTCCACAAGCTCGCAAAGAGCGCCCATGCAATAGCCGTCACCTCCTTTTTTCATTGCTCTGTTGTGCCTTGGTCGCCGGCGCAGCGGTTGCACAAGTGGTCATTCCGATTGCGAATGACATCAGTACCATTGCCGGAAACGGAACTGCAGGTTTCACGGGAGACGGCGGATTGGCCACTAGCGCCGAAATCCATAGCCCCTATAGCGTTGCACTGGACCTCGCAGGCAACATCTACATCGCCGACCAGGCCAACAATCGCATTCGCAAAGTAACGGCAACCACGGGCGACATCTCCACCGTGGCCGGAAACGGAACGGCTGGCTTTTCTGGCGATGGCGGATTAGCGACCAGCGCTGAACTGAATGCCCCCACCGGCGTGGCCGCAGATCGCGCGGGAAATTTATACATCGCTGATTCTTCAAACAACCGCATCCGCGCCGTGAACACGGGAGCCTCCTCCGTGACGATTGCAGGAGTCGTGATTGCAGCCGGCGACATCGCTACGGTTGCGGGAAATGGCACCGCCGGATTCTCCGGCGATGGCGGCGCCGCCACCAGCGCCGAACTCAGTTTCCCCTTCGACGTTGCCCTCGACGGCTCAGGCAATATCTACATTGCCGACCGCAACAATCAGCGGATTCGTGTGGTCAATGGAAATACCTTCACCATCACCATCGACAATGTCTCGGTGGGGGCAAGTCATATCGCCACTGTCGCCGGCAACGGCACCGGCGGATTCTCAGGTGACGGCGGCGCCGCCATCAGCGCCGAAGTCCACTCTCCTTCGGGCGTGGCCATCGATCGTTCCGGCAACCTTTATATCGGCGATACGGCTAACCAACGCGTCCGTCTCGTGACGGCCTCGACCGGCGTCATCACGACCGCGGCCGGAAACGGCACCGCGGGGTTCTCCGGCGACGGAAGCGCCGCCACCAGCGCCGAACTTCACCTTCCCACCGGACTCGTTCTCGACATGGCGAACAATCTCTACATCGCCGACACCATGAACAACCGCATCCGAAAAGTCACGGCCTCCACTGGTAACATCTCTACCGTCACCGGAAACGGCACCGCCGGATTCTCCGGCGACGGCGGCGCTGCCTCTAGTGCCGAAGTCAACCAGCCTTTCGGAGTCACCGTCGACACTGCCGGCGACGTCTACATCGCAGACACTTCCAACAATCGTGTTCGCCTCATCGGCATGATCAACTTCTACGTTTCGCCCACCGGTAGCGACGGCGGTACCGGAACTTCCCTTGCCACCGCGTTCGCCACGCTCAATCATGCTCGCTCTCAGGTGCAGCCCCTGGCCGGCAGCGAACCCATCACCGTCGCGATCGCTGGCGGAACCTACTACGGCACGTCCGTCACTTTCCAGTCCAACGATTCCGGCAACGCCAACAACCCCATCGTCTATACAAACTATCCCGGCCCAGCCCCGATCCTCAGCGGCGGAACCCGCCTCAGCGGCAACGTCACCTTCAACCTATCCACGAGCGTTTATTGCTCCGGCCTCAGCCATTGCTATACCGCAACTCTGTCCTCCGGCTACGCCGGCAACAGCTGCACCACGCCCCCTTGTTACTTCGAACGCCTCTGGTACAACAACGGCGTCCGCTTCCGTCCCAGGACGGGCGCGACCGCCAGCTCCCTCGTCGGCCAGTACGGACACTATGTTTCCAGCACCGCGGCGAACAACGTCACCGTGAACAACACCGATCCTGGACTTGGTGGCGTCACATCGTGGGGAAATCTCAACGACATCGAAATGTTCGATACTGAGCATTGGGTCATCAACATCCAACGACTCAAGTCCATCAGCACTGGCTCAGGATCGGTCACTTTCACGACCGCTTGCAGTTCTGGCCTCAGTGGTCCAGGCGCCTGTTCGAACCCTAACGGTGCAGGGCTGTGGACAACCAACGAGCGATACGTTTTTGATAACGTGCCTCAGTTGCTCGCTTTCCCGGGACAGTGGTATTTGGACCGTCTCTGCTCGACATGCGGTTCGGCACCTATCCTCTATTACGTCGCAGCCTCTACCGAAGACCCCAATCACGACATTCCCGGTATTGTCGTTGGGCAGAACAATCAGGTACTGTCCCTGAACTCTACCAGTTACGTCACCTTCCAGGGGCTTCGATTTCAGAACGACAACTATACTTTGCCGTCGAATCTAACCGGCGGCTTCGGCGGTTATGGTTCAGTCCAACTCGATCCGCAGTTTAACTATGCGGGTGTGACAACCCAGAACAGCCCGTCGGCAATGGTAGGTTGCTACGGGTGCACGAACGTCACCTTCAACATGGACACCTTTACTCAAACCACAGCCAGTGCGCTTGAATTCCTAAACGGCGCTTCTAACGACACCGTCGAGAACAGCCTCTTCTATGACATCGGCTCGTCCGGCGTCAAAGTTGGCAACGCAACGTCCAGCGGTACCACGCCCACCGGCATCCTCGTAACCAACAATGCCATCTTGGGCGTCAGCCGCTACCTCGGCGCCGGCGACGCGGTCGCTATCGGTGTTGCTAGTTCCGTCGAGGTCTCGTTTAACAACCTCGGCCATTCCTACCACGACGGCATCGAGGCCTGTAAGCCGGGTGCTACATCCCAGGGATACTGCACCGGTATTGCCAGCGTCAACTTCCACGACAACGACATTCACGACATCATGCGCGGCGTTACCAGCGATGGCGGTTGCATCTACACCATGACCGCACAGGGCGCTTCCGGATCTTCTTCCGGCAATGTTCTCACCCACAATCGCTGCCATGATGTAAACGATCCTCGCGCCCAGTACTGGAACAACTCAAACTACAAACACGAGGGCTACGGAGGCAATTGCTGGTATCACGATCAGACGTCGGGTTTGGTTACTGACACCGACAATCTCTGTTACCGTGTGACTGGGACTGGCTTTAAGAATACGAGCGGACCTCAAGTGGCGAGTCAACCCAACACTTCGCAGAACAACATCTTCGCGTTCATCATGACATCCATTGGTGGGAACACCTATTGCGCCCCCTCCTCTGGGATTTTGCAGTTCAATTTCGAGAACAACATCAGCGCAATGGATAAATATCCCGGCACTCCCGCATGGGATACGTCCTCTGACTACAACATTCAGCTCAAGAATGGCGCCTACTTCTATTCTCCGGTCACGTCAACTCAGAACTGGGCGAATAACTACTACTACAACTACTCCGGCACCGGTTACGGTACCGGGTCCAATGATCCGAACTTTTATCATTTGGGCAGCAACTGCGGTGGTACAGTTACCACCTTCTCCAATTTCGCCGGATGGCAGAGTTTCGGTGAAGATTCCGGCAGTTTCGCCACCACCAACCCCGGCTTCACTAATGTCACTGCCTGCACTCCAAGCAACGACCCGTATTACCCCGCTCCCGATCCTGGAGTCTGCGACGACTTCAGCTTCTCGAGCGGAGCACCCGCGAACTTCACCGCATTCTCAGTCACCCAGGCTACTGATAGCCAACCGGGAAACGGCTTCGGTCAGTACCCAGTTTCAGGATTGCCCGCGATCCCCTCGATTACGGACACATTCCTGACAGCAACCTTCCCCGCGAGCGACTTTTGAAATAAGACCGCAAGCTAACCGGCGGAGAAAGAGCGTTCGTCTCAGCGCGAGAAAAGGCGGCCCGTGTTTTCGAGCACGGGCTGGCCTTCCATCGTTGACTCACGGGAGCCACACCCGCGCTAGGGCTCGGAGACTTCGGTCTTCGCAATCCAGTAAGTAACTGGGTGAAGAATGGTGGTTCCGCGCATGACAGTCTATGTGCGAACTTGAATCATCACTTCCCGGGTTTCGGGATTCGGCTTGTCTGATGATCTCCTAGAGAGCAGAACGGGGTTTCGCGAAATGCTCCCCGTATGCTCGGCAATCCGGAATTTGTCCAGAAACGGGCTTCTGGGAAATTGCACGCAACGAATCCCCGATTCTGAACGGATGGTCGGCAATCCGGAAACTATCCGGTTGCCGGCATAACATCGCCGTTTCGCCATCGGGATCGGTGACCTGCCTGAGTTCCAGCCGCCTAGAACCGTCCGCAGTCACGGGCGTGGGATCTGGGGAACTGGAAACTCTTTCAGTCCGCGGGCATGGGCGCGGGGCGCGCGATGACGGGAAGTGCTTTTGCAGGAGGCAAGGCTTCCATGGGCGTTTCCATCCATTGCAGCACTTCCGGCAGCACTTTCCGCATGGCGACTTCTCCGGCGCGAATGAGTTCGCCGGCGCGTTTGAAGTCGTCGTAGGCGAAGCCGGCAACGTCGGGTTCGACAACCACGTCGGCGGCGCCGCGCCAGAGATGGCTCATCTGGTCCTGGGCGATGGCGAAGGATTGTCCGATTACGTCGAAAAGGTGGCGCGGTGCGCCATTTTTCGACCACTGTCCTTTTAAGTGAACCGCCAGCACGCGCTCCGCACCCATTTCGCGCAGAGGGCGCGAGGGGACGGGATGGGAGAGCATGCCATCCACCAGCCAGCGGCCACGAATGTTGACCGGCAGAAACATTCCCGGATAAGCGCAACTTGCGCGCACCGGATCGACGATTGAGCCGGAATGAAAAACCACGGCTTCTCCGCTATTGAAATCGGTTGCGGTGATGCCTAAAGGAATGCGGAGCTCTTCGAAAGTCTTCACTTTCAGAGTGCGGGCGAGAAACGCGACCATGCGGTCGTTAGAAGCGAAGCCATAACGCGAGACGGTCCAGCGGGCAAACGTGGTGAAGCGAACCGAGCGTGAGATGCTTTCAAGTTCCTGGAGGGAAACGCCGCTGCAATAGGCCGCTCCGATGAGGGCGCCCACGCTGGTGCCAGCGATGAGGCGAATGGGAATGCCTTCTTCTTCGAGGACTTTGAGGACTCCGATGTGGGCCATGCCTCGGGCAAAACCGCCACCGAGTGCCAAGCCGATGACCGGCGTGCGCGCCTCAGAGGCCAGGCCTTTCCGGGATAGTTCCCTTCCAAAGGCCTGCACGGACCGGATGATCTTGCCAAGACTCTTCACCGGAACCCCACTTTTCAGCCCACGTACCGCTACACCTTAGGATGCCACATTTGCAGGGAAAGGTGCAGGCCACTTTGGTGCTACATCAGTTACGAGCGGCCCATACCTAGGTTACTGTACTATTACCCCTTCCCCGGTTAAGGATGACTAAGGTCTGTACTTCTGCTAATTTCCCGGATACATGGCGAGGGAGATATCTGCCGGAGGGGTAGTAGTACGAAGGCGCGAGGAGGCCTGGTGGATGGCCGCGATTGAGCCGGCGGGCGCTTCCGCTCGCGCGGCGGGTCAAGCACAAGCTGCCGCGATCAGGCCCAAACCAGTGCTTGCCCTGCCTAAGGGGCTGGTTGATCCCGGCGAGAAACCGCTGGAAACCGCGCTCCGCGAGGTTTACGAGGAGACCGGAATCACCGCCGAACTGGTGACCAAGTTAGGCGATATCAAGTACGTCTACAGGCGCGCCTGGGGGGACGGGCAGCGCGTCTTCAAGATAGTCAGCTTCTACCTGATGCGCTACCGCTCCGGACGGATCAACGAGATTGCGCCCGCAATGCGAATCGAAGTGGCGCGGGCGCGTTGGGTGCGGCTGGCGGATGCAGCAGAACTGCTGGCCCACAAGGGAGAGAAGCAAATGGCACAAAGGGCATTGGAGTATGTGGAGGCGCATGCCATATAGGAGGGGCCTCGAATGCATGCGGAAAGTCATGGCGTACAAAATGCCACCACCAGGGGCTGAAGCCTCCGTTTGAGGAAGAGCTCAACGCGGCGCCGCTCTTTCACCGTGCTGCCAGCAGCGTCGCGGTTTCAGCAGAATGTCGTCGTCAACACTGGCAACAACGACCGGGCGGTAGATAAACTGCCATAGGTGGATTTTCCCACGGTAAATTTCCCCAGAAAAATCTTTAACCAGAGAGGACACAGGGGAACGCAGAGACTGTTAATTTCCAACTGAGGCCAATAATGAAACGCATTAATAGAGTTGCCATCCTAGGAGCCGGAACCATGGGCGCTCGCATTGCGGCACATTTTGCCAATGCCGGCGTTCCCAGTTACCTGCTCGATATCGTTCCGCCCGACGGAGCCGCTCCGGTTCGTAACCAGATTGCCGCAGCGGGACTGGATGCCGTCAAAAAATCCAAGCCGGCGGCCTTCATGGATGCATCGCTTGCCCGCCTGGTCACGGTGGGCAACTTTGAAGATGATTTGAAGAAGCTGGCCGAGGTGGACTGGATTATTGAGGCCGTGGTGGAGAATCTCGAGATCAAGCGCGCGCTGCTTAACAAAATTGAAGCCATCCGGAAGCCCGGCACTATCGTCACTACCAATACAAGCGGCTTGCCGGTGGCGAAAATCGCGGAAGGCTTCTCCGACGACTTCCGCCGGTCGTGGTTCGGAACGCACTTCTTCAATCCGCCGCGCTACATGCGATTGCTCGAGATTATTCCGACGCCTGACGCCGATCGGGAGGCAGTCGATGCCGTGGCGCATTTCTGCGATGTGCGCCTGGGCAAGGGAGTGGTTGTCGCCAAGGATACCCCTAACTTTATTGGCAACCGCATCGGCACCTTTTCGGTGCTGAATGTAATGCGGCTGATGCAGGAGATGGATCTCACGATTGAAGAAGTGGACGCGTTGACGGGACAGCCAGTGGGATGGCCGAAGTCGGCGACGTTTCGCACGATTGATTTGGTCGGGTTGGACATTCTGGGGCATGTGGTCGGCAACATGGAAAAGGCTGGCGGGCAGGAGCGCCCGCCCCACACGAGCACGCTCCCAGACTTTTACCAGCAGATGCTGCAGCGAAAATGGCTGGGCGATAAGACCAAGGGTGGCTTCTATAAGAAAGCTAAAAGCGGGGAGGGCAAAGATGACGAACGGATGGCCCTCGACTGGAAGACGCTGGAGTACCATCCACGGCAAAAGCCGAAGTTCGCGGCGCTCGATATGGCAAAGAACGTGGAAGATACGGGAGCACGCTTGCGCATGCTGCTTGGCGTCGAAAGTGGCGGACCGCAGAAAGGCGACAAGGCAGGCCAGTTTCTATGGGCGGCGCTTTCGGATTTGTGGACCTATTCAGCCAACCGCGTTCCGGAAATTTCCGACTCGATCGTGGAGATCGACCGCGCCATGCGGCTTGGATTCAATTGGGAGCTCGGACCGTTTGAACTGTGGGATGCGGCCGGGGTGGAAGCTACCGTTGCCCGCATGAAAAAGGAAGGCAAGCCGGTGGCGGCGAACGTCGAGAAGTTGCTCGCTTCCGGACAAAAGTCATGGTACGCGGATGATTCCAAAACTGCTTCTGGACGCAGGTACTGGGACCTGGCCACCGGCAACCGGCAGCCAGTTCAAGTCCCCGCAGGGGTGTGGTCGGTTACGGTCGCCAAGAAATCCAATGGCGTTGTGAAGAAGAATTCCGGGGCATCGCTGGTCGATCTGGGCGACGGCGTTGGCTGCATTGAGTTTCATAGCAAGATGAACTCGCTGGGCGCCGACATTGGCAGCTTGATTCTTCAAACCTTGAAGCCCGGCGGCGCAGGCGATAATTTTGACGCTTTTGTTATCACGAATGACGCCACTAATTTTTCCGTTGGCGCCAACCTGATGCTGCTGCTGATGAGCGTTCAGGAAGAAGAGTGGGACGAAGTTGACCTCGCTATCCGACAGTTTCAAGGGATGACCCAGGCGATCAAGTTCTCGCCCAAACCGGTGGTGGCCGCGGCTTTCGGGTTGTGCCTGGGCGGAGGGACGGAAATCTCACTTCACGCCGCAGCCCGCCAGCCGCACGCGGAGCTTTACACCGGACTGGTTGAGGTCGGAGTCGGCCTGCTTCCCGGCGGCGGGGGATGCAAAGAGATGCTGCTGCGAGCGGTCGATGGGGCCACTACGGCTCGCGGCGGCAAGATTTCTGGCGACGCACTCGCTGGATCCATCGAGATGCTGGAGGCGATGAAGCGGGCGTTTGAGACCATTGCCACGGCCAAGGTTGCTACTTCGGCACACGAAGCCCGCGGATTTGGCTTTCTCAACGACAGCGACCGCATCAGCATGAATCGTGAGCGCGTACTTTCCGACGCGAAGGCCCGCGCGCTTGAACTTGTTCGTGCCGGGTATGAGCCTCCAATTCCTCGAACCGACATTCCTGCCCCCGGAGAAAGCCTTTTGGCCACGCTGAAGATGGGCGTGCACCTGATGCGGCAAGGCGATTTTATTACCGACTATGAGGTGAAGCTGGGGACTAAGATCGCGGAGGTTTTATGCGGTGGATCGGTCACACCGGGCATGCCAGTGAGTGAGCAGTACATCCTGGACTTGGAGCGCGAGGGGTTCAAATCGCTCTGCGGCGAGAAGAAGACGCAGGAGAGGATTCAATACACGCTGAAGACAGGGAAGACACTGAGCACCTGCTTTATCTCAAAACGCCTCCGTGAGATGCGCTCTCGATTGACTGATCCGCGAAGCTAAATCGTAGCGACGCCAGGGCCAGTTGCTTGGTATATATATTTGATATATACTAATGTTGGGTTGAGGTTCCCCAAATGCCGAAGACCGATATTGCCAAACTTTTCCAGAACGGCCGCAGCCAGGCGGTGCGGCTGCCCCGGGAGTTTCGCTTTGAAGGCGACCGCGTCCGCGTCCGTCGCGTAGCCGGGGGAGTGCTGCTCGAACCAATCGTCCAAGATCCGAAGGAATGGTTCCGCAAGCTCGATGAACTGAATTCCGAGCCCTTCCCGTCCGACCGCCAGCAACCCGTCACGCCAAAGCGCAAAATCTTCGAGTGAACTACCTGCTTGACACGAACGCCTGCATCGCGCTGATCAATCGTACATCGGCGGGGGTTCGAAGCCGTTTTCAACGAGCTCTGGGCGGTGGCGCGAACATCTACGTCTCCTCAGTCGTGACTTTGGAGCTTTGGTATGGCGTTGCAAAAAGTTTGCATCAGAGCCAAAATACGCTGCGGCTTGAAGCGTTCTTGGCTGGACCGATCATCGTGCTCCCTCTCGAGAAGGAAGACGCCAGAGTCGCGGGATCGGTCCGCGCTTCCCTTCAAGCATCCGGCACTCCCATCGGCGCTTACGACGTCTTAATCGCCGGTCAGGCCTTGGCGCGTCAATATACACTGGTCACGGCGAACGTCTCCGAATTTTCACGCGTGAAGGGACTCTCGTGGCAGGACTGGGCGAAGCCATAGAGCAACTCGGGTAAGACCTTTGTGATCCTTCGATAGTGCTCAGCCCCTAAAGACTCGCATCCGAAGGATAAAGATGACCTCGAGGAAACTGCGGTTGCCCCTACTGATTCTCTTGAGCCTGACCCTGGCTCATGCTGGAGACGTCCGAAATGGAGAAGACGTACTGCGAGCCATGCATGATCGCTATGCCAAGTCGTGGTACTCAAACTTGACCTTCACTCAAAAAAGCACAACCTACAATCCCGACGGAACCACTAAAGTCGAAACCTGGCATGAGGCGCTGCAGTTGCCGGCTAAACTGCGCATTGATATTGGTCCTCTGAAAAATGGCGACGGATATCTCATGGTCGATGGAAAACTCACGATCCTCAAGGGGGGCAAGGAGT
>WNFJ01282235.1_pt1 | contig 21063 bp, 15 predicted proteins | sample 5400461 | NCBI WGS metagenome assembly WNFJ01 (sample SAMN13153349, study PRJNA577476) | soil metagenome | isolation source: 115 cm saprolite on Douglas fir-dominated hillslope | place: USA:California | collected 2013-09-17
TTCGGCGCGATTGTAACCAAACGAGCGTCCCAGGCCTCGGCATTCCTCCCATTTCTTCGGATTTATTTTGTCCAAAGTCTGATATTCCGGGGAGATGAAGTCGGAGTGCTTCACGCCGAATCGGTCGTCGATCACGCCGTCCGAGACGGCCTGATAATATTCGGCCATGATTTGGAGAGGATGGCCGGACTTGGGGTAGTCAATATCATTCCAAAGGACGGCCGGCTTATAGCGCGCGATAATTTCCCGGACATGAGCGTCCGCATACTTTCCATACGCCTCGCTCTGAGGCTTCACCTTCTGGTAGTCAGCCGCGACACGGATGGGTCCCGGAACGAACGTCCAGTCGTATCCACCAGAGTAGTAAAGTCCCATTCGCAAACCCTGTTGGTTGACGGCCGCGGTGAGTTCGCCGACTAAATCACGAGACGCGTGCTGACGGTCAGCTGGCAAGGAAGGATTTGGCGTTGAACTCGGCCAAAGAGTGAAGCCATCGTGGTGCTTGGTAGTTAACACAACGTATTTGGCGCCCGCGTCGCGAAAGACTTTGGCCCAGTCCTCCGGGCGCCACTTTTGAATCTCGCGATTGAAGACGGGCGCAAAATTGTAATAGTCGTAGTCCGCGCCGTAGTGTTCTTTGTGATAGGCCTGCGTTGGTGAGCCATCGAGGCGCATGCTGTTGAGATACCACTCGGCGTAAGGATTGTGGGTGATATAGTCCAACGATTCGAAATCGTGCTCCGAGTGCACGGTTGGAGCCCAACCGGGGACAGAGTAGAGTCCCCAATGGACAAATATCCCAAGCTTGGCGTCGGCGTACCACTGCGGAAGCGGATGCCGATCGAGCGATTCGATGGTCGGCTCGTAATGCGAGGGAGCTTGAGCCACGATGGGCGCAAGGACAACGAGAGATCCAAATAGGAACAGAATGCTCTTGAGTTTCCGGTCGAAACGAGAAAGAAACATTTGGCAGTCTCCGATGGAATCGTCACAAGAACAGATCAAAACTCGATCGCCATTTGCGATCTTCTAGTTGCCCCACACCTCGAGATATCGCTCCATAAAACGATTGGTCACGTGAATGACGACTTGCTCAGCGAGCTGCGGATTGCCCATGCGGATGGCGTCGACGATACGCTGATGGTTTGCGACTTGCGGCACCCAAGGACTTGCGTCAAGGCCCTTAGCCAGAGCGCGCATCAGCGTGAAGGCATATAGTGGAACAATCAGCCGCAAGCCATTTTCGAGCAAGAACGGATTCCCGGGTTTTTCCAGGATGCAAACGTGAAACCGCTGAACGCGGTCAATCACGGTGCGCACATCGTTGGTCTCTACGGCCAAGCGAAGCTCCACCATGGCGGCTTCCAAGTCCGCGACGGGTAGCTTTTGCTCGACAATGATGCGCGCCGCCAACATGTGTGAATGATAGCGGCATCGGTCAACCGCAGCACACGAGCACTGCGCCCGTGGCCTTTGGTTACAAAACCCTCGGCGATCAAAATATTCAAAGCCTCGCGAACGGAAACCTGCGCTGCGCCAAACTCTCGAGCCCAACGCCTTTCGATGATTTTCTCGCCTGGGGCGAGCTTACCGCTAAGAATGGCTTCACGGATCTGGATCGCCAAGCTCTCCTTCAATAAACCGGAGCTTGGGGGGGCGGCGCCGTTAGTCGCGGGCTCGCTTTGCGAATTTGCCGGAATATTGCTGTGAGTTGACATTTTGACTTCGTGTGCGCCGCCCCTCGGCTTCGGCGGGCTGAAGATTCATTTTCCTAACGCAGACTCGGTGCGAGACCTTTGAGTCCATTCTGCATCAGGCGGTTTTTGTTTCAAAGGTCAGCCGCACCCTGACCATGGCAGCCCAGTGGAGGCTCAAAGAACCATACGTGGATGGGTTCCCGCTCGCGCTCCTCGACCACGACGACCGAGTCGCCCTTTCATCCGCAGCACCGCGAATGAAGGGCGAACACGGCCGAAACGTGCCCAAACCTGAGTCTCAGAAGATGATCTTCGCCCCCAACTGCAGCTGGCGTGGGCTGTTGGCCGTACTGTTTGCTTTGCCAAAGCTCGACAAGTTCGAAATGTCGTTGCCCGGCGTTCCGAGAATAACGGTATTAAACAGGTTGAAAGCTTCGGCTCGAAACTCGATGCGCCGACCTTCTCCCCAGAACGGGAATTGGCGGAAGATCGAGGTGTCAAGGTTCCAGAACGAGGGCGAGCGAAATGCATCACGTCCACTGTTCCCGAAGGTAAATTGAGCAGGGACGGCAAAGGCGCTGGTGTTGAAGATGCAATTGACGCTTCCGACGGTACCGCCGTTTGCACACGACCCGCTGTGTGGATCACCGACGAGATTGGCTCGGTCGTATTGCGCCCACGAAACATTGCCAGTGTTCGCCAGGTCGCTGGCACCCCAATATACGTTGAAGGGGACACCAGAGCGCGCGGTAAAGATATTGTTGATCTGCCAATTTCCGAGGATGTAGTCAAGGACGCCGTTTTTCGTGGAGTAACGTCCATGGCCGACGGGTATCTGATACAGCATATTCACCGACAGCGTGTGGCGTAGGTCAAACCCCGATGGGCCGCGGCTTCCCGCGACATTGTAGGGATCGGTGAGAGATTGTCCTTCGACGCCGAACCAACCGGAAGAACCTTCGTCAATCGACTTCGAGTAGGTGTAGGCGACCTGATAGGCCAAACCGTTGCTGTACCTCTTGTTTAGTTCGACCTGGAGAGCGTTGTAGCTGCCATTGCCGATACTGCGATCATAGAAGGTCGGCGCAATGTACGGAAATGGGGCTCGTGCCTGAGGATCTCCAGGCCCGGGCGTCAACGCGGTGTTGTAATATCCACCGACGTTGAGACGCCGCGAGCCCGAACCCACATAGTTGACGTCCACGGTCGTCGAAGAATTCAATTCGCGCTGCACGCCAAAATTCCATTGCATGGAGTAGGGGTTCTTGATGTGAGGATCGTAGAACCACTGCACCTGGTTGAACGGCGTTGGCGCTGGGAACAGGCCGCTGCCTCCGCCAGCAAATGGGTCTTGCGAGGTAGTAGTGGGAGTCGCGGAAGTTGTGCTTGGCTGATTTAAGTTGTTGGCAATTAACTGGCCTATGTCGGGCCAGGCCCCCTCGATGTTTTGAGCCATTTGCGATACGGCCGCCCAGTTGTCATAGACGATGCCGGCAGCTCCACGCAGCACGGTTCGGTTACCAAGCCTGTACGCAAAACCAACACGCGGACCGAAGTTAGTAAGTGTGTCGTGGGCGATTTTTCCCGAAGGGTCGACCACAACGTGAGCCGGCAACGTGCCATTGCCGGGAATGCACGGAGCGAAGCCCCGCACGGTGCAAGGTGGCGGAAGTTTCTGGACAATATATGTGCCGTTGCTGAAGTCAACGTCTCCTGTTTCGATTCCGCCCTGCTGACCTATTGTGGCGTTCGTTCCGTACGGAGGAATGAAAGTGCGATCGTAGCGGAGGCCGAAATTGAAGGCGAGCTTGGAAGTGGCCTTCCACGAGTCCTGGATGTACAGACTCATCAAGCCGCCAGGGCGAGTTGTCTCGTGCACATTTCGGCGGTTGGCACCATCAGGAACATTGAGCAGGAAGGAACTCAAAGGGTCACCCGGTTGCGGGTTTTTGGGGTCGCTTTGTGGGTTCCCAGTTTGCCCACCCGCGAAACTAAGAGAAGCGTAGGAGAGGGGGCTCTCGAACTTATTGGTCGTGAAACCCCCGCCAAACGTGAGCGTGTGATTGCGCACGATCTTCGTGAGATTTCCGCTGACTTGGTGACTGTCAGTGGCCTTAGGAACGTTCGTGATGTTCTCCCCACCGCTGGCGTAGCCGCTGATTCCAGGACTGGGAATCAGCGAGCGGCCTCCGGCCGCGGCGAATCCGCCAACGAACGTACTGGAGAAACCAACGGTAGAATCCAAGTTCGCGGGTGGGTTCGTGAAAAGGGTCGCCGAGTTGTCCTGGTTCGTAGTCCGCGCGTACTGAACCTGAAGCACGAGACTGGAGTTGAAAGTGTGCACGTAGCTGGCGCCCCAATTTCGGCCGGGGATTGACCCATGCTTGACCAAGCCCGGCAGGCCGCCGGAGGTGTTCAACAAACTGTTGATGGCACTGTACCGGAAAAACAGGCTGTTCTTCTGGCCAAAGTTTTGGTCAATGCGGACGTTGTACTCGTTTTGGGTCTGGTGGTTGGGAGTCGTGTCGATGGCGTTATCCCCTGAGCTGTCCAGTATTGGACCGGCGGGAGGAAGTACGGCCTGGATAAAGGCCACCATTCGAGGGTCGATGAGATTAGATGGGATTTGATTTCCCGGAAATGGATCGCGAATGAACTTCCCAGGATTCGCGGGATCCGGACGAGTTGAAAACGGATTGTAGATCTGAGTCGGGAAACTGCTCTCGTCACCAGCCAACTGCGCTGCGGTCGGAACCTTCAAAAGGGAGTCGTTGTTCTGCGTGTAACGAAATCCCTGGTAAGCAAAATAGAAGAAGGTCTTGTTTCGGCCATTGTACAGCTTAGGAATCCAGACTGGGCCACCGAAGGAAGCGCCAAACTGGTTCTGCCGGAATGGAGTGACCTTTTGCAAGAAGGTGTTGCGCGCATCGAAGGCAGTGTTGCGAACGTATTCCCAGCCGGTCCCGTGGTACTCGTTCGTGCCGGACTTGGTGACCACATTGACCACGCCCCCGAGTACGGAGCCGAACTGAGCACTGTCGGTGTGCGAAACGACCTTGAACTCTTGTATGGCGTCGACGATTGGCGGTACTGAATACGTGCTCTGGAACGAGCCGAAGTTATTCAAGCCATCAGTGAGAAAGAAGTTGCTCCGGTTCGTCTGGCCATTGACGGCGGGGAAGATGAATGCCGAGCCAACGGAAATAGGGGCACCGAACCCGCCTGCACGTCCGCCCATAGCGTTTTGCGCCACGCTGACAGGCGCCACGCCCGGTGTGAGCGATAAAAGTTGAGTAAAGTTGCGGCCGTTGAGAGGAAGGTCGTTGACCTGTTTGGTGGCGATCACCGTGCCCAAATCCGCTGTCGACACATCAAGCTGTTCTGTTTCCGCGGAAATGGTGACTACCTCTGACTGGGATCCGACCTGCAAGGAGACATCTATGGAGGCGGTCTGGTTCACTGCTAGAACGAACTCAGCTACGCGCTTGGTAGCGAAACCGGGAGCGCTCGCTTCCAGAGCGTACCTGCCGGGGCCCAGATTGAGAAAAACGTAGTTGCCAGCATCGTTGGATACGGTCTTGTGCTCGATCGTGGTGTCGAGGTTGCGCAACATGACCGAGGCGTCGGCGACCACTGACCCGCTAGCGTCTCGAACAATTCCGGTGACAGAACCTGCCGAGAGCTGGGCGTTGGTAGAACCAGGTGACAGCAAGAGTGCAATTGCGAAGCTTGCAAGGAAGGCAAACTGAAACAAAGCCCACTTCTTGGACGAGCGCATCGAACCCACCTCCCACAAAAGTGGAGCGTCTACCGCTCCGAAACTTGGGGGCTATCCTAGTACAAAAATACTAATGCTTGTCAAGCGTTTTCTTGCTCAATGAATGCTCAAATGTCGGTCTGCACCATAATATCGCGACTTTGTGGCACTATAAGCGTTCATATATGGCAATTGAGCGCTCTAAAGTTACCAAGGCGGGATCCGGTTTGTGCCCGGCTTCGGGGGGCAATGCCCCAGTTTTATCGCCTCGAGGAGGTCCCGCTCGCCGTAGCACATGCCTCTTGCGTCATCGGTTTGCGGGCTTGACAATTCCTCTCGTTGAAAGGGCTCATTGATGGGCGCCTACAATTCCCCTATTGGCTGCTGTGCTATTCGCCTTCGGCAGGGAGCGCTCCCGGCCATCATCGGATTTGTATTTTATCTAGGGCTCGTTTTTGAGCAGTCCCAAGGAATAGCGAAGGTCCGATCGGCGGGGACAAGTAGCAACGCAACAAAGACCATGCAGGATGGATTCGTGGGATCGCGAAGCTGCGTGCCATGTCACAAGAATATCTACGACAAATTCGCCGAGACCAGCATGGGGCGCTCGATGACGCGTGTCACGCCCGAGCTACTCGCAAACCTGGTCACTTCAGGATCATCGTATGACGAGAAACTAAATCAGCATTTTGAGGTTTTCGTGCGAGAGGGAAAGCTATTTCAGAGCCAGTACGCCATGGAGGTGGGAGGAAACGAGGTTTTCCGTGAGACTCATGAAATCCAATGGATTATCGGGTCGGGTAACAATGGTTTCGCAGGAGTGACGACAAAGGGCGCGTATCTTTTCCAAGGCCCACTTTCGTTCTACTCAAAAATTGGAGCTTGGGGGCTGTCACCAGGATACGAGTTCGGAAACTACGGATTCAATCGCCCGATCCTGGCAGGGTGCGTGGCGTGTCACAGTGGTCAAGCGATGCCAGCGGAAGGGGGTAACGGTCGGTTCGAGGATCCGCCATTCCATGAGCTTGCGATTGGTTGTGAGAACTGTCACGGTCCCGGACGGCGGCACGTCCGAGAGATGACAGAAAACGGAACACTCGTGGGGACGGGGCATGCCTCAATCATCAACCCGGCTCGGCTGCCGCCTGCACTCGCCGACAATATTTGTATGTTCTGCCATCAAACCGGCGATGTACGCGTGTTGAACCCGAACAAAGACTACCGAGACTTCCGGCCGGGGGAACCTCTGGACGACACTTTGTCGATTTTCCTGGTGCCGCCGAAGCGCGAATCGCCTCCTCCGTCGGACCACGTCGAGCACTACTACTCGATGATTCTCAGCAAGTGTTACCGGAGCAGCGGGCGTGGGCTCAGCTGCATCACGTGCCACGATCCTCACGTTCAGCCCTCCCGCACTGAAGCCTCCGCGTACTTCGCCGGCAAGTGCGCTGGCTGCCACACGGACAAGAGTTGCAAAGTTCCGCTGAGCGTGCGACTACAGCAGAAGCCTCCGAACGATTGTGCAGGGTGCCATATGCCGAAACGCGAAGTCGGGGTAATCTTGCACTCCAGCGTGACAAGCCACCGCATTATGGCCCGACCTGACGAACCGTTCCCGGAAGCGGCTTTTCATCAGACTACTTCGGCTCTGCCCGACCTCATCCATCTCAGCGCTCTCCCCGGACAAAAAGAGGTAGCGCCCCCGAGTTTGACGTTGCTTGCGGCATACGGCGAGCTCATGGACAAGGCACCTGAATATCGCGGGCGCTACTTGGCACTACTGGCGGAGCTGGAACATTCGCAGCCGGAAAATGCGTTGGTTCAAGCTTCTTTGGGTCGAAGGGCTTTGCTCGATGACAAGGTTGCCGAAGCAGCCGTCCATCTGCGGCACGCCCTGAAGATTGGTCCGCCGCAGTCCACAACTTACGCAGATCTCGCGGAGGCACAAGTGAAGCTCGGCCTGGAGAATGAGGCGATAACGTCTCTCGAAAAGGCCGTCGAACTGGACCCTTTCAACGCCGTGTTTCAAAAGAAACTCGTGCTCCGCTTGATTGAGACGAAGCAATATGCCCAAGCGGGAGCCGCTCTGGAACAATATGTTCAAACTTTTCCGCAAGATTCGTTCATGAGGCAGATGCTCAACCGTGCAAACTCCAGGGAACAGCCGAAATGAGCGCTGTGCCCTGGCCGACTGCTGCCCTCCCCGTGAGATCGGTTCTCGCTTGTACTCTTGGCGCTGCCTTGCTGGCTTCTTCCAAGCCTGGCGAGCAATCGAGAATCGCCTTCGAGAACCGCCAGGAACAATCCGGCGTGACGTTTGTCCTGAACAACGGCACTACGGATGACAAGCCCATCATCGACAGCACGCTGGGTGGCGTCGCTTTGCTGGACTACGACAACGACGGTTATCTGGACGTTTTCTTCACCAACGGCGCCAGCGTTCCTGGCTTAAACAAAAGCAATCCGGCGTTCTCCAACCGCCTATACCACAATAATCATGACGGAACCTTTACGGACGTGACAGAACGAGCGGGAGTGGCCGGCGACGGGTACAGCATGGGCGCCGCCGCCGCGGACTATGACAATGACGGCTGGACCGATCTCTACGTCACCGGAGTGAATCGCAATATCCTGTACCACAACAACCATGACGGCACGTTCACGGACGTAACGCAGAGGGCCGGAGTAACGGGAGCCTCCGGTGGAAAGAAGCTGTGGTCGGTATCGGCGGCGTGGATAGACTACGACAACGACGGGCTCCTCGATCTCTTCGTGACCAACTATCTGGACTGGTCCCCTGAGAATTCACGCGTGTGCGGACCGCCAGGCAAGCGTCTGTCCTGCCCACCGTCTCTGTACAAGGGCGAGCCCAATATCCTGTACCACAACAACGGTGACGGGACGTTCACAGATGTTTCTACTGCAACCGGGATCGCAAAGTGCATCGGCAAAGGGATGGGCGTCGCTATCGCCGACTATGACGATGATGGATGGACCGACATTTTCGTCGCCAACGACAACGAAAGAAATTTCCTGTTCAAAAACCGGCACGGGCAGGGATTCGACGAAGTCGGGGTCGAATCGTTCGTCGCGTACACAGACGACGGAGTTCCTGTGTCAAGCATGGGGGTTGACTTTCGCGACTGGAGCAACAACGGGAGACCGGGCCTTTTCGTAACGGCGCTTGGCGGAGAAACGTTTCCCCTCTTTCGCAACGAGGACCGAAAACTTTTCACGATGGCTACCTATGAATCCCGCATTGGATTCGCCAGCTTCAAGATGAGCGGGTGGGGTGCAGGGATCTATGATTTCGACAACGACGGCTACAAGGATCTTTTCAGCGCCAACTCGCACGTCAGCGAAAACGCGGACGTGAACCCGCAACAGCAATACCGGCAGCCGAACGGTCTCTTTCAAAATCTGCGCAACGCAACTTTTCAAGATGTAAGTGCCGAAGCTGGACCCGCCCTGAGATTGCGCGCAGCCCATCGGGGTGCAGCGTTTGGGGACCTCAACAACGACGGCAAGATTGACGTTGTAGTTTCAGCGATCGGCAGTGCGGCAGAGCTTCTTTACAACACATCAACAGGCGGTAGTCATTGGATCGCCATTGAAACTGTAGGCGTCAAGAGCAACCATGATGGGATCGGCACGCGGATCAAATTAACTGGCGAATCCGGTTTGGTGCAGTACAACGCGGTCACCACCGCGGGCAGCTACGCGAGTTCGTCCGACAAGCGCGCACACTTTGGATTGGGACACGATTTTTTGATCAAGGAAATTGAACTGCGCTGGCCCAGCGGAACGCTCCAGATTTTGCGAAACATCAAGGCCGACCAAATCTTGAAGGTCACAGAAAGGTAGCGAGAAGATGACGGCATCGATGATGCTTGTCCTGCTAGCCTGCATTTCGCTACAGGTCCGCGCAATACCCTGTAGCGGCGCCGAACAACTGATGGCGTCGATTTGGAACGAGCTGTCAGCGGGAAAGGTCAGTGGCGCTGAAGAAATGCTCCGCGAGATGGAACGCACTCACCTCGAGTGCCCTGAGGTGCTTTTGGCACACGCCCAAGTCGCGGCAGCAAACGGTGCTCCGGCCGAAGCCGAGGATTTCTTTGTGCGTTATGCGAACCTCGCTCCGAACGAGGCGAAGGCCTACTCCCATCATGCGCGTTTTCTGCTGGAGCGAGGGCAATACCCGCGAGCCGATTCCCTTTCGGCGCAGGCACTGGAAAGAGACCCGAACGATGCAGAAGCGCTTGCGGTGCGGGGCGAGATCCTGGACATGAAAGGCCAGACTGAGGAGAGCATGGAGCTACTCGAGAAAGCCTGCGGGCTTGATCCACGAAATGCAGAGGCGCAGTTCCGGCTTGCGACGATCTACGATCGCGGCAAGCGGTTGGCCGATGCCGTGCAACATTTCGAGAAAGCCGTGGAAACCGATCCGCGGGACGCGCGGGCGTGGGATTATCTGGCCCTTGATCTAGAGCCTCTCGGCGAGGTAGAACGCGCCGACCTCGCCTACCACAAGGGCTTGGCCGTCAATCGGCCAGGTCCTCATTTCGATGCCTTCCTTGATTACAACTACGGACGGTTTCTGATGAAGCGCAACGATCTCGCCGCGAGCAAACAGCATTTGGACCGCGCCGTGGAACTGACTCCCGACGTTCGAGCTCCGTGGTACGAACGGGCAAAGCTCAACCTGCGACTCAACAACAATCAGCAGGCCCGAGAAGATGCGGAGCGAGCGGCCAACATTCGTGATTCGCGGGGAATCATCATTGATCTTCAACTCTATGTCTTGCTCGGACAAGTCTACACTCGCCTGGGAGACGCAGCGTTGGCAGAAAAATACGTAAGGTTGAGCCAACGGACTCTGGTGCCGCCGCGGAAAGACTAAGGCAATTTCCAATTCCTGAAAAACAATGCGGGAAGCGACGATCTGCGTGACCTCGAATCCTTTAGGGCTTGGGCCGAAACAAATTGCCGCTTGCCAACTATGCCCTTCCCCTCTTGGATCGTCACGATTTGACCGGCCGCTACCGCTGGATAGCTTTCATTCTTGCCATCAGTCCAACGCACAGACAGATCGGCGGAGTTGGCCTTCCCTAAACCGAAGTGCAGGCGAAAATCGTTCTGCGAAATGAAGGAGCCTCCGCTGCGCACCTCGTCAATCTGCTTTCTCCCTTCTGAAAGCAATGTGACCCGTGCTCCAATTGCATCGCTCCCAGAGGGCGTCACCAATCTAACGAGTAGAGAGTTGCAGAGGCGGGGACCGAGGTTCTTCAGCAGCGAAGGCGGCTCATTCATATTGACTATCACGATTTCCGGCTGGCCGTCGTTGTCTAAGTCGCCGACGGCGAGGCCCCGAGAGGAGTGCTCGTCGGATATTCCGGGCCCGCTCGCTCCGGAGAGGTCGAAAAATTGGCCGTCGCCTCGGTTCCAATAGAGAAGTCGCCTTTGTTTGAATTTCTCCCCGGCGTGTCCGGAATCGACCTCCGGATACACATGGCCATTGGCGACGATCAAGTCTTTCCATCCGTCGTTGTCGATATCCAGAAATGCAGTGCCCCATCCAAGATACTTGGTGTTCACCGCCAATCCGGAAGCAATGGTAGCGTCGTCGAAGTTATTTGCGCCCAGATTTCGGTACAGAGTGTGCGTGTCGTCCGCAAAGTTAGTCTTGAAAATATCCAGCAGGCCATCGCGATCGAAGTCGCCTGCCGTCACACCCATTCCTGCTTGTTCGCGGCCGTCTTCGTTGTAGGCGATGCCCGCCTGCGCGCCTATCTGCTCAAAGCTCTTGCCGGCTAGGTTGTGATAGTACAAGTTTGGTGTGGAATCGCAGGACACATAGATATCGGGCCACCCGTCATTGTCAAAATCCGAGATCAGGGCAGTGAAACCGTAGCAGCTCTTCGGTCCGGTGATATGAACTTGGTCGGAGACATCAGTGAAATTTCCGTGGCCGTCGTTTTGATACAACGATATCGTTTCCGCAGGCAGTCCACGAGGCCCACATAGGACTGGCAACCCCTTCCACTGGCATTGCGCCTTATCGCCGGGCCGCGGAGTCTGTTTCAGGTCGAAGTCGACGTAGTGAACAACCACGAGATCCTGATAACCATCTCGGTTGAAGTCGAAGAAGGCGCAGCCAGTACTCCACCTGGGTTTTGGCTGGATGAGCCCTCGCGCTTTTGTCTCGTCGCGAAAAACGCCGTGCCCGAGATTGCGGTACAGGACGTTCTGCCCCCACTGCGTGATAAAAAGATCCGCGTATCCGTCGTTGTCGATATCGCCGACACAGACCCCCTGGCCCCAACCGGTGTGAGCCAGCCCGGCCTTCTCTGTTACGTCTTCGAACTTTAAACCGCCCAAGTTGTGATAGAGAAAGTGTGTCGGCTTGGGGCCAGTTTCATCCAACCGGTCAGCATTTACGAGAAAGATGTCGGGGAGGCCGTCGTTGTCATAGTCAAAGATTGCGACTCCCGTGCCCGTCGCTTCCACGATGTACTGTTTGCCGCGCTCTGCTCCCGAGACATTTACCCCGACCAAACCAGCTCGCGCTGCGACATCCTCGTAGCGAATGACCGGCGCCTTCATGCCGGGAGGTAGTGGACGGGCTGGAACCGCCGTGCCGCCAGTGGCCATCCCTTGGGCGTAGACGGCTTGGCAAGTGCCGAGGGCCAAACCTGCAATCGTACACGCAAAGATAATGCGATAGGACCTGGCCTTACTGCCCGACCGCTCGTCCGATCTTGTCTTTCTTATCTCGATCATGATTGTTCGTCGAAACCTTCAGTGCCGCTACGCTTACTGATCGCGTAGTGTGCTTTGCTTCTGTCGCGTTTGACAAGTATTCGATAATCTGGTGTTGTCGGGTTCGAAAGGAGCGCGCCGAAAGACAAATCGACGTTTACCTTCTCCGACGTCGTAGAGAGCTTACGTAGCAGGATCGAGAATGCTTCCAACGGCCAGCACAGGCAGATTGATTTCGGCGATATTGTGGTTTGTTCTCATCGTTCACGGTTCTTGTTCCCGAACGGTCGCGGCTCAAAGAGATCAGAACTGCAAGCGGCCTGCTGAATTGGAGCGGGCTTTGTCAACTCGGCCATCAGCGGCAGCGTTCGATGCGCTGGGTGCGTACTTCGGACACCGCAAAGAGTTTTCTTGCGCCTTTTCCGCGTTTCAGTCGGCGCTCCGTCTTGAGCCCAACTCGTGGGAAGCACACTATAACTTCGGTCTCGCGTATCTGGAGAGTGGCGATGCGGAAAACGCCACTCGCGAATTCCGAGCCGCGGTGCAACTGAAACCCGAACTGCCACAGTCGCACGCAGCACTAGGGACTTCGCTCGGCCAGCTGCATGAAACCGGCGCCGCAATCGAGGAGTTCAAGGCAGCGCTCCGGATAGACCCGCAATCCATTTCTGCGCTTGATGGTCTGACGAAGGCGTTGATCGAACAGAAGAGATACTCGGCCGCTATCGCTTATCTCCGGAACGCACCGCCGGACGACATGCTCCAGCTGAATTTGGCGACCGCGTACGCGCGAAATCGAAACAATGACGAGGCGCTGCAAATCCTCTCGCAGATTGTGCGCAAAGAACCATCGTCCGCTCTGGTCCACTTGAATCTCGGGATTGTCTACACCCAGCAGGACCGCTATCGGGAAGCGGCTGACCAGTTCCGGGACGCACTACGTCTTGATCCGAATGACGATGTCGCTCGCATCTCCCTGGTGAAAGCGCTCGCAATTCTCGCTGAATTCCCGTCAGCCCTGCCTCTAATCCAAGAGTACGCTCGACGCAAGCCGGGAGACTTCGACGCGCTGTATCTCACGGGAGTTGTGCAACGCGGCCTGGGAAATTACGCGGATGCAGAAGGTCCGCTCAGGCAAGCCGTTGCACTGAAACCGGGCGACTACGATAGTCGGTACAACCTCGGTTTCGTTCTTGCCAAGCTAGGAAAAACCGCAGAAGCGCGTAAGGAACTGGAGATCGCGTTGAAGCTCAGGCCGGATTCAAGCGACGCGCGATTTCAATTAGCGGCCGTACTCAGGGCCATGGGAGACCCGGAACAAGCTCGCGCCGAGCTGCAAACATTCGAGAACGAAAAACGAGAGAGCATCAGTCAAAACGTCGCCGAAACCAAGGCAAGCCAAGCGAATCAGTACTTGCAAACAGGTGAAGTCCAGCGCGCCGTGACCTTGTATCGTGAAGCTATCGCCGATGATCCAAAAAACGCACGGACTTACTACAATCTTGGCCTGGCGCTTGACCGTCTAGGGGACTATCGCAGCGAGCGCGACGCATTGGAACAAGGTGTCGCTGTCGATCCTGCGTTCGCGCCTTTGCACAATCAGATTGGTTTTTTGAGTCTCCAGGCCGGCCAGATGAACGAGGCAGAGATGCAGTTCAAAACCGCAACGTCACTGGATCCCCAATACGCCGAAGCCCAAAACAATCTTGGAGTCGTTTATGGACAGCAGGGCAGATCCGCTGAGGCAGAAAAACTGTTCCGGCAAGCGGTCGAGAACAATCCGCGATATGCTCAGGCGTTTGTCAATCTTGGCCTAGTCTTGGCTAGTCAGTCGCGATTTCCGGAAGCAAAGGAAGCGCTCCAGAACGCCGTGCGTCTTGAACCGAAAAACACCAAGGCCCTCACCTCTCGAGCCATGGTGCTTACCCGCCTTGGTCAACCCGCCGAAGCGATCACGGACTTTCGGAAAGTCGTCGAGCTTGATCCCGGGTCTCCGGAGGTACACTTGAATCTGGGTATCGCTCTCGCCGATCAATTTGATCTCGAGAATGCACTGAGGGAATTTACGGAAGCGGTAAAACTTTCTCCAGACGCGCCAGCTGCCCACTACAACAAGGGAAGAGCTCTCGTCGATCTGCAGCGCAACCTGGAAGCCAAACCTGAGCTCGAGACAGCCACACGGCTTGATCCGAACCTTTCGGACGCGTGGTACCTGCTGGGGATCATCGCGAAACAAGCGGGAGAGACACAGAAATCCATTGATCTATTTCAAAGGGTAGTTACTGTCGATCCGAACAACCCCGACGTGCTCTTTATGCTGGGACAGGCTTTGTTACGCAGCGGGGATCGTTCGAGGGCCATTCAGTGTTGGCGCAAAGTGATTGAAATGAACCCTGATCATGGCGAGGCGCTCTACAACCTTTCTCGCCTACTAACGCAAACGGACCCAGCTGAAGCGAAGCTCCTGCAGAATCGCTTTGAAGCCCTGCAAGCCAGGGGTCACATCATGGATCGCGCCCAGACGCTCGGAAATTTCGCGCTGTCTTCGGCGGCTGCTCATGACTGGCCACAGGCCATCGCGCAGTTACAAGAAGGGCTGAGAATCTGCGGCGACTGCAGCGCATTGCCCCTGCTGCATAAAAATCTAGGGCTAATCTACTGCCGGTCCGGAGATCTGAAGAGTGGCCGCGTTGAGCTACTCGAAGCGCTAAAACTCGCGCCTGAAGATCCGGATATCAAATCCGCTCTTCAACTACTCGAAAAGCTCAGTAAATGACAGCGGCGGCGAATCCGTCGCCTTTTTAGCTCCCTTCAACTAGACGACAAAAAAGCGATCCTTAGATTCGGAGAGCAATAACGCTTACGTTCGGGTCGGGCCCCTGTGAGGGTAGTTCGACCTGGAGTTTGCCTTCTGATTGACGGATCTTCAGCGGTTGCCCGTTAGCAAGCAAGTACGCTGAAAGCACTTTTGTTTGCAGGCCATTGATCTCGAGGGGTACGGATGGCCATTCGAAAACGTGGATGAAGATCTTCTCCTTCTTTGCCGTTACCCTAATAGACGGAACGCCCTGTATGGGCCCATAGGTGGTTCCGTAGATCGAGTCCCCATTGACCGCGAGCCAGTCTCCGATCGCGCGGAGACGATCCTGAAACTCCGGTTGAATCACGCCGTCAGGTTGCGGCCCCACGTTTAGAAGGAAATTTCCGCCACGGCTGGCCACTTCCACCAAAGATCGAATGAGCATCTGAGCTGACTTGTACTCGTGATCGTGCGTGTTGTAAGCCCAAGTGTTGTTGATGGTCATACAAGTTTCCCACAACTGAAAGTCCTCGTGCTTGGGGATAGTGGTCTTCAATTTCTGTTGAACGCTCGTATCGACAGCGTTAAAGCGGACATCCTTGGTCGGGATGGCACTGGGAATGAACTGTTCCGGCGTCTGGTAGTCCCCCGGGAGACCAATTCGATCATTCACGAGGGTAGCTGGCTGCAGTTTCCGGATCAGGTCTAAGAATCGAATGCCGCCATATTTCTCCTGGTGATGTAGACCGTCGAACCAGATTAGCGCGGCCGGACCATAAGCAGTCAGAAGCTCGGTCAGTTGCAATTGCATGTAGTCTAAATAGAGAGGCCATTCTGGGCGCGCTGGTTCGCCGTCCCAGTTCTCCTTTGCCAGTTTCGATGTATCGCGGAACGCCGGATGGTGCATGTCCGGCGGCGAGTAGTAGAAGCCAAGAGGCATGCCGCGTTCTTTGCAGGCGTCCACCAACTGTTTCACGATGTCCTTGCCGTAGGGAGTATTCGTGATCTTGTAGTCTGTGAAGGACGTGTCGAACATACAGAAGCCGTCATGATGTTTAGTGGTAAACACCATGTACTGCTGGCCGGCGGCGCGGGCCAGATCGACGAAGGCATGCGGATCGAACTTAGTTGGATTGAATCGCTTGGGAAGTTCCCGGTACTCCGCTTCCGTGATGCCACCGGCAGTTGGCCTCATAATGGGCCACGAGGCTTCGACGCTTGCGAGCGAATAGGGTCCCCAGTGAATGAACATTCCGAATTTCGCATTGCGATACCAGGTCGCCCGGTCTTCCTCGGAGCCGAAGGCCCATGCCAGAGTTGGCGCGAAGGAAAGTGAAGACGCGGCGAGTGCCAGCTTTATGAAATTCCGTCGATGCTGCGAGTAACCGTTCATGTTCCTTAGTCTCCAGTCTTGAATGCCACAGCAGGTCAATCGAGATGGAAAACCTCTTCCATCTCCGCCCACCACTCGCCCTCTTTTCGTGTCGACAGAGGTTCCTGCATCGGCTCCATCACCGCCCACCACTCCTGAGTCTTGGCATGCGCAGCCATTTTGCTCCAGTCACTCTTCAAGTCGCTTCCGTGGTATTCGAAATAACTGAAGAGCACGCCATCCTTGAAGTAGATGGAATAGTTTCTGATGTTGCATTCCCGAATCTTCTCGAGAACCTCCGTCCAAACCGCGGCGTGGTATCGTTTGTAGGCTTCCTCGCTGCCTGGCTTGAGCCTGATCATCATTCCAAAGCGCTTCATCGTTCCCGTCCCCTGGGTTCGGTCCGATCGGTTTCCGAATCGAAAATGAGCTCTCTTTAAGTGCTTAAAATCTCCTTGACCGGAGCTTATACGTGACTATACTTCGCGGTGTCAAGATTTAAGCGCTTGTTCCTATGCCCGCTCATTCCTCACTTACCGGAAACGGCTTCGTCAAGCACGACTTGGCGGACCGTTTACGAACTGAAATCATGAACGGCTCGCTGCCTAGGGGGGTGCGCATCGTTGAGGGAAAGTGGGCCCAGAAATTTGGAGTAGCGCAGGGCTCGATACGCGAGGCCATCAACATCTTGGCGATCGAGGGATTCGTCAATAAAGAGTCCGGGCGAAGTGCGCGAGTTGTCCATCTAACCGAGCGGGATGTCGCACAACTCTATGAGCTGCGCGGGGCCCTTGAGGGATTGGCGGCTCGCCTGGCGGTACAAATGCGCCCCGACCTCTCGAAGATTCAGTCCGCGGTGAATAGTATGCGACGGGCGGCAAATGAGGGAAATTGCGAAGCGCTGCTCCAATATGATCTTCAATTCCACCTCGGGCTCTGTGAACTTTCCGGCAACCCGTTTATTGTCGAGCAGAGTCGCCGTCTTCTTGTGCCGTTCTTTGCGTTCGTGCGTATGCGAGTCGCGGCCAGCGGGCAAACAACTTCTCCGTGGGACAAGGACTTGGAAGCACACCAACGGATCATCGACCTTGTGCGCGAAGCGGAGGGCGAGGTTGCAGAGCAATACGTGAAAAAAGCGATGGCCCGCTTTGCCAAAACAGCTTACGACAACTGGGAGAATCGTACTTCTCATGCCGGATGACCTCGAACGGGAAGGCATCGCGCTGACCACGGGTGGAGATGGCGATGCCTGACGCCGTGATCCGTTCGGTCTCGACATACGACGCGCGGTTTCCGCTGCCTCCGGGAGCGGGTACGGATTCCGTTCACACGAATTCCGAATACAGTTTCGCGGTCACGTCCCTGGCGGGCGAGAACGGCCTTCGGGGAACCGGGATCGCACTCACGCTCGGCAACGGCAACAAACTCGTGTGCGAAGCGATCGAGATGCTCGCCAAGCCACTCGCCGGCGTTGCTATTGAAGAGCTGATGGCAGACTTTGGGCGCGTCTCTCGACGGCTGGCAGATGATCCATCCCTCCGCTGGCTTGGACCTCACAAAGGTGTGGTTCACCTTGCGCTGGCCTCCATCACTAACGCATGTTTCGATTTTTGGGCCAAAAGCCGGCGCAAACCTCTCTGGAGATTGCTTCTAGATCTCGCTCCAGACGAAGTCATTCGTCTCCTGGATTTGAGCTATCTGGAAGAGGTCTTGAGCGAACAAGACGCACTCGAACTGCTACAGGGCCAACTGACAAGCCGCAGCCGACGCATTCCGATTCTGCAGAGTGGCTATCCCGGCTACGACACGTCCGTTGGATGGATGGCATACGACGATCAGAAGGTTCGGGACCTGACCCAACGTGCTCTCGACTCGGGCTTCAGGGCTTTCAAGTTGAAAGTAGGATCAGACGATGGGCGTCGCGACCTAAGACGAGCTGCCGTGCTTCGGGAATGCATTGGTGAATCCGGCGCGCTTATGTTCGACGCCAATCAGCGCTGGAATCTTCCAGTCGCTATCCGGATGTCGCGCGACCTTGCCGTGTACCGGCCGTCGTGGATCGAAGAGCCCACACACCCCGACGACGTTCACGGACATGCGGTGCTGGCGCGCGAAATCGCCCCCATTAAGATCGCGGCGGGCGAGCACATTCCGAATCGAGTCGTGTTCAAGAACTTTATGCAGGCCTCGGCCCTTCACTACGTACAGGCCGACTGTACCAGGTTGGCGGGCGTGAGCGAGTTTCTCACCGTCAGTCTTCTTGCTAAGAAGTTCTCACTTCCCGTAGTTCCACACGTTGGGGACATGGGGCAATTGCATCAGCATCTGGTCTTGTTCAATCACATTGCGTTGGGACATGAGCTCTCGTTCCTGGAGCACATTCCGCACCTGCGCAGTCACTTCGTTTTTCCGGCGTCGGTTGCGGACGGCTGTTACAAAACTCCGCAAGAACCAGGTGCGTCATGTGATTTGAATTTGTTTCTGGGCGTGGGCGGGAATCACTGATGGGACATCCTGTCGTGGCGGGCGTCTCTCTCGTAATGGTCGCGGGGTTGATGTCGGGCAGTTGCATGCTTCCGTCGAAATTTGTGCGTGCTTGGAAATGGGAGAATATGTGGCTTGTTTTCAGCGTCGTCTCTCTTGTAATCATTCCCTGGATACTCGCCATTGCTTTTGTGGACCGTCTGTTTGACACGTATCGAGCTCTAGCCCTTCAGCAGCTTGTCATTCCGATATTGCTGGGCGCCGGCTGGGGAATCGCGCAAATTCTTTTCGGCGTCTCTGTGAAGCGCCTTGGTCTGGGCATCGCCTACGCGATCATTGTCGGCCTTGGCGCAGTTCTGGGAATGCTGGTTCCACTCTTTGTTCAGCAAAGGGCGCTCGCCAACGAACATGTACTAAGACTTATCTTGAGCGGTGTCGTCGTCATGTCGATCGGAATTTGTCTGACCGCGTGGAGCGGTCAAATCAAAGAACGTGCGGCCGCCATTCATCAGAGTCCATCGCATGGATCCTACCTTGCGGCCGTCTTTCTTGCCGTGCTGTGTGGACTTTTAGCGCCTATGCTCAATTACTCGTTTGCCTTTGGGCAAGATATTGCCAAGACCGCAGTAGTGTTCGGAAATCAGCCCGTGCACGCCGCTTACGCAGTGTGGCCGGTTGGGTTAGCGGGAGGCCTCATTCCCAATGCGGCGTACAGTTTATGGCTGCTTGCTAAAAATCGGACCTGGGCTCTGTTCCACTCCGCACCGCCAGATTTCTTGCGGTCTTCCCTGATGGGCGTTCTCTGGATGGGAGCATTTGCTTTGTATGGAATGAGCGCGACCTATCTAGGTGCACTGGGCACATCCGTCGGCTGGGGCTTGTTACAAATCTTTATGATCATGACCGCTACCATCGCCGGAGTACTGACTGGTGAGTGGAAGCACGCGTGCCGCTCTGCAAGACTGCTGTTGGGCTCAGGCATCGCAAGTCTGACGGTTGCGATAGCCCTGCTCGCAGCTAGCAGCGTTTAGGCTGTTCTTTGCAAGTGTAGATGCTCTGAGAGGGCGTCATGAACAACAGCTATAAAAATTACATTGGAATGCGACTCCAGAACCTCTCTGCAGCCCGCCGTATTTTTCGAGTGTTTGCTATTTTCTCTCTCAGTCTTGTGGCTCGGCCCTCACTCCTTTCCGCCCAGGACCAAACTTCCATTCCCGAGGAGATCGAGTGGACTTGGGAAGTTCGTCCGCAACTCGCCGACCCCAAGCTGCCCAATGTCCTCCTTCTCGGCGACTCTATTACGCGCACTTACTTTCCAGAGGTAACCAAAGATCTCAGTGGCATTGCCAATGTCTATCTGTTGGCATCTTCGACGTCCGTGGGCGATCCTCGGCTTCCCCACCAGATTGCCGAATTCGCCTCCCTACAAGGTGTCTCCTTCGCCGTAGTTCACTTCAACAACGGTTTGCACGGCTGGGGCTATACCAAGGCGCAATTCAAATCCGGCTTTCCCATCTTTCTCCAGGCCATTCGAGCACTCCCAGGTCGGGGCAAGCTCATTTGGACCACGATCACCCCGGTCAAGCCCGAAGCATCCAACGGCGCCACCAATCCGCGCATCGACGCGCGAAACGCCATCGCCCAAGCCTTCATCGAATCCGAAAAGATTCTCGTGGACGATCAGCACGCCCTCATGACGCAACATGCCGATCTCTATGAGGACGCCTTCCATTTCAACAAGGCCGGTTCAGCAATCATGGGCGGACAAGCTGCGGCGATCATCAAGAACGCACTCGAAAGTTCGCGGCCTGGGCAACGTGGTCAACCCGTAGTCGATCACCCATAGAGCCGCAGTACCATGCAATCTTCCATACACTTCACACGGAGATCCAACGTGCCAAATCCTCCCACCGCGGAAAGTCTGGATGCGCGGATCGCCGCAGCCGTTCAAACGGTCCGGCAACCCCGCCCAAAGCAGGTCCGTCCCATCATTGTCATCGGCGCCGGCGGCATCGTTCGCGCCGCACATCTGCCTGCTTACGAAAAGGCGGGATTCCCAGTCATCGGCCTGATGGATCAAGATGGAGACAAAGCAGCAGCGCTCGCAGCCGAGCGTCGCATTCCCCATGCGTTCGGCTCCGTTGCAGAAGCGGTGCGCTTTGCTCCGCGTGACGCCATCTTCGATGTGGCGGGT
>WNFJ01141333.1_pt1 | contig 21061 bp, 22 predicted proteins | sample 5400461 | NCBI WGS metagenome assembly WNFJ01 (sample SAMN13153349, study PRJNA577476) | soil metagenome | isolation source: 115 cm saprolite on Douglas fir-dominated hillslope | place: USA:California | collected 2013-09-17
GCACCTGGAGCCGGCACGCCCCAGGAGATCACGTGCGGTCACCGCCTAGTTGGAACCCCGGGGGAACTCACGACAGTTAAATAGGCGCGCTTACCAGTACCGAGGCCGCTGACCCCGCCACCTGGCCGGACCCGGCCGTGACCACCACCACGCAGACCACCCGGTACGGCTCACCACCCGGCGCCTGGTGCCTGCTGCTGTTCCTCCTCGTCGCGCGGAGAACGGACAGCACGGGACCAGGCTGGCAGCTTGCTCCGGCGATAGCCTCGTCCCGTGGATGCACCAGGCGGCAGCAAGGCTTCCAGATCACATCACGGTGGTCCGCGCTTATCTCAGCGAGGACGGCGCCGTCGTGCTCGCCGATCCCATGCTGGGCAGCAGCAATGCCGCCAGCGAGCCGCCTGTCACGGTTGTCGTGAGCTGGACAGACTCACCGGGAATCCCAGAGGATCGACCCCCCACGAACGCCTGCTCCGGTCGGGATCTGGTTGTGGGCAGCCATGATGGTCACTGCGAACATCCCAGGCATCGGCTGTGACCACCTCGATGCGAACTAGCGACAGATCGGTCGATCTGAGTCGTCTCGGCAGGTCGCGCTCAGGTGGAAGGTCCGTCCTGGTACTCCTCCAACCGCGTTGCTGTACTCATCCGCCGTACGGCGCCTGGCCGCGACCCGCTGCTTAGAAGATCGTTTCGGCTCGTGCGCCTGGCCCGCCGGTGTCCAGGTCAGGACATGATCGCTTGCTCTGTGAGTGACCGCGCTGCCTCGCCCGTTCTGGGTACGCATATGGCACGGTCGCTGGCCAGGGGTAACGGGCTTGCGGCGTGAGCGGCGCGGGGCGAAGAACTTTGGCCTTGAGGCACCGGGCCGAGCAACTTACTGCCCAGCAGCGGGGATCGCTTGAACGTGACGGTTACCTGCTGGTGCCGTCGCTGCTGGGTGAGACGGTCATCGGGCGGATGAGAGGCCGCCTGGAGGAGCTGGTCAGGCGGACCGTCGCAACACGGGAGGCTGACTGACCCGAGTCCGGATATCGCCGAGCCGGGTGTCGTGCACGCGAAGCTGGAGCTTGCCGACCGTGACTTCGCTCCGTGCCGCGAGCATCCGCTGCTGGCGGAAGCCGCTACGGCGGTGCGGGCAGGACTGGCATCTGGCCGCATTGAGCTTGCGCGCGCCCTTGCCCGGCTGCGGCCAGGGCCTGCATCCCGACTTCGAGGAGCGCCGGACGGATGGGCCGTGGCAGACGCTGTCTGCCATGTGGTGCATCACCATGTTCACCCCGGACAAGGCCGTCTACCACGCCGAGCACCTGCACCTGGGCATCCGCGACACACCCGACAGCACGGCAGTCAGCTAAGCGGTTGCCAGCAGTAGTTTCAACCCCGGCGGTGATGGGCCTCCCGGGCCTGCCGGCTCCTATGCGGCTGCCTTGCCCTGGTCCCGAAGGACCCGATCCGCGGTGAGGGTCCGGTGCCACAACGCCCACCGCAGCGGGCCATGCCCTACTTCCCGGGCGAGAGCGGGCGGCGGAACGGCGACGACAGGGCACTGGGCGTGGGCTAGGCAGTAGCGGCTCACCTTGCCGGAGACGAGCCGGGCCAGCGCGCCACGACGGCCAGCACCCACGACCAGCAGGTCACCCGGGCAGCAGGCCAGACTGACCAAAACCCAGCCAGCCTCACCCCGCTGTACGAAAGGCTGGACCAGTGGGTCGTCGGGAACTTCTCCCCACGCTGCGTTGAGCGCATCCCGGAGCCGCCGGCAGGCATCGTCGTGCCAGATGCGGCGCAGGTAGCCGCAGGGCTGACGGCGATCGGCGATATCACCGCCCGGCGGCACCCAGGCAAGGACGGGTATCAGGGTGGCATTACGGGCGCGGGCCAGGTCCTCCGCGTAACGCAGTGCCCGGAGGCTGCCCGGTGAGCCGCTCGTGCCGACGATGACCCGACGTACGCCGGGCACGGCAACGCTCCTTCGTCACGGCTAGTCACTGCCCAGTTAACTCTCCTCCTGCTCGGAAAGGAAGCCACGTCAATCAGGCGAGGCCGCTGACACGTGGAGCATCAAACGGGAGCCTGACTCGCTCGGGCTCGGCCAGTGGCCCCCGCCCGACCCCGGCATGGTCCCGGAGACCATCCCGGAGATCAAGCGCCTGCTCGCCGGGGCTGCTAACNNNGCAGAACACCGGCTGGACTGGCGCCGCCGCCACCAGCCCGCTCCCGCTGGTACCACCACCCGGGCACGACTCGCCCAAGACACCGAGATTGCCCTGGCCAGATCGCAAACGGCTGCCGTGCTGGGTCGCCGGGTGGCCCGGCTAGGCGATGCTGATGCCGCCGCGCTGGCTGCGGGTGTCGCGGGTGGTGAGGAGTGCAGCGGCACCGGCGAGCAGGTGCAGCAGGGCGATGGCGGCTGCGAGCGCGGCTAGCCCTGAGTGTGATTCGTGCAGCTGATGGGCCACTTCGCGGACGTCCAGGGCGGTGAACGCCAGCATGGCCAGCGCGACGCCGGCGGCGAGCAGGGGCGAGCCTACGGTGAGGATCAGCGCGGCCAGGAGCAGCGACAGCGCAACCGCGACCACGACGAGCCCGGTCGCCTCCGGGTTGATGCCGAGCAAGTTCTCTGAGTTCTGCTCGGCGGTATGCGTGGCGGTGCTTTCGCGGCCGGCCGCCGGTTCCGCACCTGCGGGGTTTTCCCGGGGCTGGCCGGCCTCGGCGTGCTGGTGCTGCGCCGGCTGGCTTTCGCGGCTGGCTGTGTGACGTTCGAGGGTGGCCCCGGTGGCGAACGCGGCGGCGGAAGCGATGAGCAGCGAGGCGGTGATCAATCTGGCCAGGGTCAGCAGCATGATGGAAGCCTTTCGCCGTGGATTGCCCTTCCGTGGTGTAGGGACGTGGCGGGCGGTGCGGTGATTGCGTGCAGCGGCCGCGCGGGGGTGCAATCACCGCGGCCGGTGGCGCGTCCTAAGGGTTAGGAGGGGTGGTGAGCCAAGCAGGTGACTGGCCCGGCAAGCGATCACGAGGATTTCCTGCTAGCGACGCTGCGCCACGCCGACCTGCTGCACACCCTGGCCGCACGGCTGGCACCGCACCCGGCCGACGCGGCCGACATCGTGCAGGACACCTACCTGCGCGCCTTCGACGCGTGGCAGCGGCGGCGGCCCGACGACGTCGGGGCGTGGCTGGCGACGATCTGCCTCAACGCCGGCCGCAGCGCTGCCATCTGCAACGGGCCGGTACCCGACCTGCCCGACCGCGCCGACACCGCCGAGGCCGCGCTTGAGCGCCTGGGTACCAGCCGGATCAAGGCGGCACTATGGATGCTGCCGGACAGCCAGCGCATCGCGATCACCCTGATGGACCTGTGCGGATTCACCGCCGCACAGGTCGCCGCCATCACCGGCGCCCCGCGCGGGACCGTCCTGGCCCGGGTGCACCGAGGGCGCAAAGCGCTCGCGCTGAGCCTGCGCGACGAACGCGAGCCCGCCCAGCCAGCCCAGGCGCCGCGATGAGCCACCATCCCGAGCAGCTCGCCGCCGCCTACCTGGCCACGATGCGGCCGCGCGCACGCCGCCGTTTCGAGGCACACCTGCTGGCCTGCGAGCCATGCTGGCAGGAGGTCTGCCTCGCCCGCCGCGGCCGCCAGCTCGCCGAGACGGCCCGCGACCTCGCCCCGGCCGAGCTTCGCGAGGACATCCGCGCCGCGATCGCCACCGCCGCTACACTGCCAGCCGCCGACCCGCGTCCCCTCCAGCAGATCGTGGCCGCAGCCGCGATCGCGGCGGCGGTGCTAGCGGGCGCCGCCCTGGTGCGGCCGTGGCCGCACAGCCCGCCCGCGGCCGATTCCGCCGCACCGCCCCCTGTGATCGCCGCGGCCGTGACCAGCTACCACGCCAACCGGCTACCAGGAACGGCCTTCCCCGCCACACCGGCCCCCAAGCTCGCTCCCCTCCACCTGCGCCTGGCCGGCGCCGTCGCGGGCCAGCTCAACGGTGTCGCTGTCACCATGTTCGCCTACAGCACCCCGTCAGGCGCGCGGCTGGTCATTTTCCGCAGCAGCCGGCCATTCCCCGAAGCCACCGGTGCACGCGAACTCGGCGGGACCGAGGGCGCCTGGACGATGCGGTCCAGCGGAGTCACCATCATCTGCGCACGGGGCACCCATGCCCTGCTCCTGCTCGGTTCAGACCCAGCCCTCGTCCGCCAGGCAGGCGCAGTCCTGAACGCCATCTAGCCGGCCCGGTGGCCGGGGGGCTGCCCGATCCTGGCGTCCGCCCGCGTGCGAGGGCCGCGGCACCGAACGGGCCATGGGCCCGATGGCAGTAGCCGGAGAATGGCGGAAACCGCGGCGGGCGGGAAAATCCGCTGTATCACTAGCGGGGCGAGGAGGCGGCCTCATCAGCACTGCGGTTACTTGATCGACGGTATCCCGGCCGCTGCCGTTCTCCTGGGCCTGGCGCTGAACGCCGTAATGGGCCGGTAGTGGGCCGACCCTGCCGCTGGGAGGTCCGGGCGATCTTCGCGGGCGATCACTGACCCGGGCTAGCGCTGCAGCGCCCCGGGTGCCGAGCATGTCAGTGGACCAGGACGGCGGTCACCCACGCGCCATAGCCGACCACCAGTACGGCCCCTGCTCGACGGTTCAGCCAGCCGCCCGTCGTGACCATCAGCAGGCCGATCGGCAGCGCGGCGGCCGCGATGGCAGGTGCCACGATGCCGCCGGCGGCCAGCGGCCGGACCAGCGCCGCCACCCCGAGCGTGGCGGTGGCGTTATAGGCGACCNNCAGCTACCGCGATCTCGGAGACGCCGCGCCGCGCGGCCGCCCAGGCCAGCGCGAACAGCTCCGCGGTGGTGGCCAGGGCCAGCAGCGTCAGCCCGACCGCCGAGTCGGTCAGGCGCAGCGCCGCGACCACCCGCTCGGCCCCGCCCACCGCCAGCCAGCCCCCGGCGGCCATCAGCGCGACCCCGCCCAGGGCCAGCACCAGCCCGAGCGCCGCGGGCCGCGATCCGCTGTCTTCTTCGCCAGCCTCGGCGACTTCCCCGATGGCACGCGGCTTGCGCTCCCGCCACCACAACACCGCCACCCCGGCCAGGTAGGCGGCCACCAGCAGCCCGCCCTGCCAGCGCCCAATGATGCTCCCGGCGACTGCCAGCGCGGCCAGCCCGCCCGCCAGCGCGGACCAGATCGCATACCCGCGGACCCGCCCGCCGAACGGCAGCGGCCGGGCCAGCGCGGCCAGCCCCAGCACCAGGGTCAGCATCGTCAGGTTGGCACCGATCGCGTCCCCGGCCGCAAGCCCGGGCCGGTGCCGCCCCGAGGCGATCACCGCGGTGATCATCTCCTCGGGCTCCGCGCCAGCCAGCAGGAACGCCGCCGCGAAAACGGTGATCCTCAGCCCGCGCGCGGCAGCGGCGGCGTTCTCGGTGAACAGCTCCGCTCCCGCGATCAGCATCACCGCCGACACCGCCAGCAGCCCGAGCCCCACGACCATGCCCACACCCTAGGAGCCGCCCACCGCGCATACCGCCGATAGCGGGGCGGGAACTGAAATCGGATTCTCCATCCCGCACAGGCCGGGAGGCCACGGAAGAGGAATGGCCCGGATGAAGCCGTGGGCATCTGGGACGGCATAGCACCCGCCCGTCACTAGGTCGCCATCGCTGGGTACCATGACGCGTCGTGCGACGGCCGCCTTCCTTTGCCCTGCCGGGCCACGTCGGCGCCACCGCGCTCAGCCCCCGACACTGGACGCCGAGCGTTGAGCAAGACGCAGCGCAGGCTGGCGCGGTCGTCCCCACCCCACGTCGAACTGGATAATCTGGGCGACTGCCGAATCACGACCGGTGAAGAACCGACCCGCGCCGCATCGGCAGGCGCAGCACCGCAAGGTGCCTCCGATCTGGACCTGGGCAGCCTTACATGGCGCGATGGGCTGGCGCTAGATGACACCAGTGCCGATGGCGACGCCCACGCCGATGAGGACCAGGCCGCCGAGCAGCTCGCCGCGCTGCCCGGCGCGCATCCCGACTCTCGCGCCCAGCTCCAGCCCGGCCAGCGACATCACGACACTCACCGCGCCGATGACGGCGGCGGCAACCGGGAGGCTGACGTGGTAGGTGCCCAGCGCGAACCCGACCGCGAGGTTGTCGATGCTCAGCGCAATCCCGGTGACAAGGGCCAGCCGGTGCACGTGTTCGGGCACGAGCATTACGCCGAGCACCTGGAGGACCTGGCCTGCGCCGCGGTGCCGATCCGCCACCCGATCTCCGGCAAGACCATCGGCGCGGTGAACCTGACCTGCTGGCGCGAGGACGCCGACGCGCTGCTGGTCGCGCTGGCCAAGACCGCCGCCGGGCAGATCACGCAGGCGCTGTTCAGCGACGGCAGCGCGCGGGAGTCCCGGCTGCTGCAGGAGTATCTGCGGGCCTGCCGGCACACGGGCGGGATCGTGTTCGCGCTGACCAGCGACCTGGTGCTGTTGAACGACCATGCCCGGGACGTGCTCGACCCCGGTCCGGCGCGTCTTCAGCGCCGAGGCGGTGGTTCTGGCCGCTGTCGGCTGGGCGTTCGGGGTCCTGCTCGGCTGGCTGATCTACCAGGGGCTGCTGGCGCTCTTCCTGCACAATGCGGGTGTCACCCTCCCCGAGGACTTCCCCCCGGCCATACCGCTGATCACGCTCGCCGGCGTGGTCGTGCTCACGCTCATCGTGATCCGCGGGCCGCTGCGCCGCGCCACCCGGATCCAGCCCGGCACGGCTCTGCGGTACCAGTGATGATCTACCTGATCAGGTGGCTCATCGGGAAGCTGAGGCGCCGCGCCAGGTCCCCGGCCGGGCCGCTGGTCGCGGTGTCTGGGCGGGACGAGCCTGCGGTCCACGCGCGAGGCGAGCGTTTCGTGACTCCCCGGAGGGTGGCGGCATCCGACGCGAAGAGGGGCGCCCCGGCGCTGTCCGCGCTTGGCCTGGGCAAGCGCTTCGGTGACCGGGTTGCGTTCGACGACGTCTCCTTTGAGATCGGCCATGGCGAGGTGTTCGGTTTCCTCGGGCCGAATGGCGCTGGGAAGACCACGACCGTGCGGACGCTCGGCACGCTCATCGCGCCGACCTCGGGCTCGGCGACGGTCGCCGGCATTCCGCTCACGCCGGATAACGGAGTGGAGATCCGCCGCCGGATCTCGATCATGCCCGAGTCGCCCGGTCTCTACCTCCGCCTGAGCGTGGCCGAGAACCTCGGATGCTTCGCCGACCTGTACGAGGCGCCCGACCCCGGCGATCGCATCGACCGCGCCCTCCGGGCGGTCAACCTGGCCGACCGGGCCAGCGATGCCTGCGGCTCGTTGTCCAAGGGCCTGGAATGACTGCGGAGCATGGTCTCGGCGTCCACGTACCGGGTGCAGCGGGATGTTCTGCGCTCTTGTCAGCGCTGGCCCGCCTGCGGGGCCGGCGGCAACCGGAAGAACATCCACCCGGGTGGCAGGCAATTGCCGCTGCTGACGAGGCCCGGCGAGCGGGGTCCGCTGACCACGGCGGCCATGGCCGGCGCCGGCTCCATCCTGGCCCCCACGACGGAATCAGATCGCGGCAGCACGGTCTCGGGGGTGACGACGTCGCCGTCGCGCACATGCCGTTACGGGGTCGCCCGTGCGGATCGTGAGGCGCGGCGCCCGGCGCACCTCACCAACCAAGCCGTTTGGTGGGCGGATCACGGCAGGTGCATGCTGGCCTGGCGGACACCCGGGCTCGGTGTGCGCAGTTCGGATCGGAGGCACGATGGTCTGGCCAGGGCAAGACGCCGGCTGGATGTTTGATCTCATCTCCGCTGATCCGGATCGGCGCGGGCAGGCGGTGCGGCGCCACCAGGAGTTGGATCTGGCGGCGATGGAGGCCGATAACGCGCTCGCCGCGGTCTGGCACCGGGCAGGCAGGCAGCCGGCGGACCCCGGGCTGGCTGCGGAGTTGGACCAGGCCAAGGCCGCGATCCGGGAAGCGTATCGCCGCTGCTGGGTGGTGACCGCGGGCCGGTGGGCCGACGGGATGGAGCCCGATTCTGCCGCCGGGGCCCGTCTGGCGTTGCTTTACCTCCAGTGGGAAGCCGCCTATCCCGCGCAGTGGCGCGCGTCGATGCGGTGGTCGCCGTGGGGCCTGAAGAAGAAGGTGCTACGCCGGTTCACCACGACCGCACGCCAGTATGGGCCCGAGTTCAGGCACGCCCTGCAAGACCTGATCATCGCGGCTGTCCGGCGTGAGCACCGCTGCGAGGATCAAGGCTACGGCCCGCTCGCCCGGGCCCTGGACGACGCGTGCCTGCGCGCCGGGCTGGACGGCGCCGCACGCGGCAACGACCTGCTCGTCCGGCACCGGGCGCGCTTCCTGCTGTGGGCACTCGACCATGCCGATATTCCCGTAGCGCCGCGCTCGTGGCAGACATGGCTCCCCGGGTGACCACCGCAAGCTGGGCAAACCGCGATCCGCCGAGCCCCCCGCGGCTCAGGCTGCAGCCCTCTCCGCGGCAGGGCACTCAGCCCGCGACCGCACCACCGAGTTCACATATCTGTCCCAACCAGTCCCGTGCTGGCTAATAGCCTGATTCAACTTGAGCCGGTCTCAGCGTCGCCGGGGCAAGTGGGCTGGTCCCTGACGGGACACGCAGGCGGAGTGAGGGGTCGGACTTTGGGATTTCGGTTCAATCTGCCTCCGGGGTGGCCGCCCAGCCCGGAAGGCTTCGTTCCGCCCCCGGGCTGGCAGCCCGACCCTCGGTGGCCGGCCCCGCCTCCCGGATGGCAGTTCTGGCTCGCCGACGACGACCTGCCGTCCGCGGCCGCGCCGTCTGAAGTGGCCAGGCCGTCTGCGGCCCACGTGCCATACCCTGGCCGTGCGCCTTACCCCGGCCAGCATGCTGATCCGGGCCAGGTGACTTTCGCCGGCCAGGGCCGACACCCCGGCCCGCGCCGCTCACCCTGGCCAGCACGCCTCACCACGGCAACGCAGGAGGCCAGGACGCTGGCTCGTCGCTGGCCTCGCTGCCGTCTGTGTTGTGCTGGTTACGGCGTTGCTGGTGTTTCTCGGCCCAGATGAAAGGCAGCCGACCGCGGCCTGGCCCGCGTATCCTGGTTCCCGCTCCGGCCGCGGCGGGTGGCCTGACCCGCGACTACGCGGCCGAGCGAACCATCTACCGTGCCGCCTTGGCGCAGCTGCACGGCCGGTTCAAGCCCGCGTGGCTAGGCGCGGCTTCGTCCTACACGGCGGCGGTCTATGACGAGCCGGGCCGCACCGACCCGGCCACCAAAGCTCCGGTGCGGCCTCAAGCTTTGGCGATCCATCCACCAACCTCAGCAACTACCTGGCTGGCATCGCCGCGGGCATCGCCGGCCATGGGGCGCTCGGCCGTCCAGCACAGGTCCCGGCGGGGCCAGGCGGCGGAAGTGCCGAATGTGCCGCAGCAACGGCTGCCTCCGGCAAGGCGACCATATGCGTGTGGGCGACCGGCCAGACCATGGGCACCCTGGCCGTTGCCACCGGTGACGCAAGCATCAGCGAACTAGCGGGCATCATGCGCCGCATGCGCCCCGACCTCGAGCACCGTTAGCAGGCGATCGACGGTTCCGGCATGGCTAAGCCGAGAATCTTCAGCCAAGACCGGCGCCGCCGGGCTGCGGGAACTGTGCACCTTAAGATCATGTAGCCACGCCGCCCAGATTTCCTGACAGCCTGGCACGACGTCTCGGAAGCTCCCGGCGCCAACGCGCCTGCGCATCCACGGTTGACACCCATCGCAGAGTGTAGTCGTCTCTCCGATAGCAGCCCACGCGCTGAGCCGCCTGATTGGACGGCCACTTGGTCGTCGGCCTGACTGTCCGACCGGCGCCCGAACGGATCATTCTGCGCGCCGCCGGGGTACCTGGCTGGGCTTCCCTCGTAGCACTTCGCGGGAGATCTCGGCCCCTTAAGGAGGAGCGGCCCTTGCGGGGTGTCCTTGCACGGGGACGGGGGATGGTGAGCGCTGGCGGCTAGGACCTCCTCGGGAGGGCCGACTTGTGGCGCGCGGTGCTCACGGGGGCAGGCGGTGCAGGGTGGCGGCGGGGGTCTGCGGGAAGTGAAGGACCGTCGCCTGCAGACAGCGCCTCCGCGAAAACCCGAGAGGGCGCGCGCTGACCCGGCGCGGGGGACGCTGCGGCCCGGGCTCAGAAACAGCCCAGCACGGTGGCCGCGGCGGCGGCGATACGACCGGCGCCCAGCACGGGAAGGAGGGCCACGAGCACGCCGGTGATCTCGGCGCCGGTCACGCCGCGGTCCAGGGCCGCCTCACACGCGGACCGGATCGGGTCGCCGGGCTCACCGGCGGCCACCAGCGCGGCCAGGCGCACCAGCGCATGGGTTCTGATGTCCAGTCCGGACAGATCGATGTTGGCTGCCACCGGGCCCAGGGCACCGGCCAACACGCCCGGGTCGCCGGCTGCGGCGCCCGCCAGCCACGGGCGCCATCCCCCGGCCGGCCCGCCGCCGTCGCCTGCCCGGGTGCTGCCCGTCACGGCCGGGGACCGCATCACCGCGGCGCCGAGCTCGTTGATGCCGACGAGGTGAATCGCCAGATCCTGGAACCGGTCCAGCAAGCCCCACAGCTCGGACTCATCACCGACCGACGCGACCACCGACGTCCAGCCCCGCCCCGACTCGATCTGGAGTCCGCCAGCCACGCCCCCCAGCAGCACCGGGCTCTCACCCCGGGCAACGATCCGGTACCGCTGGACGTGGTCTGGCGCGGTCATTGCCCCTCCGGGCAGGCCAGGCAAGGTGGGGTCCCGGCCCGCGGGGGGCCGGGCCGAGACCCCACGGGGAAAGGGGCCCTGCACCCAGCGAAGCGCCGGGCACCCTCCGGCCGTTACCCGCGCACGTGGCGGGCTTGCCGCAGGCCGCGCGCCGGGGATCCCGCATGATCTCCGGCGGGCGGCGAGCCCGCAACGGCCGGTCGTAGGCGTGGTCGCGATCGGTGACCGGCCAGCGGCGAGGACATGCGCGTAGATACGCCTGATCCGCGGGCGCCGGCTCGGTGTCAATTCGAGACTCTGGCCATCCAGATGGGTACATTGTGCGCCGCGCCTGCTGGCTGCAGTTCCCGCGGCGGGACGTGGCAGGACGCCAGATGCCCGTGCCGCCCGCCCGCGGGCAGTCTTCCGGGGGAAGGCCCCCGGCGCGCGCGGCCCGCTGGCAGACCGGCGGAGCGCCTCGGCCGGGGGAGGCAGGGGCCGGGGCGCGCGGCGGTCACTGCTGCGTCGGGTGGTGCCGGTAGGTGTCGGGTGGCAGGTCGGCGAGCTGGTGCAGAATGTGATCGCCTTCTGAGGTGTAGTCGAGAGCGTCGGCGTGCGGGTTGCTGATCAGTCTGCCGATGCTGGCGCGGGCGAGACGGGCGCGCTGATCCAGCAGTGTCAGGTAGGGCAGCTGGTCTCTGCCGTGGTGTGGCGCCGGAAGGTCGAGCGCCTGGTGCGCGGCGGACAGGAAGTGCACGATGGCGCCGCCGTCCGGTGCCGCTGGCCCTGGCGTGGGGGCGGTGTCGGGCACGGTGGCCTCCTGGGGTCGGGCGGGTGGCCGGGCCGGGGACGGTGGCGCGCTCGCCGGTGCCCGCGTGATGTGCTCTGGGCCCGGTGTGACGCTGCCCGGGGCCGAGGCCGGCAGGTGCCTGGTGTGCCGGATCCTCCTGGACGGAAGCTAGCCGGACCTTCTCACGTTACGCAGTCGGGTGATAGCTAAAAGTGAGCGTGTCGGGCCGGGAATTCCACGGAAATCCGTGTCGGCGGCGCCTGCGCCGCCGACACGGTCCTCAGTCACACCAGATCCGGCGCGTCGAACGCGGGCCGAGGGAGCCACGCTGGTCACGGGCCATCAGCGGTTTGACGCGCGCCCAGCCGCCGCTCGGTGCGCTAGCCTTGGTCGGTCGGCTGGCCGTCGAAGGCGCACCGAGCGGCGCACCGGCTAGAAGAGAGCGGCGACCTGGCCGACGCGGCTGGCGACCTGGCCCGTGCTGCCAGGACGCTGGCGGACCAAGCCTCGTCCTCCTCTCGGGCGTTCAGCGGAGCCGAGAAAGCGTTTGAGACGGCCATGCGGGCGTTCTACGACGCTCCTGCCCAGCGCCAGCGCAGGCGCCGCGTGCCCTGGCGGCTGCCGACGTTGACCGGGTGAAACGCGGCCGGGCGGGGTCAGCTCTCGCGTGGGCTGGGTCCCAGGAGCGCGACGGCGAGCTGCGCGCAGCTCGCTGACAGCTAGCGGACGACCAGGTTGCCTCTAGCGTAGCCCTCGGGCTTGCGCAGATACTTCAGGAACTCGAGCTAGGCGACAGTGGGCGCGCGGGACAGCAGGTCAACGGGCTCGACGACAATCCGCATGCCGCTGGTCATCGCCGAGCTGGCGCCGGACACGCCATGGGCCCCCCACCGCTCGCCCGAAGCGTAAGCGTCGCGCTGAGCGGACCTCTTCCTCATCAGGGAAGTCTAGCCATGGAACATGCAATCGGATCTTAGCCACCTACGTGGCCCGGCGTGTCCGCCGCCGTCCGCGCGCGTAATGGCGGGTGCAGAAGCATCGTCACGCAGCTAGTCACCCCCGCGACCCAGAGGTACGCCCTGGTCTGCTCTCGCTAGCGGGGTGGTCGCGCCACCCCGGGGCTTGGCGATCACCATGCCGCAAGGCCGCTCTCAACCGTCAGCGGGGTTAGCGATGGTGTGCGATGGGATTCGATCCCACGACATGCAGGACCACAACCTGGCGCGCCGCGTCGCAGAGGCCCTGATGAGCGGTGTTTGCCCAGGTCACGAGCCTAGGCATGGTCATGCTCACCGCGCCTGAGCGCAGCTGCGCGCGGGCCGCCGCTCCCACCGTGCTCCCGGAATCGGACAGGAATCTGGCGAGGCGATTCGGACTTGCTGGCCAACTGTGCAGGAGCCGCCCGCGGTGGCGTTCCATGCCGGGCAAGCTCTTCAGGCCCACACCAGGATGTCGCTGCTGACCGGGGTAAAGGGGGAATCTGGATCGACCCCAGTGACGTCGATCGTGTAGGCGCCCGGTGCCAGCCCGCCGATGGTGGTGGCCATGGTGCCGCGGCCTGGCCGGATGCCGACGATCGGGTAGGTGGCCAGGAGGCTGCCGCGGCGGCGCGCCTCGGCGTGGTGCAGGTCGGTGGGGAAGCGCAGGGCGTCGGCGACCATGCCGCGGTCGAGCTCGGGAATCGTGACCTCGGTGGTTCTCGCAAGGTCGCCGCCGTGCTCGATGCACGCGTATTCGGGCAGGAGCTGGTGCAGCGATGGCATGCTGCGCGCGAACCTGGCCAGGCTGATGCCGAACGGCCCTAGTCGCCGTGGTGGATGCGGCACGGTGGCGAAGATGCTGTCCAACCACAACATGCCCGTCCCGGCCACGGTGGCCTTCGCCGGCCTGCTCGCGAATTTCCTGGACGACCTCCCGCCCGGCCCGCCGCGAGGGTTGGCCGAAGCGGATGGGGCGGCCCCGGGTGTCTCGCGGCGCTTGTTGACGGCGGGGGGAGCACGCGGAGCAGCCCGGCCGTGGCCGCCGTTATGCCGCCGGGTCTCCGGCTTCTTCGCTGAGGATCTCGTTGCAGAGCCCGATGCACTCGGCGCAGATGTACACCCCGGGCCCGGCGACCAGCCGCCGATCGGCCGCGCGCGGTTTGCCGCAGAACGAGCACGCCAGGTCGGCTGCCTTGCCCCGCTTGCGGCGGCGCTGCCTGTCAGGGCTGATGTAGCACTCGAGCTCTTTCTTGATGGCGGGGATGCTGACGCCGAGCTGGCCGAGCACCCGCCGGGCCCGCGACCCGGGATCGAGGGCCAGTGCCCCGAGCAGGTGCTCGGTTCCCACGTAGCCGCAGCCGCCGCGCCGGGCCAGCCCCGCGGCCCCGTGGACCGCGTCGCGGGCTTCCGCGGACTCTGGCGGGGGCCGCTCCGCGGGCTGGCCTCCTGCCGGGAACAGCTCGCGGGCAGCGGCACGCACTGCGTCGGCCCGCACTCCCAGCTTCTCCAGGATCGCCGCCGCGACGCCCTCGCAGAACAGGCCGATGAGCTGGTGATGGGTGCCGATCTCGGCGGCCCCGTCCGCGGCGGCCTCCCGGCCGGCGGCCTCCAGGCAGGCCAGCAGCCGCGGCTTGCGCTCCAGTCCCGCCGCGCGGACCGCTGGCGGCCGCTGCGCGAACCGCTGCCGGGCCGCCTGTTTGGACACCCCGATCCGCTCGCCGATCTCCGTCCACGAGCACCCCGCCTGGCGCGCTTCCTCCACGAAGTGGCCAATCACCTCGTCGGCGCCTGACGCCAGTTCCTGGCTGACCGCCAGCGCCGCCTCCACCCGGTCTAGCGGGGTCACCGGCGCCCGCTGGCGCACTGCGTCCGTGAGCGCGGCGGCATTCACCACTTCCATATTCGACAACGTAACGTTGTCGAGGCGCAGACGTCAACCTTAAATTGTCGCCGATCAGGGTCCGGTCAGCCTGTCTACGGGCAGCACGGAGCGACGATGGCAGGTCAGTCCGGCGGCCGGGCGGATCTGGCGCCGTGCTCGCGGAGCCAGGTGACGAGCAGGTCCCGGCGCGTGTCGAGGCCGTCGGCCGCCTCCAGGGGCGTGCGTTCGGCGTAGCCGGGGATCCAGTTGACGTCCGCTCCGCGGGCCAGCAGCAGCTCGGCCACCCGGCGCTGCCCGCCGTGGCAGGCCTGCCAGAAGGCGTTGTTGATCTCGTCCGGCGCCGGAGGCGGATCCTGGTCCAGGAGCTCCCGGGTGCGGGTGAGCATGCCCAGCGCCGCGGCGTGCCACAGCTTGTCGACCCGGGCGCCTCGTTCGACGAGGCGGCGGGCGGCGTGCCAGCAGCCGTAGCCGACGGCGTCGTCCAGCGGCGTGCCGCCCGCGATCGACGCGCCGGGGGCCTCGAGGTCCGCGCCGGCGTCGATCAGCGCGTCGGCCACGTCGAGGTCGTCGCTGCTGGCCGCCCAGTGCAGCGGGGTCTCGGAGTGCCAGCTGCCGGTGACCGGGGAGCCGGGGTTGGCGCCGGCCCCGGCGAGCAGGGCGACGATGGCCGGGCCATCAGGGAAGTAACCCGGCCAGTCCGCGGCGACGTGCAGCGTGGTGCGCGATCCTCCCTTGCCATCGCCGAGCCTGGCCGGCGCCAGGCCCGGGTTCTCATCCAGCAGGCGCTGCAGCGAACGGGTATCGCCCGCGTGGATGGCCTCGACCAGCTCCACGGCGACGGGATCATCGCTGGCTAGTGTCACCGACGCTGCTTCTCCCCTCCGGGTACTGGCGGATGCGGTCAGGCCACCGTGCTGACCTGGACGAAATCCGCCGGCTCGCCGGCACCCGGGGTGCTCACGGCCGCGCCGGGGTCGGGCTGGGTGCGGAACTGCCGGTGATACAGCTCGGCGTACAGGCCGCCGCGGGCGAGCAGCACGGCGTGGCTGCCCTGGTCGATCAGGCGGCCTTGGTCCAGGACGAGGATGATGTCGGCGGCCAGGATGGTGGACAGCCGGTGGGCGATGACGATGGAGGTCCGGCCGCGTAGCAGCGGTCGCAGCGCGGCCTGGATGTGCTGCTCGGACACCGAGTCGAGGCTGGAGGTGGCCTCGTCCAGGATCAGGATCCTCGGGTCGCGCAGGATGACCCGGGCGATCGCCACCCGCTGCTTCTCCCCGCCGGACAGGCGGTGCCCGCGCTCGCCGACCACGGTGTCGTAGCCGTCGGGCAGGCCGCAGATGAACTCGTGCAGGTGAGCTGCCCTCGCGGCGGCTTCCAGGTCGATGTCGGTGGCGTCGGGGCGGGCGTAGCGCAGGTTGTCGGCGATCGACGCGTGGAACAAGAAGGTGTCCTGGAACACCACGCCCAGCTGCCGGGCCAGCGACGCCCTGGTCACCTGGCGCAGGTCGATACCGTCGACCAGGACCGCCCCCTCCTGCGGGTCGAAGAACCGGGCGACCAGGCCGGTGATCGTGGTCTTCCCGGCGCCGCTGGGCCCGACCAGGGCGACCAGCTGGCCGGGCTCGATGTCCGCGGTGATGTCGTCCACGGCCGGGCTGGCGCCGCCGGGGTAGGTGAAGCTGACGTGGTCCAGCCGGACCGCGCCGTCGACGTGCCCGAACTCGGTGGCGGCCGGATCGTCGGTGATCTCGGGCACCCGGTCGATGTAGGCGAACAGCCGCCCGAACAGGGCCAGCGACCCGGTGACGTTGACGTGCATCCCGGCCAGCGAGGTCACCCCGCCCGCCAGCCGCTGCCCGAGCACGGTGGCGAACACGAACACGGTCCCGACGGTGGCCCGGCCGGTGACCACCAGCCAGCCCCCGGCCAGGATCATCAGCGCCGGGCCGGCGGTCTGCAGCGTGGACATCAGCATGCCGAACCACTGGCCGACCGCTGCCGCTCCCGCCGCTCCGCGCCGAACGCCTTGACCAGCATGACCCCGGAGATGCCGAGGATTTCCTGCAGGTAGCCGGTCATCTGCCCGCGGTAGGACTGGGTGCGGCCGCGCGCGGAGTAGGTGGCCCGCCCCGCCCGGCGCGCGGGCAGGGCCACCAGCGGGATCATCACCAGGACCACCAGGGTCAGCTGCCAGGAGAACCGCAGCATCAGGGCCAGCGTCGCGATCGTGACCAGTGCGTTGGAGACCAGCCCGAACACGGTGTCGGTGACCACGTCCTCGACGCCGTCGATGTCGGTGTTGATCCGCGACAGCAGGTCGCCGGCCTTGCGGTGGACAGCTGCCGGCGCAGCGTGGCCACGATGCCCTGGCTGATCACCGTGGAGTGGTACGCCTCGGCCACCCCGACCAGGCCGCCGGCCAGGGCAGCGCCGATCCCCGCGGTGACCAGCAGCCCGACATGCGCGAACGAGGGATGGTGCCGGGCAAGAGTGTCGATGAGCGACTTGAACACGATCGCCGGCGCCAGCCCGAGAACCGCCTGGACGGCGATGCAGGCGACGACGAGCACGCCCCGGTGCGGGTAAGGGCGGAAGTAGGCGAGCACCCGCCTGATCATCGCGCGCCGGTCCGCGGTGCCAAGTTCTGGCTCACCCCAGTCCACCGCCATCGCCGGGCCCACACAGTACCGGTTCACAGCATGCCTCCCTGGATGGCGGCGGCAAGTCCGACGCAGCACAGGCCCGCCGCCGCGAGCACGGCCAGGCCACCTGCCGTGGCCAGGACGCGGCTCATCGCAAGCCGTGGCCGGGCCGGGCGGCCGTGCTCAAGCTGGGCGACCCGCGCCTCAAGGGACCCGGCGGGATCCCCCGCAGGCCTGGCCGCCGCGACTGCGGGGCAGGCGGGCAGGGCGGCGAGCTTCAGCAGCGCGCCAGCCGGCTCACCGCGGCCGGCCTGGGCGAGGGCGGCCCGGTCGGCCGCCAGCTCCCGGTTCAGCGCGACCCGGTCCGCCATCCATCGGGCCGCCGGCAGGTAGCAGCCGTAGGCAGCCAGCAGCCGCGCGGCCAGCAGCCGCGCCGGGTCCCGGTGCCTCAGATGGGACCGCTCGTGCGCCAGCACCGCCCTCAGCTCGGCCGGGCTCAGCGCGCCGGCCAGGCCGTCGCTGACCAGGATCCGCGGCCGGGCCAGGCCGCAGGTGACCGCGAACGGCTCCCCGGCGGCGACCGCCTCGACCCGGTCGGCCAGCCCGAGCGCCACCGCCGCAGACCGCACCGCGGGCGGCAGCGCCCGGCGGTGGTAAACGGCCAGGCGCCGCAGCGCCCGGGAACCCGCAGCCGTCCGTGCCGCCACCCATGAGCTGGCGGCCAGCCCGGCCACGCCGGTGGCCGCCACCAGCGTCACCGCGGCCAGGTCGTACCCGGTGTGCAGCAGCCAGCCCAGGCTCGCGTACTCGGCCACGGCCAGCACTGCCAGGGCGACGTGGGCCGCCACCGCCGCGCCCAGCGCCGGCCAGCAGGCGGTACCCGCGGCCCGCCGCAGCCACCTGGTCATCGCGGTTTCTCCATCAGTCCCTGCAGCCGCGCCCGCAGTCCCGGGTCCAGCTCCACCTGTTCGACGAACCGGGCCAGCGCGGCGTCCCCGAACTCGGCCAGCACGCCGCGGACCGCGATCTCCGCGCTGTCGGCCGCCACCGGCGTGTAGGCATACCCGCGGCCGGAACGGGACCTGGCCAGGATCTTCTTGCGCGCCAGCCGGGACATCACCGTCAGCACCGTCGTGTAGGCCAGCGGCGAGCCGCGGCCCGCGTTGATCGCCTCAGCGACCTCCCGCACCGGCATGGCGCGGCCCGAGTCCCACAGCACCCGCAGGACCTCAGCCTCCAGCGGCCCCAGCCCGCCCCCGCGAGCACCCTGATCCGGCACCGCACCTCCGCTCACCCCAAGCCGCCACCGGTGATACTACACGAGTGTAGTACTACATTGGCGTCGTCAGTTTATGCAGAAGGTTACACCGGCCATGGCTGCCAGGCGCTACCGTTCCACCTGTAGGCCAGGGGCACGGCCGTCCAGCCCTGCGGCTGGATGTTCAGAACGCCGTTGCCCACCGCGATCACGTCGCTGGCCGAGTCGCCGCTGACGCCGGTCAGCTGGCAGCCGTTCTCGAACGCATCGCACGGCCCGGCGGGCAGGGCGACCGACGACCATCGCTGGCCGTTCCAGTGCTCGGTGAGCATGGAGCCGTCATCTCGCCCCACCGCCCAGACGTTGGCCGCCGAGATCGCGGTCACGCTGGCCAGCGGCGCAAAGGCCACGTTGCTCTGAATGGCGAACAGCGGATGATCGACGCTCCAGGTGGCCGCGTCCGCGGTGCCGCTCATGGCCACCGTTCGGGTCACACCGGGCCAGCGACGCGTCCAGCGGCCCCGGCTGGACCGGTGCCCCGCCCACCCCGCCAGCGTCCGGTACAGGTCGCGTGTTGCCCACTAAGCCGCCGCGCTCGCCCTTCTCGTGCAGCTGCTGAGCTGGGCCGACGATCAGCGGGTCGGGGCGCCCGACGACGCGCTCGTCCTTGCCGGAGTAGGCGACCCGGGACAGGACGTAACGCATGGCCTCGAGCCTGGCCCGTATCTTGTCGTTTCTCTTCACCACGGTCCACGGGGCGTCGGCCAGGTCGGTGTAGAAGAACATGTCCTCCTTGGCCTTGGTGTACTCGTCCCACTTGTCCAGCGAGGCCAGGTCGACCTGGCTGAGCTTCCAGCGCTTGACCGGGTTCAGCTGGCGGCGCACGAACCTGCGCAGCTGCTCGGTCCGCGACACCGAGAACCAGAACTTGATCAGGATGATCCCGTCTCTGGCCAGCATCCGCTCGAACTCCGGGGCCTCGCGCAGGAACTCGTTGACCTCATAGGGCACGCAGAAGCCCATGACCCGCTCGACGCCGGCCCGGTTGTACCAGGACCGGTCGAACATTACGATCTCGCCCGCCGCGGGCAGGTGCGTGATGTAGCGCTGCAGGTACCACTCGGTCTGCTCACGCTCGCTCGGCTTGTCCAGGGCCACGACGTGCGCGCTACGGGGGTTCAGGTTCTCGGTGAAGCGCTTGATCGTTCCGCCCTTGCCGGCGGCGTCGCGGCCCTCGAACACGATGACCAGGCGGTCCTGCATCTCCTTGACCGAACGCTGCAGCTTCAGCAGCTCGATCTGGAGCGAGCGCTTGACCGCCTCATAGTGCCGGCGGCGCAGCCGCTTGTCATACGGGTAGTCCTCGCGCCACGCCTTGACCGCCTCGCCGTCGGGTCCGACCAGGGTCGCCTTCCCGCTCCCGGGAGTACCGGATGTACAGGCCCAGCTGATCCGCGAGCCGCTCCAGGACCTCGTCGGCCTCGCCGCTAATCCGAAGTTCCCCCCAGTGATCCGCGCGTCTGGCCGTTTACCTGGGCTTTCGTGATGCGCGGGGCGGGCTGCTGACTACGCGATCCCGAGGCGGTGGCTGACGCCGAGCAGATCGAGGGCGTGCCGCTGCAATGCGGTGGGGGTGGTGACGAGCTGGAAGCCGGGCAGCGCGGGGTCGGCGGGGGCGATGGTGTTCAGGCAGATGGTGCCCAGGTCGGCGAGCAGGGTGGCGAAGCTGTGCACGGGCAGGGCAGCCGGGGTCTGCTTGGTGGCGGCCTTCGCCAGCGCGCGCGGGGAGCGGACGGCGGGGGCGACCGGGCTGGGCCGGGTGGCCTGGGCGGCTTGCTTGTCGTCGTCGGTGAACAGCAGGGGCGCGAGCCGGGCCTGCATGTGCCAGCTGATGTAGTACGACAGCATCCGCATGAACACGTGCGCCCGGACCCGCTCCTCGGTGCGGTGGCGGATGGGCCGGATGTCCAGGTCGGTATTGAAGGCCCGGAAGGCGCGCTCCACCTGGGCCAGGGCCTTGTAGGAGGAGACGACCTGCGGGCTGTCCAGGTCGGCGGGCCCGACGCTGGTGCGCAGCACGTAGATGCCGTCGAGTTTTGCCTCCGCAGCGATGGAGTCCTGGTCGCGGTGATAGCTGAGCCGGCCGTCGCCGATGTCGACGGTGAAGTGCCTGGCGACCTTGCGCCGGCTGAGGACCCTGTCCGCCCGCACGGCGATCTTGTCCGTGCCGCGCAGCGGTGCGCGGGCCCGCGCGCAGGCCGCTGCGATCTTGCCCAGGCCGGCTTCGGTGGCGGCCAGCAGCGATTCGCGCTTGCGGGCCCGCTCGGCTTCCAGGAACGGGTTCATGCAGGCGATCAGCCGCTCGCCGGGGAAGTCCGGGGAGGTGATCTCGGCCAGGTCCTGGCTATCGAACAGGGTCAGCTGCAGATCTCCGCCGCGGACCAGCTTCTTGACCTGCGGGGCGCGCAGCGCGGTGATCCAGTCCATGCTCGCGGGGGCGACGTCCTCGCGCAGCCGGGCGGCGGTCAGCATGCCCCGGTCCCCGACAAGCACAACCTTCGTGATCCCGAACCGGCCGGTGACCTTGGTCACCTGGGCGGCCACGGTCTTGGGATCCCCGGTGTTGCCGGCGAGCACCTCGATGGCGACCGGGATGCCCTCAGCGGAGGTCAGCAGCCCGTAGACGATCTGCAGCCGGCCCCGGACCCCGTCTTTGGGGTGGCCGATGGCGCCCAGCGGGCAGGTCCGGCCCTCGAACGCGGC
>WNFJ01070954.1_pt1 | contig 21059 bp, 18 predicted proteins | sample 5400461 | NCBI WGS metagenome assembly WNFJ01 (sample SAMN13153349, study PRJNA577476) | soil metagenome | isolation source: 115 cm saprolite on Douglas fir-dominated hillslope | place: USA:California | collected 2013-09-17
CGCAGTGTAGGAGGCCCACACGTCGTAGAACGTTCTGCCTCCGTTCTTTTTCTGCTGGCCAAGCAGCAAAGACTCACGACGAAGGGGGTCCAAAACAATTTCGAAAGGCCCGGTGGTGGCGCCGTCGATCGCGCCGAAAAAGTATGGCTTGGGAGTTTGCGAAAGCGAATCGACTAGAACACGAAGGGATTGGCCGGGATTCAACGAGGCCAGCAGCGCATCCCACCGGGCAGCGAAAGCGGAATCCGGTTGCGGCGAAAGTTGGGCCGCACGTAGCTGCCGCAGCAGGTCGGCGGCGGCGTCGTCCGTGAAGCGCATGCAAGCCGAAGCGAAATCCTGGTCGAGCACGGGGGCGCCCAAAAAGTGCGCCATCTGCTGCTTCTCGACGACGTCGCGCGGTGCAGCAACGATGTGACCGCGGCCGAAAAACACGGCGCCGGTGACGCGGCCCTCGAACTCTTGCAGGAAAGCGAGCTTGCCTTGTTCGAAAGAGAGCAGCACTTGGCCGCGGCGGAGCTCGATGCGATAGGTGGGGTCGATTTCGTAGAGCGTGGCGGGGTCAACGCGCAGGGCGCTCAATTGGTCGTAGATCTCGCGCGCGGTTTTCTCCGCCGCCCAGACCTCCGTCGTCAGCAAACAAGAGAGCGCGAGGAACGCCACCCGGAACCGCATGTCCGAGTGTAGTCACTTTCGGCATAGCGGTACAAGGAGGCGGGTAGCGGCACCGGGTGCAGGAGCCTAAAATGAAAAGATGCGACTGTATCTCTTTCTCGCTATTGGTTTGTCTCTGCTCGCGGGGAAGGATACGCGCGCGGACACGATCGTTCTTAAGAATGGCCGTCGCATCGTGGCGCTCAGCGTGGTGGTGGAGGGCGACAAGGTGCGCTACTTGACGTCCGCAGGCGAGCTGGCGCTGCCGAAATCGATCGTCGATCACATTGAAAAGGGCGGTCAGATATCGGTTTCTCCCTCGGCGGGAGCGGCGAACCTGGCCATTACGCCACCCAGCATCGAACCCACCGCTGCCAACGCCGCGGCGGAGAGAGGCGCGGTGCACGATGGCGGTGTGGACCGCGAATTTCTGGCTGCGGTCGCAAGCGAGGCGCGGTCCGACGCGGTAGCAGCGAATGAAAAGGCAGCGGTCGCGCACCATGCCGCGGCGCAGTTCGAGCTCTCGCGCGGCGACATGGAGCACGCACTGATCGACGAGCGCACCGCGTTGACGTACGCGCCCGAAAATCCAATCATCCTGCTGAACGTCGCCTACTTGCATTTGCGGCGCAGCGAATACAAGCAAGCGCTGGACTACCTGGAACGCGCGCAACGCGTAGCTCCGGAAAATCCCGACGTGCCCAAGCTGGCCGGCTGGGCGTATTACGGCATGAATAAGCTGGAGCAGGCAGTCAGAGAATGGCAACGCGCCATGGCGCTGCGGCCGGACGCGGAGGTGCAGGCGGCGCTTGAGAAGGCGCAGCGCGACATGCAGGAGGAAGAAAATTATCGGGAGAACGAGAGCAGCCACTTTACCCTGCGCTACAGTGGCGAGGCGGAGCCGGGACTGGCACGCGAGGTGATCCGCGCTCTGGAAATGCATTTTTCCGCAATCGAATCGGAGCTGAACTACACTCCGCCGGAACCGATCGGCGTGATTTTGTACACGCGGCAAGCGTTTGCGGACATCACACGCGCGCCAGGCTGGGCGGGTGCGCTGAATGACGGGCGCATCCGCGTTCCCGTGCAGGGGCTGACGCAACTTACGCCGGAATTGTCGCGCGTGCTGAAGCATGAGCTGACGCACAGCTTCGTGCGGCAAAAAACACACGCCGCCGCGCCGACTTGGCTGCAGGAAGGGCTCGCGCAATGGATGGAAGGAAAGCGCAGCGGTGGAAATGCCGCGGTGCTCTTGCAGGTATATGACGCGAAGCAGGCAATGGCGCTGGGCGACCTTGAAGGATCGTGGTTGCGGTTGCCAGGCGAGGCGGCGGCCTATGCGTATGCGTGGGCGCTCGCAAATATCGAGTACATCGTGCAGGTCGATGGTATGGCGGACGTGGAGCGCATTCTGGACCGCCTCGCCGTGGGAACCACAACAGAAGCCGCAGCGCGCGAGGTCTTGCACAGCGACTATGCCGATTTGATGCAATCTACCGCGCAATATCTGCGCAAGACCTATTGAAATTAAATGTTGGCGCGGCGTACGTGGCCGATGGATCGTCAGGTTTCGGCCAACAACACGGCGAGCAGAGCGGCGCGCTCCGGCATCGTTCTTACCAGGACATACTCGTGCGCGGAGTGCGCGCCATCGCCCACCGCTCCCAAGCCGTCGAGTGTGGGAACGCCGAGGGCCGCGGTGAGATTGCCGTCTGAGCCGCCGCCCGCGACGCATTCTCCGATCGACAAGCCCATCTTCGCAGCTGAGGATTTTGCGCGATTGAACAGCGCCGCGCTGACTCTACGTTCCATGGGAGGGCGATTGAAGCCGCCGCGAATCTCCAGTCGCGCTCCGCGCGTGAGGGGCCGCAGCGCGCGCAAGCGTTTCTCGAGCCGACGCATGTCCGCGATGCGCAGCGCGCGCAAGTCGATCACGGCGCGGGCCCGCTCGGGAATGACGTTGACCCGCGTGCCGCCCTCGATCATGTCGGCGTTCACGCTGATGCCGCGGCGCAAATCGTTCCATTGCTCCAATCGAGCAATCTGGCGGGCGAGTTCATGCACGGCGTTCACGCCTTCCCGCGGTGCGAGACCCGCGTGCGACGCGCGCCCGTGCACGATGATCTCCGCTTCGCCCACACCTTTGCGGGCTGTTTTCAGCAAGCCGCGCGGGCCGAGCGAGGGCTCGAGCACAAAAACGGCATCGCTGCGGCGAGCTTCCGTTTCGATAAGCTTGCGGGAGGACTCGCTTCCGATTTCTTCATCGGAGGTCCAGAGAAAAACGATGCGCTTGCGAAGCGGCGCATGGATTTGCCGTAGAGCGTCCAAAGCGAAGAGCGCTTGCACGATGCCGGCTTTCATATCGAACGCGCCGGGGCCGTACGCTTTGCCTGCGGATACACGAAAAGGCATTTTCGCGAGCGTTCCGGAGGCGTACACCGTGTCATAGTGACCGAGAACCAGAAGCTGGCCCGCTGCGCGCGACGTCTGGGGCTGCCAAGTGATGCGCAGGTGATCGCCGCGATGCTTTTGCGCGAGCCTCTCGACGCGCGCCCCACGTTTGCGCGATTCTTTGGCGATGATTGCGCAGCAGCGATCGGCGGGCGATTTTTCCAGGCTCGGCGATTCCGCCAGTACAAACGCACGCAGCACGGAAAGCATTTGCCGCAAACGCGGCTGTAAGACGCGCAGCAGCGTGGCGGGGAAGCTCGATGGAGGCATCGCCGGGACATGCTAACAGCGCCTATGTTGTTAGCGCAAAGACTCGGCAGCAACCGCCCTGCTTCGCATATAATTGTAGGTTTGCCGGGGAACGCAAGGGGCCGCAGGTGTGCGCGGCTACGGGAGCGCCGATGATACTGGACGTGACGGAAATTCAGAAGATTCTGCCGCACCGCTATCCGTTTTTGTTCGTCGACGCGATTGTGGAAATGGAGCGGCTCAAGCGCGTGGTGGGCATCAAGAATGTGACCATCAACGAATCGTATTTTCAGGGGCATTTTCCAGGTCAGCCGATTATGCCTGGCGTGCTGATTATCGAGTCGATGGCCCAGACCGGCGGAGTACTCCTGCTGCAGGAGGTGCCCGACCGCGAGAACAAGCTCCTGTATTTCGTCGCTGTGGATGGCGCGCGGTTTCGGCGTCCGGTAGTGCCAGGCGATCAGTTGAAAGTGGAGATGAAGGTGATTTCCTGGCGCGGAGATTTTTGCAAGCTGGACGGCCGAGCGACCGTCGACGGGCAACTCGCCGCGGAAGCGACGCTGATGTGCAAAATGGTTGACCGCGAGATTCCCGCGAAGGTGGAAACCGCCGCGAAATGAGCGCGACGCAGATTCATCCGCAGGCGGTGGTCGCGGCGGACGCGAAGCTGGGCTCGAGTGTGCGCGTAGGGGCATATGCGATCGTCGGCGAGGACGTGCAGCTGGGAGAAGGCTGCGTGCTGCATGAGCATGCGGTCGTCCAAGGGCCTTCCAGGATCGGGCGCGACAACGTGTTTTATCCGTTTTGCGTTGTGGGCGGCGATCCGCAGGACCTTCGCTTCCGCGGCGAGAGGACGGAGCTCGCTGTGGGAGATGGGAACACCTTTCGCGAGTACGTGACCATCAGCCGGGGCACGGTGGGCGGCGGGGGGAAGACTACGATTGGCAGCTGCAGCTTGTTTCTGGCGTCGTCGCACGTGGGGCACGATTGCCACGTTGGCGACCACACTTTGTTTGTGAATGGCGCGACGCTCGCGGGGCATGTGACCGTAGAGGACTACGTTACGATCGGATTTCAGTCGCCGGTGCATCAATTTTGCCGCGTCGGCCGGTATGCGTACATCGGCGCGTCCACCGTGATTACGCAGGACGTGCCGCCGTTTTCGCGGGTGGTGACGGAGCGCGAAACGAAGAGTTACGGGGTCAACACCATCGGTCTCGAGCGCAAAGGATTTTCGGAGGCACGGGTCAAGGTTCTAGCGCGCGCGTTTCGACTGCTGCTGCGCTCGAAGATGAACACCAGCCAGGCGCTAGCGGAAATGCGCAAGTTGCTTGGCGAGTCTGAAGATGTGCAAGAGCTGATTCGCTTCATCGAGACGGCGCAGCGCGGAATTGTGAAGTAGGGCGACTTCGATACAGATTCATGGCCAACGCAGAAACCAGCGCAGTGGGATGGGGCCTGATCGCGGGCAACGGCCGATTTCCGTTTCTCGTTCTCGAAGGTGCCAGGAGCCAGGGCATTGAGATGGCGGTGATCGCGCTGAAGGAAGAAGCGGCGCCGGAGCTGGAGCGTTCCGCGAAACGGCTCCATTGGGTGAGCCTCGGGGAATTGAGCAAAGCGATCGACTTGATGCATCAGGAAGGCGTCACGCAAGCGGTGATGGCCGGTCAAGTGAAGCACAATAAAATTTTCAGCTCCATCCGGCCGGATTGGAAACTGGCCAAGCTGTTGTTTTCTCTGCCGCGCAAAAATACGGACACGCTGATCGGCGCGGTGGCGCGGGTTCTGGAAGATGAGGGCATTCGTCTGGTGGATTCGACCTTGTTTCTGAAACCGCTGGTGCCTGAAGCGGGAGTGCTTACGCGACGCGCGCCGGACGCACGGGAGGCCGCCGACATTGCTTACGGCCTCGGCGTCGCGCGGCTGATTTCCAGCATGGACATTGGGCAAACCGTGGTGATTTCCGATCGCGCGTGCGTGGCCGTCGAGGCCATGGAAGGCACCGACGAAACAATCGCGCGAGCGGCACGAATTGCCGGCGGCAAGCCGCTCGTGGTGGTGAAAGTTAGCAAGCCGGGTCAGGACATGCGCTTCGATGTACCCGTGATCGGTCTGCCCACCATCGAACACATGAAGAAGGCGCAAGCCACGGCTCTGGCGGTCGACGCCGGACGAACCTTGCTGTTCGATCGCACAAAACTGATCGAGTTGGCGGATGCGGCGGGCATCGCTCGTCTGCGGAACCGAAAGAGCCTTCGGCGGGAATGAACAGGGAATGACGGCGGCAACGCAAGCGGGAAAGATACGTGTCGCCGTTGTTGGGACCGGTGAATTCGGGCGGAATCACGCGCGCGTTTACCGCGAAATTCAGGACGCTGAACTGGTCGGCGTCTTCGACAAAAGCACTGAGCGCTCGCAAGCTGCTGCCACTGAATTCCGGACGCACGCCTTCACTGCTCTCGACGAACTGCGCGGCCGAGTGGATGCCGTCAGCGTGGCCGTGCCTACGGCCGAGCACGCTGAGATCGGCTGCCGCTTGATGGAAATGGGCCTTGAAGTTCTCGTCGAGAAGCCCATGGCCAAGAGCCTTGCGGAGGCGGATGCGCTGCTGGACGCGGCAAAGCGATATCGACGCTTGCTGCAGATCGGCCACGTCGAACGATTCAACCCGGCGGTGCTGGCGGTCGAGCCGATTCTGAATCATCCGCTTTTTTTCGAGGTGCACCGGCTGGGAGTGTTTACGCCGCGCAGTCTCGATGTCGACGTGATTTACGACCTGATGATCCACGACCTCGACATTTTGCTTGCGCTCGTAAAGCAGCCCGTCACGGAAGTGAAGGCAGTGGGAATTCCGGTCCTCACGGACAAAGTGGATATCGCGCACGCGCGCCTGGAATTCGCGGGAGGCGCGGTCGCTAACGTGACCGCGAGCCGCGTTTCAACCGAACGCGTGCGCAAGGTGCGCTTTTTTCAGCAGCACGAGTACATTTCGCTCGATTACGCCAGGCGCGATGCCCTGCGCGTCACCACGAAAAAAACGGGCCCGCAGCCGGAATTCGCGTATGAGAAGCTACCGGCGTCCACAGTCGAGCCTTTGCGGGCCGAACTGCAATCCTTTGTGGACGCTGTGCGCACGCGCACTGAGCCACGCGTCAATGGAGCCGCCGGCCGCGCCGCCCTGGAACTTGCCGCGCGCGTAATGGCAAGCATCCAGGAGCATGGTGAGCGCGTCCAACTGGTAGCGTTCGCCGCGGCACAGAAAACAGAAAAATGATTCCTCGGTTCCTGGTTCCCTTGAATGCTCGTCCGCCCGCCGTGGACGCTCCGACAACGCGGCGGCGCCCTTCCACGTTGGATCAGCGCACGCTCGTTCCGGCGATGCTGCCGATCGTCCCTCTGGACGGCCGCACCAACATTCCCTCTTCTCTGCCGCTGGAGGCCATTGCCGCGCGCACGGTGGTTCCGCGCGATATAAAGCGCGAAGACTTCGTCGTGGAAGAACCGAGCCACCTGCCCCTGCAACCGACGGAGATGGACGAGCGCGTCACCGTTCCGCAGGGGGCCGCGCCGCCGGAAATCATCGCTCCCTCGGAAAGTATTCTTCCGGCCGAGATCGTCGATCCCGACATTTTCTTGACTGGCGAAGTCAACCTTCTGACCAAAGAGCGGACCGAGGACCGCGCCAAGTCCGACCTGGCCAGAAACATTTCTTCGGTGGTGCTTCACATTCTGTTGATTCTGGCCATCATCGTCGAACCCAAAGTTTTTCCACCGCGCCCGAAAACTGAGGCGGAGTTGGACCTCGCGCGGCGGCAAATGACGCTCCTCGTGCCGCCGGGCGCTTTTGAAACTCCGCGGCCAACGCCGCGTGTTCGCGAGCGGCCGGCCGAGACAATGAAAGTGGACCCGCGCATCATCCGCAAGGTAGCGCCGCCGGAGCCAAAACCGGCACCGCCCACTCCGAAAGAGCCGGAGCGCGTGGTGAAGGAGCTGCCGAGCGCCCCGGTGCCGAAGCCCAATGTCATACCGCCGCCAGAAACCACAGCGCCGGTTCCAAAAACGGAAGCGCCCAGGCAGCCGCTGAAGCTGGAGACTCCGGAGGAACAGCCGCGCCCGAACAGTCTGCAGTTGCCGAAAAATTCTCCAGGACGCTCGATTCAGGATTCCATACGCGAGTCCGCTAAGATGAACGCCCCTCGTCCCATCGGTGGCGGCGGGGACATCCCCACGCGGGGAGCTCCTGGAGGCGGAGGACGGGGCACCGCGGCGGCGGGCATTGAAATGCTTACGCCGACCGAGGGCGTCGATTTCAACGATTACCTTGCGCGCGTGTACCAGAGCGTAAAGCGCAATTGGTTCGCGGTAATGCCGGCGTCCGTGGAGTTGGGCGATAAAGGTGTCGTTTCGTTGCAATTCCGAATCATGAAAAACGGCGGCGTGCCAGATGGGGAACCTGTAAAAGTATTTGGCTCCGGAAAGGAGCCTCTGGACCGCGCTGCGATTTCTTCCATTCGCACATCGAACCCGTTCGAGCCCTTGCCGCCGGCTTTTAGCGGCCCCTATATCGAGCTGAGATTTACGTACTACTATAATTTGCAACCGGATTACGCGCACTAGTGAGACCCGCCCGCCAACAGGTCTTAGGCAGCATTCTCCTCGCGCTATTTGTGCTTATTTTTCTGTTCGCGCGTGCACGCCATCTCCTCTTTCGATGAACTCACAGAATTCGAGCTCGCCGCTCGTTGCCGTCGTTGGTCCCACGGCTTCGGGAAAATCAGCGTTGGGCGTTTGGCTGGCTGAACAGCTCGGCGGGGAAGTAGTCGCATGCGATTCGACGCAGCTCTATCGCGGGTTCGACGTCGGCACGGCCAAACCCACGGTTGCCGAACGCCACGGAGTTCCTCATCACCTGATTGATGTGCTCGGCCCGCAAGAAGCGTCAACGGCGGGAGGCTACCGGCAGATGGCTCTCGTGGCGCTCGCCGACCTGCGTGGCCGCGCGCGCCTCCCAGTTTTCACGGTCGGCACCGGTCTCTACCTACGCGCGCTGCTGGAAGGCCTGGCGGACGTTCCGCAGCGCTCGGAAGAGCTTCGCGAACGATTGCGGCACAGCGCGCGCGAACACGGTCCCGGCCATTTGCACCGGATTTTGTCGCGGATCGATGGCGAAGCTGCTCAAAAAATTTCCGCCGCGGATGAGCAGAAGCTGATTCGCGCCATCGAAGTTTGCCTTCTCGCTAAAATGCCGCTCACCGAGCTGCATAGAAGCGGCCGCGCACCGCTGCAAGGTTGGCGCGCCCTAAAGATTGGACTTGCCCCTGAACGAGAAGCTCTGTACGGGCGAATCCATGCAAGAACTAACGCCATGCTCGCAAACGGCTGGCTCGAAGAGGTCCGTTCTTTGCTCAATGCCGGGCTGCCCGAAGACGCCAAGGCATTCGACTTTATCGGCTACCGCGAATTGCGCGCCGTCTTGCAAGGCCGACTCACGTTGGACGAGGCTCGCGCCACGATTCAGCAAGCTACTCGCCGCTATGCCAAACGCCAGCTCACCTGGTTTCGCCGCGAGCATGGCGTGCGCTGGCTGGCAGGATTCGGAGACAATCCGCTCCTGCAACAAGAGGCGCTGCTATGGTTGCGCGAGCAGGGCGTGCTTGAGGGTCGCGGCGCGGACGCAAGGAGAGTATAATTTGTCGCAGGGACCTCACAGGTTACGCACGGTGTCACCATTCGCACGAACAGCCCTCTCCGCACCATGACCGTCCTTCGCTCTCAAGTATGAAGACTCAGCACGTAACTTCGGTTTCGGAGCGCGCCCTGCTCGTGGGCGTGACGTGGAAGCGCGCGCGGCGGGTGCCGGGCATGCCCGCGGGCGAGCAAGGCCGCGAATCACTCGCGGAATTGGTGGAGTTGGCGCGCAGCGCCGGCGCGGAAGTCGCTGGCACCATGTACCAGGTGCGCGAGTCGGCGGATCCCGCGACTCTAGTTGGCCGCGGCAAGCTGGACGAGATTCGCGCCGAAGCCACCGCGCACAAAGCGCCGCTCATAATTTTCGACGGCAACTTGTCCCCGATACAGCAGCGCAACATCGAAACCGCCACCGACCGCCGCGTAATCGATCGCACGCAGCTCATCCTGGATATTTTTGCGCGTCATGCGCGCAGCCGCGAGGGCCAATTGCAAGTCGAGCTGGCGCAGTTGAACTATCTTCTGCCTCGCCTGACCGGCCGCGGTACGGCCATGTCTCGTCTCGGCGGGAAAAGCGGCGGTGGCGGCGCAGGTGGTGCGGGCGGAGGAGCTGGGCGCATTGGCGTACGCGGCCCTGGCGAAAAGAAATTGGAAACCGATCGCCGCCGCATCCGCGATCGCGTCAGCAGAATTCAGGCCAGCATCGAAGAAGTGCGCAAGCAACGAGCACTGCGCCGCGAAGCGCGCAACGCCGTCCCGCTGGGCACGATTGCATTAGTCGGCTACACCAACGCCGGCAAATCCACATTGTTCAACGCGCTCAGCCGCGCCGAAGTGCTCGTTTCCTCGCGCATGTTCGCCACCCTAGACCCCACCATTCGCGCTATTCGCCTTCCATCGAACCGCCGCGTCCTGGTTTCCGACACGGTTGGCTTCATACGCGACCTGCCCAAAGGCCTGCTGACCGCGTTCCGCGCGACCCTGGAAGAAGTGCAAGAGGCCGCTCTGATTCTTCACGTCAGCGACGTCGCCAATCCGCACCATGACGAGCTGGACGCGGAAGTTGACAAAATTTTGCAGGAGCTTGGCGTGGCGGATCGCCCAAAGTTGAGCGTCCTGAACAAAGTGGATCTACTCGCCCCCGAGCAACGCGAAACTTTAGTCCGCAGTTTGTCGCGCCTGGGCGAAACCGGCCCGGTGCTCGTCTCCGCCATGACCGGGCAAGGCATCGACGATCTGCTCCGGCACATCGACGCCGCGCTTCCCCTTGATCCCGTGGTCACCTTATCCCTGCGCCTGCCGCTTGCCGAGGGCCGCACGCTCGCACTTATTCATGCGCTCGGCCGTGTGCTCCACTCCGCGGTGGAAGATTCACACATGACCATGGATGCTGAGGTTCCGGTCTCCATTGCCAGACGTCTGCGTTTGAGTCAGTATGCCGCCGATGGAACTTCTCGAGCCTTGCGTACGTAATTAAATCAGGAGGTCGAACATGGCCGCATTTTTTCTTTGGTGCATCTTGTTTATCCTGTGCTGGCCTCTCGCTCTGCTGGCGATCGTGCTCTTTCCCATCGTTTGGCTCATCACGCTGCCATTCCGCATCGTCGGCATCGCAGTACACGGCGTGTTTGCCCTGCTTGCCGCGCTGTTTTTCCTGCCGGCGCGTGTTCTGCGTGGTCCGCGCGCGATTTAAGCGCGCCATACTCGCAGCCCTGGGGTAACTTAAGAGTTAGACACACGCGAAGGCTGTGTTTTCGGCGAGAGGTAAGGCCGTCGTCTGGCGAAATATAAGGCTTCGGCGTACATGTCCCCTGTGGAAATTTCTGTGGAAACCGGAAGTCCTGCAAAATGTGAGATTTCCAGGCATCTGCGAAATTTACAGCCATTTTGCAAAACCTGCTCTCTAACCCCAATTGTTACAATCAGTTACAGGAAGGCGTTGACCGCCGGGAGCCGCCCTTGGATTCGTCGCCCCACAGAGCGCACTACCAACATTTGCACAGGTTTGCAGCACATCTTTTACAACTCAGCGGTCACTTTCCCATTTCTGTACACCGCCTCGTGTTAATTACAAGGTATCCACCCCGCGCATTCCCGCCAGGATTTTCGACCCGTTGACGCCTGCTCAAGCCAAGTCTATAGTGAGTCGCGGGTCGTTTCTGACCGCAAAGTGCGGCTTTTCCGAAGCTAAATCCTGATGAATCTTCCGAATACACTCACGTTGCTACGAATTTTCTTCGTTCCCGTTCTCATCGTCGTGCTACTAACGCGCAGCCCTAATGTCGAGCTCTGGGGCTTCCCAATGCATTTCGAAGTTTTCGGAGTAGCTATCCTCTTGCTAGCCGCCGCTACCGACTGGGCCGACGGTTACTTCGCGCGCCGGCGTTTGCAGGTCACGACCCTCGGCATCTTACTCGATCCCATCGCGGACAAACTCCTCATCTCCGCCGCCTTCGTTTCGCTCGTGGACATGCATTTAGTTCCCGCCTGGATGGTCGTGATCATCATCGGCCGCGAATTTACCGTGCTCGGCCTGCGCAACATCGCCTCCGCCGAAGGCTTCACCATCGAAGCGTCCGTGCTCGGCAAGACCAAAATGGTCTTGCAGGTTTGTGCTGTCGCAGTGCTCATCGCCGGTGCACGGCATCCCTCGCTCAAACCGCTAGCCTTGTTTCTGCTCTGGCTCGTTGTTGTCAGTGCGCTGGTGTCCGCCGCGCAGTACTTCCTTCGTTTCTGGGGCCATCTTGACGACCGCATCAAACAGCGGCGCAAGTTGCGCATGCTCGAAACCCGCAAGAAAACCGGAGATGCTGTCCCTCTCTGACAGCGACCGGCTGTCCTTGCTGTGTCTGGCTCGGCAAGCCGTCATCGAAGCCGTGTCACGCGGGCAAATATTGGCGGAGATTCCCTCCGGGGGAGTTTTCTCGGAGCAGCGTGGGGTATTCGTGACTCTTCACGCCGGCAGGCGTTTGCGCGGCTGCATTGGCGTTGTGGAGCCCAAACCCCTTGGGGATAGCGTCGTACGTTGCGCCGCGAGCGCCGCGCTGCAAGATCCGCGCTTCCCAGCCGTGCGTCCGGACGAGCTCAGCAATCTGCAGATCGAAATATCGTTGCTTTCCCTTCTGATTCCCATTTGCCCCGAACAAATCCAAATCGGCAGCCACGGTCTGCTCATAACGCGAGAGCGCCAGCGAGGCGTGCTGCTCCCCCAGGTCGCGATCGAGCACCATTTCAGCGCCGAACAATTCCTTGCCGAAACCTGTCGCAAGGCTCAACTTCCGACCGACGCCTGGCGCGAATCAGACACAAATGTTTTCGCCTTCACCTGCGAGGTCTTTTCGGACGGGCTGCCGCGGGCAAGCTCATCCCATGTATAAAAAATGCGGTAGCAGCGTCGAACGACGCACCGTTGTGAAAAAAGAACCCGCCGAGCTGTCGTTCGGCGGGTTCGGGCCCTTAACTCAGCGGATTCCTCGAAACTTATTCGATCTCGACGTTATCCCCGGCGAAGATCTCCGTGGAACTGAAGGTTACGAAGACTGTGGCCGCGTTCCGGCTGGCGTTCAAAACAATGCCTTCGCCCAGCACCTCGCGCGGCAAGTTATTCCACCCATATCGCGCAGGAGAGCTTCCAAAGCCGTAGATTTGATCCGCGTAGCCCTTGCTTTGCGGTATCCTTTCAATATCTCTACCCTGGTAACGGAAAACGCGCAGATAATCGCCAACTTTCACGCCCTGCGCCGCGCCCAGGTTCACGTACATCGTGATTCCTTGCGTCTGAGTTTGCTGGAATGAGGACGACTCTATTACCATCCCGACCGGCTTTCCGCTCACGGGGGCAAAATGGTCAAACGGGCCGGGCTCCTTGTAGGGAGGTGCGGGACGCTCTTCAAACGGCCGCACGATATCGCCCCGAATCATGTCCGCGCAGGAAAAATTCACTTCTGCAATGGAAACCTTCGGCTGCACGTTCACCACACGCAATTGCCCGACATCCTTGTACAGAATGCCCATCGCTCTTGCGATCCGGCTTTGTCCCTTGAACCAATCGACGCGCCCTGGATCTTCCGTTTCGCGCACTACCATGAAGCGATCGCCGATTCTTACTCCCTTGTCGCTTCCGATGTTGATATAGACATTGTTGCCCTGACTGAAGACTATTTTGTAGCCAGGCTCCTCCCCGGAAACCAGATAAAGATCGTACGGTAACCTCGTATCTTTCAGAAAACCCGAGCAGTAAACCGTGCTGTAGGCTGGTTGCAAAGTGGATCCGCCCGTCACCGGAGCCGATTGGCCGTAGCAAACTCCTGTGCCCGCAAAGGCTACCAGGCACAACGCAGCTAGATTAGCGCGCATTGAAAATGCTCCTTGAAATCACGCCCTGAGGGTCGTGCGAAAGAAGTCCCATGGTCAAAGTAGCAAGCACCCCGGCGGGCGTCAACAATTTGGCCAAGTCGGCTTTACACTCTTGATACGGCATGTTACAAGCCGTATTTTCAATCAGTTGGCGCGAAAATAGGTCGGAAGGCGACAGAACAGAGGGTTGAGGATGGGTCTCTTTGGCAAGGGTGTGGCGCGCATTTGCGCCGTCGTCGCGGCGTCGTCTGCGAGGGAGATGGCCGTGCAGCTCCGCCGCGCCTTGCGCGAAACGCCCACCGTCGAATTGCGCTTGGACTGGCTCAAGAGCGACTCAGAACGCCGCCGCCTTCTCGCCTGGCTGCGGCGAAATCCTCTCCCGCGCGCGGTGCTGCTGGCCACTTGCCGTCGACGCGAGGGCGGAGGCTTATTTGCTGGTAGCGTCCAGGACGAACTGCATTGGCTGGCTCAGGCCGCTGAAGCAGGTTGTTTGTGGTGCGATCTCGAGGTCGAAACCTTGCGCAAACTACCGCGCAACTCAATTCGCCAATACTCCCTGCCTCGGCGCATCCTGCTCTCCGTTCACGATTTCGAGCGGATGCCTCCGCTGAAGCCTGCACTCGAGGCGCGCTGGCGAGGTGCGGTCGACGCCATCAAGGTCGCCGGGGTTTCGCACACCATCGCGGACAGCACGCGGCTTCTTCGATTCGCCGCCGGCTTACGCGACTGTGTTGCTGTACCCATGGGCGAAATTGGCCTGCCGGCGCGTCTCCTTGCTCTGCGGGAAGGTAGCGCGCTGGCCTATGCGCCTGTGGCCGCGGCTACCGCTCCCGGGCAGGTTTCGCTTCAGGAAATGAAGCACCTCTATCGCGCTCACACGCTGAACCGCCAAACACAAGTGTTTGGCGTGATCGGCAACCCCATCGCGCACTCTCTTTCGCCGCTCCTGCACAATACCGGCTTTGTTTCGCGGAAGATCAACGCTGTGTACCTGCCCTTCCTGGTCAAGGATCTGCGCGATTTTTTGAAAGCTGCGCCGGAGTTCGGCTTGCGCGGCTTCAGCGTCACCCTGCCTCACAAGCAAAACATTCTTCGGCATTTGCAAGACTGCGATGCGCTGTCCGCAGAGATCGGCGCGGTAAACACGGTTGTGGTTCGGCGCGACGGCTCTCTGTACGGGTGCAATACGGATTACGTCGGTGTCCTGAAGGCGCTGGAAAAGAAGCTGCGACTGGCCAAAAGCCGCGTCTTGGTTTTAGGCGCTGGTGGCTCGGCTCGTGCGGCAGTCTTTGCGCTGGCGCGTGCCGGGGCCGCGGTTGGCGTCTGCGCGCGGCGCAATACAGCGGCACGCGCCGTCGCCCGCGCGGCAGGGGCCGAAGTTGTCCCGCGTCGCGCGCTGAAAACAGAACACTTCGACGCTATTCTGAATGCCACGCCCGTCGGCATGCACCCTGGCACTGGAGTTTCTCCTCTGGAGCCCAGCGAGTTACACTGTCGGATTGTCATGGACCTCATTTACCGGCCTGAGAGGACACAACTGTTGAAGCTCGCCGCGCAAAAGCGCATCGCTACGGTGTCAGGTGTCGAAATGTTTCTCGCGCAAGGCATCGCGCAATGGGAACTGTGGATGAAGCGCCGCGCTCCCGAAAGGGCCATGCGGCGAGCGGTGCTTTCCGCCTTACGTGAAGAGGAACGTGCGCGGAGTTCGCGATGATCCGCCCGGATTTCCGCGAGTTTCAGCGCCTGGCCAAGCAAGGCAATCTCATTCCGGTTTATGACGTGTTTCCTGCGGATTTACTGACGCCGGTCAGCGCCTATTTGCGGATCGCGCAGGGCGCGCGCTATTCCTTTCTTCTGGAAAGCGTCGAGGGCGGAGAAAAAATCGCGCGCTACACGTTCGCCGGCGCCCATCCCGAGGAAGTCTTTCGCTACAACGCGGGCGCGTGCGTAATGGAAAGCCCCGACCGCGTCGTCTGGGAAGAACGTGATCCGGTTTCGTTCCTGCGGGAACGCATCGAGCGCTTTAATCCCGTTCGCGTTCCCGGACTTCCGCCGCTGGTGGCCGGCGCGATCGGCTATTTTTCCTACGACATGGTGCGGCTCATCGAGCGCCTGCCCAAGCGGCTGCGCGATGAAATCGGGCTGTACGACGCCATGCTCGCTTTCTATCACGGCCTTATCGCGTTCGACCACGTCCAGCATCGCTTGTGGATCGTCAGAAACGTTTTCACCGGCGGTCCCGACGGGACGCTGCGCGCCAGGTACAACGCCGCTGTGCGCGAAATCCGGCATACGCGCAAGCTGCTCGAGCAGCCCGTCGCGGCCGAGCGTCCTCGAAAGGACTCGCAAAGAAAGAACAGCAAGCCCAAAGTCGCTTCGAATTTTCGGCGCGCTGAATACGGTGCCGCCGTTCGCAAAGCCAAGCAATACATCCGGGCCGGCGACATTTTTCAGGTCGTGCTCAGCCAGCGCTTTTCCGCCAAGACGAAAGCCCAGCCATTCGAAATCTACCGCGAGTTGCGCGCCCTGAATCCCTCTCCCTATCTCTTTTTTCTGCAAATGAACGACGTTGCCGTCGTGGGCAGTTCCCCCGAAATGTTGGTCAAGGTGCAAGGCCGCGACGTTTTTTACCGCCCAATCGCCGGAACTCAGCCGCGCGGCAAGGACGAAGCGGAAGACCAGCGCCTCGAAAAGGAATTGCTCGCCAGCGAAAAGGAGCGCGCGGAGCACATCATGCTCGTCGATCTCGGCCGCAACGATCTCGGCCGCGTCTGCGATTACGGCACCGTGAAGGTCGAGCAGCTTATGACCGTCGAGCGTTTCTCCCACGTGATGCATATCGTTTCCACGTTGCGCGGCCGGCTGCGCGAAGATGTCGATTGCTTGGACGCGCTGATGGCTTGCTTTCCGGCCGGCACGGTTTCCGGTGCGCCCAAAGTTCGCGCCATGGAAATCATCGAAGAGCTGGAGCGCACACGCCGCGGCATCTACGCGGGAGGCGTGCTGTACATGGATTTTGCTGGTAATCTGGACTCCTGCATCGCGCTGCGCACCATGGTCGTTAAAAATGGCGTCGCTTACGTGCAGGCCGGAGGCGGAATCGTCGCAGATTCCACCCCCGACGGCGAGTATCAGGAAAGCGTCAACAAGTCCCGCGCGCTCCTGACCGCTCTCGAATCCGCGCATCGCGGCCGCCGCTGAAAAGGCAACATGGTTCTGCTGCTGGACAACTACGATTCGTTTACTTACAACCTGGCGCAGTATCTCGGCGAGCTGGGCTGCAACGTGGAAGTGCATCGCAACGACAAGATTTCCGTCGAAGAAATTGCGCGCCGCAAGCCGGAACGCATCGTGATTTCGCCCGGGCCGTGCACTCCGCAGGACGCCGGAATCTGCATCGATCTGATTCGCAGCCTCGCCGGAAAATTCCCGATTCTCGGTGTTTGCCTCGGCCATCAGGCCATCGGCGCGGCGTTTGGTGGCAAAGTCATTCGCGCCCCGAAACTTTTTCACGGTAAGACCAGCCAGATCCACCACGACGGCAAAAACATTTTCCGCAAGCTTGCCGATCCCTTCACCGCCACCCGCTATCACTCCCTGATTGTCGAGCGCAAATCGCTCCCGCGCGAATTAACGATCACGGCTGAGACCGATGACGGTACCATCATGGGTGTTCGTCACCGCCGTTATAAACTCGAAGGCGTGCAATTCCACCCCGAGTCCGTACTGACCCAATCCGGGAAGCAACTCCTCCAAAATTTTCTCGCCCTGTAGTGCGCATTTCCCCGTAGGGGCGCAGCATGCTGCGCCCCAGTTTAGCAAGGCGTCCACCACACCAAGACTGGCTCTAATTCCGGTAATGCCTCTGCGTAACTCCGTGTCCTCTGCGCCTCTGCGTTATCTTTTTCTTCTCACCAATTCAAATCCGCCAGAATCGCTCCGTACTCCTCGATCCCGCGCCAAAATTGCCCCAACCGCAAGTTTTCATCTGAACTGTGCTGGTGGTTGTCGTAATTCACGATGGGCACGCCAATCCATGGGAGACCCAGATCCTCGAAAATATACATCGGCACGCTCCCGCCCAGTGTCGGCGCGATCACCGCATTGCCGCCCGTGGCATCTTGCACCACCTGCACCAGTGCTTTGGAAACCGGCAAATCCATCGCCGTCCGCGAAGCGCGGTATCCGCCTTCGTCGACGATCTTGGCGATCCGCGCGTGATCACGACGTTCTTCCATCGTTGGTTCGTGGTCGATCACGTAGAACCCTTGCTTCCGAACGAACGTGGCGATCTGCTCGAATTTTTTCCGCGGGTCTTCGCCCTTCACCAAGCGCGCATCGATAGACGCCTCGGCTTTTTCCGGCACCACGTTCTGCGCGTGCTCGCCAACGTACGCGCTGCGCAATCCGCGGACGTTGAGCGAAGGCTCATTAATCAGCTCCACCAGCTTCTTGCCGCCACCTTCGGGCTTCGCAATGCCCAGCTCGTGCTCCAGTTCCGAGTCATTGTCCGGCATGTCTGCCAATGCTTTCCTCTCGATCGTGCTGAGCGGCGCTGCGTCGTCGTAAAACCCGTCGACGAGCACGCGCCCATTTTCATCCTTCATCGACGCCAGCAAGCGCGACAACTCCATGGCTGGATTCGGCGCCCAATTTCCATAGTGCCCGCTGTGCAGTGCCCGCACTGGTCCGTACACGGTGATATCCAGGCCTATGTCGCCGCGATTGCCAAAAAACACCAGCGGACGTCCAGATTGGTGCACCGGCCCGTCCGCGGTGAAGAGCAAATCTCCGCCCAGCAAATTTTTGTGCAGTTCGAGCGTATGTTGCAGATTGGTCGAGCCGGCCTCTTCCTCACCCTCGAAAATCACTTTCAGATTGACGCCCAAAGGAATTCTCTGCGCGCGCAGCGCATCGATCGCTGCGAGCAGCGCCACAATCGGGGACTTGTCGTCGGAAGACGAACGCGCGTAAATGCGCCAGTTGTCGTCGTACGCGCCGGGATGCTTGTTGGGAAACGGAATGCGCTTGCCGCCTGCCTCGATCGAATTGCTGCGTAGCACGGGCTCGAACGGTTTCCCGTCGGTCCAGGCCGCGGGATCGACTGGCTGCCCGTCATAGTGCGCGTAAAAGATCACCGTGCGCTTGGCATCGGGCGCGTTCAGTTTCCCGAAGACGACTGGCCCGCGCCCGGAAATCGGCAGCAAATGCGTCTCAATTCCACGCGCCTCCAGCATTTCCACCAGGTGCGCGGCATTTTTTTGGATGTTTTCCGTGTCGCTGGCCACATTCGGTATGGCCAGAAACTCCGTGAGCTCGCGCATGATGCGGTCTTCATTGTTCAGGCGATAGTTCCGCACCTCCTCCGCAACTCGCGCGGGCGAAATCGCAGTTCGCGCTTCGGACTGCTGCGCAAAGGCTGCCCCCGCCGATAGCAACAGCAGAATCGCCGCAACCGTATTTCTCAAGTGCTTTCTCCTCCGAAACCCGCGATTGTATCCGATTTGTTCGATCTGCGAGACCGCTTCAATTTCAGCCGCGGGCTGCCTGCTTACGGCGCACCACGATTTGTGGCAAACTGAATGATTGCACGGCGCCCTTTAGCGCTGCGTGTGACATCAGTAGAAGAGAGCCCCTTCCGGTCATAAGGTAAATGGATCCAAAGTTCATCCGCAATTTTTGTATCATCGCGCACATCGATCACGGCAAATCCACGCTTGCCGATCGCCTGCTCGAAATGACCGGCGCGCTTTCGCAGCGGGAAATGCACGAGCAGGTGCTCGACTCCATGGACCTGGAGCGCGAACGCGGCATCACCATCAAAGCAAAAAGCATTCGCCTGCATTACAAAGCCAAAGATGGAAACACGTACCAGCTGAATTTAATCGACACGCCGGGTCACGTCGATTTTTCCTACGAAGTTTCGCGCGCGCTTTCCGCCTGCGAAGGCGCCTTGCTTGTGGTCGACGCGAGCCAGGGCGTGGAAGCACAAACCGTCGCGAATACTTTCTTGGCCGCCGGTCACAACCTCACCATTCTTCCGGTGATCAACAAAATCGATCTTCCCGCCGCGCAGCCCGATTTCGTGAAGGAGCAAATCGAAAATGTTCTCGCCATTCCCGCGCACGATGCGCTGATGATTAGCGCGAAAAGCGGCCTCGGCGTGGAAGGCGTGCTCGAAGCCATCGTGCAGCGCGTTCCGCCACCGAAAGGAAGCGCGGATAATCCGCTGCAGGCGCTGATTTTCGATTCCTGGTTCGACATTTATCGCGGCGCGGTGGTCCTGGTGCGCGTGATGGAAGGCCGCATCATGCCGCACATGAAAATTCGTTTGTGCTACAACAACCAGGTCTACGAAGTCGAAACGCTCGGCACGCTCACTCCGAAACCGATCGGCCTCGATGAACTCGAAGCCGGCGATGTCGGCTTCGTCGTCGCGAATATCAAGGACGTGGCCGACGCGCGCATGGGCGACACCATCACCGATGCCGATCGCCCTGCTCCCGCGCTGCCCGGTTTCGAGGCTATCAAGCCCATGGTGTTCGCCGGATTATTTCCGGTACTCGCCGATGAATACGAGCCGCTGCGCGACGCGCTCGGTAAACTGAAATTGAACGACGCGGCATTTTTCTATGAGCCGGAAAACTCCGTGGCCCTCGGCTTTGGTTTTCGCTGTGGCTTCCTCGGCCTGCTGCACATGGAAATTGTGCAGGAACGCCTGGAGCGCGAATTCGGGCTGAACCTAATCACCACGGCGCCCAGCGTGCGTTACCGCATCACGCGCACCGACGGCAGCGTCATCGAAGTCGACAGCCCCGCGAAATTTCCCAACCCCAGCGACATCAGCAAGATCGAAGAGCCCATCATCAAAGCGATGATCATCACTAACGACGAATCGGTGGGCGGAATTTTGCAGCTTTGCCAGGACAAGCGCGGCACGCAAAAAGGATTCGAGTATTTGTCACCAACGCGCGTCATGCTCACCTACGAATTGCCGCTGAACGAAATCGTGCTCGATTTTTACGACCGCCTGAAAAGCGTTTCGCGTGGCTACGCTTCCCTCGACTATCACCTCGCGGGCTACAGCGAATCCGACCTCGTCAAGCTGGATGTACTGGTTGGCGGCGAGCCGGTGGACGCGCTATCCATGATTTGCCATCGCGAGCAGTCTTACGAGCGCGGCCGCGATTTGGGGTCGCGCCTGCGCAAACTGATTCCGCGGCAAATGTTCGAGGTGCCCATTCAAGCCGCCATTGGCAGCCGCGTGATCGCCCGCGAAACGGTCGCGGCGATTCGCAAAAACGTACTCGCCAAGTGCTACGGCGGCGACATCACCCGCAAACGCAAACTCCTCGAAAAACAAAAAGAAGGCAAAAAGCGCATGAAGCGCGTCGGCCAGGTTGATATTCCGCAAGAAGCCTTCCTCGCCGTCCTAAAAGTGACGTCCACCGGCGACGAAGAGTAGCGGTCAGCCCTCCGCTGTCAGCCTTCGGTTTTCTGTCCCTTGCTTCTGCTAACTCTCCTTTTTCTTCACCTCAGTGGAAAGTTTTCCGCGGTGGAGGTGGACGTTTACGGTGTCGCCTACGGCTACTTGCGTGGCGTCGCGGAGAACTTGGCCGGAGGCGTCGGTGGCTATGGCGTAGCCGCGTTCTAGGACGCGGAGG
>WNFJ01045395.1_pt1 | contig 21058 bp, 14 predicted proteins | sample 5400461 | NCBI WGS metagenome assembly WNFJ01 (sample SAMN13153349, study PRJNA577476) | soil metagenome | isolation source: 115 cm saprolite on Douglas fir-dominated hillslope | place: USA:California | collected 2013-09-17
TGGATCAGGCGATTGACGTCTCCAGCGAGTTTCTGCCGCGCGACAAGGTAATTGTGTCCGTTAAAGGCCGCAGCGAGTATCACGAGCCCGCCGTCTACAAATCCGGTGGCAGCAATCCGGAAGATGTGCCGCTGGTGGTATTGATAAATCGGAACACTGCGTCAGCTTCGGAAATCGTGGCCGGGGCCATTCAGGACCACGGGCGCGGCCTGATAGTTGGAGAGACCAGTTTTGGCAAAGGATTGGTTCAGCACGTTTTTCAACTTCCGTTCAATACCGGATTGACGCTGACCACCGCGCGTTACTACACGCCTTATGGCCGCTCGTTACAGCGGGACTACTCGAGTGGTTCGCTTTACGACTATTACGTCCGTCACGATCAGAATGACAATCAACAGCCGACCCAGCCGGGCCAGCCATCTCCCAGTGAATCATCACTGCCGCGCGACTCTAACGCCCCGGCGTTTCGCACCGCGGCCGGCCGAATCTTTTACGGCGGCGGTGGCATCACACCGGACATCGAAGCTCGTCCCTTAACCGCGACGCCTGCTCGGGCCCGCATCATCGAATCGGTGTTTTATTTCACGCGCACACTGGCCGCCGGCAAACTCCCGGGACTCGAGGCCTATCGGGTCGACAAAGTCGATTACGCTCGAAATCCGAAAGCGACGGACTATCCGATCAACGATCGAGTGCTGGAGGCCTTTCGTAACTATGTACGCAAAGATCAAGCGCAGCACTTGCAAACAGCTCAGCTTGACGCCGATCTGGATTTCGTAAAGCTCCGCTTGCGCCAGGAAATAATCACGGCGGCATTTGGCGCCGACGCCGGCCAAAGAGTCCTGCTGGAAAGCGATCCGCAAACTTTGCGGGCCATCGGCGTTTTGCCGGACGCGAAACGCCTGGCCGAAAGTATCCGCAATGGAACTCCGGTTAGTCTCAATTTCAAGCCCGTACGACGCCCGTCGATGCTTCCCTTCCTCCCTGTCGTCGAAGAGCCGGACGAGATTCTCGTCTGAATCAAGTTCGTACTGTCCTAATTTGAAATCAGAGCGCGAGGGTTTGGCGTGGGCCCTCCCTAGTGGACTTAGTCCGTTTTACGGGTTCGCTGATCTTACTTAGGCCGTACCTTCAAGCTCGTCTTTTCTGCTGCTGCCGTGCCTGAAAGACGCGATCCAGAATGGCCGCGCGGCAAATCAAACAAATTACGTCGGCGGGCTTCCTGGCCGTCTTCGTTGTCTTCGCGCCACATAAAAAACAAAAGTCATCAGCTTGTCCCAATCCGTGATGTTCCGAGCGGCCGTGTCGTTCTGATCGGCGGTGGAAGATAACCATCTTTCTATGAGCATGCTTGTCTGCTAATCGTTCAGATTTCGAGAACGCTTCAACACCCTCGCAAAAATAATGCCGCTCAAGAAAAGATCTCGACCAATGGAAAAGTCCGCGGCTGACTTCAAAGCAAGGTACTGTCTTCACTTCGCGCGATTTGACTTTTTCCCGCCGTCGGAATAGAAGTGGCCTCGATCCATCATTCCGTCATTCGAGGGAAACCTATGAATCGCAGAACCTTCGTCCGTAGCAGTGTGATCGGCGGAGTCGGGTTGGCAAGTGTTAGCGTCACCGGTACGGCCACGAAAGCTTCGGGCGTCAACGGCCCCTCGGCCGCCTCGCCACCGCCCGCATTTGAACTTGATGAGCTGTCTGTCAGCGAATTGCAAAGCGGCATGGCCGCGGGAAAATTTACGGCGCATTCGCTGGCGCGAAAATATCTCGACCGGATTGACGACGTCGACAAACACGGCCCGGAAATCAACGCGGTAATCGAGAGAAACCCGGAAGCTCTGGCGATTGCCACCGAACTTGACCGCGAGCGCAAGGCCAAAAGATTACGCGGCCCACTGCACGGCATCCCCGTCGTAATCAAAGACAATATCGACACTCACGATCGGATGACGACTACCGCCGGCTCGCTGGCGCTGGGAGGGTCAATTCCGCTTCAGGATTCGTTCGTAGCCAGGAAGCTGCGCGATGCCGGCGCGGTAATTATGGGAAAGACAAACCTGAGCGAGTGGGCGAACTTTCGTTCCAGTCATTCGAGCAGCGGCTGGAGTGGACGCGGCGGGCAGACGAAAAATCCTTACGTGCTCGATCGCAATCCATGCGGGTCGAGTTCCGGCACCGGTGCGGCTATTGCCGCGAACCTCGCGGCGGTCGGCGTCGGCACGGAAACTGACGGCTCGGTTGTTTGTCCGTCAAGCGCGAACTCGCTGGTAGGCATTAAACCTACCGTGGGATTGATTAGTCGCGCGGGAATAATTCCCATCGCACACAGCCAGGACACGGCCGGCCCCATGGCCCGCAGCGTAACGGACGCGGTGTTGTTGCTCTCTGTGTTGGCCGGGATCGATGCGCGCGACGATGCAACTCGGGCGAGCACCGGCAAATCATTTGCTGACTACAGCAAGTTTCTCGACGCGAATGGCTTGAAGGGCGCCCGGATCGGCGTGCACCGAAAGGGATTCGGCTTCAGCGACGCTGTCGACAAGGTGATGAACGACTGCATCGACATCATCAAAAAGCGAGGGGCGATCGTAATTGACCCGGCGGACATTCCGACTCAGGGCAAGTTTGACGATTCCGAATTGGAAGTATTGCTTTATGAATTCAAGAGCGATCTGAATTCGTACCTGACATCGCTCGGCCCGCGCGCGCCGGTGAAATCTTTGAAAGAGATTATCGACTTTAACGAACAGTATCGCGATCGAGAGATGCCTTATTTTGGTCAGGACCTTTTCATCAAGGCACAGGCGAAAGGACCCTTGACCGATAAGGCCTATCGCGATGCACTGGCCAAAAATCATCGCCTGTCGCGCAAGGAAGGTATCGACGCCGTGATGGATCGAAACAAGCTCGACGCGCTGATCGCGCCGACGGGTGGCCCCGCGTGGCCTACGGATTGGCTCAACGGCGATCACTTCGCCGGCGGGTATTCGACCGCTTCGGCCGTTGCCGGTTACCCGCACATCACGGTGCCGGCAGGTTATGTATTTGGATTGCCGGTGGGAATTTCGTTCTTTGGCCGGCCATGGAGCGAGCCGGCCTTAATCAAGTTTGCTTATGCGTTTGAGCAAGCGACCAGGGCGCGACGTGCACCACAGTTTTTGCCGACGGCAAAATTGAGTTGAGCGGAGCGCAGGCATCCGTGCCGGCGAACTTATTACTACAGCGGTCCCCAATGCCTCACCGCCGAACTGTCCTCTGAACTTTTCAACAACTCGACCGCCGTGCTCTTGAGAATGGGATGAAGAAGATGCGGCGCAATCTCCGCCAGCGGTTCGAGCACAAACCGGCGCTGGTGCAGGCGCGGATGCGGCAGGATCAAAAACTGTGTGTTCCTTTCGACGTCGCCATACAACAGCAGATCGAGATCGATTGTGCGCGGCCCGTTCTTAGCTTCACGCGTCCGGCCCAGCACGAACTCGATCCTGAGCAAACGCGCCATTACCTGCTCTGGAGTGGGCAAAGGATTCCCAACCTCCGCCACCATATTCAGAAACGACGGCTGCTTGATTTCGCTGACCGGCTCCGTTTCATAAATTGAAGACAGACGAGACACGCATAGCGCAGCCTCCATCATTCCGCGCACCGCGAGCAAAAGATTTCCGGCCCGGTCACCGAGATTCGAGCCGATGCTCACATAGGCTTTGACGTGATTACGATTTGTAAACATGAGTGAAAGATCTTAATCTCATTAGTCAACCACCTCGCTGAAGCGAAGTGCTAATGAGATTTATTTAAGTTCGCTCTTGCGCGCTCCCAGCTTCGACGCCCGCGCTATGCTACACTGACAAGTGCAAGAAGCGTTAAGGTCTTCCCCAGCTCTTTCGATTCCAGCGATGCCAAATGCGCCTGCATTTCGCATCCGGGCGGGCTCGCCGGCCCCGTCATTACACAAATGGCTCGCAGAAGATTCCGCAGCAACCAACGGCACGAACCGGTCACCGAGCGCTCTTTTCAGGAGTATCTCTACACGACCGCCGCGCCGATGACGACGCGCACTGAGCTGATGCGGCTGGTTCGCGGCGGCGAAGACACCTTCCTCGAACTCAAAGTAAAGCTTTCAAATTCCGAGCGGATTGCCCAGGAAATCGTTGCGCTGGCTAACACCGGCGGCGGCACGATCGTGTTCGGCGTTAACGATCAGATGCGAGTCGAAGGCATCGAAGACGGCGAGAATGTGCAGGATGAACTGGTGCGCATCTGTCGCGAAGAGATTGTGCCGTCCATCGTTCCCTTCATTGATCGCATCGCTTTCGATAACGGCCGCCGCATAGTCGCCCTCGACGTGAACGGCAAGCGGCGCCCCTATCGCACGCGCGACGGACGCTTTTTCATTCGCATTGGCTCGGACAAGCGCGAAGCCTCGCCCGAAGAACTGACAACGTTGCTGGACGAAAGCCAGCCGCTTTCATATGAAAGCCTGCCGGCGCTGGGCGCGAAAATTAATGATATAGACGAAGCATACCTGTGGAGTTTCGTGCGCGAGTTCGAAGGTGGCGCATTTGACGGAGCCAGCGCCAGAAATTATCCCACTGGAGAGATACTCGAGCGACATCTATTGCTGGCGACAAACAGCCGCGACGAAGTCGTACCAACTGTTGCCGGCCTCTTACTCTTTGGAAACAACGAAAGCGTCGCACGGCTGGTGACGCGATCTTCATTGACCGCGACCAGATTTGGAGGCGACACACAACAGTCGCCCATTATCGAGCGGTTAGAATTAAGTGGGAATCTGGCCACAATCTATGAAGCCAGTTTGCGTTTCATCGGCCGCTATGCAGACCTGCTGGAAGCACGACCTGCGCGAACCGGGATCGGTTCAGTCGAAGCTGCGCCCGTCCCGGCGCGCGCAAACTATCATCGCGCGGTGGTGGCGGAAGCGATCGCCAACGCCCTGGCACATCGCGACCTGGCTTTGCGCGATATCACTACCCGGCTTCACCTGTTCGACCACGCGATTGAGATCGTGAATCCGCGGCGCAGCGCCGGATTCGCGCCCACCGCTCTGAAAGCGATTCGCTACGGGGTCGCGCAGCGATTGAATCCGCAGACCGCCGCTATCTTTTCCAATGCCGCGTACGGATTACAGCTCGCGTCAGGTGGTCTGCCGACGCTGCTGCGCGGAGCGCGGCTGTTCTCCGGTCGCCTGCCAGACATCGCCGCCTTCAACGATGAGTTTCGTTTACGGCTGCACGGGATTTGATCCATGCGTTTGGTGAGGTCAGTACCACCCGCGTGAGCGGGTGGGCCAAAGGCTTTCGAGGCCGATCCGAGGTTACTTATCCGTTTCCATTGAATATCGAGTCGAGTCATGGACCCACCCACTTACGCGGGTGGTACTGACCTCTTTACCTGCGGAGCACTTCGCATGAACAAACGTCTTTGGTTAACGCTCGCCTTCCTTCTGTTCATCGCACTCTCGATTCAATCCGACGCGATCGTTCGTCCCATCGTCGCGGTTGCCCAAAGCAAAACCGTTCCCGCGCCCGACGACGTGCTCGGGTTTCGTCCCGGCGACGATCGCAAACTCGCGAGCTGGGCGCAGGTCGTTGAATACTTTCAAAAACTCGATGCTGCCAGTGAGCGGGTGAAGTTTGAAGAGATTGGCAAGTCGACGATGGGCGCGCCGTTTGTTTACGCGACGATCAGCGCCCCCGAGAATCTTACGCGACTCGATGAATTCAAGGAGATTCAAAGACAACTCGCCGACCCGCGTCTTCTGGGTTCACCGACTAATCCAGCGCTCGCCGATCGCAAAGAGCGCGCGCTGATTGCCCGCGGCAAGACGATCGTAGCGATCACCTGCGGCATCCATTCGACGGAAGTCGGCTCGTATCTTTCCAGCATGCTGATTGCTTATCGTCTGGCTTCTTCTAACGAGCCAGAGATTCAGGAGATTCTGCGCAACACAATCATCCTGCTGGTGCCTGCCACGAATCCGGACGGGGTGGACATCGTCAAGAACTGGTACGACAAGACGCTGGGCACGCCTTACGAAGGCACCGATCCGCCGGAGCTTTATCACAAGTACACTGGTCATGATAACAATCGCGACTGGTACGCGTTCACGCAGGTCGAGACGCAACTCACCGTCGACAAGATTCTCAACGTCTGGCATCCGCAGATCGTCCACGACATTCATCAGCAGGGCGCACTAGGCTCGCGTCTGTTTCTGCCGCCGTACATGCAACCGGTCGAACCGAACGTGCCGAAGCAGATCGTCGAAGGCTACACCGAGCTCGGTAACTACATCGCGAAAGAGATGCGAGCTGAAGGATTCAAGGGCATCACGACTAATTCGACTTACGACGCATGGACGCCCGCCCGCGCTTACTCGCATTATCACGGCGGCGTGCGCATTCTTTCGGAAACTGCATCAGCCAAATTAGCAACGCCCATCACAGTGAAATTCGAAGAGCTGAATTCGCGCGAAGGCTACGACCCGAAGAAAGAATCTCCGAACTTCGGTCCGCTCTGGCGCGGCGGCGAGTGGCATCTGCGCGACATCACCAACAACATGACTACGGCGGCATTCCTACTGTTGAAGCACGCCGCACAAAATCGCGAGCACTGGTTGCAGAGGTTTTATGAGATTGAGAAGGAAGCGGTGCGGACAAGGAAGCCCGGCGAGTTGTTCGCCATCATTATTCCAAAAGCAACACATCGAGCCGATGTGTTGTCGATTCTCTATCGCGCAGGAGTTGTGATCGATGATCCACTTCCCTTCACGGCTGCCGGAGTTAAGTACCCCGACGATACGGCTGTAATCAAGATGAGACAGCCTTACGCGGCTTTTGCCAAATCCGTGCTCGAGAGGCAGCACTATCCGGACTTGAGAGATGCCGGCGGCCGACCGATCCCGCCCTACGATGTCACGGCTCACACATTGTCCTTATTGATGGGTATTGAGCCGGTATTTGTTTACCAGCCATTTCGATACCACGTGCCACCCGGGCGAGGCTTTGCCGGCTGTACCGGCGGCGGACCGGTTGAAAGAACTGTCGGGTTGTACAAGTCGAACGTGGCGGCGATAGACGAGGGCTGGACTAGGTGGGTTTTGGAACATGGTCGTCCGTTCTATGTTCATTTGCATCAATCATCGATTCAAGACTCACAAGTTCGTTCTGGCTCTTTGGCTGCACATTACGACACCATCATCATCCCAGATCAGCCGCGCGCCGCCATCCTCAACGGTTACCGTAAAGGAGCAATGCCTCCGGAATACACCGGCGGTCTCGGGGCAGAAGGCGTGAAGGCTCTGCGCGAGTTTGTCGAGCAGGGCGGCACGCTTGTCTGTCTCAATCGTGCCTCGGACTTTGCGATCGAACAATTCAAACTGCCCGTTCGCGATGTTGTAGACGGTCTGGCGCGGACGGATGTTTACGTTCCTGGATCGATCCTGCGCATCGAACTCGATACTTCAGATCCGATCGCCAAAGGAATGCCGAAAGAATCGATCGCGTGGGTCGAGAACTCTCCAGTGTTTGAAATCAAGAGCGACCCGCTGGCGCTACTCCGCGTTAAGATCATTGCCCGTTATCCGAAAGACAGAGATCCTCTGCTTTCCGGTTGGTTGTTGGGCGGCGATCGCATCAAGGGCAAAGCCGCTTTGGTAGAAGTGGGCTACGGCAAAGGCCGCATCATTCTCTTCGGCTTTCGGCCGCAGTATCGCGGCCAGTCACTGGCAACTTACCCACTGTTCTTCAATGGGATATCTCTCAAGTAAATGCTGGGAGCGCGGACGTCCCCGTCCGCACATCACTGACAGGTGATTCATCGTTCTTAAGATCACCGGAAAGTAACTCAACTATCTGCTGGGAGCGCGGACGTCCCCGTCCGCACATCGCTGACAGGTGATTCATCGTTCTTAAGATCACCGGAAAGTAACTCAACTATCTGCTGGGAGCGCGGACGTCCCCGTCCGCAGATCGCCGCAGCGATGCAATTTTTCTTGGATTGACTAATTTTCGCGCTGCGCGCTCAATGCGGACGGGGACGCTCCCAGCAAAACGGAACTCTATGGCTTCGATCTCTGTGGCTTCTATCAAGGAAACGCTTCGACAAGAACTTCGAGATGCCGGTTGGCACAGTCGCGGCTATCTGCCGCACTTCAATGGCGGTGAGATTGTGCAGACGGTTACGTTCCGCCTCGCAGATTCTCTGCCACAGACGGTGCTCGAAAGGTGGCGGAGTGAGGTAGCCAAGGATTCATTAGCAAATGCGGACGCGCTGCTGAGACGGCGGATTGAGCATTACCTTGATCAAGGTTACGGTAGTCGTGCACTCAGGGATGCTCGCGTTGCCGCGATGGTTCAAGAGTCTTTGCAACATTTCGATGGCGACCGATATCGCCTTTCAGCATGGGTTGTCATGCCCAACCATGTGCACATGCTAGTAATACCCGACCTTGAATGGTCGTTGTCAAAAATTATGAAAGACTTGAAATCATTCACCTCGCATGAGGCTAATAAGATTCTGCGACAGACGGGACAATTCTGGATGGAAGACTACTTTGATCGTTATGTTCGCGACGCAAAGCACTTTGCTAACGCAATCGCTTATATCGAGAATAATCCCGTAAAGGCCGGTTTGTGTGAGAAAGCCAGCGATTGGAAGTTTAGCAGCGCCTGGTTTTGTGAACGGTCGTGAGCTATTGACTAGTCTTCGCGCTGCGCTCAATGCGGACGAGACGTCCGCGCTCCCAGCATTAGCTTGACGCAAACCGCATGGCTTCTCGTACGACACCCGAACTCGCTTGAACCTTTCAAATGAGTTAAGCGTATAATCTATCGTACCGACAGACGCCACTGAGCCGGGATCAAAGATGCTCGCTTTGTCGGGACCGAAATGGTCACCCTTTTCATTACCGCTCTCGCACTCTTAGCTATTATTGGAATAGGACTTTACTTTTGGCAGAAGCCTGCGCCCGATTACTCGGACAACCTTCTGCCGCCAAATCCTGATGCGCGAGGCTTGTTCGCCAACGACGCATCCTTCGCGGCAGAGGAAACCAGACAACTGCTGCTCGCCGCCAGCCAACAGACCGAATCCCTGATTGGCCGGGCCCAAAACGGCGAGCATGATGCGCTTGGGGCCGCACACGAAAGTGGCGATCCCGATTTGTATGATCGAGTTCTCAGCGCGTTGGTCGTATCCGCGGACTCTGATCAAAAGCTGCAGGCTTTGATGTCTTACGTCACTCAAAGCGAGTTGTGCGTGAATGCCAGACTTGCGCAAGCTGTCATCGCGTCGTGGAAGCAATCTCCGGATCGAAGCCGAACCGCAAAGGCCCTGCACTTCGCTGCGCTCAGTGATGATCCGGACATTTACCGGATGGCGGTAGAAAACGCGTTGCAGTTGTGGCGAGAGGCAAAACTCGCGGACATTTCGCCAGTTGAGCTGCAGGCTTTATTTGACGGAGAGTTTTGGATACTCTCTTCCCGCTCCAGAAGCTCGGGCGCAGGTTTTGTTTTGAAACGCACGCTCGAAAGCGCGCGTCGCGAACTGGAAGCGGCCGCCCGCGTAAAGCAATGAACCAACTTTCTTCCAGCCAATCTCTGACTCTCTCGATGAAATAGAGGTTTACCATGAAAGACTTTGACATCTTCTCAATGCTGCCGGTGCTGATTGTCGGTTTCGTACTGCTGATCGTGCTGATAGTCATCCTGCGAAACATCTTCGTCAACGTCGGCGCGCGTGAAATCGCTATCAAGGAACGGCGCTATATGGGGCGCCGCATGCCTCCGGGCCGCGTCGTGGCCACCGAAGGCGAAGTCGGCATTCAGGCAGAAGTGCTCAAGCCCGGCCTGCACTTAATCAAGTATCCATTCGAGCGAATCGTCCGCAAAGTACCGCTGATTGAGATCGGCGCGGACGAGCTTGGCATTGTCGAAGCGGTTGACGGCGAACCAATGTCACCGGGAAGGATCTTCGCGCCTGACCGCGCGCAAAACGCTCACAACAATTTTCAGGACCCGATTGCTTTCATCAAACAGGGCGGCGTCAAGGGTATTCAACTGCGGGTTTTGCCTCCAGGCTTGTGGCCCATCCATCCATATCTCTTTCGTGTTTCAGTCGGTAAGACGACAGTAATTCCGCAGGGCAAAGTTGGAATCATTACGGCCGCTGATGGCGCGCCCCTCGATCCCGGTCGGTTGCTTGCCAAAGCGATCGAGGGCCATCTCAGTTTTCAGAACGCCGAGCTGTTCGTTTCGTCCGGCGGTCAACGTGGCCCGCAGGTCGACATTCTCACCCCCGGCACCTATCGCATTCTGTCCCAGTCAACGCCGCTCGAGGGCGGCACGGAAGTTAAACCCGGATTGTTCACGGTCAGACTCTATGACGCCACCGTCATCAGCGAGAACCAGATTGGTTTGGTGGAGGCTTTGGATGGCGCGCCGCTGAATCCGGGTGATTACGTCGCCGAATCCGTTGCCGGCCACGACAATTTTCAGGACGGCCATGAGTTCATTGACGGCAAAGGCCAGCGCGGTCCGCAGAAAGACATTCTGCTGCCCGGCACTTACTACATCAATCCTCTGCTGTTCAAAGTAATTCTGGAAACGGCCAAAGAAATTAAGCCGGGCGAAGTCGCGGTGATCGTCTCTAATACCGGCAAAGATCCGTCGGACGAGATTCGCCGGCAGATGGCTGCGAAAGTACGCGAGCGGATGGAACGTGAAGAAAAAGAGCAGGCAAGGCAGTCGGCGGCGCATCTTGACCAGGCCGACGCGGAAGAAATCAAGAGCGAATTATTAAGCGGTGACCCGGCCGACCGGCGACTCGATGAAGGCGCTCACGAAGCTTATGTGGTGCCCGAAGGTTATCGCGGGATTCAGGAAACCGTCGTGGGTCCCGGCCGCTATTATGTCAACACACTGGCCATCACGCCGATTGTTATCCCGACCACCAACCAGACGGTTGAATGGACCTCGGGCGAGGTGGTCAATACATTCAATCCCTTCGAAGTGATCTCAAAAGACGGTTTTACGATGCAGTTGGAAGTGCGGGTCGTGTTTCGCGTCAAACCCGAAGACGCGCCGTTCATGGTGGCGAAAATCGGCGGCATCGAACGACTGATTCAAAACGTGATGCATCCGTTGATCGATTCGATCTTCCGTAATCAGGCGTCAGAGTCTTCGGCGATGGCTTATCTGCAAAACCGGCACGAAGAGCAGGAACGCGCCGAAGCCCGCGTGCGCGCGCACCTACTTAAGTACCATGTGGACGTCGTGAATGTCCTGATATGCCATATTCATTTGCCCGAAGAGCTAATGAAGACGCAGACCGAAAAGATTCTCGCCGAGCAACGCCAGAACATGTACAACGCGCAGCGCGAGGCAGAGGACAAGCGCATCCAGCTCGAGCGGACGAAATCGCAGGCCGACAACCAGAAGAACCTGATGGAAGCGACCGTGGGTGTCGAGATCGCCGCCAAGCGCGCCGAACAACGCAAGGCTGAAGGCGAGGGCGAAGCTCACTACATCCTGCAAACGGGCAAGGCCGAGGCTGAGAAAGTACGTCTAATGGGTGAAGCTCAGGGCGTCGCTTACCACGAGCAGGTAAACGCCCTGGGCGGCCAGGGCGTGGCGCTAATCGAAACGCTGAAGGTAATCGGTGAGAAAGGCGTGCGCATTACACCCGACGTAATGGCTACCGGAGGCGGGAGCGACGGCGGAGGCGGGATCGGCACGTTGTTGCTCTTGAATCTGTTTCGCGATCGGCTGAACCTGCCGGGCCCGAACGGCGAGAAAGCATCATCTGCAAAATAGCGCTGGAACGCCTACCGGGAGCGGGGCGTCCCAGCCGCAGACCCTTATGTTTTGAGTTACATCACGATTTCTTCGCGCTTTGCGTTCAATGCGGACGATATAGGCCGCGCTCGCAATGGGCGAGGTGACGCCAAGTTCACACTACCGACAGCGAATGTTTGACTCCAGCGTGTTCGAAATACTCCTGCGCTCGCGTGACATCGGATTCAATCTGCGTTTTCAATTCATCGACGGAGTTGAATTTCTTTTCGTCGCGCAAGCGGTGAAGAAATCGCACGCGCACCACATCGCCGTATAAATCGCCAGACCAGTTCATGATGAACGTCTCGACCGAGCTGCCCGCCCCGCTTTCGAACGTGGGCCGGGTTCCAATGTTCGTTACACTGCGCCGCCATCGGCCATCAATCAAAGTCGCAGTGACGTAAACGCCGCCGCGTGGGATAACGCGGTTCTGAGGGTGAAGGTTAGCAGTCGGAAACCCCAGGGTAGCGCCGCGCTCCGCACCACGAACGACGCGGCCCTCGACTCCATACGGGCGGCCCAGCATGCGGCGCGCAAGATTAACCTGGCCGTGATGTAACAGTTCGCGTATCCGACTGGAACTGACGCGCCGTCCCCGCGAACGCACTTCCGGGACTTCGTCAGCGAAAAATCCCAGGCGATTGCTCTCTTGCCGCAGCAGCTCTATGTTGCCTTCACGATTGTGTCCAAAGGCAAAGCCGCGGCCGAGATAGACTTCTTTCGCATGCAGACGATCTACGACAACGTCGCTCAGAAAATCCTGCGCGTGAATCTGTGCGAATGCCTGATCAAAATGAATAACGATGGTTTGTTCTATGCCCAGCACGCCCAGGGCTTCGATTTTCTGATCGAAAGTTTGCAGCAGCGGCGGAGCGGATTCGGGGTGCAGCACGGCCCGCGGGTGAGGCTCGAACGTGATCACCGTCGGCACAGCGCTGACCGAGCGCGCCCGCTCGACTACTGTCTGCATGATGAGCTGATGCCCCAGATGCAGACCGTCAAACACACCCAGGGTCAAGACGGTCGGGCGGGCGATCTCGGCGTTGTCGGTACCGTGAAATAGTCTCATCAAAGGGATTCGTTACATCTTGGGTGAGCGCTTGATCTCATTTTCCATTTGGCATTTTTCATTTCTCATTTTCCAATTTGCGGGCGGGCGTAGCGCCGTATCACGACAACATCTGAAGGCAATGACAAAATGGCCAATGATAAATGACAAATGGAAAATGATTCTTGACTCACCCGCTACTCATCACTAACTACCAGCCCGTCGTATGCCCACTCAATGCCAGCGGGCAGCAACGCAGAATCGCGGGCGTGCTTTACATCATGCGTGATATGCGTGAAGTAAGTTCGCCTTGGTTTTAACTCTGCCACGTATTCCAGCGCGCGTTCCAGCCAAAGGTGCGTCGTATGTGGCTTGATGCGAAGACAATCCAGCACCAGCACGTCCAAATCCCGCAGGCCTTCGATAGTCGCAGGCGGTATCTCGCTCAAATCTGTTGCGTAGGCAAAATCATTGAAGCGATAAGCAATGACCGGCAGTTTGCCGTGGATCACTTCCAGCGGCGTGACTTCCAGATCACGAGCGAGGCAAAACGGAGCGCCGGCGACAACGGTGTGCGGCACGATCTGTGGCAAGCCGCCGCCAAAATGGGAAGGCTCAAAGACATATTTGAAGATGCGGCGAATGTCGACCCAGGCGCGCTCGTTCGCGTACAGACCCAGGGCGCCGTGGCGAAAGTTCAGCGGGCGGATGTCGTCGAGACCAAAGATGTGATCGGCGTGGCAGTGCGTCACCAGTACGGCATCGAGATGTTTCAAGCGATGTCGCAGCGCCTGCTGCCGAAAATCCGTCGACGTATCAATAATTATAGTTTGCCCGGCGTGTTCGATCAGGACCGATACGCGCAGACGTTGGTCGCGCGAGTCGTCAGAGGTGCACGTCTCGCAGTCGCAGGCGATCGAAGGAACTCCGGTTGATGTGCCGGTGCCTAAAAATGTTAGTTTCATTCGGCTCAGAGTTCAGAAATCATTTTCCATTTTTCATTTGCCATTTGTCGTTTTCCATTCCCTGGAAAAAGGAGAGTGCCGTGAGAGAAGCACCGATGAAATATGAAAAATGTCGAATGACAAATGGAAAATGAATTCCGAAACGTGTGAATGCCGAACCGCTATTTACCGCCGGTGATATCGCTGGCGCTGAATTTCGCCGGCGGAGGCGTCGGCGCGTTGGAGAAGGAAACATACTGCATACGCAAATCGGCGAGCAAACTCTCGAGCACCTGCGCTTCCTGTGGATCGAGGTTGCCGCGAGTCTTGGTTTCCAGCATACCCAGGACATCGATCCAATGCTTGGCAGTTTTCAGATCGACACCGGTTTCACCCGTAACCGGATGCGGCATCATTCCCAAAGAAGCCGCGGCGTTTGAGGCCAGCGACATAATCAGGCTCAGGAAACTGGTCGGATCATCGAGCGGATCGCGGCCCGAGCGCGGTGCTTCGCCTTCCGGCTCGGCAGATGCCGCCGGCCTCGCCGAGGACTCGCGACGCGCCGATGTTTCGGGCGGCGACGCGCTGGATGGGGTCGCTGCAGGTGGCGATTGAGCAGATTGAGCAGATTCAACTGCGGAAACTTGGGAAGAGTTGGACGCCTCTGCGGCTTCCTTCTCTTCGGGCGAAAGCTCGCGCGGGGTTCCATCCGGATTAAACGGTCGGCGGTCTACTACTTTGATTACTGGTTGGTCGTCGTTCATTGCTTGCAGAGTCTCCTACACATCCGACTCCGTTCGGATCCTGGTTTACAAATTGAGAAAAGTTGATTAAGACGATCCGATCTTAGCACTCGCCTTCGTTTGATCGCAAAAGCCGCGCGCCCAAAAGCGCGGGGGAGCGCGGACATCCTGTCCGACAGCGGGCGAAGCACGCTCAGTGTCGCCGAGGAATCGCTTCGAAGGAATTCGCGAAGCGCTCAGGCGGACAGGATGTCCGCGCTCCGTTCATATACCCTGCGCGTGAACTTGAACCTCCGCCCTGGTTTCTGGACAATCAACCAGATGCCAAAAACATTTGCTGACCTTATCACCTTGATGGATCGTCTGCGCTCGCCAGACGGTTGCCCTTGGGATCGCGAGCAAACCTACGCCACTCTGGCGCCGATGCTCCTGGAAGAAGCATACGAAGCATTCGACGCGTTGGAAGAAGCCCGCGAAGGCCGCCCCGAAGCGCTGCGCGAAGAACTCGGCGATCTACTGTTTCAGATCACGTTCTTTGCGCGGGTGGCGAAAGAGCGCGGCGAATTCAACATCGACGACGTGATCGATCAAGTGCACGAGAAGATGGTGCGGCGTCATCCACACGTCTTTGGTGAGACGAAGGCCGGCGACTCGGCCGAGGTGCTGCGTAACTGGGAAGCCATCAAGGCGGAAGAGAAGCGCGCGGCCCGCAAAGGCGAAGCCGAACCCGCGGACACTTCGATTCTCGACGGCGTCTCAACCAAGGCGCCGGCATTGATGGAAGCACATCAAATCTCGACAAAGGTCGCGCGCGTTGGATTCGACTGGACGCGTATCAAGGACATCTTCGAAAAATTACAGGAAGAAGTTCAGGAGTTACACGGAGCGATCGAGCAGCATCAGAGTTCGTCGGCCGAGACCGATCACGCGCATATTCGCGAAGAAATCGGTGACCTGCTGTTCGTAGTGACCAACATCGCGCGACGTCTGAATGTTGAGCCGGAAGCAGCGCTGAAATTAAGCAACCGAAAATTCCGGCGACGGTTTGCTTATATCGAAAACAAACTGCGGGAACAGAATCGCAAGTTCGATGAGACCAAGCTGGATGAGTTGGAAGAGCTTTGGCAGGAAGCAAAATCGGTAGAGATCAATCCACAAAAAGGCACAAGAAGCGCAAAAAATGGAATAACGTGATGTCGCCTCGATTTGCTGACTTCGCTTTGCTTGTGCCTTTTCGTGGCTCTCTTAGTTCAGAGCTTGACAATCATTGACTCGAATTCTTCGCGCGCCGACTCCGCCGGCGGCGCCACGCCACGGCCCTCAGCGTCCATGGCTTGTTCGGTCGAGAGAATTCCCGAGACGCGCATCTTGAACTCGTCCGGATTTGTGGCGTTGTGAACGGCCTCTTCCAAACTGATTTGCCGCTTCTGGAATAGTTGAAACAGCGCCTGGTCGAAGGTCTGCATCGCGTACTGTGAAGCGCCGTTCGCGATCGCTTCCCGAATCAGATAGGTCTTTTCTTCGTTGATGATGTAATCGCGAATTAGCCCGGTCGAAACCATTACCTCTATGGCCGGCACGCGGCCTGAACCTTTCGCGGCGCGCACCAGGCGCATTGAGATCACCGCTTTCAGAATGCCGGCCAATTGAATGCGCACGGATTTCTGTTGATGCGAAGGAAACGACGAGACGACGCGTGTAATCGTTTCTGTGGCGTCGAGCGTATGCAAAGTAGAAAGCACCAGGTGGCCCGTTTCCGCGGCGGTCAGGGCCGTTTCGATCGTTTCAAAGTCGCGCATCTCGCCGACCAGGATCACATCCGGATCCTGTCGCAGCGCGCCGCGCAACGCTTCCGCGAACGAACGGGTGTCGACGTCAACTTCGCGTTGCGTGACGAATGCGTTCTTGTCCCGATGCAGAAATTCGATCGGGTCTTCAATGGTTACGATATGCCCGGATCGGGTCGAGTTGATCCGATCGATCATCGCCGCCAGGGTCGTTGACTTACCCGAACCGGTGGCGCCGGTCACCAGGATCAGGCCGCGCCGTTCTTCACAAATCCTATCGATCACCGGCGGCAGACCGAGCGCGGCCGTGTTCTTGCTTTGGTCCGGAATCACGCGCAGGACGATGCTTACGGTACCGCGCTGTTGAAAAATATTGGCTCGAAATCGGCCCAGACCTTTGACGCTGTAGGCAATGTCTACTTCGGAAACTTCCTTCAGTTTTTGTTTCTGCCGATTCGACATCATGGAAAACGCCATGTCCAGAGTGTCTTCGGGCGAGAGCCGGGGCGCGTCGGCGACCGGAAATAACTCTCCGCCAATGCGCATCACCGGGAAAGAACCAACCTTCAGGTGCAAATCGGATGCGAAGTGAGCGGTGGCGGTCACTAGCAGATCGTCAATCTTAACTGGCATAGAAGTTCTTGCTGGAGGTACTCCAGTCCCCTTTTGAAAACAGATTTGAGAGGGATAAGGGCAAGCACCGAAGACCGTAACCGCGTTCGGGCGAAACGCTGGACTACCAAGCATCATACGTGCTGGCTTGAATTGCCGTCAATGGTTAGTTTCGTGAGGTTCGTGGCACGCGCATCTTGCGCATGGTTCACGGGCGGAATGCCCCTGCTACCTCAGCTACCCAATCCGTCCGAATCCGCGCCAACTATTGCTGTTATGCCAGGTGATGGTCACGTCCTCCGCGCCAATCTCCGGCCACCACTCGGCAAATTCTTCGCGCGAGATATAGAACGCCGTCGGCGCGACCAGATGGTCAAAGACTATGGAATGGTGCTCGCGCCAGCCAAAGCCGGCGATCGCTTTGAGATAGTCGTTGTAGAAAAGATGACGTGCCAGAGAAGCGCCGCGCGGCGAACGGTTCAGTGGGCCATAAACCAGTTTGGTAGCCGCGAACACAATTGCGGTGGGAACTTTGGAAAGCTGTAACAGCAATCGCGGGTTCATGCGCGACGTCATGCGCTCGCGCAGAGGATTGACCCAACGCGTAATCCATTCGTTGTTCTCTGCTCCATAAACCCAGGCCGAAATATGTCCGCCCGCTTTGACCTTCGACGCCAGCGATTTGAAGCCGCCGCGTGGATCGGGCAAGTGATGCAGAACGCCCACGGAAAACGCGTAATCAAAGATCGGTGCCAACGGCAAGTTATAGATGTCTGCCTGCACGATATGAGCGTTACGAAGGTTGCGAGTCGCGGCAAAGGCGGGTTCGACTGCGCCGCTCAGGTCGACGCCGATCACGTCACGCGCGCCCCATTGCGCAGCCAGTTGGGTGTGGCGTCCTTTACCACAACCTCCTTCGAGCACAACTCTGTCTTTGAAAAACTCAGGCGTGACCGGAGCTATCCAACCCAGAAACTGCTGCTCGTACTTTTCATCAAACTGAGTGAAGTGTTGCCATTGCCAGCCGAAGTTAGCCGCCGTGGCCGCCTTGTCTTCTGCGACTGTTTCGGGCGAAGCAAACCTCGGCACGCCGCGCACGACGGGCCAGGTACGCGTGCATGCGATACATGACAGTTGGCCCTCGATGATCTCGTCGGCTTCGGTTGCGGCGCTGGAAGCCAGCGTGATCGCGCCGGCGCACTCGGGACATGACAGATATTGAAGTAGTCTTTCTTTCACTCAGATCCTGAAGCGGACAGCGACCGCTAATATCGCACAGATGAGTTCCGAGGCAATAGCCGAGGGCGCCGAGAAAGGCTCGGCTCCATTCTTCTTTGCGCCTTCCGACTTTCTTCGCGCCTTTGCGTGAAATGCATTCGCCACGGTTCATTCTTCACGCAAAGGCGCAAAGTAATACAAAGTCGCAAAGAAATCCGAAGTCCCGCGCTCATGTTCGTGATATATTCTCGCCCGTTTCAAATCGAAAAGTATGATCGAGCCAGAGCCAGCTCGAAACACGCCAGTCCAGTGGGCCAAGGTCATCGACCACACTCGCTGTATCGGCTGTCACGCGTGCACCACGGCGTGCAAATCTGAAAACGTCGTGCCCATCGGCGTCACGCGGACCTATGTCAAGCACGTCGACGTGGGCGTGTTTCCACAAGTTCGTCGCGCGCACCAGGTGACGCGCTGTAATCAGTGCGCGCATGCGCCGTGCGTCACGGCCTGTCCCACGACGGCGATGTTCAAGCGCCCTGACGGCATAGTCGATTTCGACAAATCGATCTGCATCGGCTGCAAAGCCTGCATGGCCGCCTGTCCTTACGACGCAATCTTTATCAATCCGGAGGATCATTCGGCTGAGAAGTGCAACTTCTGCGCGCACCGCATCGATGTGGGACTGGAGCCGGCGTGCGTGGTCGTCTGTCCCACGCAGGCGATCCTGATTGGGGACATGAATGATCCTTCGTCGTACGTTGGGCAGATCATCAATCGCGAACCAGTGAACGTTCGTCGTCCTGAGAAGGAAACGCTACCAAAACTCTTCTATAAGGGAGCGCACCAGGCGACACTCGATCCTTTAGCAGCTCGTCGTCCGGAAGCCGGTCTGTTCATGTGGAGCGAGCAGCAGCAAGACAGCGAGCATGTCGTCTCAGGCAATCCGACTTACAACAACAGCTCAGCCGCGGCGCTGTTGAGTTACGATGTGGCGCATTCGATTCCCTGGGACTGGCGTGTGAGTTTGTATACGTGGACGAAAGGAATTGCGAGTGGCGTTTATCTGGTGGCGGCGTTGCTGGTGCTATTCGGATTTCTCCGGCCTGACGGTCCACTGTGGTTGTGGGTCACACCGGTTGTCTCAGGTGCGTTCCTCGGACTCACCGGTCTGTTGTTAATCTGGGACCTGGAGCATCCCGCGCGCTTCTACATGATCTTCAGTCGACCGCAGTGGCGCAGCTGGCTGGTGAAAGGCGCGTTCATCATCGCGGGATATTCGCTTGTCCTGGTACTTCATTTCGTTGCCGGCATCATGATTACCAGGAGCTTAGGGCCAACAGATGAGCCCTTGGATTACCCGTATGCTCGAGCAACTATTTTCTGGGAGCATTTCCAAACTTATCTAATGGCGCCCGGAATAATATTAGTCATTCTGACGGCGGTCTATACTGCTTACCTCTTCGCGCAAGCGAAAGCGCGTGACCTGTGGCAGAACCCGCTGTTGCCACCACATCTCCTCGTGCAAGCTCTGCTGCTCGGGTCTGCGGTGCTACTACCGTTCGCCCTGTGGTTTGGGCCCGGCCAAATATTCGCATCGCCGGTTCATCCTTTGTTATGGATTCTTGCGGTGACCAGCGTCGTTCATGTTCTGATGGTTTCGGGCGAGACTTCGCTGACGCATTCGACGGCGCATTCGCGTTTAGCAGTTTGGGAGATGATCTACGGACGTTATCGTTATTACTTTTGGATAGGGCTGGTGATGAGCATTTTGGGCGGACTACTTCCGTGGCTCGTACTTTATAAGTCGCTGTCATTCGCGAACAGTTCTCCGGGACCTGTCCTTGTCGTCGGAGTCGCCGGCGCCCCGTTCGTATTGATAGGCTTGTTGCTTTATGAGCACGCTTATGTGCAGGCCGGACAGTCAGTACCACTGGCTTGAAGGTTGGATTGTGAAACGAGTTAGCTTTTGCGCTCAGCTAAGTTGAGATAGAATCCGAGTCCCCGCAAACACGTTTCAGAGTGCCTGGTTAATTTTTGATCCAGCAAAGGAGAAACCTCTATGAAGAACAAAGTGCAGCTATCGATTCTGGTTGTTTTGGGATTAGTGGCGTTGAGTCTCGGCATTTCGAGTCAGCCTCCGAAAGTAAAGGCGCAGAACAGTTCACACGATCCAACCTGGTGGAGCAAGTACGAATTCATCCGCGATAACGGCGGTGACGCCAGTCCGTTGAGCACCTCTTCGACAACTGTCAGCGGCAACGTTGATGTCTCGAATGAGTGCGGCCCGCAAAGCGAGACCTTCATCACGATCAATCAGAACAAACCGAAAGTCCTGGCCGCCGGCTCGAACGAAATCTTTCGGCTGCCGATGCGCGGATACTTTTCGACGAACGGTGGCGGCAGTTGGGGCGGCGTAGATTTGCCTCTGCCGCCGGCGAAGGGCGCAAACGGAACTGACTTTGGATCCGATCCCACGCTGGCTTTCGATTCGCAAGGCAACGTCTTCTATGGCTACATCGTGGTGTTCTTTGGCAACGGTAGTGGAATCAACGGGACTGAAATGGCTGTGGCGAAATCCACAGATGGCGGCAAGACTTATCCTGCGGTTACTTTCTTCTCGTTTGAAAATGGGACCAATCACTTCAACGACAAACCGATGATTACTGCTGACACCAACCCGGGCAGTGCGTTGCGAGACAATGTCTACATTGCCTGGGACGCCGCTTCTGGTGGATCGATTGGTGGCGGTGTGCGGGTGGCGACTTCTTCGGATCACGGCAGCAGCTTTTCAGTAACGCGCGCAGACGATCCGTCAGGCCCGGGCCGTGCCATCGGAGCCTCGCCTTCAGTTGGG